>Ga0097691_1002677_pt1 | contig 11562 bp, 8 predicted proteins | sample NGESurdeep072012_8_FD_72858 | JGI IMG/M metagenome (GOLD analysis project Ga0097691, IMG submission 72858) | Arctic peat soil microbial communities from Barrow, Alaska - NGEE Surface sample 210-1 deep-072012 | ecosystem: Environmental > Terrestrial > Soil > Wetlands > Peat ...
GCTCTCGCCAATGAGCCGGAGATTCTCCTGCTGGATGAGCCGGCAAGCGCTCTCGACCCGCTCGCCACCCAGCGCATCGAGGATCTCCTGTTCGAGCTCAAGAATCAACTTTCGATTGTTATCGTGACTCATAATCTCCAGCAAGCAGGCCGAGTGTCCGACTATACTGCATTCTTCTATCTTGGCCGCGTGGTGGAGACCGGCCCCACCGACGTCATCTTCACACGCCCGCGCGAGGAGCGCACCGAGGCGTACATCACCGGGAGGTTCGGATGACCGCGCCGCAACAGAGTTCCGGACAACGACATTTCCACGAGGAACTGGCCCAGCTCAAGCAGCGGCTCCTCGACATGTCCGGCCACGCCGAGCGGCTCGTGGACCTCGCCATCAAGTCGCTGCTCGACCGCGACCGCGAGATCGCCGAGCAGGTAATAGCAGGCGACAAAGTTCTCAATGAGCTCGAGGTGGAGATCGAGGAGCGCGCGGTGAGGCTCATCGCCCTCCAGCAGCCGATGGCGCGCGATCTCCGTTTTCTGATCGGAACGATCCAGGTCTCGAGCGCCCTCGAGCGTGTTGGCGATCACGCCGTGAACATCGCCGAATCCGCCGAGAGACTGGTGGATCATGGAGGGCGCCTCACGCCAGGCCCGGCCATAGAGGACATGGCGGGCCGCGCGCGTGCGATGCTGGGCGACGCGCTCGACGCATTTCTGCGCGCCGACGGCGCACTTGGGCGCGAAGTGTGCAAGGCAGATGATGCCGTCGATGCTCTTCACGATTCTGTCTTCCGCGTTCTCCTGACTCACATGATGGAAAGCTCCAGGAATATCGGTCCGGCGCTCGAGCTGCTGCTGGTGAGCCGGAACCTCGAGCGTGTCGCCGACCTGGCGACGAATATTGGAGAAGACGCCGTCTATCTTGCCGAGGGCAAGCAGATCAAGCATCATTTCGAGGATTAGCATGGCGCAGCCATCGAGGAAGACCGCCCTCACCCTGAGCTCCGGAGGCGCTGCTCCGGAAAGCGCCGACAAGGCGACTCGCATATCCGCGATCGACATTGGGTCCAACTCAATTCGTCAGATCATCGCGGACGTCTCTCCAACAGGCGCCATCCGGGTGATCGACGAGATAAAAGCCGCTCCGCGCCTTGGCGCGGGAGTCGAGCGAACGGGACGCCTGAGCGAAGTGGCCATTCAGAACGCACTCGCCACTCTCGGCCGCATGGCGGCACTCGCAAAACAGCTCGGCGCGAAGCGCACCGAGGTCATCGCCACGAGCGCCGTTCGCGCCGCAAGCAACAGCCAGCTCTTTCTCGACCTCGTTCGCGAGGAAACCGGCCTTCGAGTGAAGATCGTCAATGGAGAGGACGAAGCCGCACTCAGCTTCCGGAGTGCACTGGCGCATTTCGATCTCGGCGTCGGACGGGCGGCAATTCTGGACATCGGCGGAGGTTCGCTCGAGCTCGCCCTCAGCGCAGACGGCCTCGTCGAGCGTTTGATCTCGCTGCCTCTCGGAGCGATCAGAATGACCGAGGAATTCCTTGCGGGCGGACGTCGCAAAGGATTGAAGCGCCTTCGAAAACACGTTCGCCGCGAGCTTGCCGAGCATCTGTCGTCGAGACACTGGGGCGGTGCAAAGATCATCTGCTCGGGCGGAACGGCCACCAACCTCGCCGGGATATACCTCGCGCGAAAGGGCATGGAGAGCGCGCGGACGATTCACGGAACTGTCGTGCCGCGCGTGGATCTCGAGCACATCGTCGAAACGCTGTACAACATGTCGGCAAGCGAGCGGCAGGGAGTTCCCGGCCTGACGCCGCCGCGGGCAGACATCATTGTCGCGGGGCTCGCCGTTGTCGCGGAGGTGGCCAGCCGGCTGGAGGCACGTGAGCTGGTGGTGAGCGCGTACGGCATTCGCGAGGGTGTCCTTCTCGAGGCCGCCCGTGTGGCGCCCACTGTCGCCGATCCGGGCGAAGCGCGGGAGCGATCGGTGATTCAGCTCGCCGAGCGGTCACATTACGAGGCCCCGCACTCGAAGCATGTCCAGGTGCTGGCGCTCCAGTTGTTCGATTCTCTCGGATCGCGGCTTGGGCTTAAACCGTCAGACCGCCAGCTCCTGGCAGACGCGGCGCTGCTGCACGACATCGGCTACCATATCAACTACGACAAGCATCACAAGCATTCGTACCACCTGGTTCAGCATGCCGAGCTGCTGGGAATGACTCCGGCCGACCAGATCATCGTTGCCAACGTTGCGCGCTATCACCGGGGAGGCGAGCCCAGGCGAAGTCACGTCAACTTCGGGTCGCTGGACCCGGAGATGCGCGAGACGATCGTCCGGTTGTCGGCAATCCTGCGGGTGGCAGATGGATTCGACCGCGGTCATGCCTCCGCGGTCGAGCGCGTGAAGGTGTTCTGGACCCGTCGCGCGCTTCGGCTCACCGCAGTCCCAAACCAGCGTGCGCGGAGCATTCGTCTCGACCTGTGGGGAGCAGCGCGCAAATCCCGGCTTCTCTCTCGCGTCGCCGGAGCGCCAGTGGAAATCGTGGCGCCGGACGGAAAAGTCCTTTCTTACGACGACGAAGAGGGCGAGCCGGACTGATCGGGCGCGCTCTCGCGCCCGGATTCCTTTGCCCATCGCTGGCCCCAGGGATCGCCCATCAGCAGCTGATGACTCGCAATCTCCGGCTCGCCGTTCGGATGTCGCTGCGTATAGCTCCCGTCTGACGCCAGCTCCCACGCCTGGCGATTGTCCGCAAGAAACAGCTGCAGAAGCGAGTGAAGCTGCGGGTGGAGATTCCGGTCCTCGATTGGCGCGACAGCTTCAACCCGCCGGTCGAAATTGCGTGGCATCCAGTCCGCCGATCCGAAATAGAATTCCTCGTGACCGCCATTTGCGAAATAGAAAAGTCGCGAATGCTCGAGGAACCGGCCGACAATGCTGATGACGCGGATGTTGTCGCTCACGCCTTCGACGCCGGGGCGGAGACAGCAGATGCCGCGCACGATGAGGTCGATCTGCACACCCGCCTGGGACGCTGAGTACAGCGCTTCGATCATTTCGGTGTCCACCAGCGCGTTCATTTTCGCCACCAGTCTCGCCGGCGTTCCGGCGCGCGCAAAATCCGCCTCTCTTTGAATCAGCTCGAGGAACCGCTTCCGCATGTTCGCGGGCGCGACGAGCAGCTTGCGGTAGATGCTCTGATGCGAAAAGCCGGTGAGGGCGTTGAAAAGGTCCGTGAGGTCGGCGCCGATCTCGAGGTTGCTGGTGAAAAGCCCGAGGTCGGTGTACGTGGCGGCCGTCTTCGAGTTGTAGTTGCCGGAGCCGATGTGGGCGTAGCGCCTGATCCCATCGGCCTCACGACGCACAATCAGCGTGGTCTTGGTGTGTGTCTTGAGGCCGGCCAACCCATATGCAACGTGAACTCCGAAGCTTTCCAGCGTCCGCGCCCAGGTGATGTTGTTGGCTTCGTCGAATCTCGCCTGCAGCTCGATCAGCACCGCCACCTGCTTGCCGCGATTGGCGGCTTCGGTGAGCGCGCGGACTATCGCCGTGTCGCCCGATGTGCGGTAAAGGGTCATCTTGATCGCCAGCACCTTGTCGTCTGCCGCGGCGCTCGATACGAAGTGCTCGACCGTGGTCGCAAAGGCATCGAATGGGTGATGCACCATGATGTCCTTCTCGCGGATAATGTCGAAGACCGGACGTGACTGGTCTCTGAGCTCCGGCGGCGTGACGGGGTTGTACGGCGGGTCGTGAAGCTCGGGAATGTCGAGCGTGGCGAGAGACATGAGATCGCCCAGCTCGAGCAGAGGTCCGGTTTCCGCCACGTCCGCATCGGTAAGCGGCGGAATTTCCGGGGGCTGGTCTTCCTGAAGCTCATCGAGGAGCAGCTTGCGAAGCTGAGCCGGTATTCCGTCCTGAACCTCAACCCGCACGACTTCGGCAAACCGGCGCTGGAACACCTGCTCCTCGATCATCGCCAGCAGGTCGTCATCCTCGTCGAAGTTGGGAAGCTCGAGATCCGAGTAGCGGCTCACCCGGAAAGCCCAGTAGCCGCGAATCTCCATTCCGGGAAAGAGCGCGTGAAGATTCGCGCCGATCACCTGCTCCAGCGGGATGAATTCGCGGTCGCGGCCGAATGACACCCATCGCGGCAGGCTCTTCGGCACCTTCACTCTCGCAAATCTCGCTACCTGGCGCTCGCGGTCGAACAGCTCGACAGCGAGCGAGAGCGAGAGATTCGAGATGTAGGGAAACGGGTGGCCTGGATCGACTGCGAGAGGAGTCAAGACCGGAAATACCTGAGTCTCGAAGAATTCGGCCACCGTCTGCATCTCGGTGGCGTCGAGGTCATCCATCCCGGCCAGCTTGATTCCATGTTCCGCCAGGCCCGGCAGAAGCCGATCATGAAGGCAGGAGCGCGCCTGCTCCAGCAGCGCCGAGACACGCTCATGGATTGCGACGAGCTGCGCCTGCGGGCCGAGTCCGTCGGGCGACGTCTGAAGAACCCCCGCCGCAACCTGCCGGCGAAGTCCGGCGACACGAACCATGTAGAACTCGTCGAGGTTCGTGCTGAAGATCGCCAGAAACTTTGCGCGCTCGAGAAGGGGGTTTCGCTCGTCGAACGCCTCGTTCAGCACCCTTGCATTGAACTCGAGCCAGCTCAGCTCGCGATTGATGAACAGCGATGGATCGGCTACCACCTCTCGATCAACCGGGAATGAATAAAGACAGGACGTGGTAGGCTGCGGCCGCCATCAATCCCGCAGCCGGAATGGTGATGAGCCACGCCCAGACGATGCGACGGGCAATTCCCCAGCGCACGGCCGACAGCCTGTTTGTCGCGCCAACCCCGACAATCGACCCCGTGATGGTGTGGGTGGTACTCACCGGAATGCCAAAATGACTGGCCAGTGTGATGGCCAGCGCTGCACCGGTCTCGGCGCAGAATCCGCTTACCGGCCGCAGCCGCGTGATCCGCGAACCCATCGTGTGCACGATCCGCCAGCCGCCGAACAGAGTGCCAAACGAAATCGCGGAATACGCAGAGACCTTTACCCACAGGGGAATCGAGTCGTTGGAGACATAGAGATGGTGCCAGAAGCCCGTTTGGACGGACGTGATCGGCCTGACCGAAATCAGCAGGCCGACGATGATTCCCATCGTTTTCTGGGCATCGTTCCCGCCATGTGCCAGTGACAGCGACGCAGAGCTGAGCAGCTGCGCTACGCGAAAGAACCGGTCCACACGCGCAGGTGCCATCCGTTGGAATACCCAGTAAACGATGACCATCAGCGCGAATCCAGCCATCAGACCGACCGCCGGAGAGATGACGATGAACGACAACGTCTGAATCCACTTCTCGCCCCACGTGATCGCCGCCCAGCCAGCCTTGCCGATAGCGGCTCCCGCGTAACCGCCGATGATCGCATGTGACGAACTCGACGGAATCCCATAAAACCACGTGATGAGATTCCAGATGATCGCCCCGATCAGGCCGCCAAGAATGACGTTGGGAGTGACGATGTTTGTGTCGACGAATCCTTTGGATATCGCTTTCGCGACCGCGGTTCCAACAGTGAAGAGCGCCGCGAAGTTGAAAAAAGCGGCCCAGACGACGGCCGCCAGCGGGCTGAGCACTCGCGTGCCGACGATCGTGGCGATTGAGTTCGCCGAATCGTGGAAGCCGTTGATGAAATCGAATATGAAAGCCACGAAGACAATCGCGGCTACGTAGTAGACCACGGTCTATGCGTTCTTGAGTGAGATGCTCTGCAGAACGTTGCCGACGTCTTCACACTGATCGATGGCGTCCTCGATCTTGTCGTACAGCTCCTTCCACTTCATGACGTGGATGGCGTCGGTGGCATTTGTGAACAGCACGTCCAGCGCCTCGTGGAAGACCGTGTCCCCTTCCTCTTCCAGCAGATTGAGCTGCCGGTTTCCCGCGCTGACGGCTTTCGGGTCCTTCATCTTCCCGACGGTGTCCTCGATGCATCGCGCCGAGCGCAGCAGGATTTCGGACAGCGTCACGCCATGCGGCCGGGCTTCCTTGATATGGAAGATCACCGCCCGCCGGGCCGCGCCGTCGATCAGGTCGACGACGTTATCCAGGGCCCCGGCGAGCTCGTGGATGTCCTCGCGGTCGAACGGCGTGACGAACGTCCGGTTTATCCGGTCGATGATGTCGTGGGTGAGGTTGTCGGCTTCGTGCTCGAGCGTCTTGATCTTCGCGACTTTCTCCTCGAGGTGCGCCGGATTTTCGAACGCCTCATGCAGCAGCGTCGCTGACCCCGTCAGCCGCCTGGCGACTTCGAGGAACATGTCGTAGAACTGCGCATCACGTGGTATCAGCTGCAAGTGGAAATTCCGGGGTAAATGATCCGAAAACGGCACTCTCGAACGAGCCGAAATTTACCCGGGCACCGAGCGCCGGGCCACCAGACGGGGATTTTCGAAGAACTTCACGAGGATCAGTCCGGTGACGAATCCTCCAATGTGCGCCCACACCGCTACACCGCTGGAGACGTCCGGCCTGACGTTCATGAGCTCAGGCAACCCGGCAAGCAGCTGCCAGCCGAACCACCAGAGAAGTACCGCCCACGCAGGAATCGACACTACGAAAACGAAAAACAGCATTCGCACCCGAGCCCTGGGGTAGAGCACGAGGTACGCTCCCAGAATTCCGGAGATTGCGCCCGAGGCACCAACCGTCGGCACAGGCGAGACCGGCTGGCTTATCACCTGAGCCGCGGCGGCGGCCAGCCCGCAGACAAGATAGAAAACGAGAAAGCGGACATGGCCCATGCTGTCTTCGATATTGTTCCCGAACACCCAGAAGAACAGGCAGTTGCCGAGCAGGTGCACCCAACCGCCGTGCAGAAACATCGAAAGCAGGGGAGTCAGAAGATTGATCGGCTCGTTGTCCACCACACACGCCATTCCGTTGCCGAGCGGAACCGCCGTCCCCAGTCGGGCCATGTGCGTGATCTCGCCGGGCACGAGGCCCAGATTGCAGATACTGGTAGCGAGCTGAACCTCGTTGACCCCCGCTCCCTGAACGAAGATCCAGACGCCGAAGAGGGTCGCCAGGATCAAATACGTCATGACCGGAGGCCGTCGGGTTCCAAGGTCGTCGCCCAGAGGGATCATTGTTTGCCGTTGTTCAGGCTAAAGTGCGCCGTTTTGGCAGAAATTCGCGGCCCCGCCCTTGCCTCTAACGAGCCCACGAACGGTAAGCATAACCAATCATGAGGATGACATGGCAGACAAGGTAATTGGAATCGATCTGGGAACGACAAACTCGGTTGTCGCCGTGATGGAGGGTGGCGACCCCGTTGTCATTCCCAACGCGGAGGGCGGCCGGACAACCCCTTCGGTTGTGGGCTTCACCAAGGATGGCGAGCGCCTGGTTGGCCAGATCGCCAAACGTCAGGCCGTGACGAATCCGCAGAATACGGTCTTCTCGATCAAGCGCTTCATGGGACGCAAGATGAACGAGGTCAAGGAAGAGACCGCGCGCGTTCCATACAAAGTCGCCTCCGGGTCGAACGACGTCGCAATGGTCGAGGTTCAGGGAAAACGGTTCAGCGCGCCCGAAATCTCGGCGATGATCCTCCAGAAAATGAAGCAGACGGCCGAGGACTACCTCGGATACAAGGTGGAGAAAGCGGTCATCACTGTACCCGCCTACTTCAACGACTCGCAGCGCCAGGCAACCAAGGACGCCGGCAAGATCGCCGGCCTCGACGTGCTTCGCATCATCAATGAGCCGACGGCTGCGGCACTTGCCTACGGACTCGACAAGAAGAAGGACGAAAAGGTCGCTGTGTTCGACCTTGGCGGAGGCACCTACGACATCTCGGTGCTCGAGCTCTACGACGTCGAGGGTTCGCGCCAATTCGAGGTCAAGTCCACCAACGGTGACACCCACCTTGGCGGCGACGATTTCGACCAGCGCGTGATCGACTGGCTCGTCGTCGAATTCAAGCGCGACCAGGCAATCGACCTCTCCAAGGACCCGATGGCCCTTCAGCGCCTCAAGGAAGCTGCCGAGAAGGCGAAAATGGAGCTGAGCACCACTCAGTCCACCGACATCAACCTGCCGTTCATCACGGCCGACCAGAGCGGACCCAAGCACCTCAACTATTCGCTCACCAGGGCCAAGTTCGAGCAGCTCGTCGACGACCTGATCCAGCGTACCATTCCGCCCATGGAGCAGGCGCTCAAGGATGCCGGAATCAAGCCCAACGAGATCGACGAGGTCATTCTCGTCGGCGGTTCCACGCGCATCCCGAAAATTCAGGAGATCGTCAAGAAGTTCTTCGGCAAAGATCCCAACAAGGGCGTGAATCCCGACGAAGTCGTGGCGATCGGAGCGGCCATCCAGGGTGCTGTTCTCACCGGCGAGCAGAAGGACGTTCTGCTGCTCGACGTGACGCCGCTGTCCCTCGGCATCGAGACTCTCGGCGGAGTCACGACGGTGCTCATCCCACGCAACACCACCATCCCGACGAAGAAGAGCGAGACTTTCTCGACGGCCGACGACAATCAGACGACGGTCGAGATCCACGTTCTTCAGGGAGAGCGGGAGCTGGCCACGTACAACAAGACGATCGGCAAGTTCCAGCTCACCGGAATTCCGCCCGCACCGCGCGGATTGCCGCAGGTCGAGGTGACCTTCGACATCGATGCCAACGGCATTCTCCACGTGACGGCGAAAGACAAGGCAACGGGCAAGGAGCAGAAGATCCGAATCGAGGCGTCGAGCGGGTTGTCCGACGCCGAAGTCGACCGGATGGTCAAGGACGCCGAGAAGAACGCGGCGGCCGACAAGACCGCCCGCGAGGCCATCGACGCGCGGAACCGTTTGGACTCTATGACGTATGAAGTGGAGAAGAACGTCAAGGAGTGGGGCGACAAGGTGTCACCCGACATCAAGACACGGATCGACGCGGCCGTCGAGCGTTCCCGCAAGGCGCTGCGCGGAGACGACATGGACGAGATTCGCGCGGCCCAGGAGGAGCTCAGCAAGGTGTTCAGCGAGGCCGGGCAGTCGTTCTATCAGCAGCAGGCCCAGAGCGCCGACGCCGGCGCCCAGGGCGGCCCGACCGGGACGCCCGCCGAAGAAGGCGGGGCGGCCAAGGCCGAGGACGTCGTCGAAGCGGACTACGAAATAGTAGACGACAAGAAGTAAAGAGGTTGTACGGACACCGACCGCAACCTCCGGGGGGCGGTCGGTGTCTTACATTTCATACTAACCCTTTTGCAAAGGTTGCTGGACGTATGTCATCTCTCTCATCTCGTGCTCGTTGGGGAGTGGCGGTTGTCGCCGCTTTCCTCGGAGGCCTCATCCTCGCCTCGGGTGGCCTCAATCTCTCGCGCCTCGGCTTTGCCCAGAGCAAGCCAAGCGCCGCGGCAATGGCCCCAATGGCCGAGGCGAGCAACGCGTTTGTCGCGATCGCCGACCATGTGACGCCGGCTGTCGTATCCATCTCGGCGGAAAGCCGCCCGGCGCGCACAACCCAGGGACGTTCACGCGCGCTTCCGCCAGGCGTCACCATTCCTCCCGGCATGGAGGATTTCTTCAATCAGTTCGGGCAACCGGTACCGCAGGTTGAAGGCGGCTCCGGCTCGGGATTCATCGTCTCGAAGGACGGTTACATCCTGACGAACAACCACGTCGTCACGATGAGCGACAGAACGACTGTCGCCGATCAGGTGACCGTGCAGCTTCTCGACCACCGCACCTTCAAGGCGAAAGTGGTTGGCAACGATCCGACGACGGACATCGCCGTGATCAAGATCGACGGCAGCAACTTCCCCACTGTCGCGCTGGGCAACGACGTGAACGACCGTGTGGGCGAATGGGTGCTGGCGATCGGGAATCCGCTGGGATTCGATTTCACCGTTACCGCCGGCATCATCAGTGCCAAGGGCCGAAGCCTTCCCGGACTTCTGGCTCGTCGCAACGGTCCGAATTACTCGATCAGCGACCTGATCCAGACTGACGCGGCGATAAACCCCGGCAACTCCGGTGGTCCGCTTGTGAACTCGCGGGGCGAAGTCATCGGCATCACCAGCGCGATCGCCAGCCCCACCGGTGTGAACGCGGGATACGGTTTCGCTATTCCAATCACGCTCGCCAAGAAGGTGATGGATGACATCATCGCCCACGGCAGAGTGCGCGTGGCGGTTCTTGGAATTCAGATCAACGAGGTCTCGCCTGAGGATGCAGCTGTCGCAGGCATGAAGGAGATCCGGGGCGCCAAGGTCGAGGGCTTCGGAAGCGGCGGTGGCAGCGCGGCAGAGCGCGCCGGTGTGCAGCCGGGCGACATCATCATCACGGCCGACGGTCAGCCGGTGGATCGCGTCAGCACGCTGCAGCGCATCGTGAGAAATCACGCGCCGGGCGAAACGATCGAGATCGACGCGATGCGTTACGGACAGAAGAAGTCGTTCAAAGTGCGTCTGACCGAGCTTCAGGAAGTGAGTCAGAGGGCGGACGTCGCGCCGGCTGCGCCGGCATCGAACACCGGCTCGGTAAATCCGACTCTTGGCGTTTCCGTGCAGGCGCTCCCTGCGGACGTGGCGAGCGAAGCGAAGCTTGCCCCGAGTCAGCGCGGCGTGATGGTCACTGACGTCGTGCCGCTCGGGCCGGCCTACCAGAAGCTCCAGGTTCACGACGTGATCTATGAGCTGCTCTATCCTGGCCCGCGCCGTCCGATCAGGACTCCGGCAGACCTGGCACAGGTTCTTCAGCGGGTAAAGACCGGCGATTACATAAGTCTCAACGTCACGACGCTGGGCCAGCAAGGCAGCGACCGCGTTGTGAATATCCGGATCGGCGGTTAGTCGAAGAAGAGTTTCGCAGAGCACAGACCAGTCGCCGAACGAACCGCCTCCGTGCCCGGTGCACGGGGGCGGTTTCGCTTGGCCGGGTGGCAGCCGCTATAATGTTGGAACGCGGAAGTGGCGGAATTGGCAGACGCGCTGGACTTAGGATCCAGTGGGGCAACCCGTCCGGGTTCGAGTCCCGGCTTTCGCATGTTTTGCAGGAAAAAGAACGATCTTCGGGGGGCGAGCCGAGGGCGAAATCGTCCAATTCTCCAACCGCTGCCTCCTGACTTGCCGGCATATCGCAACGGCCTCGTCCTGATTGGCCTTGCGCGGTGTATCGCCATAGTGCTCATCTGGAACTCGCTCGCCTGTGGCTCGGGCGAGCTGGCAGCTGTGCTCGTCGCAGTGCCGTGGCGCGCGAATCCGCTCGTGGGCGCGGAGGCGTTGCTTGCGCTTTCGGAGCAGGCGGGCTGAAGGAACACAACCAGACGCCGGTTATACACCGGACGCGAATTATCCAGGACACATAATGCCGGACTTGAACCAGAAGCTGACGTTCGATGTTGCCGCCACTCGTACCGACGAGCACGGAAGCATCGCGACCTGCAAGTCGGCGTCGATCCGACTCGACACGGATCTGGCCGGCAATCCGGATGCATTCAACCCGGCGGAGCTTCTATTGGCGGCGCTCGCAGCTTGCATGATCAAGGGGATCGAACG
>Ga0097691_1002678_pt1 | contig 11553 bp, 6 predicted proteins | sample NGESurdeep072012_8_FD_72858 | JGI IMG/M metagenome (GOLD analysis project Ga0097691, IMG submission 72858) | Arctic peat soil microbial communities from Barrow, Alaska - NGEE Surface sample 210-1 deep-072012 | ecosystem: Environmental > Terrestrial > Soil > Wetlands > Peat ...
ACGCCGGTGCTGGCGTCCGCCACGAATGTGCTGCAGCCGAGATCCGGCGGAGCGGTACTGCTGGTCTCGACCGATGGCCGGCAGAGCTTTCCGTACCTTTCCTGCGTGACAAGGGGGAGTAGCCGCGTTGTTCTCGTGAGTGACTTTGGAACCTCCGCAGGCGCGGGAACGTTTTTTCGTAATGACCAGCCGCAGGTCATCTATGCGAACCAGCTCTGGAACGCGATGATCCGCGCGGTTCAATGGGCCTCTTATGGCGATGTGGATGTCCCGTTTCCTGCTCCCCAGATCTCCAACGCCAACCTAACCGCGATTGTGCGACTCGATGGAGATAACAGCGGTGACCTGAACTACCAACTCAAGACGCTCAATTTTCTTGCGGAGGTTGCGCAGAAAACGGGAGTCGTGCCGCTCTACACGTGGGTATCCAGCTTCGTGAAGAAGGCGGGCTGGGACAAATTGGCGCCGCTTGGCAAGAATCTCGAGGATCTCGGGGGAGAGATCGGAACTCACAGCAAGTTCCACGAAATCGATCGCAAGATGACTGCAGACCGTTGGCGGGAAGAACTCGACGGGTCGGTCCGGGAAATCGAGGAAAACATGCGGGCGCAGGGTCATCCCATTCGCAAGATCCAGTCCATGATCAATCCGGGCGACACGATCCCGATGGAAGACTACGGGCAAGTAGCAGGGCGCTTCTCGTTCTACATGACCCATGGCCTGGAGCAGAGCGTGCCGCTAGGCTTTGGCAACATGACCTGGTTTACCGGTGAGAACAAGGATTTTGTCGTGCTCGAGAATTCACCCCACCCGGACTACCAGTGGTTCTATGACCCGACGTGGAGCTATACGACGGCCCAGATTACCGCATACGAGGAAGCTATCTTCGACCACATGTTCCACAATGTCGGGCGTGGTGTGATCTTCAACGAGATGTGGCACGACTACTCGATCTCGTCCGCGCCCGTCAATGAAGGCAAGGACAAGCGCATCACCAATGAGAATAACTTTCCGTTCTACGAGGCAATGAAAACGAAGTTTGCAACCCTTCCGATCTATTGTCCGGAACCGCAGGAGCTCGCGCAAAAACTACGCGCGATGGCGCAATGGAACTACTCATGGAAGGCATCGGACGACACGATCGAGATGACGCTCGACCTCTCGAGTCTGCGCCGGAACGATACTGCGGAATCGCTTGGCGGCATGGGCATCCGTGTTGAGAACACCCGAAAATTCATCCGGTCGGTTCTGATCGATGGACGCGTGCATCCTGCCTTTGATGACCGCCTGTTGATTCTGCCGAATCTCTCCCCGAGGAAAAAGCACTCCATCAAGATCAAGCTGGGTGCTCAACCAACAACTGCACCTCATCTGACTTACGTGTCGAAGCGAATGACCGAGGTGACGCCGACGCCTGCGGGGCTGCTGTTCAATGTAAAGGCGAAATCAAAGGCCAGATTCGCCGTTGCAGTCGCGGAGCCGGCGGTCGTACTGAATGCCGACTGGCAGGAGTGGGACGATAGCAATGGTCACATCAAAGGGTTCGTGCGCTCGGACCGTCGGATTGAATTGGTGAAGGTATCGACCTCCGGATTTCATCTCACGCGTGCAAACCTGCCAATCCTCACCGTGAATGAAAAGCCGGGTAGCTTGGCCCTGCGACTCGCGGCCCCAGGCCCGGAACCGCCGCAGGTTAGCTTGGGATCTGACCAACAGTTGCGTCGAGCGACATTGGGCGGACGAGACTTGAAAACAAGAAACATTGACCGAACGTATGAGTTGGAACTCCCACCCTTCACGAAAGAATCAGAACTAATTCTTTATTTCCGGGAAACGAACCGTTGAGCGAGTCCGCAGCGCATAACCGTCGTGCAGGAGTTCTGATCGATCCGCGAGCTCTTTGTCTTGCGTACCGGGTCTTGCGTACCGGCGCGATCTGCGGTCATGAAAAGAACCAGAGGAGGCACTATGCGATCAAAGCTTCTAGTCAGAAACGCACTTCTTGTAGTTACGGCGTTGATGGTCACGTTCGCGCAGGAAAAGCCTGGAACATGGACGCCCGACACTGATTGGGGGCATTGGCGACTTGGACAGAAATCGGACCAGGAATTCCTAAAGACGAACAACATGACCATCACGTTCGGAAGCGGCGCGCCCAGCTTCGAGGACGTGAGTCGCGAAGAGTTCAATCGCGGGATGGAGCAGGCGAAGACAAACAATCGCGTTCTCCACGATAAAGGCTACATCGTTCTCCGATATCTCACGAGTTCGCTTCACGGGCGTTCGGCCTCGAACAAAGACGAACCGCAGAAAGATCAGATCCGGATGCTGCAATTCTGGCGCGAAAAGTGGAACGACTACGAGGACTACCTGGGTCCCAAGCCGGCAGAAGACCCGACGACGTGGATCACGGTTCGCCCGGATGGCAGCTTTCCTCACTATCGCTATGCCCCCTACGGTCAGGAAACGACGAATGAGTTCGAAACCTGGGGCTGCCCCAACAATCCGTATTTCACTCGTTTGATGGAGGGCCGCATACGTGCGCAGGCGGAAACCGGGATCGATGGCTCCTACATCGACTGGACGCAGATCGCGGGCGGAACGTGCTATTGCGCGTACTGCAAACGGAACTTCGCTGCGTATCTGAAGAAGAACCTTCCCGCGAAGGTGGCACAGGCCAAGTATGGCGCGGACGACTACGACAACATCGCCCTGCCGAAGAAGCGCGGAGAACCATTCTGGACGGAATGGATCACGTTTCGTGGTCATTCCGTGGCGGAATTCCATCGCCGCCTGCGCGAAGTCGCCCGGCAGTACAACCCCAATTTCATGATTTCAGGAAATGTGTTTGGGGGGTTCGGCTACGGTCCCATCAGCTATGACGCAGCCGGCAACATGGAAATGCTTGGGCGCGACGGATACGACGACTTCGTCTACTCCGAAGTGCAGGAATACCTCGATTCGGCGCCACGCAAGGACGAACAGGGCACGAAAATCACGAATAGTCCGGCGTTCAAGTTCCTGGCTGCAGCCACGCATGGCAAACCGGTGATCGTGTATGCCACAGAGATCACGCCGCCGATTTTTCCTCACCCCACTGAGAGCTGCTTGAATGCCATGTCTCAGATCAACATCGCGGAGGCGGTAGCGAATCACGCTGTCTTCCGGGAAAAAAGATTAACGCCAGCCGGCGCCACCCAGATGTATCGGTTTCTGGCGACGAATGAGGAGAGCCTACGCAACGTACGACTGCACGCAAACGTCGCGGTTGTTGCCTCATTGCGACAGTATCTCGCGGATGAGTTGAGCTTTGCGTTTAGTGCTTCGCGTGTGCTGGCGGACAACGGGATCTCTCACGTCATGCTGACAGAAGATGACTTAACGAACCCGGCGATCAACCAATTCGATATGGTGGTCGTTCCGTATCTTCCGCTGATGAGTTCGGAAAATCAGCAAGCGCTTGTTCGTTATGCCAAGGCCGGTGGCACGCTGCTTATTATAGGCGCCAGCGGCAACAAAGATCAGTACGGTCTTTCTCATCGTCAGATTGTTTTGGCGCAATTGCTGGGCGGCGGACAATACCCTGCAGCCGAGGCCACGCGGAGGGTCGGCAAAGGGCAGGTGATGTTCATCCCCCTGCAGGTTCCGCCATCGCGGTTCCTGATCCCGATGAAGTCGCGCGGGGACTACACAACCTTTGGTCCGACGATGGCCGACGTCTTTGCTGACATCCCAGAGGGCTATACACGAAACCGTATCGATCCCGACTTGCGCAAACTTCTGGAGCGAGTTGCCGGCAAAGTGCAGGAGAGTCTCGGCCCGCGCGTGACACGCCTCACATCTGCAGCTCCCTTTGTCGAAATTACTACGATGATGGAAAAGACCGATCGATGGATGCTGCTCCACGTCGTTAATTACGACGTGACGGTGGACGGCACGATCACGCCTGCACGGGGCCTGAAGGTGCAAGTGGCGATTCCTCGCGGAAAGACCGCTCGAAGCGTTACCTGGAGTGGAACGCTCACCGAGATGAAACCAATGAAGTACAGAACGGTGAGCAGGGGGGGTCGTCAGATGCTGATACTCGACCTCAATGAGGTGAGCATTTATGGGCTTGCGAAGATCGAACTCGAGTGACACATTCCCCGAAACGAAGAGGGGTGTGCTGCCCAATAATTCCATCCGAACCGCGTAAGCGGCACAAAAATCGATCCTTCTGGTCAACGGGCAGTCTGGCCTGACGCAGACTTGGCTAACGGCCCACTCTTCCACAATCCGGTTATGGAAGAGTGGCCGACGACTCGGGAGTTATTCATGGTGGCCCGAACCCAAATGCCGGGTTCGGCCACTCTACGGATAGCCCGTTATACGTCCATGTGAGGGCTGAAGGAACCGTGCGATGGTTCCCCCAAGGCTATAATGTTGCCCACCATGATGCTGGCTCCGGGCACGAAACTCGGACCGTATGAGATTATCGAGCTGCTGGGCGCCGGCGGGATGGGCGAGGTGTACCGGGCGCGGGATGCGCGCCTGGATCGCAGTGTTGCGATCAAGATTCTGCCCGCCGCATTCTCCGCAGACAGTGAACGGTTGCACCGCTTCGAGCAGGAAGCACGCTCGGCATCTGCCCTCAACCACCCCAATATCGTTACGATCTACGAACGCGGACAGGACGGTTCCACTTACTACATTGCGATGGAGCTGGTAGAGGGGAAGACGCTGCGCGAGCTGTTTGTCTTCGGCTTGCTGCCAATACGAAAAGTAATTGAAATCGCGGCGCAGGTTGCGGAGGGGCTGGCCAAGGCGCATGAAGCGGGCATCGCGCACAGGGACTTAAAGCCCGAGAACCTGATGGTCTCTCACGATGGGTTCGTCAAAATCCTCGACTTTGGTCTGGCGAAGCTCGCGTCGACCAGCGGAGAGCTGTCGGAGATACGCACTATGTCCGCGTGGCAGACTCGACCGGGTCTGGTTCTAGGAACGGTGCAATACATGTCACCGGAGCAGGCCAGCGGCGGTCGGCTAGATTTCCGGTCAGACCAGTTCTCGTTCGGCTTGGTGCTCTACGAGATGGTGACCGGAAAACGCGCCTTTCAGAGAAGCACAGCAGCGGAGACACTGGTGGCCATTCTCCGGGAACAAGCCGAACCGATCGGAGTGCAAAACCCCGACGCCCCGGCTCCGCTGTGTTGGGCGATCGAGAGGTGCCTGGCGAAAGAACCCGATAAGCGCTACGTCTCTACCCGAGAGCTCGCACGGGAACTTGCAGCCATACGCGACCGCTTCTCGGAGAAGCCAGTTAAGCAGGTGGAGACCCGCCCGACGAATCTTCCTGTGCAGCGGACCGGGTTTGTGGGGCGGGAGAAGGAAGTAGCTGCCGCCAAAGAACTCCTGCTGCGTCAGGATGTGCGCCTAGTCACGGTCACGGGTCCAGGCGGGATCGGCAAAACGCGCCTCGCGGTGCAGGTGGCGAGTGGCCTTGTCGAGCGCTTTCCAGGTGGCACTCATTTTGTTTCGCTCTCCTCGCTAAGCGATCCGGGCTTGATCGCTTCCGTGATCGTTCAGACGTTGGGGATCCGGGAGGCGGGAGGTCAGTCGCCGCTCGAAATACTTAAGGAGAATTTACAAGATTCATTGCGCGCACCAATGCTGCTCCTGCTGGACAATTTCGAGCACCTGGTTCAGGCGGCACCTACCGTGGCAGAGCTCCTAGCCATGGGTCCCAATCTTAAAATCATGGTAACGAGTCGCGCCGCGCTGCACGTGTACGGAGAACATGAATTTCCGGTGCCGCCGCTTGCGATGCCGGATTCGCTGGCCAAGCTTCCGGTTGAGGTTCTGTCGCAGTACCCTGCGGTCGCGCTGTTCGTGCAGCGCGCGGTCGCGGTCAAGCCAGATTTTGAACTTAACCGGGGAAACGCCTCCGCCGTCGCCGAGATTTGCGCCCGGTTGGATGGTCTGCCTCTCGCGATCGAGCTCGCAGCCGCCCGGGTCAAAGTTCTTTCGCCCTCTTCCATGCGGACACGCCTGGCGAGCCGGTTGCAGCTATTAACTGGCGGCGCGCGGGACATGCCGCAGCGGCAGCAGACGCTTCGCGCCGCCATGGATTGGAGCTACGATCTGCTGAGCGCTGCCGAGCAGAAGCTTTTCCGAAGATTATCGGTGTTCGTGGGGGGATGCACTCTGGAAGGCGCGGAAGCTGTGTGCGACACCAAAGGCGATCTCGATTTGGACCTGCTCGACGGTATGGCATCCATGGTGGACAAAAGCCTGGCGCAGCAGGTCGAGCAAGCGAAGGGTGAATCGCGGTTCATGATGCTGGAAACGATTCGCGAGTACGCTCTGGAAAAGCTGGAAGCAAACGGCGAGGAGGCCTTGACGAAGCGCGCCCATGCCGCCTACTGCCTGGTGCTGGCAGAAGAAGAGGCTACGGAGCAGAGCGGCGCGGAAGCTGCGGAATGGCTGGAACGCTTCGGGTTCGAACACGACAATTTTCGCGCGGGCCTGGAGTGGCTGACAGAAACCGGAGATGCGGAGTGGGGTCTGCGTCTCGGCACAGCGCTGTTTCGCTTTTGGGAGATTCGCGAGTGTCTCGCCGAAGGCAGGGACAGGTTGGGTAGATTGCTGAAGCTCACAGGAGCGGCAACTCCCACGAAGCTGCGCATGCGCGCGCTTTTTGCAGCAGGCGTGCTCGCCGGGGAGCAGGGAGATTACGCCTCGGCGGATACGCTCATCAACGAAAGTCAAGACATCGCGCATGAGTTGGGTGACAAAATGGGCGTCGCCGTCTCTCTAAACGCGCTAGCGGTCTTTGCTCGCGACCGGGGTGATGTCGCAGTTGCGCACGTCCTGTTCGAAGCAAGTCTTGGGCTGTGGAGAGAACTGGGCGACCAGAAGGCCGTCGCTCGGGCTCTTAGTAACCTGGCCAATGTCCTCAAGTTGCAGGGAGACTATGACCGCGCGCGATCGCTATACGCGGAGTGTCTCTCCATCTTCCGAGGACTGGGAGACCGGACAGGTGTCGCCTGGTCGCTAAACTACCAGGGGGATGTCGCACGCGATCAGGGCGATTCCGCTGCCGCGCAGGTATTGTACGAACAGGGCTTGGTAATTTTTCGGGAGCTCGGTGACCGCTGGGGCATTGCTGGCACGCTCGCTGATCTGGGGAGCTTGGCGAGAGAACAGGGGAATTATCCCACAGCGCGCTCTCTGTACCGGGAAAGCATAAAAATTTTCCAGGAACTGGACCATAAACGCGGAATTGCCCGCCTGCTGGAGTGTTTCGCGTGCTCAGCGGCTGCTCAACTCGAAGCAGAGCGTTCGCTCCGGCTGGCAGGCGCAGCGGCTGCGCTGCGCCAAAATATTGGCGCTCCGCTCACGCCCGCGGAACAGGCCAAACTGGAAGCCACTCTGGACCCGGCACGGCAGGCATTGACCAACACGGTAGGTGTGACGGCCTGGTTAGAAGGTTGGGCTTTGCCGGTCGAGAAAGCTATTGAAGAGGTGCTGATGCCCGAGGCTGCATCTCCCTCGTGTTAGCGCACGGGAGCCCGGACGGGCTGACGCTGAGGGCGAAGGAAATCCGGATGCCCCCGGAAGGTCAAGCGCTTACTCCGCGCTTGCCGGGTCAATGAGTCGGCGCACGGCGGAGACGCGATTGGCAGGAAGGCCTACGCGCTTGGCGTGTTCTCGAATGGTCGCCTCGTCGGGAGCGAGGTAGACGCAGTACACCTTGTCGCCGGTTATGTAGCTATGGAGCCACTGGATCTCGGGACCCATTCCCTTCAGAACGTTGACCGACTTTTGGGAGATTTCCTTCAATTGGGCGTCGGATAGATTTCCGGCTCCCGGGACTTCGCGTTCGATGACGAATTTGGGCATGGGCGTTCCCCTGATGTGCACAGATGCTAGCATGCAGATGGAGCGGCTTCAAGACGGCTTGGCCGAAGCTGTCCCGGTCAGCGAAAAATGCCAAGAATAAAAGAATGAGGTTGCCATGGATCTTCGATCGCTTCAGAAGCCGCTGAAAGAGCAATACCAAAATGACCCAAATGCCTCGCAAATCACTCTCCGGGCGAAATGCGGGCAGACGGATGTTCCAGTGGCATGCTCGGTCGATATCGGACGTGCCATCTACCATGCCGAGGCCCACAAGGGAGCGGAGGCGGCGGTACCGGCGCCTGTTCCGGTGACCTTTTGCTTGGGGCTCTGGCGGCTTGCGCGCAGATCACCTGTCAGATGGTGGCTGCGGCTATGGGCATACCAACCGAACGCATTGAGGTCACGGTGGAGGGAGACTTGGATCTCCGAGGTACCCTTGGCATATCAAAAGACGTGCCCGTCGGCTTTGAGAGCATTCATCTTCATTTTGATGTTGCTGCGCCTAAGGCAACACCGGAACAACTGCGCGGATTGCGAGAGAAAACAGAACAGTATTGCGTGGTGATGCAGACCTTAATGCGGCCGCCGAGTCTGCAGACCGAGTGGGTTGGTCCCGATTGAACACCCGCCGCGATAAGTCTTCACATGTCTCTACGAACGATGGTTGTCGTAATCAAGGCCTTCACCCAAAGCAACCGGGAGTGCGCCCGTAGAACGCCCTTCATCAATGTGGGCTTGCGAAGCCCCATCTGCGTACCAGCGGACGTATAGTTGGCAAAACGGACGGCGGTCGTGAAACTTCTTATCCACTGGGTGACCGAATCGAGTGCTGTTCCCCGATGTCACAGGATCATGGCGATGATGTGACCAATCTCGCTGGTTTCAAGTTTGCGAACCGCATCGCGGATGTCTTGTTGAGAGACGATGGCATATCTCTCGAAAACAGACTGCGCTCGCCAGCGACGGATCTCCATGATTATCCCCTCAGCAATTCCGGCCCTGCGCACATTCCGCGCCGCCGTTCTGCGAGATCGTGAAACAGCAGTTCCCGGCACGCCAGCTTGCTTGCAGGTCCTTGCGCCAAGCACCTCGAAACTCCCGGATCGGCTTGCCATTTGGGCGTCTGAACATGGACGTTGACACTCAGGCGGGAGTCGGCCCAGAATAAGCCTCTGTGCGGCGGAGTTTCCTACTTTCGTTCGTCTTCCGCCTGTGAACGAGTCGGCCGCGACCGGCCGATACATACTTGGCCAGCAAACCCACGACAGGAGGTTCCATGAAAGGCCTGAAATCCGTTTCTCGATTAAAACGATTTAATAAAAGTGCACTTTGTGTTGCCGTGCTGGTGATTTCGTCCGGCCTTCCGATTGCGGCGCAGACCGCGTCCGTACGCGTCAACCAGGTTGGTTATGTCGGCGGGGGTTCGAAACGTGCCTATCTGATGTCTTCCGGGGCGGAGCCGGGAGCCACGTTCACCGTGAAAAACTCCGCAGGCGCCAGCGTACTCACGGCGCCCATCGGAGCGAACCTGGGATCGTGGAGCCGCAGTTATCCGAACGTTTACGGGCTGGATTTTTCTATCGTGACCCTCTCTGGAACCTATACGATCACGGTGAGCGGGCCGATTGCAGCATCTTCCCCAAATTTCAGAATCGACACGGCCGCGAACGTGTATGCCACGCCGCTGGCGAATTCGCTTTCCTACTACCAGAACGAGCGCGATGGTCCGAACTTCATCACCAGCCCATTGCGCACGGCGGCTGCCCACGTTAACGACCAGAGCGCGAAGGTCTATCTCACGCCTAGCTACAACGCCGGCTCGGGCCGCTTCTCCGGGGATCTGACGCCCACTGGCGCAACGATCGACGCCTCCGGCGGCTGGTGGGACGCAGGCGATTATCTCAAATTCGTGCAGACCAGCAGTTACACGGTGGCGCTGATGGCAATCGGAGCCCGCGATTTTCCGAACCAGATGGGGCCAGGTTCCAGCACGGCGAACTTCACGGCTGAGACCAGGTTCGGGTTCGACTGGCTGCAGGCAATGTGGGACGATGGCAGCAAGACTTTCTACTATCAGGTAGGGATTGGAAGCGGAAATTCCCAGACGGTCAGCGACCACGACATCTGGCGTTTGCCGCAGGCCGACGACACTTACAACGGATGCACGTCGCAGTACCGCTACATCTGTCATCGACCGGTTTTCATCAACACGGCGGGCGGGGCCGGCGCCCAGATCAGTCCCAACCTGGCGGGCCGCATGGCCGCCGCTTTGGCAGTGTGCTACCACACCTATCAGGCAAGCGATCCAACCTATGCCAACCAATGCTTGCTTTCCGCGGAGCACATCTTCGATCTGGCAAACACCGCTCCGAGCGGAAACCTGCTTACCGCAATTCCGTTCAGCTTCTACCCTGAAACGGAATGGCGCGACGACCTCGAACTCGGGGCTACAGAACTCTACTTTGCTCTGCAAGGCGCAAGCATTCTGCCGGGGAGCCTGCCCCATAGCGATAGCACGTTCTATCTGCAGAAGGCGGCGCACTGGGCCAATGCTTACATCACCGGACCGAACGACGCAGCTGATACGCTCAATTTGTACGACGTCAGCGGGCTGGCGCATTTCGAGTTGCATCGGGCGCTCAGTCTGGCGGGAAATCCCGCGGGGCTCGAAACCACACCAGCCGCCCTTCTCGCAGATTTGAAGAAGCAACTGGACAAGGCGGTGGCCCAGGGCAACACCGATCCTTTCGGTTTCGGATTTCCCTGGAACACGTATGACACGACCTCGCACGGTGGCGGACTCTCGGTGATGGCGGCCGAGTATACCTACCTGTCGGGCATGAACACCTACGCCGATAATGCGAATCGCTGGCTGGGAAATATATTGGGAGCGAATGCCTGGGGAACTTCGCTGATTGTGGGCGATGGCACGACGTTCCCCCACTGCATGCAACATCAAGTTGCGAATCTGGCGGGTTCGCTGAATGGTTCTCCCCCGGTGTTGTCGGGAGCAGCCGTGGAGGGACCGAATTCGAGCGCAACCAAGGGCACCCTTTCCGGCATGATTGCCTGCCCCACGGATGGCGTCGACGTCTTCGCGCAATTCAACGGCAAGGCTGTGTACAAGGATTTCGTCCAGTCCTACTCGACTGTGGAGCCGGCGATTGACCTGACGGCGTCATCATTTCGGGCCTTCTCGTGGCAGATTGCGGGCGCTCCGAGCGGAACGCCATAACTCTGGAATCGGGGGGCAGCGCCGCTCCCCGATTTTATTCTTTGCTGTGCCGGTTGCAGCTGAACTCCCGTGGCCGAAGAGTATCGAACGGGGTTTGGGAAAAATCCGAGACCCAAAGCCCGCAAATTCGTGACCTGTCGTTTCATATTTGCGTCGGACGGGTACCGGGGACTAGAACGCCCCGGTCAAGACGGTCCGGTTGGAAAGCTCAGAGTGAAAAACCGTCAAAGGAGATCATTCTGAAAGGAGTTGCCATGGAAAGGCGTGAGTTCTTAAAGATGGGAACGGCGGCGGGTTTGGTAAGCTCGGCCAAGATGCTCGAACCTCTCGCGCAGGCGGAGCAAGCTGGCAGCAGCGCAAAGCCGATTCCGAAAAGGAAGTTAGGCAAGACCGGCGAGGAACTTTCCATCATCGGCTTCGCGTGCATCGTGGTCATG
>Ga0097691_1002679_pt1 | contig 11553 bp, 13 predicted proteins | sample NGESurdeep072012_8_FD_72858 | JGI IMG/M metagenome (GOLD analysis project Ga0097691, IMG submission 72858) | Arctic peat soil microbial communities from Barrow, Alaska - NGEE Surface sample 210-1 deep-072012 | ecosystem: Environmental > Terrestrial > Soil > Wetlands > Peat ...
GGACGACCACCAAAACCATCAGGAGGTGCGCAAGGCTCAGATTTTCAAACATGACGGCGGACCTTCGAAGTGAGTGGCAGGGACCTTTAATCTAGGGCCCCGAAGCTTACGCCTCAATACGTGCCTTACGTGAGCGTATCTATCGATACCGCGGGTATCTCAAACGTGAACACACTTCCTCCGCCCACCCTGTCGGCGTAAGTCACACTGCCTCCCTGACCCTCCGCCAGCCCACGCGCGATGGACAACCCGAGTCCCGACGCGCCCGCGTCCGGGGTACCACTGGGTCTATAGAAGGCGTCGAATATCCTTTCGCGCTCCGAGATCGGCACACCGGGGCCGCGATCCGCGACCTGGAACAACAGCGCCGCGTTCGACTGTGTCACCGTGATCGTGACGGGCGCTTTGCGCGAGCAGCGCAACGCGTTGTCGACGAGATTCGTCATCACCCGAAGGGATTGTACGAAATCGAAAGTTCCGAGCAGCGCCGGTCGCGAATAGTCGATGATCGCTTCGATACGCTCCGCCTCGGGCACTCCGGAGAACTGGCGCACGGTGGCGCCCAGCAGATCTTCGGCGGTATTCAGCTCCGGGTTCGTCGTGAAAGCGCCAGCCTTGAGACGGGAGAGATCGAGGATGTCGGCAACCATCTTGCCGAGCCGGTCAGCCTGACCAACGATGATCGTCGCGTCATCGCGTGCCCAGGAATCCTTCGCGGCGATGTTCTGAGCGAGCGCCCGTATCGCCGTGAGCGGAGTGCGAAGATCGTGCGACACCGACGCCAGTAGTATGTCCTTGAGACGATTCGCTTCTCTCAGTGCGTCGGCGTGACGGACTTCCGCCGAAAGTGCCTCGATCTCCTCGGCGTGTCTGCGAGCGCGCTTGGCTTCGGAGCGCGCCTGGGCCAGAAGGTGATTCGCCACGAGCGCCGTCGACAGGAAGGAGAGAAGCGCGAGATAATCCAGCGGCGCCGCGACGGTGAGCGTGTCGAACGGCGACTGGAAGAAATAGTTGATGGCCAGGGAGCCGAGCACTGCTATCAGGATTCCGAGCCATTGCTCGCCGCCGGTGGCGGCGCCCAGTACGATGAGGATGTAGACCAGCGACGCATGCGCCTGCTCGATGCTCGGACGCGCAATCCGCATGATAAATGTCGACAGCAGCAGGATGCCCAGCCAGAGTCCCCAGTCCAGGTACCTTACAGTTCTGGATGTCACGGAAGATTGCCGTTGATTCGGCGCATGTCTACGAACACTCTCGCCTCTGTATCCGAGCACCGTCAAGCGACGGAGAAATCGCGGGGTCGCCACCGTATCCATCCGGAAGCGCAGACACGTCGCTCCATCCCGCGCGCGAGGCTTGTAGCAAATGGCGCGGTTGGTGGTGTCTTCCAGGCGACCGGAGAGATACCAGAAGCCATTCGAGGTCTCGTGCGCCGCGACCGACGGCACTCCGCGGCTGTCGCGATTGATGGATGTGAAACCACGTTGTCAACGTAAAACTCTCGTCGAAATAGTTCAGACAATCGGCGAGAAAGTTTTTGTTAAGATCACGACAACCTTGGGTGCAACGCACAATGTTTCGGCCACGGTCGCGGTGCGTTGGGGCAAACGATGCGAAAGATTCCGTTAAGATCGCGGTGCCGGTGCTTGAGGCCGCGCCTCGAACCGCCCTTCTTTCGAGCCCATGATCCCACGCTCGGTTTTACGCGCGCTCGGTTATTTGTCGTTCGCTGTCGCCGGCGCTCCCCGCGTTGTTGCTGGCCAGGCCCTGGACCGAACGCTGTCATCGATGGTTGGCGGCGTCATCGGTGGATTCGGCGGCATTGTGCTGTCGCTTCCGCAAGGCTGCGGCGGGGTGTTCTCGGATCGAATCTGCACCCTCCACACGGTCGCGAAGGGGTTCGGGGTGGGAAATGTCCTGGGCTCCGCTTTCGGCGCGGCGCGGTCGGGTGGTGCGCCGTCGTGTAGCCCGGCGGAGCGCTTCGGACGATCGTTGATGGGGACGTTGGCTGGCGGGGGCGTCACCGTGGCGGCAGTCTCTCAGGCGCACGGCAATCTCAGGATCGGGTTGACGCCCCTCGTGCAGCTGGCCGAGGGAGTGGGTGCGGCGGCGATGCTCTCACCGTGTAGTTGGACTCCCAGTGCCGCGGACTCCGCCGCGATCCGGTTCAGTCGCGAGTGCCATAATCCTTCGCGCGGACTTGCCCGCACAGCGGCCGGTTTGGGTCTCACCGGGGGTTACGCCGGCCTCTATCTATACTTCCGCCACGCCTGGTGGTCGGGAACCCCCGCGCCGAAATGGTTCGTCGAGAACGATTGGGACCGCGAGGAGCGGGATGCCGACAAGTTCGGACATCTTTTCGGTGGATACCAGCTCACGCGCGTCACATCGGAGCTGCTGCAGGCCGGGTGCGTGCCGCCTTCACGTGCCGCCGCTTTGGCAGCGCTGTACGCGTATGCGTTTCAATTTCAGATTGAGGAGTGGGATGGGACGCAACAGCTGTACGGGTTCAACCCATCCGATCTGATCGCCGACGCAACGGGGGCTCTGTTCGCGGTAGCGCAGCAGCATGCGAAGGCGCTGCAGTACATAAAGCCGGTGTGGTCTTATCGACCGACGGAGGCGTATCGCAGGCGCAACTTGCCGGGACACGGGGGCCAACCGCGGGCGACGACCGATTACTCCGGCCAGACTTACTGGTTCTCCACCGACGTGCATGGATTGCTGCCCGAGAGAGCCAAGCCATTCTGGCCGTCGTTCATCCGACTCTCGCCGGGCTATTCCATCACCGATTACGTGAACCCGGCTACCGGTGGTGCGCTGAGAGCAAGGCGAAAAATCCTCGTATCGCTCGACATTGATCCCGAGCACTTGCCCGGCGATAACAAAGTCTGGCGAACGATCAAGCACGAGCTGGCTTTTTTCCGCATTCCTGGTCCGACATTGCAGCTCACGCCGACGAGGAGATTCTTTCTCGCGTACTATTAGTGGATCGAACGCGGCAAGCGGCAATCGCATCTTAGCAGAATCTTAGGTCGTCCTTCCACTTCAGGATTACTCGACCGCTAGCTTTACCGGATGGTGCGTCGTGCGCTGTTAGTCGCGACCGTGGCAACACTCGGCGCTTGCAGTCGTGGAGCGTATGCGCCTCCGGTTCCGAATCCGGCAACTTTCGGCGCGGACAGTGCCACCTGGGCGCTCGCGAAGTCCGTGGCCCCGGTGCTCTACCTCCAGCGTGATGAGCCCTTTCCGCTCGATCGCGTCGTTGCTGTCGTTCATCCAACCGAGCCGGTCATCGCCTATCATCTTCTCTGGCGACACGACGTGAACGGCCAGTGGCTGCCGTGGGCGAAGCCTTCGGACGAAGAGGTGGTGTATGTGGGCTATGATCCCAACACCCACGCGCCGACCGAAATATGGACTTATTGGCACGGCACGTTGCTGCACACGCTCTGGCTGAATCGCGGCCCGCCCGAGATCGACGTTCAGTGGGGCAAGCACGGGTCTCTTCCGAGGGGAATCGACACGAAGGACCTGCCCTCGGATAAGAGCTTGCGATCGTTTTACGTCTACGAGTTCCTCCTCATTCCCGACATTCTCCTCGGCAAGGTCGCACACGGCGGACCGGCTGGTTTCTTTCACAGCTTCCGCCGGTACAGCGATTTTTCCAAGGTAGTGCCGGTCGCCGATAAGCTCGATCTCGTGGTCAAAACCGATGATCCGCGGCCCGCGCTCCACGCGGTGTTTGGCCGGTCGTACTCGGACAAGCGGTGGTGGCCCTAATGACCGCGCCCCTCACCGGCGATGCGAAGCAGAACGCCAACGGACAGCCAGCTCGCGAGCATCATCGATCCACCGTAACTAAAAAAGGGAAGGGGAATTCCCACGATCGGCATGAGGTTGAGTGTCATCCCAATGTTGACCGCAATATGGACGAGCCACGACGACATGAGGCCGTATGCGACAAGACTGGAGAATGAGTCGTTCGCGCGGGCAGCAATCCCCGTTGCTCGCAGCAGGAGCGCAAGGAACAGCGTCAGGGCAACGGTGACTCCGATGAAGCCAAGCTCCTCGCCGACGACCGCAAAAATGAAGTCGGTATGTTGCTCGGGAAGAAAACCGCTCCGTTTTTGCGTTCCCAGCGTGAACCCGTTGCCGAATATTCCGCCGGACCCGATTGCAATCTTTGATTGCAGCACATGGTAGCCAGACTGTCGCGGGTCCGCGGACGGATCGATGAAGACCTTCAATCGATTCTGCTGATAGGGCGCCATCTTCTCCCACATCATCGGTGCGATCACGCCCGTGGCGACGTTGAGCACCATTAGAACGATTCCCTCGATGAGGTACGGACGATACCAGAGAACGAGCGCGAGCAGAATGAAGAACCACGCGCCCCAGAGTCCTACGCTGAAGGAGAGCAACAGACTGATTGCCGGGCTCGCGATGAGAAGGAGCATCGGCCATGCGACTCCCGACCAATAGAGCATCCCGAAGAAAATTCCGATGAAGACGATGCTCGAGCCAAGGTCCGGCTGCAGCATTATTAGCAACCAGGGGAGCCCGACAACCAGCGCTGGCTTCCACAAGTCCAGGAGGGATTTCGGAGACTGCGGCGATTCAGAAAGCACTTTGGCCAGCATCAACACCACGGTGAGCTTTGCGAATTCGGCGGGCTGGCCAAGCCGGTGGCCCGCTATCGCGAGCCAGCTTCTCGTGTGACCGTTAGCACCTGAGCCGACGCCGAGAACGAGGAGGGAGAGCAGAAGCGCCAGCGTGAACAGGTAGGCTGGCCATGTTGCCCATCGGATGAATCGAACGGGCATCTTCAAGAGCCCGTAAGTCGATACCACACCGATCAACAGCCACATTGCCTGTGACTTGTAAGCGGACGCCGCTGCGGTTTTGATGTCCGTTTGTCCGGCGGAATAGACCATCGCCAATCCAAACAACGACAGCAGGGCCGTTATCGTTACCAGCTGGGAATCAATTACTACGCTTCGCAAAGTCTTCACGACGCCATTCCCCCCCGGGATTCGATGATCGTTTTACACGGGGCCCGGAGGGAGAGTAAGCCTGGTCCGGCGGCTTCGAGAGCCGAACGCACAATCTTTGTGGGATCTTAGCGCCACTCAGGGATAAAATACGACGACCGGCTTCGCATCCCCTCGACCGCGACCGCGATAAACGACGTTGGACAGATCATTGGGACTGCGAATGGCGTCGCCGTGATCTGGAACACGCTGCACGACGCCACGCCGTCCGAAGTGGTCACGTTCCTCACTGGCAAGGTCAACGCGCTTGTCGCCGACGCGAGCCTAAGGCTCAGAAGAAGATTCCCGGCGGTAAAACGGCTTGACACCATCCGAGCCTCGGGGATAAAGCAGACGATGGGCTTCCCTCCCCCTGACCTTCAGTAAAAGGCCTCCATGCGTCGTCTCTGCCTCTTCTCGATAGTTGTCAGCGCGATTTTCGCGGGCCTCATCGGTGCCCATCGCGCTCCTTCACAACGCGTCACGATTGACACAGGTACTCTGGAAGGAATCATCGATTCCGCCACCGGAGTGACGGTATTTCGCGGCATTCCCTACGCCGCACCTCCGGTCGGCGAGTTGCGTTGGAGGCCGCCGCAACCGCCGACGCACTGGACCGGTGTGCGCCCCGCAAGTCAGCTCGGTCACAACTGCATGCAGCACCAGCCGTACGGCGACATCGATCCGTTCGCCGCTGGCGTCTCTGAGGACTGCCTCAATCTCAACGTCTGGACGAGCTCGCTGGACGCAAACGCGCCTCGGCGCCCAGTGATGGTATGGATTCACGGCGGCGGTTTCTTCGCCGGATTCGGCGGCGAAGAACGCCACAACGGGGCGCCCCTCGCGAAAAAGGGCGCGGTCGTCGTCACGCTCAACTATCGGCTCGGACCCTTCGGCTTCCTCGCGCATGCCTCACTCGCCGCCGAGTCCCCACATCACGCCGCCGGGAACTACGGGCTCCTCGACCAGATCGCCGCATTGCAGTGGGTGCAACGCAACATCGCCCGCTTCGGTGGCGATCCGTCGCGCGTGACGATCTTCGGCGAATCGGCCGGAGGATTCAGCGTCGGCTCGCTCATCGCGTCGCCATTGGCGAAAGGACTTTTTCAGCGCGCGATTCTGGAGAGCGGTACCGGGGTCGGCGCCGGCGTCGCTTCGCGAGACGACGCGCGAGCCGTCGCGTTCCGCTTCGCTGACTCGCTGGGCGTGCACGGAGTTCGCGCGGACGCGGCCGCGCACCTTCGCGCACTCAATCCGGACACCGTACTCGCCGCCTCACTGCATCTTGGCCCGCCCGGTGCGCCGATGTTCTATCCGGTCGTCGATGGATGGGTGCTGCCGCACGCCGTCGATTCAACCCTGGCGAGCGGCAAGGCGAACCTCGTCCCCGTCATCGCCGGCACGAATCGCGACGAGGGTGACGAATGGATGGGCGCGCCGACGCGCACGTTCGCTCGTCTCGTTTCGGCGCGTGGAACGCCGGCGTACGTGTACATGTTCTCGCGCGTGGGCGACGACAGCGCGAACCGCGCGCGCGGCGCGTACCACAGCGCGGAAATCACCTTCGTGTTCGGACGACCGCATCCGTTGCAGCCGAGCGCTGGGTCGACGCCATACGACTCGACGCTGGCAGAGGCAATGAGCGACTACTGGGTCGCGTTCGCCACGAGTGGCAATCCCAATGGTCCACCAACCGCTGGAAAGTTGCCGCGTTGGCCACGCTACGATTCCAGGACGGATGCGTTGCTCGAGCTGGGGCCCGAGATTCGACCGCGCACGCTGGTCAAGCGCGCGGTCTACGATTCACTCGATGCCGTCGCTCGATCGCGCGGACGCCTTCGCCCCCGCTAGCATCCGGCCTTCTTTCAAGGCGCTTGGCGCGAACTGTCGCACCCTGCGAACGCCCATTTCCTGACAACCTTATTGCCGTCGCATCCGTCTCCACGTGATCCTGGCAATCACGACGACCGGGACGGCTACCAATAACCAGATAGGTCCGCTACCGCCGCTCGATACTGAACGCGCCAGGAGATACAAAAGAGCGATCGCACACAGCAATAAGACAAACGCGGGGCCGAGCTGCTGTCTGGTCATTTAGGTTTGCTCGATGTCCGGTGATCCTAGGATTTCGCCCAGGCGAGGACCGCAGTTAGAAACAGTCCGCCGAGTACTGCCCCGGCGGCGGCCGTTGCCGCCGCTAGCCGCGATGTCCGGAACACTCTACGCGTTCCATAGGCGAGAAGAAACGCGTAGAGGGCAGTAAAGAAATTGATCCGCTCCAGCACCGCGAAGGCGATGCGGTGCGTGTCCGGATTTCCGATAAGATAGTGCAGTCCCGGGAGTGGCTTCAGATCCCAGAAGTAGTGCACGTTGTCGAATCCAACAATCGTCAGAGCGGTGTACGTCAGCAGCTCCTCGAGGAGAATCGCCAGGGAGGCGTATGCCGCGATTGAAACCGCACGATGCAAACCGCCGCTTTCCGTCTGCCTGGCCGGCGCGGTGGCCGAGGCAACGGCGAAAATGAGCAGCCCAGCCGCGAATGCCGAAGCGCCAACGTAGAGAGGCATCAGCGCGAGGCCGATCCACTTGTTCTGGTCGATCATCGCGCTCACGGTCGGTGCCAGCTCGGCTCGGCTCGCAGCGGGCACCGAGGACAGAGCCACATTCACGATGAGTCCCGTGTAGGCCATCAACAAACCGCCCAGGCCAATGGAGAGCACGAGAAGCGGAAGAAGAGCATTCGGCTCTGCCGCCTCTCGGTCGAAGATCTCCGCCGGATCGACGAAGATGTTTGGCAGCCGCACTAAGCGGATCATCCAACCCCGCGACTCACCAGCGCCAACGGCAACGGCTTCAGTCATGGTCCTGCCTCCGCACGAGGGAAAAGTAAAGGTCTTCGACGCTTGCGTATTGCTTGTCACCACTCAGAAGAGAGCCGGCTCCGGACACCTCGCCCGCGTATCGAATTTCTCCCTGGTCGATAACGGCAATGCGCTGCGCCAGCTTCTCGACGAACGGAATCGCATGCGAGCTCAGTAGAAAAGTCATGCCTCCATTCGCCATTTCTGCGATCCAGCCCTGCAATCGACGAATCGCATGGGGATCCAGCCCCTCGAATGGCTCGTCGAGAATCAGGATCTCCGGCCGGCAGAGATACAGGGCGCAGAGCACGATCTTCTTCTTCATTCCTGTGGAATAGGCGCCGAGGCGCTTGTCTTTCGCCTCCGTCAAATCGAAAAACTCGAGCGCTTCGGGAAGACGTTGCCGCACTTCGCTCGCCCGCCGTCCGTAAAGCTCGGTCAAGAGCTCGATGTACTCGACCCCGGTCAGGTACTCGATCACAACCACTTCTTGCGGCAGGTACCCTGTCCTTGTTCTCCACGATGCGTCGGAGTCTTCCCATGGATCGCATTCGAGCACCCGCACGATTCCGTCGGTGGACCGGCGCATTCCCATGATGATCTCCATCAAGGTCGTCTTACCCGCTCCGTTCGGTCCGAGGAGCGCGGTCACAGTCCCGCGCTCGACCGCCAGGCTGACGGAGCGCAGCGCACTCACGGTGCCATATTGTTTCGAGAGACCTCTGACTTCGATCGCCGGCGTCAAGGATTCTCCTTCAGGACATCCACAATCTGTTCTCTTCGGGTTTCGAAGAGAGGGCCAACGAAGAAAATGGCGGCGACCGACAACAGAAAAGTCGCGATCACGCAGGCGACCGCGAGCATCGTCCCTTTCTCGGCTTTGTTGAGCAGGCTGATCAACTTGATGGCGCCTGCCATGCCCAACAGGCTCACCACGTTGAGCGGTACCAGCGTCGTCACCGGCATTGTCTGACCGGTGGTGCGCGCGTACGCGCGACTGGACGGCGCAAACACCGAAAAGATTCCAGCGACGGCACAGAGGACAAAGGCGAACGCCAGCTCCATCAGGACGATGGATACGAAAGTCGGACCGATGACAATCAAGCCAACGACCCATCCGGGAACCATAACGGCGAGGGTCCACAACAGCGCCACGCTGAGCCGGAGCCGAGGGAATGTCCTGGCGCTGACCGGTAGCGCGAGTGCGGTGAGTGTGGCACCCCGGTCCACTCCAAACAGATTTCCCTGAGTGACCGTCGCGAGTATCGCGATGGGAACGAAGCCGGTCACGTACACGAAGGCAGCGATGTCTTGTCTTTCACCGAGCCTGATCAGCATTAACGTGCAGAGCAGGTGAAATAGCAGTCCCACCACCGTCGCGAAACGCACCCTGTGGCTTCGCATGAGCGAGCGGAAAGCCCAGACACCCATTCGACGGAGGTTGGGTTTCACGCAGTCAATCCAGCTCAGTCGCTGCCGCGATCCGATTGGCAGCAACGAGGAGAAGGGACGCTCCGGCCACGGCTGCGATCAACGCGGCAAACGACTGAGCGCTCTGTCCCGCATCCAGGCGTTGCAGCACGAACAGCGGGACGCCCCAGGGCGGCAGTCGAAGCAGGATCCGCGTCGCGTTGCTGAGCATGGTGTCGCGAATGAGACCCGGAATTGTGCCCGACGCCAGGCGGACGACATAGCCGCTGACCAGAACCGCCGCAGCCGCAATCATCAGGAATAGGAGCCAGGAGCCCGCGATGCGAAACCGGTTCAGCAGGTCCGCGGCGAGAACGAAGATGCTCTGCGACAGGTAAACGAATATCGGTCCGACCAGCACACAAGCGATCACCGCGACCGCTGTCCCTGGTCTGGCGTACCCGAAGACGAGCAGCCAAGTCGCAACCAGCGCGGCAATGGCGCCGGGGTTGAGGAAGGAATCGATGAGATATGCCCGTCTCAGCGTTTGTCGGCCAACAGGGAGTGCGCGCCAGCGCGCCGTCCTGAAGTCGCCTTGCAGACTGATCCGGAAGAAATAGAGCGCTCCCGCCTGAACGCACGCGACGAGGAAGAGGTGCATTCCAAGGAGGATGACCGACAGCTGCCGGCGTTCGCCAGCGAGCTCATGACTTATCATCGCGCCGGCGCGCGCCTGAATCGCTACGAATACCACGATCGCCAGATAGAGGAGACCGCCGAGGAAGACGCCGAGGAATCCGCTATCGCTGGCGATGGAATTTCGGATCATTCGCATCCGCCAGCGCATGATCGTTCGTACCGCGCCCCACTCGTCAGTGGCCGGTGTTGTCATTTGCATCTATGAAACTTCGTAACCGCGCATTTGTCGCACTTCCTGTCTCCAAACGTGAATGGTAGGTGGGTCCGACACCCACTACTGTTGCGATTGGGAGGTCATGAATGGTGGGTTAGGTCTGCCAGTAATGAATAACGCAGCCGATGGCCGTTGGCCCGCAGATGAGCGTACCGATTGGCCACATGCCCGTGCACACGCCAACGATGAAGCAAATCCCGTCTATGGGTTGGCCCGCGCTGGTGAAGGCCATCTGCCCCTCGGAAAGAGGGACAGCGGCTCCTTTACATGACTTTGCCATGCGCGCGCCGGGAATGGTCGACGCATAGGCGGTGTGCGGCCGCGCGGCGACGCCCGCCGGCAGCACTGCACTAAGTGCGAGTAGAACGGAAAGCTGTTTTTTGAGTCTCATGGATGTAATCCTCGGATAAGATGAGTACCTGCGGTGTCGGACCTACCTTCAGCAACGCCAGCTCGCGTCGCATTTTCGTCTGGTACAAGAGCGGTTCCGTCCCAGGCCCGGGACAGCCTGGCACGGGAGACCTTCCATCGTCCCCATCCCGGGTCACTGACCACGGCTGAATCGGAAGCGAGGGTCTCCAGGACGACGACATGGCGCGTTGGAAGCCATGCGATCAGAGGCAAGGTCACGGTGTCCAGCTGCGAGAGATCCAGTCTGAAGCCGCGTGCGGCGAGGTTGTTCTCGCGCATCAAGTCGCGAATCTGCGCCAGACTCAACCCATTCCGGGACAGGCGCACCTCTCGGCGAAGGGTGCCGTACTCGATCCGCTGTCCATTCAGTCGCAAAATCATCGCGACTGCGGCAACGCCGCAGTCGGTGAGCGATCTCTGATGCTCGAAATTGGGGCCGTCGACGAGCCGTTCCGCGCCTTTGTAAAGTTCCAATTGGTAGGAAGGGTGATAGCAGCCGCCGTTCAGCAGCATGGTTATGGTTGCGGCGACCATCAAAGGCTTACCAGGCATGTGCCGCCTCGCCATTTGAAGTTTCGGGGGAGCGCGATTGCGAGAGAGGTGATGATTCTCGCCGGAACACCTAACCCAGTCGCGTCAGAAGGTCGTCAGACTGGGCGCGTTAAAAACGCTGGAATGTCGGCCCCTTCGTCAGAATGATCGAGGAGTTGGCGCGGACGCGATCAGGCGCCTTCGCGCTCTCAGTCCGGATCCAAAACCTGCTGACTCTCCCGCTTGTCCAGATCCAGGCGTATGATGTTCATGGCGCCTCGCGATGTAGTGCGCACCATACATTCCAACAACCCCGCAACTTCCGGAGCCCCTGTGAAACGCATCATCCTCGGCTTCGCCCTGCTCGCGCTGCCGCTCACCGTGCGCGCTC
>Ga0097691_1002681_pt1 | contig 11548 bp, 13 predicted proteins | sample NGESurdeep072012_8_FD_72858 | JGI IMG/M metagenome (GOLD analysis project Ga0097691, IMG submission 72858) | Arctic peat soil microbial communities from Barrow, Alaska - NGEE Surface sample 210-1 deep-072012 | ecosystem: Environmental > Terrestrial > Soil > Wetlands > Peat ...
GATTTTGAGGCCAATGGGCTTAACTACGATGCAACACTGTGGAATGTGCAGCTCTTCGGTGAAGCCGCAAAAAACATCCCTGAAGAAATACGCGGCAAAATGCCCGAGATACCGTGGCGTGAGTTGATTGGAATGCGCAACCGCCTGGCTCATGGCTATTTCGGAATCAACAATGCAACGCCCTGGCATGTGGTTGAGGTAGAGGTGCCGAAATTGCATCAAAGCTTGCAGCGTATTGCAGATACGCGTCCCGATCTGTTCGAGGGGCAAGCTTGAAAATCCAATCCGGCGGCAACCACAAGTACCATTTTTCCGGCGTCGGAAAAATGGTCGTTGATGGCAAAGGGATAGAACAATGGAAACAGATCAACCCGAATATTGACTCCGTACCTTTTACCTCCATGAGGTTCAAATCTGGCATCTCAATTTTATTAAACTGTGGTCTGTCCCCGATTGTTTACGAAAGATAATGAAATGAACACCAACCGATTACTTAGCAGAAGGGAAAGGCTTAATAAATTGGCTTGGCCAATTTTTATCATTTTGGTAGGCGCGTATTTGCTAATGCTTGGGTTAATTATGGGAAAGAATGTAGGATTTATAGTTCTTGGCTTAATGATTATTGTTGTTTCTATTTGGGTTGGCTGGAAAAAATATTCAATCAAATCGGATGAGGTAAAACCCCAAACGGAACTGGGAAAGATCATATCGAAAATTGATGAAACTATGGCTTCAATCTTCGCCGTGATATTTCCAATATTTATTGTACTTGCTGTAGTAGTTTTAATTATTGGTGCAATTTTCTCTGCTGATAAAGAACAGGAGAAGTACCTTAAAGAATCCAAGATGGATGCGACAGTTTTCTTCAAACTTGCATGCCAGTCAAAATCTATATGTAAGAGCTATGCTGATGTTAGGCTCAGTTGTGCAGAAGCAGGAAGCATTCAGAAATGCATCGAAATTAAGATGAAAGGAGATGACTACAGTGTTTGCACTGATGATGGAAAAATATACGGATTAGACGAAAAGCTAGTCCCTAATTTTGCCCAATGCATGGGGAACAAGGTTTCATCTTTTGTAAGAACAACTAAAGGGGTCAGCTTCCAATAATAATCATGCCTAACCCAACCGAAAAAATCTGGGATCACGAACGCCAGAGACGCAACCGCAAGCTGGCCCGCGCCGCATCGGCGCTGGGCGCATCGCAGCGCGGCAAGGTGGTGAGCGCCGATATGGCGGTGCGCCTGCTGGAAGCCGTGATCGAACCGGGCGACCGCGTGTGCCTGGAGGGCGACAACCAGAAGCAGGCGGATTTCCTGGCGCAGGCGCTGACGCGCGTCGATCCCGCGCGGGTCAATAAATTGCACATGCTGCAATCGGTGCTGGCGCTGCCCGAGCATCTCGATCTTTACGAATTGGGCATCGCGGAGCAAGTGGACTTTTCGTTCTCCGGCCCGCAGGCGGCGCGGTTGGCGCGCATGGTGGGTAAGGGGCAGATACGCATCGGTGCGATCCACACTTATCTCGAATTGTTCAGCCGCTATTTCGTCGACCTCACTCCGCATGTCGCGCTGGTGGTCGCGCAATCCGCCGATGCGCAGGGCAATCTGTACACCGGCCCGAACACCGAGGATACGCCCGCGATCATCGAGGCCACCGCGTTCAAGAACGGCATCGTGATCGCGCAGGTCAACGAACTGGTGGACAAGGTGCCGCGCGTGGATATCCCCGGCGACTGGGTGAACTTCGTGATCCCCAGCCCGCGCCCGCATTTCATCGAGCCGCTGTTCACCCGCGACCCGGCGCAGATCTCCGAGATACAAGTGCTGATGGCGATGATGGCGATCAAGGGCATTTACGCGGAGTATGGCGTGCAGCGCCTGAACCACGGCATCGGATTCGACACCGCTGCGATCGAATTGCTGCTGCCCACCTACGCGGCGAGCCTCGGGCTGAAGGGCAAGATTTGCAGCCACTGGGCACTCAATCCCCATCCCGCGATGATCCCCGCGATCGAAGCTGGTTTTGTGAAGTCGATCCACTCGTTCGGTTCCGAGCTCGGCATGGAGAATTACATCGCCGCGCGCCCCGATGTGTTCTTCACCGGTGCGGATGGCACGATGCGTTCGAACCGCGCATTTTCACAGGCGGCAGGCCACTATGCCTGCGATCTGTTCATCGGCTCGACACTGCAGATCGATCTCGCCGGCAATAGCTCGACCGCCACGCTGGATCGCATCTCGGGCTTCGGCGGTGCGCCGAACATGGGCGCGGATGCCGCAGGGCGGCGTCATGCCAGCCCTGCCTGGTTGCGTGCCGGTGAGCAGGCGCGCAGCCAGCGTCCCGGCATTCCACGCGGCCGCAAACTGGTGGTGCAGATGGTCGAGACTTTCCGCGAACATATGCAACCCGCCTTCGTCGCTGAACTGGATGCCTGGAAACTCGCTGAATCGGCAGGCATGCCGCTGCCGCCGGTGATGATCTACGGCGATGATGTCACCCACATCCTCACCGAGGAGGGCATCGCCAATCTGCTGTTGTGCGCCAATGCCGAAGAACGCGAACAGGCGATACGCGGCGTCGCGGGATACACCGAGATGGGCCTGGGCCGCGATCTGCGCATCGTGGAGAACCTGCGCGATCGCGGTGTGATCCAGCGCGCCGAGGATCTCGGCATCGACAAGCGCGACGCCACGCGCGATCTGCTCGCCGCAAGATCGATCAAGGATCTGGTGCGCGCTTCGGGGGGGCTGTATCAGCCGCCGGTCAGGTTCAGGAATTGGTGAGGAGCAAACAATATGACTATGGAAAATCTCAAGTATCGTTTTGACGGCGGCAAGCCGACGCCGGGCGTGGCCGCCATTGTGGGCGTGCTGGGCTCGGGCAATCTCGAGGTGATGGTGGAACCGGCCGCACTCGGCGGTGCGTGCGAGATCGAGGTGTCGACTGCAGCGCGGGGTTTCGGGGCTATCTGGCAGGCGGTGATGGGCGATTTCTTTGCGCGCCATCGTGCCGGTGACATACGGATTCTGGTGAACGATGCGGGCGCCACGCCGGCCATTGTCAGCCTGCGTCTCGATCAGGCGATCGAGACCTATACCGCCAAAGGCCAAATGCCAAAGCAAATGCCAAAGAAAGAAAAGTGAGCACAGCAATGATACACAGCTATTACGAGAGCAGCGCCCGAGCGCGCATCGCCGGTCTGCTGGATGCGGACAGTTTTCATGAATGGCTGTTTGCCGAAGATCGAGTGACCAGTCCCCATCTGGCGATACTGGAGCAGCCTGCCGCTTTCGATGATGGCGTGATCATCGGACAGGGCAGCATCGCGGGAAAACAGATTTTCATCGCCGCGCAGGAAGGCGGCTTCATGGGCGGGGCGGTGGGTGAGGTGCACGGTGCCAAAATCGTCGGCGTGCTGGAACGCGCGGTGCGCGATCATCCGGCGGCGGTGTTGCTGCTGCTTGAGACCGGCGGGGTGCGCCTGCAGGAAGCCAATGCCGGGCTGATCGCCGTGTCGGAAGTGATGCGCGCGATCCTGGCAGCGCGTGCGGCAGGCGTGCCGGTGATCGTTGCGATCGGCGGGCAATATGGGTGCTTCGGCGGCATGGGTATCGCCGCGCGTTGCGCCAGCACGATCATTATGAGTGAAGAAGGCCGGCTCGGTCTGTCCGGTCCGGAAGTGATCGAGACCGCGCGCGGCGTGGAAGAATACGATTCGCGCGACCGCGCGCTGGTGTGGCGCACAGTCGGCGGCAAGCACCGCTATCTGCTCGGCGAGTGCGAAACGATCGTGCCGGATAGCATCGCCGCTTTTCAACACGCGATCACGGCAAGCATCGACAAGGGTGACGACTGGTCACTCGCAGCTTTGGAACAGGAACATCAACTGCTGGCCGACCGGGTGAAGCGCTTCGGTGCCTGCAAGGATGGCCGCGACATCTGGCTCGAGCTGGGCTGGGCCGACCCGGATGCGCTGGCGATGATGGACAACGACGAGTTCGTCGCGGCTGCGCAGGGACGCAGGGCAAAATGATTTATTTTGAAAACGTAATTGAGCCTTGTGTAGGAGCGGGCCATGCCCGCGATTGTTTTTTTGTTCGCGGGCACGAAAAACTTTTGTCCGGGCACCCGCATGGCCCGCTCCTACGGGTGGATTGCTTTAGGTTAATTGAGGTCATTTAACATGGAATGGAAAAAAGTCGTCGAACAGATGTTCCCTGCCGGTCATGAGGTGCGCCAGGAAGGCGATCTCCTGTTGGGGCAGGGTCGCTGCGGCAAGCACACTTTCGCGGTGATCGGCACCACCAACCACACCGAAGTCGGCGCCGAGCTCGCGCTCGCGATGGCGGCTGCGGTACTCGCGGTGATACACGATCATCCCGCGCGGCCCATTGTGTTTCTGGTCGACACCAGCGGACAGCGCCTGCGCCATCGCGACGAGATGCTCGGCCTGAACGGCTACATGGCGCATCTGGCGAAGTGCGTGGAGATGGCGCGCCGGCGCGGACATGCCATCATCAGCCTGGTGTACGAACAGGCGCTATCCGGCGGATTCCTCGCCAATGGCATGATGGCGGACGTGTGCGCCGCGCTGCCTCAGGCCGAGATACGCGTGATGGGTCTCGCGGCCATGGCGCGGGTGACGCGTATCAGCGAGGAGAGGCTGGCCGAACTCAGCATCTCTTCGCCGGTGTTCGCACCGGGTGCGCACAATTACCTGTTGATGGGCGGCCTCGACGCATTGTGGGAAGGTGATCTGTCAGCCTGCCTGACGGATGCGCTGGAACATGTCGATGCGACCGATCATCGCCGTGTCCGCGGGCTTGAGCGCGGCGGGCGGATGTTTGCCGACCCGGTCACACAGCGTGTGTTAGCCAGTGCCTGAGTCCGCTCCACTATTCAAGCCGGATCGACATGGCCTGGTGTGGATACGGCCGGAATGCCGCGCGTCGGTGGCCGCGCAAATCACCGATGACGCGATGCACGCGCAAGTCGCCGCATGGCTGGCGGCGGATCGTCCCCTGGTGGTCGCACGTCAGCTCGTGACTGACAAAGATTTCGCCGGTGTCCGAAAAACTTTTGATGGAACCACTAGCCATTCCACTAGGCTGTCAAAGAACAACAGCCAAGTGGCTGGTTATGGCCGGGCACCCGTAGGAGCGGGCCCTGCGTGTGTTGTTGGGGCTTCAGCCCCTTACAACCACGGCGTACCTCTTGCGGGTGCTGCCCGCGAACAAAAAAACAATCGCGGGCACGAAAAACTTTTGTTCGGGCACCCGCATGGTCCGCTCCTACAATTAATGCCATTTTTAATGGGAAATGGCATTACCGACACCATCGCAGTCGGCTTGGCACTGCCGCCAGCGCAAGGCAAACACCGCATTGCGCTGGCCGTGGCCGCGCACGACATCGCCCGATACACACCGCCGTTGCGGCTCGCCGATGCGATAGCCCATGCTCCTGCTGCGTGGCAGCCTGCGCTGGCCGAACTGGACGCCGCGGCAATCCACATCGATCTTGAGCTGCGCGTGTTCGGCTCGCTGGCATGGCAGGCGTTGAGCGGCCTCAACTACCTGACCCCGCAATCGGATGTCGACCTGCTCTGGCATCCGTTATCGAATACGCAATTGCAGCAAGGCATCGCGCTGCTGGCGCGCTGGGAACAATCAAGCGGTTTGCGCGCCGATGGTGAAGTGCTGTTTGGCGGAAGCAGCGCCGTGTCATGGCGCGAATGGTCGACATTGAAGTCCGGCGATGATCAACGCGTATTGGTGAAGCGTGCATCCAGCGCGGAACTGGTCGATGCACGCGAACTGCTGGAGCTGCTGGCATGAATCAACTGCATCACAAAACAGTCGCTGTCGCGGAGCCGGATTCACGGCGCGGCGCGCACCGCATCGCGCGTCATATTGCTCTCTTGGCGGTGCGCAGCCTGTATCAGGAGCTGGCGCTGTATCCCAAGCCGGGACTGGTCAGCTTTCGCGACAACGGCGCGCACCTCGACATGAATGCCGCAACCTTTGTGCGCAGCCTGTTCTCGCTACGCGGATACTTTGTCGCCATTGCGGCAGCAGGGATGCGCGATGCCGGATTTGCCGAGTTGCAGCAACTCGGCCTTGCTGCCGAATTACATATGCTGCGCGCCACGCGCGGCATCAACACGCACCGGGGTGCGATCTTCACGCACGGCATACTCGCCGCTGCCGCGGGCTGCGCAGCTGCACGCAACATAGCTCCATCCGATGAAAACCTGCGCGCTATCGTCACGGCCACCTGGAGCCGCGATCTGCGCGCCATCGCGGTTGCACGCGCCGCGATACCCTCGCACGGGCAACTGATGGCGGCGCGCCACGGCGTCACCGGTGCACGCGGCGAAGCGCTGCAAGGTTTCCCAACTGTCTTCGAGATCGCGCTGCCCGGCTTGCGCAGTGCGCTGGCTCGCGGTGCCGTCACCCGGCATGCGCTGCTGCATACCTTCTTTGTGTTGCTGGCCGAAACTCTGGACACTAACGTGCTGTTTCGCGGCGGCGTTGAAGGACTGCGGTTCATCCGGACACAGGCAGGAGATTTTCTCGAGCGCGGCAGCGTGTTCGAGCCGGGCTGGCAGGCACACGCGGAATCCTTGCATCGCCAGTGTTCAATACAAAATCTGTCGCCGGGCGGTTGCGCCGATCTGCTTGCGGCGGCGTGGTTCGTGCACCAGTTGCAGACGGACCAGTCATGAGTACCGGGTTATGAGCTTGGCCATCCTGTGTTCCGGTCAGGGTGCGCAACATCCGGCGATGCTGGACATGATCGCGGATCATCCGGCTGCCGCCGAGGTCATCAAGGCAGGCGAGACTGCACTCGGCTTGCACCTGCACGATGTGCTCGCGCAAAGCGAAGCGATGTTCCGCAATGCGATCGCGCAACCGTTGATCTGCCTTACCCAGTTGGCGCTCTGGACTGCACTGCGACAAGATGCACCGAAGCCTGCGGCCTTCTGCGGATACAGCGTCGGCGAGCTGGGTGCCTATGCCTGCGCGGGTGCGCTCGATGTCGCTGAGCTGGCGCGCATTGCCGCCGCGCGCGCCGCGCTGATGGATCAGGCGGCGGCCGCAACGCATGGCGGGATGTTGGCGTTGCAGGGTCTGCGCCGCGACGAAGTGTCTCGCTTGTGTGCCGGTCATCGCGCCTGGATTGCCATCGCGATCGGCGAAGAAGAATTCGTCATCGGCGGCGAGGACGGTGCTCTGGCAAAGTTGGGCACTGTGTTCGCGGAACGCGGCGCCAAGCTGACCCCACTTAAAGTTGGATTGGCATCGCACACGCCGCTGCTCAGCGATGCGGTTCAGCCATTCCGCGTGATGCTCAACGCTTCATCGTTGACTGCACCCGCCACACCGGTCGTCGCCGGCATCGATGCCGCATGGGTGGTGCGCCGCGAGACCGCGATCGAGAAGCTGGCGCTGCAACTGGATCACACGATCGAATGGGCAGGCTGCCTGGATATGTTGTACGAACGCGGTTGCCGCGTGTTTCTGGAACTCGGGCCGGGGCGCGCCCTCGCGCGCATGACGCAGGCTCGCTTTGACGATGTCGATGCCAGGGCGGTGGATGATTTTCGCTCGCTTGATGGCGTATCTTCCTGGTTGTCGAAACATACTTCTGATTTTTAAAAAATTCGTAACACTGAACCACTATGAAATCCGTCCATCTGGTCATCCCCGACTTATTCCTGCCGAAAGATTTTGCTGCCGAGGTTAGTGCGGGTTTGTCTGTGCCTGCTTTGCAAAAGCTGCTGGGGCGCGGTGCTTCGACAAAGCCTTTAGTCCTGAGCGCAGTCGAAGGGGCAGCACGAACGTATGGTTTAGGTTTTCCGCTGGAAGATCTGTTGTGTGAGTTGTTTGATATACCGTTCCAGGGCGAAGCGCCGATTGCGCCGATCTCCGCGGCTTTTGACGGGCTCGCCGCCGGATGCTGGCTGCGCGCCGACCCGGTGAATCTGGATTTGCAGCGCGACCAGTTGCTGCTGGCCGGTGTGCAGGTCGGCAGCGAGGAAGCGGCGGCGTTGTGCGCGAGCTTGAATGCGCACTTTGCCGGGCAGGGCATGGAATTCTTTGCGCCGCATCCGCAACGCTGGTATGTGCGGCTGGACGCGCTGCCGCTGATGCGCACCACGCCGCTGTCGCAAGTGATCGGCGGCGATGTGCGCGGGGCATTGCCTAGCGGCTCAGAAGCGGCGCGCTGGCATCAGCTGTTCAACGAGATCCAGATGCTATTGTATGCGCATCCGCTCAACGAAGCCCGCGAAGCGCGCGGCGAGTCGATTATCAACAGCGTGTGGTTTTGGGGGGGCGGTGAAGCTGTTGTATCACTACATGAAAATTTCCAAGGTGTGAGTTCTGACGATGTTCTGGTGGAGATGTTCGCCAAAGCAGCGGGCGTTCCGTTTTCGCCATGGCCGAAGCAATGGCGCGCCGAAGATTGCAACGGCCAACAATTGCTGGTGTGGACGGGTTTGCGTTCGGCCTTGCAGCGCGGCGATCTGGCCGCCTGGCGCACGGCTTTGCAGGACTTTGAAAGCGGGTATGCGCAGCCGTTATGGCAGGCGTTACGTTCCGGAGAGATTGCGCAATTGCAGCTGGATGTTTTGGGCGGGGACAGTATTCGCCGTGTGCGGCTGACGCGCGGCGATACATGGGCATTCTGGCGGCGTGCCAGGCGCCTGGCTGAATATTCGTTGGTGTAGAATGCCGCATACAAGACGCAGGGAGTGATCGTGTCATTCTGGGATACTACAATTCATTTTTTCTGGCGTGAAGAATCACTGCTGGTTATGGTGATGGCGCTGGCTCTGGCGTTGCTCCTGCTTCATTTCCATAAGGAAGAGCGCCGCAGCATCACCAACACGCTGAGCTTTTTCTTTGCCTGCCTGCTCGGACAATTTTTAAGCAGTCTGATCCATGCGATGCAATTCGACATGGCGGCTACCGTGTTGCACGAGGCCTTTGTTATCGGCGGCGGAATCGCGCTGATCCGTCTGTGGGGCCTGCTGGTGTTCCGGATCATTTTGCCGTTCGCGCGCATGACCCCGCCGCGTATAGCCGAAGATATCTTTGTCATCATGGCCTACATCGCCTGGGGCTTGGTGCGGCTGCGTTATGCCGGACTCGATCTGGGCAGCATCGTGGCGACTTCGGCGATGATCACCGCGGTGGTCGCTTTTGCGATGCAGGATACCCTGGGCAATATTCTCGGCGGCCTGGCCCTGCAACTGGATAACTCCATACAGATCGGCGACTGGATCAAAGTGGACGATATTGCCGGGCGCGTGGTGGACATACGCTGGCGCTCCACGCTGGTCGAGACGCGCAATTGGGAAACCGTGGTGTTTCCCAACAGCCAGCTGATGAAAAACAAATTCATCGTGTTGGGACGGCGCAGCGATCAGCCGGTGCAGTGGCGGCGCTGGATATGGTTTGGCGTAAAACTGGATGTGACTCAGGCCAAGGTGGTCAGGGCGGTCGAGGATGCCATCCTGCAGGCAGAAATCAACAATGTCGCCAAGACACCCGCGCCCAATTGTGTGCTGATGGATATCGACAAGGGCTATGCGCGTTATGCGCTGCGTTATTGGCTTGCCGATCTGGCGGCCGATGACCCGACCGACGGGGCAGTGCGCTGGCATGTCTATACCGCGCTGGAGCGTGCCGGCATCAAGCTTGCCGTGGAAGAACAGAGCGTCCATTACGTCAGGGAAAACGAGAAATACGAGGAAGCGGTGCAGCAGCGCGAATTGTTGCGCCGTGTCAAAACGCTCAGGCGTGTCGAGCTGTTCAAGCAGATGACCGATGACGAGCTGCACAAACTGGCTTCACGCCTGAAGTACGCGCCGTTTGCCAAAGGCAATGTGATCACCAAACAGGGCGCTACCGCGCAGCACTGGTTGTTCGTCATCATCAACGGAGAAACCGAGGTGTATCTCGAAGCGCCAAATGGCGAGAAGCGCAGGCTGAATGTGCTGACCAAGGGCGACTTCTTCGGCGAGATGAGCCTGATGACTGGCGCCCCTCGCATGGCTTCGGTGATCGCCTTGACGGATGTAGAATGCTATCGCCTCGACAAGGAAGCTTTTGAGGAGATCATGCAGGCGCGCCCGAGCATCGCCGAGGAGGTGACGCACATCCTGGTCGAGCGCCGTGCGCAACTGGACAGTGCGATGCAGAATCTGGACGAAGAATCACTGCATAAAGTCATCCATCCCCAGCACAACGAGGTGCTGGCGACCATTAAACGATTCTTCGGTTTGTAGTATCATCGCGGCGAGTTCTATTATGGGGAATAAAACATGAAAGTATCATTTCTGGATTTTGAAAGCTCCATCGCCGATCTGGAAGACAAGATCGACCAACTGCGCTATGTGCAGGACGATTCGGCCCTGGACATCGCTGACGAGATCTCGCGCTTGTCGAAAAAGAGCGAGGCGTTGACCAAAGACGTGTATAGCAAGCTTTCGCCCTGGCAGATCTCGCAAGTGTCGCGACATCCGCAGCGCCCCTACACGCTGGATTACGTCGAGGCGCTATTCACCGATTTCGAAGAATTGCACGGTGACCGCTCGTTTGCCGACGACAAGGCGATCGTGGGCGGTTTGGCGCGCTTCAACGGGCAGAGCGTGATGGTGATCGGGCATCAAAAGGGCCGGGATACCAAAGAGAAGATCATCCGCAATTTCGGCATGCCGCGTCCGGAAGGCTATCGCAAGGCGATGCGCCTGATGCGCCTGGCGGAAAAATTCGGCATTCCCATCATGACCTTCATCGACACGCCGGGAGCTTATCCGGGCGTGAACGCGGAAGAGCGGGGGCAGTCCGAGGCGATCGGGCGCAACCTGTATGAGATGAGCGAGTTGCGCGTGCCTATCATTTGCACCGTGATCGGTGAAGGCGGCTCCGGCGGGGCACTGGCGATCGCCGTCGGCGACGCGCTGCTGATGCTGCAATACAGCACTTACTCGGTGATCTCGCCGGAAGGTTGCGCATCGATCCTTTGGAAAAGCGCGGAGAAAGCACCCGATGCCGCAGAGACTCTGGGCATCACGGCAACGCGTTTGAAAGCGCTGGGCCTGGTGGACAAGATCATCAGCGAACCGCTGGGCGGCGCGCATCGCGATTATGCGGCAACCATGCAGTCCGTGAAAAAGGCGTTGCAGGACGCGCTCAAGACCGCGCAAAGCAAGCCAACGGTCAGCCTGATACAGGATCGCTTCAACCGGCTGATGAGTTATGGCAAGTTCAAGGAAGTCGCGCTCCAATAAGGTTCTATTCATCTAAGTGGCTGGTTATAACCCAGCAAAATACGCTGGGTAAGTCATTGATGAAACAACTAGCCATCTCACTAAGGCAGCAAGCTGCCAAGTGATTGGTTATGGTTATAGCCATTCCACTAAGTTGTCAAAAGGCTTTGCATAGCCATCTGACTGAAGAAACAACTAGCCATCCCACTAAGCAACCAGAAGACGGTTGCCAAGTGGTTGGTTATAAGTTGGCAAACTACGCCAACA
>Ga0097691_1002682_pt1 | contig 11547 bp, 10 predicted proteins | sample NGESurdeep072012_8_FD_72858 | JGI IMG/M metagenome (GOLD analysis project Ga0097691, IMG submission 72858) | Arctic peat soil microbial communities from Barrow, Alaska - NGEE Surface sample 210-1 deep-072012 | ecosystem: Environmental > Terrestrial > Soil > Wetlands > Peat ...
CGCCGATGAAATTCAATAGTTTCAGCGGATCGCGGCGCTAGTCAGTGTTGCGATCAGCGTCGCTGCGGTCAGGCGCCGCGACGATGGCGCCGTAATCCTGCGCGATTGCTGTCCGCGAGACTGCGGCGGCAATCACGGTCAACATCAATGCTATGATCGCGCGTTTCACCATACTTCTCCCCACGGTGGCCCGATGTTGGCGTCGGACTACGCCATCGACAAGCCAATTATACCCGATATTCCCCAGATAAACTCTGGAACGGCGTAGATGATTGCAGACGGCGAGGTCCCCGGAAGACACCGGTCGATGCAGGCGACTTCCGAGTTTGGCACTTAACGGACATGCCAGCCCATCCGCTGAATGCCCGCTATCGGGGGTAAACCGGACGTGCCGCTGACATCGCAAAAGCGACGCGATTAATGGCAACTCATATCGAGTGTTTATCGGATAGAGGTTCGGTCGATAATTTCATGTACGCACGAAATGCTGGCTGCTTTGATCACGGGACTCATTGCAAATTTGCTAAATTGCTATGAGTTAATTGATCGCCGCAGTGGTAAATAAAACGAGAGAATTTTTCATAACGCCTTTCTTTCGAAGATGTACAAACAAAATAATTTTAGGCGATTAAGCCTGCGGCGGCCGGTGATCAACTATTGAGCTATTTTGTCGAGCGCTGCTTGCCCAAGGCGCAGAACGGCGCCTTCCGGTTCTTAGTTAGCCGGCCATTGTGAGGCCGCCCGATACGCTTATCACTTGTCCGGTGATGTAGGCGGCGTCGTCACTGGCGAGGAAACAGATTGCGCCCGGCAGATCCGCCGGCTCGCCAAGGCGGCCGAGCGGAATGGCGCGGCGAAAGGCGTCGTCGAGCTTGTCCGGATTGCGCGAGCCCTTCTTGTAATCCGCATAGAGCTTCGTGTTCACGATGCCCGGACAAACCACGTTGACGTTGATGTTATGGCGCGCGTGCTCACGCGCGATGGTCTTGGAAAAGCCAATCAAGCCCGCCTTGCACGCCGCATAGACCGCTTCGCCGGAAGAGCCCACCCGCGCCGCATCCGAGGAGACGTTGACGATACGGCCGCGCTGTCGCTCGACCATGCCAGGAAGCACTGCATGATGCATGTTTAATGCGCCGGTCAGATTGATACTGATGGTCTTCTGCCAATCCGACGGAGAGGTTTCGACAAAGGGCCGAAACACGTCCCAACCGGCATTGTTCACGAGAATATCGACAGGGCCGATTGCCATCTCCGCGGCGACCACCGCTCTCTGACAGGCGGCATACTCGGTGATGTCGCAAGCGAAAGCCTTGGCCCTTCCCCCCGCTTCGGTAATCTGCGCGGCAGTTCGGCCGGCTGAATCCGCATCAATATCGAACACGGCGACTTTGGCGCCTTCTTGGACAAATCGTTGGCAGGTAGCCGTTCCGATCCCGCCACCGCCGCCTGTTACGATCACGACCTTTTCCGACAACCCACGCATGCAAAAATTCTCCCGCCCTCTAGAAGATATCCACCGGCCTGCCTTTGTAGCTATCACTGTATCCCCAGCGCAACAAACCTTGCGCGCCATTTCGAAAAGTGATGCCTAGGGGCTTAGCCACTCGCTCAGTTTCGACCACCGGCGCCGGCCCGAGATGTTGCGTACCGCTATTGGCCGCGGCTTGCGCTTGATGCCGCTTGAGATCGGCCCCGACCGTACGCAGACACTAGCCTGACCTATTCGGTGCGCCCCGACGGCGCGTATCACCAGTGGAGGAAGATTCCACCCAGAGAGTTGTCGATTGATCTGGTAGCTGACGAGCGGCTCGTTTGGGCAACTGAGCGGGCCGAAGCCTCGTGACAAAGGCCGCTTTGGGCGGTTGAGCGATCCAGCGGGCCGTAACGTGAGTGAAGTCCGAGCAGGCCTCGAAAGTGAAGACGCGGATGCCGACCCGCCTGAATAACGGGGAAGGCCGAGTGAGCGGGGAAGCAATCGACGCATGCACCCGTTCGATCCGCCGGGGTAGTGGGCATGGCACGTTGGAAGGGTGATGCGGGTAATCGGGGGAGACCCGTCGCGGGCGAGGGTAGCGACCTCGACGTCGTCATGAGGGCGGCGGCTCCGGCGGGTGTCGGACAGGGTCACAGTACCGTGGAAGCCGGGTAATTCCGGTGGAGGGAAGGACCCTGACTTCTGGTGTGCTTTCGAAGACGGTGAGGTCGAGGTGATTGGCGATGAGCCTTGCAACACCTGAAAAGATCCGGAGCCTTCAGAGGAAGCTGTATCGTAAGGCGAAGGCGGAGCCCGCCTTCCGCTTCTACCTACTCTACGACAAGATTCATCGAGAAGATATTCTTCGCCACGCTTATGCGTCGGCCCGCGCAAATGCGGGCGCGCCGGGCGTGGACGGGGTGACCTTCGCGACGATCGAAGCGTCGGGTCTGGAGGGGTGGCTGGCGGGCCTGCACGAGGACCTCGTCTCGAAGATGTACCGGCCGGCGCCGGTGCGGCGGGTGATGATCCCGAAGCCGGGGGGTGGAGAACGCCCGCTCGGCATCCCGACGATCCGGGATCGGGTGGTTCAGACCGCCGCCAAGCTCGTTCTGGAACCGATCTTCGAGGCGGACTTCGAGGACAGTGCTTATGGCTATCGGCCCGCACGTGGTGCGGCCGACGCGATCAAGGAAGTGCACCGGCTCGTCTGCCGGGGCTACATCGACGTGGTAGACGCCGATCTGTCGAAATACTTCGACACGATTCCGCACTCGGACCTCCTTAAATCGGTGGCCCGACGCATCGTCGACCGGCACGTGCTGCGGCTCATCAAGCTGTGGCTGAAAGCGCCGATCGAGGAACGGGATGGCAACGGCAAGCGGCGCATGAGCGGCGGCAAGGGCAGCACTCACGGCACGCCTCAGGGTGGTGTCGCGAGCCCGTTGCTTGCCAACGTCTACATGAACCGTTTCCTGAAGCATTGGCGGCTTACCGGATGCGGCGCTGCGTTCCGCGCACACGTCGTCGCGTACGCCGACGACTTCGTCATCCTCAGCCGCGGGCACGCGGCCGAGGCTCTGGCGTGGACGAAGGCGGTGATGACGAAGCTCGGGCTGACACTCAACGAGACGAAAACCTCGGTGAAGACTGCCCGGACGGAACGCTTCGACTTCCTTGGCTACACGTTCGGTCCTCACCACTATCGGAAGGATGGCCACTGGTATCTGGGTGCGAGCCCGTCCAAGAAAAGCGTCCAGCAGCTCAAGACCAAGGTCGGCGAGCTTCTGGTGCCCGGCAACAAAGGTTCGTGGCCGGTAGTGCGCGACCAGCTGAACAGGCTTCTGCGCGGTTGGTCCACGTACTTCAGCTACGGCACTCGTCTGTCGGCGTACCGCGCGATCGACAATCACGTCTACGATCGCGTGCGACACTTCCTCGTCAGGCGGCACAAGGTGCAGGGTCGCGGCACGCAACGATTCTCCCACGACAATGTCTTCGGAGAACTCGGCGTGCTGCACCTCAGACGCGTGCACATTGGGCCTCCATCGTGTGCCTCACGGTGAAACTGGTCGGAAAGCCGGATGCCGGAAATCGGCCCGTCCGGTTTGATGAGCGGGGACGGGAAACGGTGCGTCGCCACATGGCTCAAGCAACCGCGCCCGTCCTCGACTCTACTGAGGGACCAGCATCACCGCGAAAAATGCAATACTGATCGGAGTTCCTTGAATTTACAGCGGATTCAGTCAGTGGCAATGCGGCCTCGCGGCATGTTACGAAAAACATCGTATTCATGGGGTGTACCAACTCCTCGACATTTCTATCGTGAATAATCCGGGCTAGGGGCTCCTGCCGTTTGGCCGGTAAGCTACCCCTTCGGTGCATGGACACGTATTTCCCGAATTGTTGGCGCGTTTCAGACATGCCTCATAGGTGGCGATCCATGGGACGGTCAGGCTAGAGCAGCCATATGAGCTTGATGGTATGCTCACATCGCCGCGCAACGCCGACCGAGATCTTAGAAATGTGCGCCGAAGAGCGCTCGACAGCGCAAGTTGTGAACTTGCGTTTGCATTGCTAGCTCTATCACCGACCGGACTAAGCTGCCTCGTCGCCCTCAGTCTCAGCGACCCCCCTCAGGTACTTGTCATAGGTTTGCTTGAGATATTTGAGCGAGCTTTCCGTGTCTACGTTCGCTTGCAGATGATCTTGGACAAACCGCATCCTGGCCTTACCTTCGGCTAGTATTTCGGACCACGTCTTTACCCAAACCTTGATCCGCCCATCGTCTGTTTCAGCGATTTGACCGCGTGGTTTGTCTTTCTGACGTGTCTTAACTTTGGCAAACGCGTCCAGGTCATTCGAGACAAGCCAAAAGCTCCACCTTGTTTTGAGATGGTTGAACCTTTCATCGTCCGCAACGGTATAAGCATATTGCTCGATCTGCTTGATCTCGTCAGCTCCCACCTTCACAGAGGGACGTTTAAGTTCCACGACAAGATGCTCGCGTTCATCGGCATGATTTTGCGGCACCGACCTGGACAACATAAGATCCACGATGCCCACCTTGCCGTCGATCCGTTTTACTGGGCCATCTATCACAGTGTCTTGACCGATGATCTTTCGATGCTTGCGAAGAACTTCGGTGAGCGATTGGTCATCTACCGTCAAGCTGAACTCTTCGCCGAAGACCCACGTATTCTCTGCCAAAATACGATGGAGTTGGCTTCGCTCCTTGAGATGTTTCTTTGTGTCCGGGTTAAACAACAATGCCTCGACCCCGTGCAGAAATTTCTGGCGATCAGCGACCATCTTGGATGCGCTAATGACGTTGGCGAGGTCGGCCTCCTGCAGCAGCTTGGCCAACTCCTGCAACTTGCGTTCAGGAAGCTCCAGCACTTCCCGCATAATGAGTTGAAGTTCGTCAGGCCCGCGTTCTATCGCCTGCCGGAGCATCCGAAGTTGAAACGCCTTTGTCTGCTTGGGAGCGGAAGCAAAGTCGGCAAGATGTTGATTGACGTTCAGCGCGACGATCTCGAATACTTTCCGCTCGGCTCGTTCGACTGGCGTTTTAGGTTCGTCGCGATACGGGTATACATCTTCGGCTTTCCAGTGCTCAATTTCAGAGCGTGCGGCCTCGCTGCTTCGTTGCCGAAAGTAGGTCTTAATTTTCTCCGAGGCCTCCTCGTACGCAGCTTGTACTGGAGCGTTCATCTCGATCAGGTCGAGAAGGCCTCGCGCGTGGAGGTTTCCGATGAATGGTGACTTGATGTAGGCAGAGAATTCAAAACCGGGGGTATGAAACGCGGGCACGATGCGATGGAATGGAAAGCCGTTCTGATCACAGAGGAATACTGAGCGTTCTTGCGCAGCAATCCATTCGATCAAATCGACCTTCGTAGGATACGTCTTTGCATCGTCCGCGATAGGAGACAAGTCGAAAGACGCTCTGCTCTTGATGAGTTTCGATGGATCAAGTCGTTCATGATCCACGTAAACCGAAACGTCGGGATAATCCGTCAAATACAAGGCGAAAATTTCGGATAGCGGTTGAACGGCTTGCTTTGGCTCAAGTGACCGATAGTTGCGATCCAGTTCAGTAATCCTAACTTCCACTCCAGGGGACACGTTCGCGTCAATCCTCTTCGGGATCGTAACACGCACATCTACCAAGTTCTCACGTATCACGCTGATTGTGTATTGGAAGATTTCTGAGCCCTGCTTGAAGGTCACGATCCAATCGACCACGCGCCCAAGCGCGAGCGCCTTAAAGCGCCCCTTACCTTCTTTGCCATGAAGGATGCGGGATTTAAGCTTTGATCGATTGCGATGAACCTTCCATGAGCCGCCCAGGCGTCCGAACAGTACCCCAACCTCATCGTGGGGGATGCCGTGGCCGTTATCGCGAATGGTGACGGATCGCATTGCGATGTCATCGCCATCGACTTCTATGTCAACGCGGGTCGCGTCAGCATCGACTGCATTCCATATCAATTCTGCCACTGCGGCTATTGGCCGAGCCGTCGTAAGCTTGCTGATGTGGTCGCTTTCGACCTAAACGGTGAAATGCGTCTCGTTCGCCATCATGCTCTCCGGGGCGCGGCACAGATTAACATAGGCTCAGCCGATTGCAGCCGTAAGTTTAAGGCACAGTACCGGACGCGGGCATCCGACGGGACGTGATGGTCGAGGTACCACTCAGCTCTCCCAGTACTTCTTTAGCGCTGTCGTGAAGATGTGGAAGTCGGCCGACGGCCAGCATACTGAAGAGTTTTCGCGCACAAGCCAGTGCAGGCCACTTGCTGTCGTCAGCTTCGTCTCGTCAGCCCTGACGACCGAGTTGAAACACTCGACCCACATATCCTGATAGCTGCCGGTGAATTTGTCGTTTGGCACGTTGTAGAGCATTCCCTCGATGAAGTAGGAGGACGCTACTTTGTCCGCGAGGAGGCCCTTCTCGATCATCGTGTTGCGCATGTTCTTGAAGACCCGGACCACGCGCTTAAAGTTCTGGTTCGTTGCCTGGTGCTTCGCGGTGCAGTTTTCGGCGTGCTGTTTGGGGAAGTTTTCGATGCGGGAGCCGTTGACGTAGAGCGCCACGCCATAATGGCAGCCGTGCAGTCCACGCTCGTAGGAGTAGTAGCGCCGGAATTCCTGGCAGACTAGCACGTCCGCGTTCCGGCGGTTGTTATTCCCGGGAATGTGGAGCGCCTTCTTGCCCGTCACCACGCCGTTGTAAAGGCGCGTGATGAAGCTCTCGGCATCCCGCTTGAAATCCGTGTAGACGTACCTAGCATTCGCGGAGAAGGCGGCCGTGAAGGCGCCCTGCTGGGCTTGGCTCATCCCCGAGATGTCGTAGTAGAATGCACCAGTGTGGCAGAGCACGATATCTACGTCGCTATCGGCCCACACGTTCGTGTTGTTGCCGTACGAGCCTTGCAGGTGGACATCGACGTTCTTCACCGGGTACGGCGCCGACGCGTCAAGAAGGTTCCCGCGGATGGAGTTGTAGGTGTCGGTGAACTGCGCCGTCTTTCCCGGCTGCGACCACGTTTCGAGCTGCCCTTCCGCAATCCCCACGCCAACCTCCTCAGGTCAGAAACTTCCGCAGATCGGCTTCCGCGTCTCGCGCGCAGTCGCGCCCGCGCTGCCAGAGCAGGCCGAGCTTCTCCAGGTCGACCTCCAGCATGTCCGTCGCCATCTCCGGCTGCGTGTACTTGGCATGGATGCGGGCGGTCTCGACCTCGCGGAACAGCACCTTGCGCAGTTGGTCCATCGATTGCGAGCTGATCTCCATCGTCTTTTGCAGGAACACCATTGTCGGCAGTTTGCTGGCCCACTTCCGAAGGCTCCAGGAGGGCAGCTTTGGCGGTGGGTACTCGCCTACGCCGATGCTCACCACGCGCACGTCCTTCCGGGCGAAGCCGAGCACCTCAGTCGCGTCCACGATGGCGTAGAGCGAGGGGTTGTTCGCGACGAAGCCGCCGTCGCGCACCTCGATTTTCTCGCCACGGCTCGTGGTCACGAACTTCTTCTTGAAAAAGGGATAGGCCGAGAACGACCCGACGACCGCGTCAGCGATGGTGCAGCCGAAGCCGGGCTCGAAGGTCGCCTTCCCGAGGAAGGCCTGCCTGCGGTTGGTCTTGAAGATGATGGGCCGCTCTTCCTTCCATCGCGTCCCGACGATGCCCATGTCCGTCTTGAACGCGTCGAACTTCAGTTCCCCGAACTCCTCCGCGGCGAGCGCCTCCAGGGCGGCCGTCTTTTGGCTCGGGAGCCAGCGCGCCATCACCGTCACGACGTGCTTACGGTATACCGCCTCGATTTCGTCCACGGACTTCCCGAGCCCGAGCAGCGCGGCGATGATGGCGCCGGTCGAGGTCCCGTAGATGAGGTCGAACTTCTCGCAGAGGCGGCACTCGACGAGCGCCTCGATCTCCTTCAGCGCGCCGAGTGTGTAAAATCCCTTCGCACCCCCGCCATCCAGGCTGAGGACGCGAAAGATTTTTGGCTCGGGAGAACCGTCGTTCACCGTGTCTTCGTCCCCAATAAACTTGCGTTCCATGTAGGTCTCAACTTGCGGTTACGCAAGGAAACCGGCTGGTCAGATTGTTCGGGATAATCGAGGGCAGCACGCTCGCGGAGACTTGGCTTACGCTCCAGCCACTCGGCTCGGCATGGTCAGATGCCGTTGCACAAGAGCATTGGACGAGCCCGCCGCCAATCAAGTAAGGCGCGTGGCCGGGGCGCTCTATTCATCTCCGCGTTCGCGCCAGGACTACAATTTGCGATCACGAGCCAGGACGATGCGAATGCCGCAGATCGAGCGCATGGACTGCTCCACACCCCAGGCAACGGCACTATGTTCCTTAAAGGGGGCGCGCAAAATCGAATGCGCTCTCGCTTTACCTTTGGCATATGCTCTACCAGCACAGGGGACGCTCATGATTTCCGTAGCGGATATCAAAAAGGATCTTCCGGATTTTCCGGACGATGTCATTGAGGATTGGCTGCACTACTTCGCCAATGAAGATTGTGGGTGGCCACCCCCGGAGCCACCGGGGGATCACCGGTGGGGCAGACTGCTCGGAGGTCGGTCACTGTCATGGTGGAAAGAGGTCACGTGGAAAAAGGAAATGGTGAAGTGCGATCCGGACAGCCTAGCACCAAAAACGCGCGCTATTGCCGCGACGATGGTCACCGAGATTGGCAATGGCACCGCCGATGCGGTGACTAAGCGGCGTTATCAGCAGGCGTTACTACATATCTTGGACCACGGCGCTTTCTTTAAACCAATCGTCGCGATGAAAACACCGACCGGCTTGCTAGTCCTTGACGGCAATCACCGCATCGGTGCGTTTTGCGGGGCGCAGATACTGCCCGATGCGTGGTTCGCAAAGCTGAACAAAAAGAGGCCATCGCTCGAACAAGAGGCCTGGATCGGTAGGCATAGTCGTGGCGAAAAGCCTATAACCTAAAGCAGTGAGACGGCATTAAGAACAGGCTTCGCGCGGCACATTCATCGCGGTAAAATCTCGCACACATCTGACTGGTTATCGCGATCATGCTGCCCTTTACGCCCGAAGAGAAACAGGCTGTCATCGACTACATGAATTCGCAGGCGCCCGACCTCACGGTCGAGTTTCTGCAAAAGGTCTACGTTGAGAATGTCTTGAGCCATCAGCATGCGGTCTGGGACGTTCACACCAACGTCGACCGCTGGTGGGTGATCACCAATCCGACGAACCTTTACTCACAAGAACAGTTTCCGAACATGGACTTGGCCGTCACGTTTCACGTCGGCCTGTGCCTGCGTATTCCGCGCAGCGAGAAATCAAAATTGTCAGAACTGTCCGTGGAGCCGCTCGCCGCTTGCTTTCGTCACATGAGCGAAGCCTCGGACGCGCTTGGAACTGCGCAAGAGGTCACCGATTTTCAAGCCGTCGGCGTCCGGTGCCGCGAGGCGTTACTCGCTTTCACGAGCGCGGCGCAGATCGCCATGCCGTGGACAGGCGATGATGCCAGCAAACCCAAGCAAGCCGACTTCAAGGCGTGGGTGGATCACATCTGTTCCATCGGCCTCGCGGGCCAAATGCACGAGCATCGCCGTCACCTTTTCAAGTCGCTGCTAGATGAAGCGTGGAGATTTTCGAACTGGCTCACCCATGCCAAGGCATCGACGTGGTATGACGCCGAAGCCGCGACCACGACCGTCGATCACGCGCTGGGTCTGGCGACCTCTCTTGTCGTCCGCCACGTGCGGGCCGTTCCCGAGGCGTGTCCGGCCTGCGGGTCGAACCGACTTTCACCGCAAACTGGGTTTCATTCCAGCGAGCCAGACGTCGAATGGGAGCGACCAACCTGCGATAAGTGCGGCTGGACCGGTGATCCTGTGCCGATCTTCGCCGACCCGGACGCCTACGCGGCGGATGAGAAAGAGCGAGTTCCGCCCGAGGGCGATTGCGTGATCCCCACCGTGCCGCTGCGGGAGCTGCGCAAGCCCGGCAGACAGAAGGAATAAGGAACCACCCTTACGAGGGGCCTGGCTTAGGCATATCCTTGAACGCGACCGATGTGGCGTTGCGAAAGCAATCACTCTCGCGCCACTGCTGCGAAAACCTTTCGGCCGCTCGATCCCACGCTTAAGCGTCGAACTTAAACCAGCCGCGACGCACGCAGTAAATGCACCGGCCGAATTCGTCGAGCCTTGCGGGAATGGTGCCAGCATGCTCGGCCAAATGCACAAGATGATCGCCAAACGTCGGCCACCGGGTGTCCGTAGGCACCAGAATTGGCGCGGCGTGATCTCCTGCGTCAGAGCGGCGGCACGGGTTCCGATTTTTGTTCATTGTCTCATCATACCTCACGAGAGCTTGCCAAGAGAATTAGAAGCCGCCTCGTCTCGGTTGCCGCATTTAGTGACGCTGAGTGTGGGCAAACATTTTTCGGCGGCGGGTTTTGTGTTTTTCGAGTAAGGCTATTTTTTTTGCGAATTCATTTTTGTTTTTTCAGAAAGCGAGCATGCGCAAGGGCTCATGCCATTTGCGGATTTGCCCGGCATTTTCAGGGTGACCCCATAGCTCGCAAGGGAACTCCTTGCCGACCAACTTTCCTATGACGTATCCCCCTGCGCCGCAGCGACTTCTGCGCATGTATTATGCTGTGATACGGCACGTATCATAGAGCGATGCATCGTCAGGCGGGTGCCAGTGTGCGCTCGACACAACCGCTGCTGCGATGCAGGTTGCAGACAATCCACTCAAATAAACTCACCATCCGTTCACCATCTCCGCTCTGGCAATTCCTAACGCGAGATCACGGCGGATCGCAGGCATGGTTGACAGGCGATAGGTCCTGGGAGTGCCTCGCGCGCGAGAGGGCAACAAAATTGGTCAACGCAGTGATACCTCTCATAAGCTTCTCACCCTGCCATGGTGCCCGGTCGGGTTCGCGACGGCGCGTCCTTTACGTATTTGGTTACTCTTTCCGAAGTACTCGATTGATCGAGGCGCGGCAAGGTGAGAACCTCGCTGGCCCACAACCTCGAAAGGCGCAAGTCATGTTGAAATTTTGGACCGTCGCTGTCGTCGCCGCGTTTGTCTCGACCAGCGCAATCGCCGCCCCAGCTTCCCGCGTTGCGAACCATAGCATGGTCACGAAGTGCGACGGCGGGTGCCCAGGCAGAGCACATGGTATGCGAGCAGAATGGCACCGTTCGCAGCTGTCATTGCGGCTACTGATCGCCCGCAGACTTTCAGATTAACCCTGGATGGATCGCCGCGTAGATGGCCAACAACGTGCTGCGGGGGCTCGACGCGGGCCTCGCGCGCGCGAGTAGACAGCTAAAGCGAGTAACGCGGACGTATGTGCGCGGCGATGCACACACATGGCGCGGCCTCGACCCCGTACCTCACAGTACCGGTCCTGGGCGTCCCTCGCGCGCGCGAGTAGACAGCTAAAGCGAGTAACGTATGTGCGCGGCGATGCACACACATGGCGCGGCCTCGACCCCGTACCTCACAGTACCGGTCCTGGGCGTCCCTCGCGCGCGCGAGTAGACAGCTAAAGCG
>Ga0097691_1002683_pt1 | contig 11547 bp, 13 predicted proteins | sample NGESurdeep072012_8_FD_72858 | JGI IMG/M metagenome (GOLD analysis project Ga0097691, IMG submission 72858) | Arctic peat soil microbial communities from Barrow, Alaska - NGEE Surface sample 210-1 deep-072012 | ecosystem: Environmental > Terrestrial > Soil > Wetlands > Peat ...
TCTCTATCTGGTGCACTGGCCGTCGAAGAATATGAACCTGCCGGCGATGTTCGAAACCTTGCTCGAGCTGAAAGCGCAGGGCCGCACCCGCGCCATCGGCGTCGCCAATTTCAACATCGCGCTGTTGAAGACCGTGGTCGAGGAGATCAAGGCCCCGATCGCCTGCAACCAGATCGAATACCATGTGATGCTCGATCAGACGCCGGTGCGCAAATATCTCGCGGCGAAGTCGATTCCGCTGGTGGCCTACTGCCCGCTGGCGCAGGGCCGGGCGGCGTCCGACGAGACGCTGGCGGCGATCGGCCGCAAGCACGGCGCCAGCGCCGCCCAGGTGGCGCTGAAATGGCTGCTCGACCAGGACGGTGTCGCCGCGATCCCGAAGGCGTCGCGCGCCGAAAGCCAGAAGGCCAATCTCGACGCGCTGCATGTCGGGCTCGACGACGAGGACATGAAGGCGATCGCGGCGCTGCCGAAAGACAGGCGTTGCGTGAATCCCGGTTTTGCGCCGGCGTGGGATTAGGGCACGCCGGCCTGCGGCGGCACGTCAGGCGGAGAAAACGCAGCTGTCGCCCCGCGCCGGCACAGCGGGATCAGCCGCGGGGTTTCCCGTGGGTACAGCCGCAGAAAACGAAGATGCAGGCGCCGGTCCACGCCCAAAAGGAATGGCCCCTCGCGGGGCCATTCTCATTCCTGGGTCGTGCCTCAGTATCCGTGACGACGATGCTTGATGATCACGACCTTGTCGGCGTGGCGATGACGCCAGCCTTCGTGGAATCCGCGATCGCGATGTTCGCGGAATTCGGCGCGCGGGCCGAAATCATGATGATGGCCACCGCGCTTGATCACCACCGTTTCAGCGCTGGCAATCGACGGCGCGGCGATCGCGATCGCGCCAAGCGCGGCCAAAACGTATCCAAACTTCTTCATTGCTGTCCTCCTCAGTTGAGCAAGGATTAAACGTCGCATCGCGGCGAACGTTCCCCGCAAAATCGAAGAGAATTCTGAACAGTCATTCAGGAAACGATGCGGAACGATGGATGTGTGCGGCGCGCAATCCCGATCGGGCTAATCGATGATCGCCTGATACACCATCGCGTTGATCTTCTGGCGGTAGTGCCAGCGGATCGGGCCGGGCGCCGCCGAGAGATAGACCACCACGAGTTCTTCCTTCGGATCGGCCCACCAGTCGGTGCCGCTGGCGCCGGGCCAGGAGAACTGCCCGACCGATCCCATCATGCGGACAACGCCCGGCGTCGCCCGCACCGCAAGTCCGAGACCGAAGCCGTAATCGGCGCGGGTCGGGTCGGCGTTGCCGACGAGATTCCGGATATTCGGGCCGAGCTGGTCGGACAGCATGTAATCCACGGTCTTGCGGCCGAGCAGGCGGGCCTCACCGGAGCGGCCGCCGTTCATCAGCATCATCGCAAAGCGCAGATAGTCCGAGGCGGTGGAGGCCGCGCAGCCGCCGCCGCATTCGAATTTGAGCGGCTGCGTCAGTTCCGGACTGCGCGCCTGCGGCTTGCCGGTGTCGGGATCGGCCGGCAGCGGCCTGGCGTAGCGGGCCGCCTTGTCCGGCGGAATCGAGAATCCGGTATCGGTCATCCCGAGCGGCGCGAACAGATTGGCCTGCAGATATTGCCCGAGCGACTGCTTGCTGATGCTTTCGATGGTGAGGCCGAGCACGTCGAGACCGAAGCCATAATCCCACACCGTCGCGGGTTGATACAGCAGCGGCAGCGATGCCAGTTTCTCCATGAAGGCCGCGCCGTCATATTAGCGCGCCGCGTCCACGCTGCCGCCCGGATACATCTTGTGCACCAGCGTGCTGCCGCGGCCGCCGTAGATCAGGCCGGAGGTATGACGCATCAGGTCCTGGATCGTGATCTGGCGATTGGCCGGGACGGTGCCGGCCGTGGGTTCGCGGCGTCGCGGACCGCGACGCGCATGGTGGCGAATTTCGGAAAATACTTGCTGAGGGGATCGTCGATCAGGATCTTGCCCTGCTCGTACAGCATCAGGGCCCCAACCGTCGTCATCGGCTTGGTCATCGAGGCGATGTTGAAGATGGTGTCCGTGGTCATGGCGACGCCGGCCGCCTTGTCGCGCCAGCCATAGGCGTCGAGCGCCACCAGTCTGCCGTGACGGGCGATCGCGATGACGGCACCGGGAATCCGTCCGGCCTCGATGTCGGCCTTCAGCGTGGCGCCGATCCGGGCCAGCCGCTCGCTGGAGAGCCCGACATCCTCCGGCTTGGCGCGCGGCAAGGGGTCGTCGGCAAACGCGGCGGTGGACGCGAGCAGGCAAAGTGTGGTCGCGAGCATCTTGATGGCAGCCATGGAGGCCTCCCGTTCGGGCTCTTCGGCCCGTGATCCTGACCGAAGAAAGATTATGGCAACGCGCCGGGGGAGGCCAGCGCCGTTTGCATTCGTTGTCCCGGGGGCGGACGCCGCGCCGACGCGGCTTGACCGCTAGCCCGCTCGGCCGACCGCGCGTTTTCTAGTTGCACTTGTGCTGCGACGGAGTCGGGTTGCCGTTGGCGGTGAATTTGCCGTCCCTGATGGTGTATTCGTCCTTCTGGTTGCGATTATACATCGCGCGAATGGTGCCGTCCGGCTGCATCGCAAATCCGTATTCGCGGGTTTGCTTGAGATTCGGAAAGAACACGCGCAAATTCAGCATGCCGTCGCCGGAGACCTCGGCGGTGATGACTTCGCTTTCATCGCTCGCATCGCCGAAGTTACGCCGGTGCACGACCCGGTCATCCCCGGCGATCTCATAGGCCAGCACGGTGCCTTTGTTCCTGTCGGGCTTGAGCGAACAGTCCAGCGACCAAGGCCCGATCAATCCCCATTTGCGCGCGGTCTGAGCCACGGTTTCCGCCGACGCGTTGAGCGTCAGCACCAGGAGGGAAATGATGGCCAGCGACGATCGGCTAAATGGCCCGTTCAAGCTTTCAGCTCCGCTTCCAGGACAGGATGAAAGCTTAGCACCTCGACCTGGGTATGCAACGCGCGGGCCATTGCGTCTTGCGGAAAGCCGGCGGCCGGGGCATTCTTCCTTGACAAGAAACATTTCGGGGGGAACGCCAGCATGACCGCATTGTCACGCCGCAATTTTCTTGCGCTAACGGGATCGGCCGCCGCCGCGACGCTGTCGGGACGCTTCTCCGCCGAGGCGGCGATGGGCCCCGCCGACAAGTTCGACCTCGTGATCAAGGGCGGCGACGTGCTCGATCCCAGCCAGTCGCTGCGCGGCAAGCGCGACATCGGCATCCGCTGGGGCATGATCGAGGCGATCGAGCCGGAGATTCCGGCCGCGCGCGCCCTGAAGACCATCGACGCGAATGGAAAACTTGTCACGCCCGGCCTGATCGATCTCCACTCGCATGTTTACCCATATGGCTCGGCGATCGGCATTCCCGCCGACGAGTTGGCGCAATTCCAGTGCACGACAACGATGGTTTCGGCGGGCGACGCCGGCGTCAACAACCTCGCGGCGTTGCGCCGCTACATCGTGGCGCAGTCGCGGACGCGGATCTATGCGTTCGTTCACATCGCCAATAACGGCCTGTCGGCTTTCCCGGTGGCGGAGCTGTACAATATCGACAACGCCCAGGTCGAGGCCTGCGCCATGGCGCTGGCGGAAAATCCGGATTTCCTGATCGGCGTCAAGGTGCGGATGTCGGAGAACGTCATCTTCAAGCATGGCCTCGAGCCGCTGAAGCGCGCGATCCAGGCCTGCGAGATGTGCGGCTGGCCGGCCAAGATGATGGTGCATATCGGCGGCGTCGAGACCAAGGAGCTGATGTCGCAGATTCTCGATCTGCTGCGGCCCGGCGACGTGCTGACCCACGCCTATTCCGGCGCGCCGAACATCGCTGGCGCCTTCACCAACATCGTGCAGGACGGCAAGCTGCTGCCGGCGGCGCTCGCCGCCAAGCAGCGCGGGGTGATCTTCGACGTCGGCCATGGCGGCGGCAGTTTCGACTTCACGGTGGCCGAAGTCGCGATCCCCGGCGGCTGCGCGCCGGACACGATCTCGTCTGACATCCATGTCTTTTCAGGAAATTCGCCCGGCATGCCGTACCTGCCCAACGTCATGAGCAAATTCATGGCGATGGGCTTTTCGCTGGAGCAGGTGGTGAGCATGGCGACCACGGCGCCGGCCAAGATCATCAACCGCGCGCCGAAGATCGGTACGCTGCAGGTCGGCGCGCCCGGCGACGTCGCCATCATGGATCTGGTCGAGGGACCGGTCTCGTTCCTCGATACCCGCAATAACAAGCGCGACGGCAAGTTGCTTCTCAAACCGGTGCAGACCGTGATCAACGGTGTGCCGTTCGGCCGGCCCTATCAATCCCCGTTTGCGGTGCGGTAGCCGCAGGGGGGATTTCGGCCGGGGCGGACCGCGGCGAGGTCATTTGATCCGCATCAATGCGACGGCCCACGCGTCTGGCGACCATGCCAGGCGTGGGGCTTGCGCGTGGCAGACAGTAAAACACATTCCCGGGCGGAAGCGCCCTTCGGTTTTTCCGCCCGGGCGATTCCGCCGGGCGACGAGGCACGGCCTTACTCCGAAAGCGAATTCCTGGCCTTGCTCGGCGATCGCGTGCGCGCGATGCGCAATCTCCGCGAGATGTCGCGCCGCGAGCTGGCCCGCAAGTCGCGGGTTTCCGAACGCTACATCGCCCAGATCGAAGCAGGGAAGGGCAACGTGTCGATCATGCTGCTGCTCCGGATCGCCCACGCGATCCGCTGCGGATAGCGCCGTTGCACGTCGGGTTTGCGGCAGGAGAAGACCTCGATGGGAAAGCTTGTTCTTGCCGCCAAGGTCACCCATGTGCCGTCGCTGATGCTGTCGGAGGCCGAGGGCAGTCCGCTCAGGGTGGCGCGGGAAAACGCCGTGCGCGCGCTGCGCGAGCTTGGCCGCCGCGCCAGCGAACGCCGGGTCTCGACATTCGTCGTGTTCGACACGCACTGGCTTTCCAATTTCGGCTACCACATCAACGCCAATTCGCATCATCATGGCTCCTTCACGAGCCACGAAGCCCCGCACATGATCCGGGATTTGCGTTACGACCTGCCCGGGAACACCGCGCTTGCCGAAGCGATTGCCGAAGAGGCCGGCCACGCCGGCCTCGGCGTCATCGCGCACCAGGTTGCGAGCCTCGGGCTTGAATACGGCACCATCGTGCCAATGCATTACATGAATCCCGATGGCCGGGCCAAGGTGGTCTCGGTCGCCTCGCCGCTGTTCACCTCGCCGGAGGAGAGCCGCATTCTGGGCGAGGCGACCCGGAGCGCGATCAGCGGTTCGTTGTCGCATCGACTCTGGCCCAACAAGAAGCTCGGTCCGGACGCCTGGACGTCGATCGCGAGCGAATTCAACCGTCAGGTCGATTTGCGCGTCCTCGAACTATGGCGGCAGGGACGCTACCGCGAATTCATCGACATGCTCCCGGACTACGCCACCAAGTGCAACGGCGAAGGTGGAATGGCCGATACCATCATGCTGTTTGCGGCGCTCGGCTGGTACGATTTTCACGGCGCCGCGGAGCAGCTCTGCGAGTATTTTCCGTCCAGCGGCAGCGGTCAGGTCAACGTGGAATTTCACGTCGACGGATAATCCGGGTTGGCTTTCGCCCGTGGCGGCGGCGACGACAGCACCTCGGCGGTCACGTCCTCCACATGATGCAGGATGTAAACCAACAGCCCGTCGCTGTCATGGACCGGCGAATTGATCGGCTGCCAGTGGCGCTCGATGAATTGCCCGTGCGGATCGCGGATATCATAGCGTTGCACGGCCATGGCGTGGGCCTGGCCGGTCTTCACCACGGTCCGCAGCGAAGCGTAGAGATTGCTGACGCCGTCGGCGAGCGGGTCGTCCGGATTGTCGGGAAACATCTCGAACAGCGACCGGCCGACGACGTCGCTCCGGCTGGTAAGGGTCGCGCGCGCGTAGGCGTCGTTGATATCGACGATGCGCAGGCCGGGAGCGGGATCGAGCAGCATATAGGGGTGCGGCGAGGCTTCGAACTCAGGTTGGAATTGCTGCTTGATGGATTGCGCGTCGCCGTGCCGCCTGCGGCGCGCCTCGATCGGGGATCCCTCGGCGCCGGACAACGTCGATTCCAGGATGGCGAGATCGCGCCGCGCCGACTTCAGCAAACCCTCCAGCGTCCGGCGCAGCGCGGGATCCGCCGCCTGGTCCAGGAGTTTCTGAAAATGCGCGACGTTTTGTTCGCAAATGAACCGTTGCATCGGGCGATGTTGCACCGCGGCACCGTGGTCGGACAAGCTCACAATTTGCCGCGGGGCCATGCGGTCAGGCGAGGTATTAGTAATGCCAGGCATGATAATGCCAGACCGGCCCGAACCGGTCCCGGCCGCGGAATAATCAGGCGCGAACCTGCTTCTCCACATTGGCGATTCGTGCCGGCACGCCGAATTCCCGGCGGCACACTTCGGCGAGCATGGCAACGCCTTCGCGGATCTGCTGATGCGATGGGCTGGCGAAGCACAGCCGCAACCGGCTGCCGGCATAGGCCTTGTCGGTGGACCATTCCGGTCCCGGATTGATGGCGACGCCGGCGGCCAGCGCGGCCTGATACAGCTTCAGGGTATCGACATTGTCCGGGAGTTTCACCCACAGGAAGATGCCGCCCCTGGGATCTTCGAATTCGGCCGAGGTGCCGAATTGTTCGCTGAGCGCTTCCATCAGGGTGTCGAGCTTGGCGCGCAGGCCGCGCGTCAGCTGCGGCACATGGGAAGCGAAATGTGGCGCGCAATATTCCGCGAGCACCATCTGCTCCAGCGCGCCGCTTCCGGCATCGGTCTTCAGCGCCAGCATCCGCGACAGCATGGCCCAGGGCGCGACGATGAAGCCGACCCGCAGCGCCGGCGCGATCGATTTGGAGAACGATCCGATGTGGATGACGCCACCGTTCCGGCTCATCGCGTATAGCGCCGGCGGGCGCTTGCCGTCCCAGATCAGGTCGGCGTAGCAATCGTCCTCGAAAACAGGCACGCCATATTGTTCGGCGAGCTTCAGGAGCTCGGCGCGGCGGCTCTCGGGCATGATGGTGCCGGTCGGGTTCTGCACGGTCGGGATGGTGTAGATGTATTTCGGCGTGATGCCGCGGCGCTTGAGGTCGGCGAGCGCCTCGGCCAGCGCGTCCATCCGCATGCCGTCCTGATCCAGGGGAATGCCGACCGCATTGACGCCGAGCCGCGTCAGCCGGTTCAGCGCGCCCTGATAGGTGTCGCGCTCGATGATCACGGTGTCGCCGCGCCCGAGCAGCGTCGCGTTGACGAGATCGAGCGCCTGCAGCGAGCCGGACACGATCAGGATGTCGTCGGCGGCGCAGTCGATGCCGGCGTCGCGCTTGAGTTTCTTGGTGAGAAATTCGCGCAAGGGCCGATAGCCCTGCGGACCGCTGGCGAGCCCGTAGGTGGCGAGCGTCCTGCCCTCGCGCCGGAGCACGGCGTCAACGGCGTCGATCAGGCCGTCGACCGGTACCTGGTCGGGATCGTTGTTGCCGCCGACAAAACTGTATTTGGCAAGTCCCGTCCACTTCGCCGCGGGCGCGGGCAGTCCCCCCGGGAGCAGTGGTGCGAAGTCGAACGCTGCAGAGGTCATGGCCGAGTCTCCCTTATTCTTTGTTTGATTCGACCTTAAGCTAATGCGTGAGTTCGGTCACCTCTCCCCGAGCGCCCCGTCTAGAGACTACTTTCCTGCGCCATGGCGTCGGCGAACGCGGCGCGGCGGCGGGCGACGAAGCCGGCCACCAGGATCACTGCCACCAGGAGCCAGACCGTGACCGCGATCGGGCTTTGCAGGTAGATCCAGGGGTCGCCGTCGCTGAGAAACAGCGCCTCGCGAAAATGCTTCTCGATGTTGGGGCCGAGGATCAGCCCGACCACCAGCGGCGCCAGCTGGAACTTCAGCTTGTTGAAGGCGTAGCCGACAATGCCGGCCCCCAACAGCACCCAGACATCGAAGATGCTGTTGCGGACGCTGTAGGTGCCGATCACCGACAACACCAGCAACAGCGGAATGAACAGATAATGCGGTATCCGCAGCAGACTGACCCAGACCCCGACCATCGGGATGTTCAGCGCCAGCAGCATGACATTGCCGATATAGGCCGATGCGATCAGGCCCCAGAAGATCTCCGGATGCTGGGTGATCAGCAGCGGCCCGGGCTGGATGCCCTGCACCAGCATCGCCGAGATCATCAGGGCGGCGATCGGCGTGAAGGGAATGCCGAGCGCGAGCAGCGGCACCAGCGAGGCGGTGGCGGCGGAATTGTTGGCGGCCTCGGGCCCGGCGACGCCCTCGATCGCGCCGGTGCCGATCTCGTCGGCGTATTTCGAAGTCGCCTTTTCCAGCCGGTAGGAGGCGAACGACGCCAGCGTCGCCGCCGGTCCCGGCACCAGGCCGAACAGAAAGCCAAGGAAGGTGCCGCGCAGCCATGACGGCACCGCGCGCTTCCATTCGCTGCGCGTCGGCATCAGATCGCGCATCCGCACCGATTCCGGCCGGCTCGCGGCGTGCACCTTGTCCTCGATCAGCAGCATCAGTTCGGCGAAGCCGTAGAGCCCGACCACCACGGGGACCAGCGACACGCCCTCGGCGAGGTCGGGTATGCCGGAGGTGAATCGCGTCTCGCCGGTGACGGCCTCCTGGCCGACGGTGCCGAGCATCAGCCCGAGCGTCATCGGCAACAGCGCGGAGGCCAGCGTGCCGCCCGATATCCGCGACATCACGACAAGTCCGCCCGCGGTCAGCGCGAAGAACTCCGCCGGTCCGAACAGGATCGCGACATTGGCGAGCAGCGAGGAAAACAGCATGACGCCGACCACGGCGAGCGTGCCGCCGACGAAGGAGCCGACCGCGACGATGGTCAGCGTCGCGCCGGCGCGGCCCTTCTTGGCAAGCTGATAGCCGTCGATCGCGGTGACCACGGAGGCGGATTCGCCGGGGATGTTCAACAGGATCGCGGTGGTCGAGCCGCCATACATCGAGCCGTAGAAAATGCCGGCCATCATGATCAGGCCCGCGGTCGGGTCGAGCGAGAAGGTCAAGGGCAGGATCAGCGCCACGCCCGCGACCGGGCCGAGGCCCGGCAACACCCCGATCGCGGTGCCGGCGAACGCGCCGACGAACGCCGCCAGCAGGTTCGCCGGCGTGGCGGCGATGCTCAGTCCGTACAGCAGGCCCTGCAGCGAATTCATTTTACTTTCTTTCTGCACCTCTCCCCGCGGGGGAGAGGTCGGCACGAAATGCCGGATGAGGAGGCTCGAACTTCATTGAGACCATAACCCCTCGCCGAAACCTCTCCCGGAGGGGGAGGGCGCACACCGACTTCCGGGTGAAAAACCTAAAACAGCCATTGCCGGAACAAGCCCGCGGGCATCTGCACCTTGAGCAGCCGGACGAAGAACACCTCGAAACCCAGCGCCATCGCCACCGCATAGAGCGCAAGCCGCGCGATCGACTTGTCCGGATCTTCCGAGAGCAGCCACATCGCCGCCAGCAGGAACAGCGCCGATGCGATCATGTTGCCGACAAACGGCATGATCAGGAAGTAGATCGCGAATGCGCCGATCACCGCGAGCAGGCGGCGAAGGTCGTTTGCCGCGGGCAGCGAAAATGTCGCTGGCACAGGGTCCTCGCCGCCGTGCCGCTCCAGCAGCACCGAAATTGCCGAGATCGCCAGCAAGAGGCCGACGGCGAAGGGGAAGATCGCGGCACCCGGCTTGTGCCATCGGCCGATCGACAGCGTCTGCCAGGCATCTACCGTATAGGCGGCGGCCAGCAGCAGCGCCAGCAGGCCGACCATCCGCCGCGCCGGCGGCAGCCGGAAGCTTCGGGTTGGCGTCACTTGTCTTCGTCCAGGAACTTGATGATGGCGCGGAACTTGGCGTCGTAGTCTTGCAGTTCCTTTTTCATGTCGTCGCCGAATTTGGGATCGTAGGCGTAGCCGTTGGCCTTGAGAAAGCTCTTGAAGTCGTCGCTTCCGACGATGGCCTTCGACGCCGCCATCAGCTTGTCGAGCACCGGCTTCGGCAGTCCGTTCGGCGCGATCACGTAATAGCCGACCGGAAACGTCTCCTTCCACGGCGTCTCGCCGATCGGCTTCGCCTCCGGGAGCAGGTCGTATCTTCCCTGCTGAAACACCGCCAGCACGCGCAGCTTGCCGGCGTCGATCTGGCCCTTCATGCCCGGCGCAAAGCCGACGGTACCGTCGACCCGGCCGCCCAGCGCTGCGAGCGTGGCTTCGCCGCCGCCGCCGGTAAACGGCACCGTGACGATGCGCAGGCCGGAGAGCTTGTTGAATTGCTGGACCGCGATGTCGTTGATGGAGCGCAAGCCGGACACCGAGACCTTCAGCTTGCGCGGATTGGCCCTGGCTTCGGCGATGAAATCGTCGAGCGATTTCCAGCGGGAGTCCGCGGGTACCGCGAGGATCGCCGGCAGATCGGATAGTTTGGCGATCGACTGGTAGTCGTCGGCCGATTTCCACACGAGGCCTTTCATCTCCAGCGGCTGATAGGCCAGCGAGGAGCTGGAACCGAGCCCGATGGTATAGCCGTCGGGCGCGGCGCGGATCACAGCCCCGGTGCCGATGGTCGCCGACGCGCCGGGCTTGTTCTCGACAATCACCTTGACCTTGAGTTGCTTCTCCAGAAGCTCGGCATATTTGCGGCTGATCGGGTCGGTGGAGCCGCCCGGCGCGTAGGGCACATAGAAGGTGATGTCGCGGGCCGGCCATTCCTCGGCGGCGAATGCGCCGCCCGGAAATCGGGCCGCCGCCGCCAGCAGTCCGAAGCCAACCAATGCCGTCAGGCGGAAATTCAATGGAAATCGCACGATGTCTCTTCCCCATCTCTGCTTCTTGTTCTTATGCTTCCGACCATGGCGAGAGAGACCGGACCTCGTCAACGGCTTTTCCGGCTTTGGCCGGGGCCTCGGTCGGTCGCGCCGCGCCGCGCCGCCAGGGCCGTTCTGCCCTGCGTAATGACGCTGGCGCGGGCCCACGAGTCCGGCTAATGCTCCCTCCACAAAAGCGAGACCCTGATGGCCGATCCGATCCAGGAAGTTCTGCATGCCTTCGCCCACGGCGAACTCGTCGTCGTCACCGACGACGACGACCGCGAGGGCGAGGGCGACCTGATCGTCGCGGCGTCGCTGTGCACCGCCGAGAAGATGGCGTTCATCATCCGCCATACCTCGGGCATCGTCTGCGCGCCGATCACCACCGAGGACGCGCGCCGGCTGCGGCTCGATCCGATGGTGGCGCATAACGAATCCAGCCACACCACCGCCTTTACGGTGTCGATCGACTACAAGCCCGACGGCGGCACCGGGATTTCGGCGGACGAGCGCGCGTCCTGCTGCCGTGCGCTGGCCAACCCGAATGCCGGCGCCAGCGATTTCGCCCGGCCCGGTCACGTGTTTCCGCTGATCGCGCGCGACGGCGGCGTGCTGTTGCGCTCGGGCCACACCGAGGCTGCGGTCGATCCCTGCAAGCTGAGCGGCCTG
>Ga0097691_1002686_pt1 | contig 11545 bp, 8 predicted proteins | sample NGESurdeep072012_8_FD_72858 | JGI IMG/M metagenome (GOLD analysis project Ga0097691, IMG submission 72858) | Arctic peat soil microbial communities from Barrow, Alaska - NGEE Surface sample 210-1 deep-072012 | ecosystem: Environmental > Terrestrial > Soil > Wetlands > Peat ...
GAAGACCGCGAGGTGGGCATCAGCTACACCGAGTTCAGCTACATGCTGCTGCAGGCGTTTGATTTCATGGTGCTGTGCCGCGAGCAGAACTGCGAATTGCAGATCGGCGGCAGCGACCAGTGGGGCAACATCACCGCCGGCATCGAACTCACGCGCAAGAAACTCGGCAAAACGGTTTACGGCCTGACCCTGCCGCTCATCACCAACGCCGACGGCACGAAATTCGGCAAGACCGTCGCCGGCGCCATCTGGCTCGATCCGAAACGCACCAGCGTCTATCGCTTCTACCAATTCTGGATCAATACCGACGACCGGGATGCCATTCGTTATTTGAAATTCTTCACATTTTTGGCGAAGGAAGAAATAGACGCGCTGGAGAAGAAACACGTGGAAAATCCCGGCCCGCGCGAAGCGCACCGGGCTTTGGCCAAGGCGGTGACCGATTTGATTCACGGCCCGAATGCAACGACGGAAGCCATCCGCGCCAGCGAAATTCTTTTTGGCGGCGAACTGAAAGGCATTGCCGAAAGCACGTTCAACGAAATCGTCGGTGAAGTGCCGACGAAGGAGATTGAAAAGGCAAAACTCGACGGCGCGGGTCTGCCGCTAGTTGAACTTTTAGTTCACGCAGGCTTATGCCCGTCCAAAGGCCAGGCGCGAAAAGACATTGAAGGCGGCGGTGTGAACGTCAACAACGCCCGCGAATCAAACTTCCAGCGCGCGGTCACGACGAACGATTTGCTTTTCGGCAAACACCTGCTGTTGCGCAAGGGCAAAAAGAATTACGTCGTCGTGACGGTGAAGTGACAAGCTTCACGTTTCTTGGGCCATCTCCTCGGTGCGGATGGCGTCCACGAACGGCGGCATGGGGCAATCCAGCGAGTCGGCGATGGCACGGAGCAATTCGGCCTCGCGTTCGGTGATCTGACTATCGGCGGCAACGGTCTGGCCGCAGGCCAGCAGGATGTTTCGTTGGACGCCAGCCGGGCATTTGGCCAGCCGGGCCAGCGCGGCATCAATCCGGCCCAGGTCCCATTCACTGCGCGGGACAAACTGGATTTGAGCGCCCGGGGCATCGAGGAACTGCTGCCCTTGGGCAAAGGCTGTCCGTGCTGCCGGTTCATCATCTTCCTGGCCGACGTGTGCCAGTGCCGAAAGGAGCAGTGCACACTCCGGCAACACGTCCCGGATCCGCCCATACCGTGCCTGATCCAGGTCCGGTCCCTCAAAATAAGCGCGCAACTGGCGGGCAACCATTTTCATCAACGCATATTCGAATAGCTCGATGGCCCCATCGCATTCAATGAGCTTCCGTACGGTTTCATTAAAGGCGGTGTATTCGTCCAGGCTGTTCTGGCGCAGGGCCGGCACGGCGAACTCGGCCAGCGCGAGCTTGTATTTGACGCCCAAAGCCTGGATTTGCGAAGCCAGCGCGGGCATGCGTTCGAACAACCCCGGGTTCAGGTTCGCCCGCAGAATTTCCATTTGCCGGGTGCGCACCGGATCGTCCTCGCTCAAGACCAGCGAATAAACGACGCCGGCCGCGCCCGCAGATTCGCGCAGGGCCTGTTTCACTTCCGGCGGCAGATTGAAACGCAGGGAGGCGGCCGCCTTGATGTGGTCGGCGGTGAACTCGCCAACACCAGCCACAAGAGCTTCGGGAGATTTCCGCATATCGGACATGACCCGGGCCAGTGTTTGCTCGTAAACCTGGTCACGCTCATATTGGTTGGGCGGCAGCGTCTTGACCTTGGGAAACTGGCCGTCAAAGGCCGGGTCTATCGCCAGCACCCGTTTGGCCAGCGGCGGGTGGGTGGATTGAAAGTTGAACAACGGGTCGTAGGCCGAGTTCGCAAAATACAAATGGCTGGCGGTCTCGGCATTGGGCGTGTCGAGCCGTCCCTGCTTGTAGAGTCCGCCAATTTTTTTGAGCGCGCCCGCGACGCCGGCCGGGTTGCGTGTGAACTGCACCGCCGCGGCGTCCGCCAGCCATTCGCGTTTGCGGCAAATCAGGCTTTTGATCAACCGCACAAAGGGCGAACTGATGCCGCCGACGATCAGGAACAAAATGCCGATGGGTGCGGTGGGAAGGAAAAAAGGGGTGGTGTCCTCATCAAAAATGGATTCGTCAAGCTCCCGGGCCTGGGTGCTTCCGCGCACCAAAATCCGGCCGACCGGCGTCGGCCAGAAAAGCCCATGCATCAACCCCATCAGCCGCAGGTTCAGTCGCGTGTCGCCATTCAAAATGTGGCTGAACTCGTGGGCGATGACGGCCTGCAATTCGTCGCGCGTCAGCAGCTTCAGACAGCCGCGCGTGACGCCAATGGCCACGTCGTCGCGCGTGTGTCCGGCGGAAAAGGCATTGATGCCGCGCTCGTTGTCGAGCGCGTAAATTTCCGGCACGGTCGTTCCCGAAGCGATGGCCATTTCCTCGACCACATGGCGCAGCCTTTGTTCGTCCGGGTCGGAGGTGCTGGCTTCGACGCACCGTCCGTCCAGCAGTTCGGCCACGGCCGAACCGCCGGCAGAGAGCAGGCGGATTTTGTAAAGGCTGCCCAGGGCAACTGAAGTCAATGAAACCAGCGTGACCCAGCAGAAAAGGTATGGATTCCAGATTAATTTCAGAAAATCCATCGGAAAAACCACCGCCTCCCCGCAAAGATCTAACAACGTGATCAAAAATATAATCGGATTCCACCAGACCCCGGGAAACAATGGATGCTTGAAGGCATGAATGACCACGGCCAGCACCAGATTGGTCAGGGTCACCACCACGAGCACCGCCAATCCGAAAAGCCAGATCAGCCGGCGGGTCTGCTTCCGGGCGCGGGCTTCCTGGTCAAAAAAGTCCATGGGCTACCGTTCGTTTGTAGCACAAGACCGGTTGGTGGGAAATCATTTTGCGAACGGGCGAAATTTCATTTTTTCGCGAACTTCGCGAAAATCTGGCTGGCTTCCTCCAGCGTTTCCTTCGAGCCGATGTCGAACCACAGTCCGGGGACACGCCAGGTATAGACCGCCGTGCGTGGATAAAGCCATTGGACCAGCCGGCCCGGCTGGTCGGGATTGTTGCCCTCAGCGATGTATTGCTTGATGAGCGGTATCGTGCTCTTCGGATAAAAATAAAGCGCGATGCCGGTGAGTGTGCCGGTCGGATTCTTCGGTTTTTCCTCGAAGAAGGTGATGCGGCCGGAGGCGTCGGTGGAGATGGAATTGTATTTTTTGATTTCCTCAAGATTGCCCACGTCGTAAAGCGCCAGCACCGGCGCTTTTTTCTCGCGGCAGAATTTTCCGAAATCGCCGAGTTTTTCGCTGAACAGATTGTCACCCGCCACGACGATGAGGTCGTCGTCCACGTTTTGCGTTTTAAGAACGTAATGAATGTCGCCGATGGCGCCGAGCTTGTTAGTGTCGTCGGTGGAGCCGTCGTTGACGACGGTGAATTCAAATTTGGATTTGGTGGCGCGGTAATGGTCCGACCATTTCTGGAAATGGCCGGCGAACCTGGCGTTGGTGACGACGTAAACGCGGTCAATGCCGCCGATGGGCGCGAGGTTGTCGAGCACGTGCTCGACCATCGGCTTGCCGGCGACGGGCAGGAGCGGTTTCGGTTGCGTGAGGGTGAGCGGATACAGGCGCGTGGCGTATCCGGCAGCGAGGATGATGACTTTCACGTTTTATTTTCGAAAAGGCTGGGCGCGGCTTCGCGCGCGAACGTCTGGCAACGGGCGTAAATTTCCGACGGTGATTCACACTGGAGAGCAAAGTCGGCCAGCTCGCGCGCTTCAGTCAATTTGAGCCGGCGAATCATGTATTTGACCTGCGCGACAACAGTCGGGGCGGCGCTCAATTCGTCCACGCCGAGGCCGATCAACAGCGGCGCCAGCACCGGGTCGCCCGCGATTTCGCCGCAGACGTTGGCCTTGATGCCGCGCCGGTGCGCGGCGTCAACGGTCAACTTGATCAAGCGGATGATGGCCGGGTGCGTTGGCTCGTAAAGGTGCGAAACTTTTTCGTTCGTGCGGTCGGCGGCCAGCGTGTATTGGATGAGGTCGTTGCTGCCGATGCTGAAAAACTTTGATTGCGCGGCGAGCGCGTCGGCAATCAGCGCGGCGGACGGAATTTCGATCATCACCCCGATTTCGATTTTGTCGTCGAACGGCACGTTTTCAGCGCGCAACTCGGCCTTGCATTTTTCGACGATGGCGTTGGCTTGCTTCAATTCGTCCAGGCCGGAAATCATCGGATACATCATCTTCACATTGCCCTCGGCGCTGGCGCGGAGAATGGCGCGAAGCTGGGCGCGGAACAATTCGGGCTGCGCCAGGCAAAACCGGATCGCCCGCCAGCCAAGAAACGGATTGACCTCCTGCGCCAGTTGCAAGTGCGAGGCAAATTTGTCGCCGCCCAGATCGAGCGTGCGGATGATGACCGGTTGCGGTTTCAACGCGGTCGCCGCCTTTCGATAAGATTGATACTGTTCCTCTTCCGTCGGCAGACGGTCGCGGTTGATGAACAGATATTCCGTGCGGAACAGGCCGACGCCCTCCGCGCCGTGCGCCAGCACGGATTCGATGTCCGCCGCGTTTTCGATGTTCGCGGACAAGTGAATGGCTTTGCCGTCGAGCGTGACGGCGGGTTGCTGCTGGATTTCGTGAAGCTTTTCCTCGAGGGAAGCCTTGCGCCGCAGAAGCTGGCCGTATTCAAAAAGGGTTTGATCGGTGGGATTGACGACAATTGCGCCGTTGTAGCCATCGAGCAACGCGTAGTCGCCGCTGTCCAATTCCTGGCTGGCGGTTTGCAATCCGACGACGGCGGGAATGCCCAGCGACCGCGCCATGATGGCGGTGTGCGAAGTTTTGCCGCCGATGTCCGTGGTAAAGCCCAGCACGAATTTTTTGTTCAATTGCGCGGTGGCGGAGGGGCTGAGGTCGTGGCTGACCAAAATGCACGGCTCGGCGATGTGGTGCAGGTCAAAAGCGTCCTTCACCTCAAGCAGATTGTCCAGCACCCGCGACGTCAGGTCGCGCATGTCGGTGGCGCGTTCGCGGAGATATTCATCGTTGGCCGCGAGGAGCGCCTCGGCGTAACGCTCGGCCACGGTGTGAAAGGCGTATTCGGCGTTGACCTTCTCTTCTTTAATCAGACGGATGACTTCGCCCACCAAGGCATGGTCCTCGAGCATCAGCAAATGCGCTTCGAAAATGTCCGCCTCCTTCGCGCCCAGATTTTCCACGACCTTGCGCTGCACCTCCAGAATTTGCTGGCGGGTTTGGACGAGTGACTTTTCAAAACGGCCGGTTTCCCCAGCCACTTCGCCGGCTGAAATTTCCCGCCGGGCGATGAGGTGGCGGGCGCGATGCAGCACGAGGATTTTCCCGCGACAAACGCCGTCGGAGACGGCAATGCCCCGAAGAATCTTCTCTCCTTTTTGGAGCCGCTCGGCCATGCGGGAGAAATAGCCGAAATCGTCCGGCTTGAAAAGCAATTCCCGCTGTAAAATAGAAAGGCCCGCGTCAGGCGGGCTTTTCATCCTGTATTTTGAATTCTTAATTCCTCATTCGCCTCAGGCGCGTTCCATGTATTTGCCGGTGCGGGTGTCCACTTTGATTTTCTCGCCCGTCTTGATGAACAATGGCACTTGCACGGTGATGCCCGTTTCGAGTGTCACCGGCTTTTGCACGTTGTTCGACGAATCGCCGCGAATGCCTTCCGGTGCGTTGGACACCGTCAATGCCACGCTCGACGGCAATTCGATGGACACGGCTTTTTCCTCGACGAACGTCACGGTCACCGGGCTGTTTTCCACGAGATAATTCTTCGCATCGCCAACCAATTCCGCCGCGAGCGTGACCGTTTCGTAGGTTTCCGAGTCGGTGAAAACGTAGTCCGCGCCGTCCTTGTAACTGAACTCCATTCTGGTGGTGATCATCGGCACCGCTTCGATGCGCTCGGTGGAGCTGAAGCGCACGTCGGAGGACTTGCCGGAGCGGATGCTGCGGAGGGTCGCCTGCACAAACGCGCGCAGGTTGCCCGGCGTGCGGTGCTGCATGTCCAACACCACGCACATGTCGCCGTTGTAATTGATCGCCATGCCGCGGCGCAGATCGTTAGCTGTTGCCATAAATTCAATAATTAAAGTTGAGTCTCTTCCCAAGGACGGGAGCCGCGTAAAATAACCGAAAATCGGGTGAACGCAAGCGTGGTTTTGGGGCAAATTCAGTTAAAAACAAGTTTATTAACAATCGGCATTTATCCAACAACTCCGCCTTGACACCACAAAACTTGGTATGTTACAAATCTGGAACCACAATTAGAAGTGGCCTTATGCGTTGCCCCAAGTGCGGATGTCAGGAAGACAAAGTCATTGATTCGCGCGCGTCGCGTGAAGGAGCCACCATTCGCCGCCGCCGCGAGTGTTCCAAGTGCAGCCATCGTTTCACGACCTATGAGGAGGTCGAACGTGAAGGCTTGATGGTGCTCAAGCGCGATGGGCGGCATGAGGAATTTACACGCGAAAAACTTTTATCCGGCATCAAAAAAGCCTGTCAGAAGCGCCCCGTCAGTCCGCAAGCCATGGAAGATTTGGTGGACCACATTGTCGCCGCAGTGACCGGCAAATTCGAGGGCGAAGTGCCCGCCGAGTTCATCGGCAAAATGGTCGTGGATGGCCTGCGCGACATTGATGAAGTCGCCTACGTGCGTTTCGCCAGTGTCTATCGCCGGTTTCAGGAAGCCACCGATTTTGTGCACGAAGTAAAAAAATTGGAGGCCAAGCAATGATTGCGCTCCAGTCCGGGTGTCTGCTCTTCCAGCTGGCGAGCGGTGAAAGCGTGCCGTGCTCAGTGGAAATGATTTCCGTCGAACTCACCGGTAACACCAAGGATTTGCTCGACCCAGAAGTGTTGAGCCACGCCGCCGCGTCCGTTTTCCACTATTTCAAAAACGAACTGGAGCGCGAAACCGTTACCGTTGGCGAATTCGCCGTCGCGTTGGAAAAAGTTCTGCGCCAGCTCGGTTTCATCATCCGCGCCGGCGCGCTGGAAAGCCGCTCGCGGGAAATTGTCGAAACCGACCTTTGCCTGTTCGCGCGCGAATCCGCCGACAGCCTCGAACTTTTCTTTTTCCCGCGCCTGCGCGACGAACTTCGCGCCCAACTCCGCCAGTCGCCGCGCGTTTTGCGCTTTCGCGGACTGCGCGGCTGCGTCAAGCAACTCGCCGGCGCGCGACGCTGGAGTGTCCGTTGCGAAAAATTGCAGGACCACATCGTCGAATACCTCCGCCGCTGCCTTACCGCCGAACCGGAGCAAAACGACTGCGCGCTGGTGGTGGAATAAATTCTGGGAGGGCTGATCCCGCATTGCGGGACCTGGACGCGCGGCAGCGCGTCCCTACCGTGAACAATTATGAGCAAAACACTTTTCGAAAAAATCATCGCGCGGGAAATTCCCGCGACCATTATTTATGAAGACGATCTGGTATTCGCGCTTCGCGACATCAATCCCCAGGCGCCGAAGCATGTTTTGGTCATTCCCAAAAAAACCATTCCGCGCCTGGCTGAGGCCAGGGCTGAAGACCAGCCGCTGCTCGGGCATCTCCTGCTCAAAGCCGCCGAAATTGCCGGCAAACTGGGGTTAAACGAAGGCGGCTACCGGCTGGTCATCAACAACGGCGAGGATGGCGGTGAGAGCGTGCCGCACCTGCACATCCACCTCTTGGGCGGACGCCACCTGGCCTGGCCGCCGGGGTGATTTGTGATTTCAAATCAACTTCCGCAACACCGCGCCTAGTCGCGCGATGCCTTCGCGGATGTTTTCCTCGCTCGCATTGCCGAAGCTGATGCGCATTTCGTGATTCGGTTTGCGCCGCGCCGCGTCGTCCGCATAGCAAATTTCGCCCGGCACGTAGAGCACATCGTTTTTCAGCGCGGTCGAGAAAACTTTTGATTTCACGCCCGTTGGAACGTTGCGCGGCAGCCGCGCCCAAAAATAAAGTCCGCCTTCCGGCTCCCACCATTCGACGGCGGACGGAAAATATTTTTTAATCGCCAGCTTCATCACGCGCGCCTTGTGCGCGTAACGCTTTTGCAGCCGGGCGACCTGCTGCTCGTAAATTCCCGACGCCAGGGCGCGGACGAAAAGCTGTTGCAGCAAATTCGCCGTGCCGAAATCGTGATTGCCCTTGATATGCTTTACCGCCGTGAACACCGGCTCCGGCAAAACGCCGTAACCGACGCGCGCGCCGGTCGCGAACGGCTTGGTGAACGTGCCCGCGTAAATCACCCGCTCCACCGCGCCGGGCACGGCCAACGCCGACGGTGGAATGGTAGGGACGCGCTGCTGCGCGTCCTGGCTGACCGGCGGGTCAGCCCTACCGGAAAAGGACAACTCGCGATAGGCCGCGTCTTCGAGCAGGTAAATCGGGTGTCCCGCCGCCCGCTCGAATTTCTTCAGCAGCATCAGGATGCCGCGTTTCTTTTCGAAGCTGGTCGTGACGCCGGTCGGATTTTGAAAATAGCTGACGAGATAAATCATTTTGACGCGCCGCAATTCGCCGCTGCGTTTGAGCGATTGCAGAACGCTTTCCAAATGCGCGAGGTCGAGGCCGTCGCGCTCGAGCCGCACGGCACGCGCGCGCAGACCGCGGCTTTGGAGGATGCTCAAATAAACAAAATAGGTCGGGTCTTCAACGAGCACGATGTCGCCCTCGTCGCACAACGCTTCCGTTGTCATGTAGAGCAATTGCTGCGAACCGCTGGTGATAAGCAGGCGCTCGAAAGAATGATTTTTGTCGGACGTGGTGACGCCGTCGATTTTTTGCAAATGGCGTGCGGTGAGCTGGCGCAAGGTTGTGTCACCGGCCGTGATGCCGTATTGCAACGCGGGCTGGCCGGTTTTAGGCGAGCGCAAAACCTGATTCAATGCGGCGCGCGCTTCGGCCACGGGCAATGTGGCGTTGTCGGTGAAGCCGGCGGCGAGCGAAATCAGTTTGGGCCGCGAAAGTGTCGCGTGCATGAGCCACGAGATGGGCGGCTCGGTGGTGCGTTGGCCCATTTTGGATAGTGCGGGTGATTTCATGAGAAAAGCAAAAAAATGATAATCAAGTCGGCAGAATTGAACAACAAAGGAACCAGGAAACAAAACTATGAAGTGGAAACATCGAACCCTTCGTCGCCAAGGCTATGCAGGGCAGGCATCGAACGTCCAACGTTGAATTCATTTCACCGGCGGGTTCATTCGATGTTGAGTGTTGGAGGTTCGGCGTTCGATGCTATTGCTCATTTTGCGCCGAAAACGCTGTCGAGGATGACCTGCTTGGTTTTCCAGATTAGCGCCATGGTCATGGCCAGGGGCAGCAGCGCGAAAAACGTCAGCGCCCAAAAACTGAGACGATCCAACCAGTAGGAAGAGGCGCCGAGCGTCAACTGCAATCGCGGGGAGTGCAGGAAAACGACGTAGCCCATGCCGAGAAACAAAAGGCCAACGAGCAGCCAGCGGTTGAGGGTGGTGAACAGCAGCGTCTCGTGGCGGAGCGTCTCATCCGGCAGCATCGCGCCGAGTTGTTTGAGGACGACGTTCAAATTGAACAAAAAGAGCAGCGCCGACAGAACGAGCACAAAAACCGCCGCGTTGAAAAAAGGTTGTCCCGGCATTTTATTCTGCCAGTAAAGAAACGGACAAAGGCCGAAATTGACGAGGCCAAGGAGTTTCGCGCGGTCGAGGGCGTTGCGCCAGGGGCGTTCCTGTTTTTGGAAATCGCTCATTTGCCAGAGGCCGTAGAGCAGCAAACCGGTGCCGGCCAGCACGGGAACAATGCCCAGCGGCCGGAGCCAGTCGGCGCGCGCCGTTTCCGCGCAAATGACCAGCGACGCCGGCAATCCCCAAAACAAAGCGGAAAGTCCGCGCGCCAGCCGCCCGAGAGAGCGGAGCAGTTCGGCTTCGTTTCGGGTCTCGGTTCCTGGATTTTGGGTCTCGGTCAAATTGGTTCCGGGTTCAACATTCCGCCAATTTTCTCTGCCGCCTTAAAACGACAAATAGGTGTAAGCCTTCAAGCCGCGTTCGTAATCGTCGAGCAGGCGCATGGCTTCGGACGGTTTCATGCGGTCGGATTTGATGGCCTCGTCAATCTGCGCCTTCATTTGCCGCTTCAATTCATTTTCGTCATATTGCACCGCTGCGAGTGATTGGATGATGGTGTTGCCTTCAATGATTTCCTCGATGTAATAACCGGTCGGTTCGTCGGGTTCGAGAAAAACGTGAACTTCGTTGACGCGGCCAAACAAGTTGTGCAGGTCGCCCATGATGTCCTGATACGCGCCCAACAGGAAAAAGCCAATGTAGTACGGTTCGGGCAAACCGTTGCCGTTGGTGTTGAGTTTGTGCAGCGGCAGCGTGTCGCGCACGTCGCGCAGGTCAATGAACTTGTTCACCTGCCCGTCGGAATCGCACGTGATGTCCACGAGCGTGACCTCGCGCGTGGGGCGTTCATTCAGGCGGGCAATCGGCATGATGGGAAACAACTGGTCGAGCGCCCAGTGATCGAGCAGGGACTGAAAAACGGAAAAATTGCAGAGATACTGGTCGCCCAGGCTGTCTTCGAGCTGGCGGATTTCCTCCGGCGCGTAAGCCTGGCCTTTGAAACTTTCGACGACGTCGCGGCCGATCTGCCAGTATAGGTCCTCGATTTTCGCCTTGTCGGGCAGATCCAGCACGCCGAGGGTAAACATGTGCTGCGCGTCTTCACGGCGTTCGAGCGCGTCATGATAGGCTTCGAGTTTGTTCAGCTTGCAAAGATTTTTTTTGATGTCGAGCAATTCCCGGACGAGTGCATGCTCGTGGTCGCCAAATTTCAAAAATTCGCCGGGCCGGATTTTTTCAATCGTGCCGAACACCTCAACGATCAACACACTGTGATAGGCGACGATGGCGCGTCCACTTTCGCTGACAATGTCCGGGTGCGGCACATTTTCGGCGTTGCAAACGTCGGCGATGTAATAAACCACGTCGTTCGTATATTCCTGAAGCGAATAATTCGTCGAGCTGTCAAACGCCGACCGGCTGCCGTCGTAATCCACGCCCAGCCCGCCGCCGACGTCGAGATATGAAATCGGGAAGCCCATCTTGTGCAGTTTCGCGTAAAGCCGCGCGGCCTCCTGCACCGCCTTTTTCACCGTGAGAATGTCCGGCACCTGCGAGCCGATGTGAAAATGCAGCAGCTTGAAACAGTGCCCCAGATTTTCCGCCTTCAACATTTCCGTTGCTTCCAAAAGTTCCGCCGTGCTCAGGCCAAACTTCGCATTTTCACCGCCGCTGCCCGCCCAGCGCCCCGCGCCCTTGCTCAACAGCCGCGCGCGGAAGCCAATGAGCGGTTCAACGCCAACCTGTTTGGAAATTGAAATGATTTGCCGCAACTCCTCCAGTTTTTCAACGACCATGATGACCATTTTGCCCAGCTTGATGCCGAGCATGGCCATCCGGATGAACTCCGCGTCCTTGTAACCATTGCAAATGATGAGGCTGCCGATCTGGTTTTGCATCGCCAGCCC
>Ga0097691_1002687_pt1 | contig 11537 bp, 14 predicted proteins | sample NGESurdeep072012_8_FD_72858 | JGI IMG/M metagenome (GOLD analysis project Ga0097691, IMG submission 72858) | Arctic peat soil microbial communities from Barrow, Alaska - NGEE Surface sample 210-1 deep-072012 | ecosystem: Environmental > Terrestrial > Soil > Wetlands > Peat ...
TGGGCGGCCCAGCAGGTCCCGACCGAGGCGGCAGGATCTTGGGACCAGGCGACCCGGGGCGTCGGGGAGCTGTTCGATCGGCTCGGGTTCGCCCCCCGGCTGGCGGACGACGGGCGGTACCGGCACCTCGAGCTGGACACCTGCCCGTTCCGCGACACCGCCCGGGACTATCCCCAGGTGGTCTGCGCGATGCATCTCGGCCTGCTGCGCGGCGCACTGCACCGACTCGGGGTGCCGCCGGCCGAGGCGCAGCTGCGCCCGTTCGTCGAGCCCGACCTGTGCATCGCCGACGTGCCCATTCCCCCCGGCAGCACGGGGAAACGGTGTCCCGAGCCGGCCCGGTAACCACGGACGGTGCCGTTGGTATGGCCGCAGATGGTGTTCGCGACTTCGGCCGGGTCTTCTCCCGGGACCCCACCGAGACCCCGGGGCCGATCGCACCGGTCTCCACCCCCTAGTAAAGAGGTCAGTTGCCCTATAAACTCGCACATGATCCACTTGGGAGCGTACGGAGAGGAGCAGCGGGTGACCTACGTCATCGCCGAGCCGTGCATCGACGTGCTGGACCGGGCCTGCGTCGAAGAGTGCCCGGTCGACTGCATCTACGAAGGGGAGCGAGCGCTCTACATCCAGCCGGACGAGTGCGTCGACTGCGGCGCCTGCGAGCCGGTCTGCCCGGTCGAGGCCATCTTCTACGAGGACGACGTCCCCGGGCAGTGGGCCGACTTCACCCCCGACAACGCCCGGTTCTTCGCCGAGCCGCTGGCCGGCCGGCCCGGGCCGCTGAACTCCCCGGGGGGAGCGGCCAAGATCGGCCGGGTGGGCGCGGACACCGCCCTGGTCGCCGGCCACCCACCCCGCGCCTGAGCCAGGCCGAGGTCGATGCGAGTGCTGTCCACCGGCACCGGACCGGTCCGCCGGGATGGCCGACCACACCCTCGGCGAGGCCACCACGTTGGTCGTGCCGCTGACCGGCGAGCTTCTCATCTCCGGTGGAACGCACCAGGAGAAGGTGACCGCCGGCGTCGTCGTCCTGCTCGACCAGGGCGAGCGGGTCCGCCTGGCCAACGAGACCAGCGAGCCCGTGTCCCTGCTCGCCTGTTTGCCACCCGCCGACTTCATCCCGTGCGCTCCGCAGCTGGCCCGCCTCGTCCGGGGGGACACCTGGAGCACCCGGTAGGTCGGGCTGACTGTGGTCCCGCCGGCTCAGGACGACCGAGCCGGTTGGGCGACGTCGCTGGCTGCGTCCCGCGCGGATTGGATGCCCTGTCCAGGTCATGGCTATTGGCGACGGGGGCCGTCAGCGCGGTCCGTGACCCGGCCGCATCCCGGTCGGCCAGCACGGTGAGGGCCGACCGCAGCGGTGACCCCTACCGAGATCGGCCACCGCCGCGACATTCGCGACCATTCAGGCAGCAGGGGACTTCACCGTGACCCAGCCTGGAACCGGCACCGCCGACAGCACCGGTTCGGACGAGGACGCTCTCCTGCGCTCTGGCAGGCTACCGCCCGCGCCGAAGAACTTCTCGATGCGCTCGCCACCGACCGCCCGCCCATCCAGCAGCTCAACGCCCTGCTGGGCTACCTCCGCGAGGTCGTCCTGGCACGCATCGCGGAGGAGGACCGCCAAGCCTTCCCCCTGCTGCGCCGAGCCGCCCCCGCGAGTATCGACCGGCTCCGACAGGACCACCTACTGCTGTGTGATGACGTCGACAATCTCGCCGTGGCGGCCGTCGCCGGGGGCTTCGGCGAACCGGACCCGGGGCGACGTCACCCCACCCGCGTCCGGACGCGGCGCCGAACGTCGCCCGAGAGCACCGACTGCGCCGCGGATGCCCGGCTCCCGGAAGGGAGCCAGAGGCGTTCCACCACACAGCGACCGGTCAGAGGACGTCACCCCACCCGCGTCCGGACGCGGCGCCGAACGTCGCCCGAGAGCACCGACTGCGCCGCGGATGCCCGGCTCCCGGAAGGGAGCCAGAGGCGTTCCACCACACAGCGACCGGTCAGAGGAAGGACGCCGCAACCGTGAGTCGCACGCCGAGCAACCCGGCCGGAACGCCGGACACCGCGAACCGGATATCCGCTGGTCCGCGCCCGGCTGGGTCGGCGGGTCGCGGGGCCGGGTCGACCGCCGGCAGGGGTCGGGATCGGTCGGTCGGAGCCCGGTGTCTGTCAGGACTTCAGCAGGGTCAGCAGCATGATCGTGGGTTCGACGGCTGTCAGGGCGTGCGGTGCGCCCGGCGCCATCTGCAACCAGAAGCCGGGACCGGCGTCGAGCTCCGCGCCCTCGACGGTGAACCGGAGCCGGCCGGTAAGGACCTGCACGATCGCCGCCTTGGCCGCCTGGTGCTCGGTGAGCCCCTCCCCCGCGTCGAACCCGAAGACGGTCACGTCGAGCTGGTCGTCGCGGTGCACGACCTTGGAGACGACAGCTCCGGGCTGCACGGTCACCGCGGCGGCGGTGTCGGGGATGGCGACGTGCGACATGGCTGGGGCCACTCCCCGATAGGCGGTCGGAGTCCGAGGCGGCGGCGGGCACAACCACCAGGCCAGGCAGGTCGAGGCTACCCGAGCCGGGTCGGCCCAGACCTGGGCGCCCGGTGATAGGGACGCGGCGAGCTCGCGGCCGGTCCCGGGCCGGGACCGTGCAGCCGGCGGCGAGCCCGCCCGGATCCGCACCGATCTGGTCAAAGCAGGCTGAGGAGACGGTCGAGGCGTCAGTGCGGGCGCTGCAACTGGTCCTGAGCCGCCCACACCGCCCCGCGGAGGCCCGGGTCGCCTACACCGCCGCCGAGCGGGCCCTCGCGGGGGCGATCCGGGCGCTCGCCGCGGCGGCGGCGGACCGGCCGAGCCCCCGCGTCGGGGCTGGACGCAGGGCAGTGGGGGCGTGGACGGACCTGCTCGAGCGCATCCGTCTCGCCGCCCTCGACGAGCCCGGCGGGCACGTGGCCACGGTCGTACGGGTGCACTCGCACGCGGCGACCGGGCCGCACATCGCCGGCATGGACCTCGGCGACCGCGACCCGCTCACCGGGCCGGCCGGGGGCATCACCGAGATGGGGATCGACCTGGTCGCGGCCATCGACGCCGCCGCCGCGGAGCGCGCCCTGCCGGGTCCAGGCCCCACGCCGCTGGCGCTGCCGCCCGGCCTGGCGGGACCCGGGGCAGATCCGACCCCCGGCGGGGTCGGAGAGGTGGGCGGCGGGCCGCCTGGTCATCCCGGGTAGGCAGCACGCCGGTCCGATGGCCCTGCTCCGTCAGCGGCAACTATGCCCGGAAAGGACCCGACGATGTTCCAGCGAGGACAGCGCGCGCAGCCCGACGCCCCGGCACCGACCGCGGGGACGGTTCGGCTGCGGATCCGCCGGTACGACCCGGACCGTGACCCTGAGCCGCACTGGGAGACCTACCAGGCCCCGCGCCAGCCGGGAGACCGGCTCTTGGACGCCTTGCACCACGTCAAGTGGTACGTCGACGGCTCGCTGTCGTTTCGCCGCTCCTGCGCGCACGGGGTCTGCGGGTCGGACGCCATGCGAGTCAACGGCGTCAACCGGCTGGCCTGCAAGGTGCTGCTGAAGGACCTCGGCGACGAGGTGATCGTGGAGCCCATCCAGGGGTTGCCGCTGGCGAAGGACCTGATCGTCGACATGGAACCCTTCTTCGCGTCCTACCGCGCCGTGATGCCCTACCTCATTACGGCCGGGCACGAGCCCACTCGGGAGCGGCTGCAGTCGCCCGAGCAGCGGGACCGCTACGACGACACCACCAAGTGCATCCTGTGCGCCGCCTGCACCGGGTCCTGCCCCGTTTATTGGGTCGACGGCCGCTACGTCGGTCCGGCGACGATCGTCAACGCGCACCGGTTCATCTTCGACAGCCGGGACACCGCCGCCGGCGAGCGGCTGGAGATCCTCAAGGGCCGCGACGGGGTCTTCCGGTGCCGCACCACCTTCAACTGCACCGACGCCTGCCCCCGCGGCATCCAGGTCACCCAGGCAATCATCGAGGTCCGGCGGGCCATCGCCAGCGCGCAGATCTAGACGAGGACGAAGAATGCTGGAACAGCGTGGACCTGCGCCGGCAGACCGGCCGACGCCGAGGACAGCACCCGCCGAGGTCGACCCGACCGGGCCCGACTCCTTCCCGGCCAGTGACCCGCCCAGCAGTTGGTGGGGCAGCACCGACGACACGGTCCCCCGACACCCGGTCGAGGCCGCCAGGAGACCCGTACCGACGCGCCCCCCAGCTGGAGCCCTAGCGCCGGCCAGGCCCGGCACAGGCCCGGCACACCATGAGGCGCCCGCCGCGCGACCGGGGCGGCCGCCCGAACCCGGCCAGCACCGCGCGCGGGATACCCGCGGGGGCCCCCACCCCGGGGCCGGCCCCCCGGCCACCGAGCCGGTGCCGGTCTACCCGGTCCGGGTCACCGTCGGCGGCATCGAGGTCGCCGTGCCAACGCCGCCGGGAGATGTCGTCCATGACTGACACCGCCGACAAGCCGATCCCCGCTGACCTGCCCGCCCCGGCACCGTCGAGCGTCTCCCCGGCGGTGGTGGCGAGCTACCGGTCGCAGCTGACCCGGGGCGAGGACGTCGTCGATCCCCACACCTGGGCCGGTTCGGTACCGGCGGCGACCGGCATCGCGCCCCGGGTGCGGATCGGCCGCAGCCGGTGGTTCAACCTGCTCTGGCTGCTGCCGATCGGCTTCGTGGTCCTGATCGTCGCGGTGGCGGCCGCGAAGGGCCTGCGCGGCATGCCGTCGGTGCAGCGGTTCATCGAGCGCTACCCCGGCACCATCGAGTCGGCCCGCCCCGTGCAGCACGCCGGCCTGCCGCTGTGGGTGGGCGCGCAGCACTTCCTCAACCTGTTCATGATGATCTTCATCATCCGGTCCGGGGTGCAGATCCTGTCTGACCACCCGCGGCTGTACTGGACCCGGCACAGCACGCCGGGCAAGGCCTGGTTCCGGATCCAGAAGCCGGTGCCCGCGGATCCGCTATGGACGGCGAAACAGGACTCCATCAGCCTGCCGGGACAGATCGGTCTGCCGGGGCTGCGGCACTCCATCGGGCTGGCCCGCTGGTGGCACCTGGGCGTGGACACCCTGTGGCTGCTCAACGGCCTGGCGTTCTACGTGCTGCTGTTCGCTACCGGGCAGTGGCGGCGGCTGGTGCCGACGAACTGGGAGGTCTTTCCCAACGCCGTCTCGGTGGCGATCCAGTACCTGTCGCTGAACTGGCCGACCGAGACCGGCTGGGTGGCCTACAACAGCCTGCAGTTGATCGCCTACTTCGTCACGGTCTTCGTGGCCGCTCCGCTCGCGCTCATCACCGGCCTGGGGATGTCGCCCGCGTTGTCCACCCGGTTCAAGCGGATCAGCAAGGTGCTCAGCATCCAGGCGGCCCGCTCGCTGCACTTCCTGGTTCTGGTCTGGTTCCTGCTGTTCATCGTGATCCACGTCACCCTGGTGTTCACCACCGGGCTGCTGCGCAACCTCAACCACATCTACGCCGGCCGGAACGACACCGGCTGGCTCGGCTTCTGGCTCTGTGCCGCCTCGATGGTCGTCGTCATCGTCGGCTGGGTGGCCGCAACGCCGCTCACCCTGCGGCACCCGCGGGTGGTACAGCGGGTCGGCTTCGCACTGATCGGCCCGGCCCAGCGGCTGTTCGAGCACCTCGACGCCACCCCCGGCGAGTACACCGAGCGCGACATTTCGCCCTACTTCTGGCACAACGGGCAGTACCCCGACTCCGCCGAGTACCAGGCCCTGTTCGCCGGCAACTTCGCGGACTACCGGCTGCGGATCAACGGTCTGGTCGACAACCCGGTCGAGCTCGACCTCGTCCAGCTCCGGGCGCTGCCCCACCACGAGCAGATCACCCAGCACTTCTGCATCCAAGGATGGTCGGGCATCGCCAAGTGGGGCGGGGTGTCGATGGCGACCATCATGGACCTGGTCCGACCGCTGCCCGCGGCGAAGTGGGTGGTCTTCTACTCCCTCGGGGACGGCCCCGACAAAGGCATCTACTACGACGCCCACCCCATCGAGCAGATGCGCTATCACCTGACGATGCTGGCCTACGACATGAACGGAGCGCCGCTGTCCTTCGGTCACGGTGCCCCGCTCCGGCTGCGCAACGAGACCCAGCTGGGCTTCAAGCAGGTCAAGTGGATCAAATGCGTGGAGTTCGTCGCCGACTTCGCCGACATCGGTGGCGGCTATGGCGGCTACAACCAGGACCACGAGTTCTTCGGCTACCGGCAGTCCATCTAGTCCGTTGCCCGCACCCAGGGGCAGCCGGCTCAGTGCCGGAACGCCGACCGGGTTCCCGTCCTTCGACGCCGACCCCGCCGCGTCACGCCGGCAGTCGGTAAGCATGGCACCCGGCACATATCCGGGACCGACAACGACACAGAACAGAAGGAAAGATTCGGATGGAGAAGTTTTCGTTGACCGCCCTGGCCCGCCAGCAGCTCACCCTCGCCCAGGCCGCGGCGAGCGGGCGTAGCTCGCACACCGTGTACGGGGGCCACGAGCACGTACTGCGCCAGACCGTGATCGCCCTGGCCGCCGGCCAGACCCTCGACGAGCACGAGAATCCAGGGGAGGCGACCCTGCACATCCTGCATGGGCGCGTCCGGCTGGGCGCGGGCGAGACGTCCTGGGACGGCTCGCCCGGCGACCTGCTGATCGTGCCCGGCGGCCGGCACACCCTGGAGGCGTTGGAGCCGGCTGTGGTGCTGCTCACCGTGGCCAAGCACCGCTAGCGGGAGATGGCCGCCGGTTTCCTCGCCACCCTCGCCGCCGGCGCGGTCGAGGTGCGCTCCGCCGGCAGCCTGCCCGCCGACCAGGTCAACTCGGCCGCCGTCGAGGCCATGCACGAGGTCGGCATCGACATCTCCGAGCAGACCCCGAAGCTCCTCACCACCGACGCGGTCCAGGCCAGCGACGTGGTCATCACCATGGGCTGCGGGGACACCTGCCCGGTCTTCCCCGGCAAGCGGTACCTCGACTGGGACCTCCCCGACCCAGCCGGCAAAGGCGTTGAGGCCGTCCGCCCGATCCGGGATGAGATCCGCAGCCGTGTCGAAGCCCTGCTCACCGAGCTGCAGCCGGCCCGCGGCTGACCGGCCCTCACCGACCCCACCTCCCGACGGCCACGTGTTGAGCACCGACCCCACCCGGAGACCACGATGACCGCGCAGGCCCATGACCACGACGAGGCCGCGGTGCTGGCGAAGCTGTCGGTCCTGGACCGGTTCCTGCCGGTGTGGATCCTCACGGCGATGGCCGGTGGGCTGCTCCTCGGCCGGCTCGTCCCGGGCGTCCAATCGGCGCTGGACGCGGTCAAGGTCGGGCAGACGTCGCTGCCGATCGCGCTGGGCCTGCTGCTGATGATGTACCCGGTGTTGGCCAAGGTCCGCTACGAGGAGATGGGCCACGTCACCGGGGACCGGCGGCTGCTGTGGCTGTCGCTGCTGCTGAACTGGGTGATCGGGCCGGCGCTCATGTTCACCCTCGCGTGGGTGTTCCTCGCCGACCACCCCGCCTACCGAACCGGCCTGATCGTCATCGGCCTGGCCCGCTGCATCGCGATGGTGCTGATCTGGAACGACCTGGCCTGCGGTGACTCGGAGGCCGCTGCCCTGCTGGTGGCGATCAACTCCGTCTTCCAGGTCCTGGCCTACGCGGCGCTCGGCACGTTCTACCTGCGGGTGCTGCCCGGCTGGCTCGGTCTGGACACCCAGGACGTGCAGTTCTCCACCTGGGAGATCACCAAGGCGGTGCTCATCTTCCTGGGGATCCCGCTGGTCGCCGGTTACCTCACCCGCCGCATCGGGATCCGCTCCAAGGGACACGACTGGTACGAGCAGCGGTTCCTGCCCCGGGTCGGGCCGTTCGCGCTCTACGGGCTGCTGTTCACCATCGTGGTCATGTTCGCCCTCCAGGGCGATGCCATCACCTCCGACCCGGCGTCAGTGGTCCGCATCGCGGTCCCGCTGCTGGTCTACTTCGCCGCCATGTGGGGGGTCTCCTTCGCCATCGGTGTGCGTGCTCGCCTCGGCTATCCCAAGACCGCGACGGTGGCCTTCACCGCCGCCGGCAACAACTTCGAACTCGCCATCGCGGTCAGCATCGGCGTGTGGGGCGTGACCTCCGGCCAGGCCCTCGCCGGGGTCATCGGCCCCCTCATCGAAGTCCCCGCCCTTGTCGCCCTGGTCTACGTCTCCCTCTGGCTCCGCCACCGCATCCCCGCCGCCCTGACACCCGCGGACCCGGATCGGCTGACCGCTGACCGACCCGCCGGCGCAGGACCCACCGGCTGACGATCCGGGCCGGGGCAGCCGCGGCGACGTCGGCTCGTTGGCGCGTGGGTCAGTAAGCCGTACCGACGCTCGTCCGGCGCGGGACCCAGCAGGGCCGCGGATCCAGGACGGGACTATCGACCCTGGTCGGTCCAACCCACTGGCGAGACGGTGATATCGGGACATTGAGGATGCGGGACCATCCGAACACTGGGGGTGGCGTGATGGCCGGGCTCATCGACCGTGATCCAACGGGTGCCGTTCCGGCCGACGCGAACCCCTTCCGCGGCGCCGCGGACAGCGACGGAGTGGGAGTGGGCGCGCCGGCGGGTCGAGAAGAAGCACAAGCTCCGCGCCGACGTCGCCGCCTACGTGGTGATCAACGCCTTCTTGATCGGCGCGTGGGCGGCCGCCGGGTTCGGCTACTTCTGGCCGGGTTGGGTCCTGCGGGCAGCTGAGTACGGCGACGAACGCGCAACTTGAGGAACTCGGTCATGGTGGTCGCACTCGCCGCGGCGGTGCGCACCGAGCGGCGCAGGGTGTTGCGCACCGGCTCGGCCCGACCGGGCCGCTGCGCCTTCGCCGTCTCGGCGTACGTCGCGCGCTTGGCCGCGGTCCAGTCGCTGGCGGCGGTCACGGTCAGCCCGTAGGTGGCCTCGACCGCGCGGGAGGCCTCGCCGGCCCGGTAGAAGTCGTTGCGGGGGAACACCCGCCGGCCGTCCTGGCGGGCCAGGGTGGCCACCACGTGCACGTGGTCGGCGGCGTGCCGGACCGCGACCCAGCGCACCCCCAGGTCGTCCCCGCGCGGAGCCAGCCCGATCCGGTCCAGGTAGGTCGCGGCGATGTCCCGCCACGCGTCGTCGGCCAGGTGCCGGTCGACCATCGCGCCGGTGTCGGGGACCTTCCGGGCGGCGATGACGAGGTGGTAGACCGGCCGCTTGTCCGGGCCGACGCCGGCGGCGGCCAGCGGCTGCTCCAGCAGCGACACCAGCCGGCGGAAGTCCCGGCGCTCCGACTCCCCCACCGTCGGGTCCAGCTCGCCGGGTCCTATATCGTGCGCCGATATCGGAGTCCGTTACCTCTGTGCGGGGCCCGGATGGTCTCCGCGAAAGAGGAGGCGATGCGGACGGCGGCGGCGGCGGTGAGCCCGGGGGAGCTGCAACGACGGCTGGGTGTGCCCGACGCCGTGGTGATCGGTCTCGGTTCGATGATCGGGGCCGGGATCTTCGCCGCTCTCGCCCCGGCTGCCGGTGCCGCGGGGTCTGGGCTGTTGCTCGGGCTGGCGGTGGCCGCGGTGGTGGCGTACTGCAACGCGACGTCCTCGGCGCGCCTCGCCGCCCGCTACCCGGCCTCGGGCGGAACCTACGTCTACGGCCGCGAACGCCTGGGCGACTTCTGGGGCTACCTGGCCGGCTGGGGTTTCGTGGTCGGCAAGACCGCCTCCTGCGCGGCCATGGCCCTGACCGTGGGCTCCTACGTGTGGCCCGGCCAGACCCACGCGGTCGCCGTGGCCGCGGTGGTGGCGCTGACCGCGGTGAACTACGTCGGGGTGCAGAAGTCCGCCTGGCTGACCCGGTTGATCGTCGCGGTGGTCCTCGCGGTCCTCGCGGCCGTGGTCACGGCCTGCCTGAGCGGCGGCACCCCGCAGGCCGTCCGCCTGGACATCGGCGGCGACGCCACGGCGGCGGGGGTGCTGCGGGCGGCCGGGCTGCTCTTCTTCGCCTTCGCCGGGTACGCGCGCGTCGCCACCCTCGGCGAGGAGGTCCGCGACCCAGCGCGCACCATCCCCCGCGCGATCCCGCTCGCCCTGGGCATCACCCTGGCGGTGTACGCGACCGTCGCCGCCGCGGTCCTGTCCGTCCTGGGCCCCGGCCGGCTCGCCCAGGCCGCGGCGCCGCTGGCCGAGGCCGTGCGCGCGGCCGGCGCACCGGGCCTGGTGCCCGTCGTCCGCGTCGGTGCCGCCCTCGCCGCCCTCGGCTCGCTGCTCGCGCTGATCCTGGGGGTCTCGCGCACCACTCTGGCGATGGCCCGCGACCGGCACTTGCCCCACGCGCTGGCCGCCGTCCACCCGCGCTTCCACGTGCCGTACCGCGCCGAACTCACCGTCGGCGCGGTCGTCGCCGTGCTGGCGGCCACCGCGGATGTGCGCGGGGCGATCGGCTTCTCCTCCTTTGGCGTCCTGGCCTACTACGCCATCGCCAACGCCGCCGCCTTTACCCTCACCCCCGCCGAGGGCCGCCCGCCTCGCCTCGTGCCCGTGATCGGCCTGGCCGGCTGCCTGCTGCTGGCCTTCGCCCTGCCACCGGCCTCAGCACTCTCCGGCGCCGCCGTGCTCGCGATCGGGGCCGCCGCCTACGGCCTGCGCAAGACCATCAACCACGCCTGAGCACCCAGGTGGCTCATGATGACGAAGGAGCCTGGTCCGCGGGCAGGACCTCGCGGGCCAGCTCCGCCAGCGCGCGGCGGTCCTCGGCCAGCGCGGCCTTGCCCGCCGCGGTCGCCCGGTACACCCGGCGGGTGCGGCCGTCGACCACCCGCTGGTTGGAGACCAGCAGCCCATCCGTCTCCAGCCGGTGCAGCGTCGGGTACAGCGTCCCCGGGCTGATCTGGTAGCCGTGGCCGGCCAGCTCCTGAGCCATCCACGCGCCGTGGATCTCGTCCTCGGCCGCATGGTGCAGGATGTGCAGCCGCACCGCGCCCCGCTGGAACTCCCGCACCGCTTCCGCCCTCCACCACCGCCACCCACAGTGACGGAACCGATATCGGGTTGCGATAGTACGGCGCTACTCGCCGTCGGCGGACTCGTCCTCCCCGGCGGCGGCATCACGCAGCGGCCGCAGACCCTCGCGGGGCTGGGAGGCGGTGAAGGCGTACCGGCCCAGGCAGTTCACGTGTTTGTCGCGCAGCGGAGACAACCGGGCGATGTCCGTGGCCAGGACCTGGTGCCCGCTCTCGCGTAGTTCGGTGACGGCGGCGTCCTGGTAGCGGGTGGTCCACAGGACCACGGCGGAGGACCAGGCCCAGCGCGGCCAGCTGGTCCTCCTGGCCGTCCCTCGTCATCAAGGAAGAAGAATCGCTCCAGCTTCGGCCGCGACAGCTCCGTGCGGAACGTCCCGTACGCCTCGGCCGTGTGACGGTCATCGTTACCGCTGGTCCAGAGTCGGTCGACCGCCGCTGGATCGGCTCCCAACCGAGCTTGCCAGCCGCACGGTCCCCCGTTTCTC
>Ga0097691_1002688_pt1 | contig 11529 bp, 9 predicted proteins | sample NGESurdeep072012_8_FD_72858 | JGI IMG/M metagenome (GOLD analysis project Ga0097691, IMG submission 72858) | Arctic peat soil microbial communities from Barrow, Alaska - NGEE Surface sample 210-1 deep-072012 | ecosystem: Environmental > Terrestrial > Soil > Wetlands > Peat ...
CCCATGGACCAGGTGCGCGACATCGGCAACCGGAACCAGGGTGATCGCCGACCCGTCGTAGGCGCAGCCACCAGAGGAAGCGCCGGGAGTCGGCGCCGGACAGGACGGGCGGCGGGCCGAGCTCCCGCTGCTGCACTTCTCGACAGCGACCGTCTCGAGGTCCACCGTGTCGTCCCGGTCGGCGGCCGAGGCGATGCCGGTCGGGATGTGAACCTTCACCGGATGATGTCGAGCGCGTAGTCGGGCGCCTTGCGGTCCAGCTCGTCAAGGACGGTGTTGACGATCCAGGTGAGCAGGTTGAGCGCGCCGGCGTACCCGACGATCGGGTAACGGTGCAGGTGGTGCCGGTCGAACACCGGGAAGCCGAAGCGCACCAGAGGCACGTCTGCCTCGCGGGCCAGCCCTTTGAGGTGTGACGGGCCGATGATGAGGTCCACCGGCTCGGTGAGCACCAGTGACCGCAGGTGCCATGCGTCCTTTCCGGTCCAGACCGTGGCGTGCACCCCGTAGGGAGAGGCGTGGAGCACGTCGTATGCCGCCTGCTCGAACTCGGCGTCGCCAGAGGTGCACAGGATGTGCGTGGGTTCGGCGCCGAGCTCCAGCAGGAACGAGAGCAGACCGAGCACCTGGTCCGGGTCGCCGGCGACGGCCACCCGCTTGCCGTGCACGTAGGGGTGGGAGTCCGTGATCGCGTCGACGACCCGCCCGCGCTCTGCGGTCACCTCTGCGGGGATCTCGGTCCCTGTGGCTTCGGCCACCGCCATGAGCATGGCGTCGGTGTTGCGGATGCCGATCGGCGACGCCACGTCGAGCACCTGCTGCCCCCAGGTGTCCCGGATCAGCCCCCGGGACCGGCGGGTCGAGAACGCTTGCAGCGGCAGCGAAGCCAGTGCTCCTGGGGCTGCGGTCACCTCTGCCAGCGGAGTTCCGCCGGGGTAGAGGCGGTACTCCCCGTCGGCGGGGGAGTCCAGCGCATCGCTGTGGTCGCCCAGAACCGTGACGTCGACCCCGAGCTGGCCGAGCAGCCGACGGATCTCCCGGACGTTGCCGACGTAGGGGTCGAAGCCCGGCAGGACGTTGATCCGGGGGCGGGGACCGGCCGCTGGGTCAACCAACGGTTCAACCGCGGGATCAAAGGTGGGTTCAACCGTGGGTTCAGCGCTCGCGTCCTGCGTGAGCAGGCTCAGGATCGAGAAGAGCATCGAGTCGTAGCCGGTGAGGTGCGACCCCACGAAGCTCGGCGTGTTGGCGTACGGCGCGGGGAAGCCGACAGGCAGGGCGCCGGCCTGCTCGGCGCTTCCCAGGAACATCTTGACGTCGTCCCCGATGACCTCGGCCATGCAGGTCGTCGAGATGGCGATCATCTCAGGCTTGTAGAGGGCGCGGGCGTTCTCGATGCCCTCGATCAGGTTCGCCTGGCCGCCGAATACAGCCGCATCCTCGGTCATCGAGGACGAGACAGCCGGCACCGGCTCCTTGAAGTGCCGGGACAGGTGGCTGCGGAAGTACGCGACGCATCCCTGAGAGCCGTGGACATAGGGCAGAGTGCCGGCAAAGCCCAGGGCGGCGAGGACCGCTCCCAGCGGCTGGCAGGCCTTCAGCGGGTTGATGACGAGGGCCTCGCGGGCGAAGTTGCGCTCGCGGTACTCCCACCCCTGCGACCAGGCGAGGGTCTGCCCGACCTCCTCGTCCGAGGGTGCGCCCTCCATCTCCCGCTTGGCGGCGTGCTGCTCGACGTACTCCGCCAGGCCGAACAGCTCGTTGTGGTCCAGGACCCGAAGGGCGTCGCCGCGCAGGTCAAGGTTGCCGGAGTCGGCTCGGCTTGCGGTGACCTCAGCCATTCGAACCAGCTCCGATGCCAGCCAGCCCCGGCGCCGGCCTGGGTGCTTGCCACGGTGGGGTGAACAGGTCCCAGCTGGGCGAGCTGATCGTCGTGTCCATGTCCCGCGCGAAGACCGCGAACCCCTCGACCCCGTGGTACGGGCCGCTGTAGTCCCACGAGTGCATCTGCCGGAACGGCACGCCCATCTTGTGGTAGACGTACTTCTCCTTGATCCCTGCGCCCATGAGATCGGGCTTCAGGGCCTTGGTGAACTCCTCCAGCTCGAAGGAGGACGGGTCGTCGTAGATCAGCACCGCCTCGCCGAGCTCCTTGGCCGTCTTGGCGTAGTCCTCTTTGTGGCCGAACTCGAACCCGGTGCCGATGACCTCCATGCCGAGGTCCTCGTAGGCTCCGATCGTGTGCCGCGGCCGCAGTCCGCCGAGCAGGAGCATGACCCGCTTGCCCGCCAAACGGGGGCCGTATCGCGCCTGCACCTCGGCGAAGTACGGCTCGTACCGGGCGATCGCCTGCTCGGTCTGCTCCCTGATGTGGTCGTCGAAGTGCCCGGCGATCCGACGCATGCTCTCGATGATCTTGGTGGGACCGAAGAAGTTGTACTCCTCCCAGGGAATTCCGTACTCCTCCTCAAGGGTCGTGCAGATGTAGTTCATCGACCGGTAGCAGTGCAGCAGGCTTATCTTGGCGCGGTGCGCGCTGGCCAGCTCCTGCAGAGTGCCGTCACCGGACCACTGCGCTATCACGCGCAGCCCCATGTCCTCCAGAATCCGCCGCGACGCCCAGGCATCGCCGCCGATGTTGTAGTCGCCCATCAAGGCGACGTCGTAGGGCCCGGACTCCACGGCGGGTTCCTTGCTGCCCAGGAGGAAGTCCCGGATCGAGTCGTTGGCGATGTGGTGCCCGAGGGACTGGCTGACTCCGCGGAATCCTTCGCACCGCACCGGGACGATCGGCAGGTTGAGCGCATCGCCCTGCTCCTTGGCCACAGCCTCGATGTCGTCGCCGATCAGTCCCACCGGGCACTCCGACTGCACGGAGATACCGCGGGCCAGCGGGAACAGCTCAGAGATCTCGTGGGTGATCTTGGCGAGCTTCTTGTTGCCGCCGAAGACGATGTCCTTCTCCTGGAAGTCGCTGGTGAACTGGAAGTTCACGAAGTTGTCGATGCCGGGAGTGCCGGTGGCGTAGTTGCGCCGGCCGCCCCAGGAGTACTGGCCACAGCCGATGGGACCGTGGCTGAGGTGCACCATGTCCTTGACCGGACCCCAGACCACACCCTTGGAACCGGCGTACGCGCAGCCTCGGGGGGTCATGACCCCGGGTCGGGACTTGATGTTGGACTTGACTTCGCACTCTTTGTCGGTGCCGCTGGGGTCGTTGGGCTTGAGGTGCTTTCCCCGAAGCTTGCGCAGCTTCTCGGGATAGGCGGCGAGGACGTCGTCGATGAGCTGCTGCGTCGCGGCTTTGGGGTCGGGTGGTGCGTGGGCGGCCGGCGCCGGATCCGAGTCGTTGTTCCTGGTCATGCGAGTGCACTCCTTGTGGGTGAGGGCTGCGGCGCATGAGAGCTGCGGCGCGGAAAGGGAGAGTCGGTCCGGGACGGCGCCGCAGACCGAAGAAGCTCAGAGGGCGGTGGCCAGCGCCAGCTCGTCTTCCTGCGCCTTTGTGCGCACGACGAACTCGTCATCGACATCGACCATCCCGAAGTCCATGAGGAGCTGTTCCAGGTCATCCATCTCGATGGGCGTCGGGATGGTCTTCATCTGGTTCTCGTCGATCTTTCTCGCCAGCGTCCGGTACTCCTCGGCCATCGGGGCGCCCGGGTCGTACTCGAGCACCGTCATCCGGCGAAGCTCGGCATGCTGGACCGCCTTGTCGCGCGGCAGGAAATGAATCATCTGGGTGTTGAGCCGGCGGGCAAGCTCCTCGATCAGCTCACGCTCGTTGTCGACCTGGCGGCTGTTGCAGATCAGGCCACCGAGCCGAACCCCGCCGCTTGCGGCGTACTTGAGAATGCCCCGGGCAATGTTGTTCGCGGCGTACATCGCCATCATCTCCCCGGAGGTGACGATGTAGATCTCCTGCGCTTTCTTCTCCCGGATGGGCATCGCGAAACCACCGCACACGACATCACCAAGCACGTCGTAGGTGACGTAGTCGAGGTCCTCGTATGCCCCGTTCGCCTCCAGGAAGTTGATGCTCGTGATCACGCCGCGGCCGGCGCAGCCGACGCCCGGCTCCGGGCCTCCGGACTCGACGCACTTGACTCCCCGGTAGCCCGGAAGCAGGACGTCCTCCAGCTCGACGTCCTCCACCGAGCCGCGTTCCGCCGCGATGGACAAGACGGAGGTCTGGGCCTTGGCGTGCAGCATCAGCCGAGTGGAGTCCGCTTTCGGGTCGCAGCCGACGATCATGATGCGTTTGCCCTGCTCGGCCATGGCGGCCATGGTGTTCTGCTGGGTCGTGGACTTGCCGATGCCACCCTTGCCGTAGAAGGCGATCTGCCTCATCGAGGGATTTCTCATCTGACGGTTCTCCTTATCTCAGGCCGCTGTTTGCGGCATGTCAGAACTGTTGTGGGAACGGGCAACCAGCGATCGGTTCCCAGGTACGGCCGAGCTGCGCACTACCTCCACCAGTGCGATGAGCTCCTCCTCGGTGATGTCGAGGTCGAAGGCTGCGGCGGCGGCCCGCAACGATGCCCGCCCGGACTGTGCTCCGAGCACCAGGCGCCGCCGGACGCCGATCTCCGCCGGGTCGAACGGCTCGTAGGTGAGCGGTGCTTTGAGCACCCCATCCACATGTACGCCGCTTTCGTGAGCGAACGCCCGACTGCCCACAACGGGTGCTCCGGCCGGTATGGCGGTGCCGCTTGCGCGGGCCACGAGTTCGGCCAGGGCTGGTAGGCCCGCGGTTCGCAGATTGTGTCGGCGCCCGCACAGGTGGCTGGCCGCCATGGCGACCTCGGCAAACGAGGCATTCCCGGCCCGCTCCCCGATCCCGTTGACGGTCGTGCTGACCCAGCCGAATCCGGCCTGAATCGCGGCAAGAGTGTTGGCGGTCGCCAGCCCGAAGTCGTTGTGCGCGTGGATCTCCCACTCGGCCGGCACCTGCCGCGTGAGCCGCCGCAGTCGCGCCAGCGCGCCTATCGGCTCGAGCAACCCGACGGTGTCGGCGTAGCGGAACCGCTTGACCCCCAGCTCAGTCATGTGGCCGCCGAGGTCGATGAGGAAACCCTCGTCGGCGCGGGAGGCATCCTCGAAGCCGACGCTCACGGTGGCGTTCTTCTCGAGGGCGTGTTCCACCACTGCGACGGCCCGGGACAGCATCTCCGCCCGGTCGATGCCCAGCAGCTGCCCGATGTGCAGGTCGGACGTTGGAACGGCGATGTGCAGGTTGGTCGCCCCGACCGCGCGGGCCGCGTCCACGTCTTCACGCCGGCACCGGCACCAGGCGGATACGGCGGCCTTCAGGTCCAGCTCCAGGACGGCGGCCACGGTCCGCCGACCATGGGCGCCCGCGGCCGGAACTCCAGCCTCGATCTGGTCCACCCCGACAGCGTCCAGAACAAGCGCGATATCCACGGCGTCATCGACCGAGAAGGCCACGCCGGCCGCCTGCTGGCCGTCCCGCAGCGTCGTATCGCAGAATCGGACGGGGGTTGTCGCGGTCACGTCCCTGCTCCCCCCCGGCGAAGCCTGACGGCCGCCGCTCGATTTCCCAGTTGTCCTCGCGGTATTTCCGAGAACACCTAGAAAGATATGATTTGGGGGTTTCTGAGGCATGAGCGCAGAGTTAAGGTTCGGTTGCCTTTTCCGCAGGCATGTTTCTGAATGATTTCCGGTCGCCGCCGGCCTTCTACTGTTGCCGTGGGGCTCCAGCTGACCGTCGCGACCGTCGGGGATGAGTGGCTGTTCGGCGTCAATATCCTTTGGTGGCTTACGAATTGGCGCTCAGCCGGATGCGCGGGCTCGTCAGGTCACGGGCAGGAGGTTCGGCCTCTTGCATCGGACATCGTCCCCCGAGGACTGCCCGCGCACATGCTCCCAGGCCCAAGGGAATAGGTGCGAGCCTGCCCAGGCGGCCTCGAGGAGTGCGACACGCACACGCCCCTGATTCGGCACAGGCGGCGGCTCGGCCCGCCAGTCCTCGACCTCGTACCCCACGGCCTCGGCCAGCGCAGCGGCGATGCGACGGTGCCCTTCGCTGTTGGCGTGCAGCCGGTCGGTATGCCACAACGCCGGATGGCTCGCCGCGGGCACCGACGCCAGGTCAACGACTGTGGAGCCGTAGCGCTCACGACATTCGAAGGTGACGGAGTTCAGGAACTGCAGCCGGCTGCGCAACACCACTGCGAGCGGCGCCACGCGTGCCATGTCCGGCATGGTGAACGTGAGGACCCGAGCGCCAGCGGCGGCCAACGCGGCGTGCGTGGCGCACAGGTCATCACGCAGCGCGGCACGGTCGAGCCTCGGTCGCAGCACGTCGTTGACGCCAGCTACAACCACGGCCACGTCCGGTGACAGGGCCAGCGCAGGCCGCAGCTGCGTCTGGCGAACGTCGCGCGCCGTCTGCCCGCGCACCGCGAGGTTGGCATAGAGAAGGCCAGGATGGATGACGTCCATATGGGCTGCGAACCGATCAGCCCAACCGATGTAGACCCCGTCCGGGCCCGGGTCCTCCAGGCCCTCAACGGTGCTGTCACCGATCGCTACCAGGCGAAGGGCCATACCCGTACTCCTCCGAGGACTCACGTGAGCCGGTGACCGGACACAGACCGGCCAGCCACGGAGGGCCTCCGGCTGCGAAACGGTAGATCGAGAATCAGCAGCAGGACGAGGGCGACACCCGTCGCACTGAGGATGTACCACGGCCATGGTCCGAGCACCGATAGTAGCGAGCCCTGCCTCGGGACGGACGCGAGGAACATGTAGTTGGAGCCGGTGAGCCAGTCGAAGCATCCGACGAATGCCGTGTAGGCAGCCGTGATCGTGAAGACGCGCCGCACCGAGCCCCGCCGTGGCCTCAGGCGGAGACCGACAACGAGGAACAGGGCCGCGATAACGATACCCAGGTGGCCGACGACGAACTCGAAGAACTCGAGCCGGGGGAAGCCGGCTGACAGATCCGGTGTAACCACCGCCTGCAGCGTGCCGGCGAGTCCCCAGAAGTAGGTGAGCTCGACGGGCAGATACCACCGCGGTGACCAACAGGCGATGGCGGCCACGATCAGCGCCACGTCGCAGAGAGCCAGCGGCAGCGAGGCCTGCACCGACCAGTGGCCGTCGGCCAACGGGACGCTGACGAACGCGACTGCGTCGGCTGCCAGGACGACCGAGATCGCGCGCCCTGCGTAAACGACCCAGCGTCCCGGCCGCCGTCGGCAGGCGATGCACAGGCTCACACAGATGACGCCACCGATCGCGACGGCGATCCAGTAGGCGGCTGGAGTGCTCACCACATCATCATCCGCCGCCCCGGACGACGCCGAGACGACTGATCGTCTCGCGCGCCGCCAGGGTGGTCGTGATGCGTAGCCGGAAGGACCGACCCGGGCTTAGAAGAAGCCGAGCGGTTTGGTGCTGTAGCTGACCAGCAGGTTCTTGGTCTGGCTGTAGTGGTCCAGCATCATGGCGTGGTTCTCCCGGCCGATGCCGGAGATCTTGTAACCACCGAACGCCGCACCCGCCGGGTAGGCGTGGTAGCAGTTCGTCCAGACCCGGCCGGCCTTGATCTTGCGGCCCATCTTGTAGGCCCGGTTCCCGTCGCGGGTCCAGACCCCGGCGCCCAGGCCGTAGAGGGTGTCGTTGGCGATCGCCAGCGCCTCCTCGTCGTCCTTGAAGGTGGTGACCGCCAGCACCGGGCCGAAGATCTCCTCCTGGAACACCCGCATCTTGTTGTCGCCCTTAAGGACCGTCGGCTCGTAGAAGTAGCCGCCGGTGAACTGCTCTTCGACGGTGGCGGGGTTGCCGCCGATCAGGACCTCCGCGCCCTCCGCCTTGCCGATCGCCACGTAGGAGGCGATCTTCTCGATCTGCGCCTTGGAGACCTGCGGGCCCATCATGGTCTCGGTGTCCAGCGGGTCACCCTGCTTGATCGCGGCGATCCGTACCAGGCAGCGGGCCATGAACTCCTCGTAGATGTCCTCATGGATCAGTGCCCGGCTCGGGGCGGTGCAGACCTCGCCCTTGTTGAACGCGTAGAGCACCAGACCCTCGATGGCCTTGTCCAGGAACTCGTCGTCGTGGTCCATCACGTCGGCGAAGAAGATGTTCGGGGACTTCCCGCCCAGCTCGGTGGTGGAGGGGATCAGGTTCTGTGCGGCGTACTGCATGATCAGCCGCCCGGTCACCGTCTCACCGGTGAAGGAGACCTTCGCGATCCGCGGGTTGGCGGCCAGCGCCTTGCCGATCTCGGCACCCGGACCGGTGACCACGTTGATCACTCCAGGAGGTACGACGTCCTCGATGACCTCCATCAGCTTCAGGATCGACCACGGGGTCGGCGAGGCCGGCTTGAGCACCGTGCAGTTGCCCGCGGCAAGAGCTGGGGCGATCTTCCAGGCCGCCATCAGCAACGGGAAGTTGAACGGGATGATCTGCCCGACCACGCCCAACGGCTCACGGAAGTGGTAGGCCACCGTGTCCTTGTCGATCTCGGTCGAACTGCCCTGCTCCGCGCGGGCCGCCGCGGCGAAGTAGCGGAAGTGGTCGACCACCAGGGGGATGTCAGCGTTCAGGGTCTCCCGGACCGGCTTGCCGTTCTCCCAGGACTCCGCGACCGCCAGCATCTCCTTGTTCGCCTCGATCGCGTCGGCGATGGCGTTGAGCACCGCGGCACGCTCGGTCGCTGATGCCTCACCCCAGGCGTCCTTGGCGGCGTGGGCCGCGTCCAGCGCGAGCTCGACGTCCTCGGGGGTGGACTCGGCCACCTCGGTGATCGGGCCGGCCGTGGCCGGGCACAGGTCGGTGCGGTACTTACCCTGGGTCGGGGCCAACCACTTGCCACCAATAAAGTTCTCATACCTCGGCGCGACCGTGACAATGCTCCCGGCCTGGCCTGGTGCTACGTACTTCATGCTGTTGCTCCTTTGGGGTTTTGGATGGTTGTCTTTCACATCAAAGTTGTTGGTACTGCTCGAAAGCTGGGCTTCGGCTACGAAGACCTGGCGTGATGATGCGGCCGCGGGATGGTCAGTAGCTGATGACGACCCGGCCGTCGATCTTGCCATGTTTCATCTCGTCGAAGACGTCGTTGATCTCACTGAGGTTCCGGGTGGCCACGGTCGGGTGGATCTCGCCGCGGGCATAGAACTCGAGGGCTTCCTCCAGGTCCTGACGCGTGCCGACGATCGAGCCACGAACGGTGAGCCCCTTCAGGACGATCTCGAAGATCGAGGCGGGGAAGTCCCCGGCTGGCAGACCGTTGAACACGATCGTCCCGCCGCGCCGCGACATGTGGATCGCCTGGCCGAACGCCGAAGGGTGCACCGCGGTGACCAGGACGCCGTGGGCGCCGCCGGTCACCCGCTGGACAACCTCGATCGGGTCCTCCTTGGCCGCGTTGACCAGCAGCTCGGCGCCGTGCTTCTTCGCCAGCGCCAGCTTGTCGTCGGCAATGTCCACGGCCGCCACCCGCAGGCCCATCGCCTTGGCGTACTGCACCGCGATATGGCCCAGGCCGCCGATCCCGGAGATGACCACCCACTGGCCGGGGCGGGCCTCGGTCATCTTCAGCCCCTTGTACACGGTCACGCCGGCGCACAGGATCGGGGCGACCTCGACCAGGTCGGCGCCGTCGGGGATGATCGCGGCGAACTTGGCGTCCACCAGCATGTACTCCCCGAAGGACCCGTCCACGCTGTAGCCGGCGTTCTGCTGGGCCTCGCACAGGGTCTCCCAGCCGGTGCGGCAGTACTGGCAGGTACCGCACGCCGACCAGAGCCAGGCGTTTCCGACCAGCTGGCCCACCTTGAGGTTGGTGACGCCCTCGCCCAGTGCGACGACCTCGCCGACGCCTTCATGTCCCGGGATGAAGGGCGGGTTGGGCTTGACCGGCCAGTCGCCCTCGACAGCGTGCAGGTCGGTGTGGCAGACGCCGCTGGTGATGAGCTTGACCAGGGCCTGTCCGGGAGCGGGCGTCGGAACCGGAACCTGCTCGATGATGAGGTCTTTACCGAACGCTTTGACGACAGCCGCTTGCATATTTGCCATGTGAGGTTTCCTTAGACGTCGTTGTCTCGAAATCGTGACCCGACGTTAGGCTTTTGAAGGTTGCGACAACGTTGCATGCCTGATCAGAGGCGTCGCAGCAGTCCCCTGACCGACAGACCCTTGACCGGAGTAGCGATGCTGAGCTCCCTGTCGAGCCGGGCGAGCTGTCCGGCGGCAAGTGGCCGCAGCGGGGAGGACGTTCCCAGTGCTTCGAGCTGGGCCTTCCACATGTCGTAGTCGTCCGCGCCCCAGGCCGAACGGGTCCAGGTGGACATCAGGTCGGGTTCATGGCTGTTGAGAACCGCCTGGCGCAGGGATGCCTCGACGTACTCCCGCAGTCGCACCACTCCTGGTGCGGTCGAGCCGGGAAGTAGCGGCCCGCGATACATCCGCACCGCAGCCGCTACGGCACCCACGGCGAGATGTGCCTCGACCGCAAGCCAGTCTGCGGTGAGCTCAGCCATCAGCCGGTAGGGGCGTGACGCGAGCAGCTCATCCCCGAGCAGACGCCGCAGCCGGTTGACCTCCGCTCGCAGCGTCGAGGTGCTGCCGTCCTCCTCGTAGAGCAGCACCATGAGCTCGTCCCCGGACAGACCCCGCGCCGTCGAGGCCAGGAGAAGGAGGATCTCGCTGTGACGGGGGCTGAGTCGGATCCTCTGCCGTTTGCCGCGACCATCATCGATGGTCAGCAGCGAGTCCGCGCGGCCCAGAGCCTCCAGGACCACGGACAGCCTCCCTGTCTGGTGCTGTTGCTCCTGACCGCGGCGAGAGAGCACCTCGCGTGCGAGCTCGGCCTCGGCCATGCGCGCCGCGGCACGCACCATCGCCATCGTCTGCGGCACCACGATGGCATCACCGCCGGTGATATCCAGCACGCCGAGCACCGACTGCGTGGTGGGGTCATGGATGGGTGTGGCGGCACAGCTCCACGCCTGCATCGAGCGACGGAAATGCTCGGCACCAACGACTCTCGCGGACTGGTCGAGGGCCAGCGCCATGCCGGGTGCATTGGTCCCCGCCAGTCGCTCGTCCCAGTTGCTGCCCTCGATGAAGCCGATCGCCTCGGCCCGACGCAACACGCTCGGCGAGCCGCAGACCCAGAGCAGCTGCCCAGCGGCATCGGAGACAGCCATGATCGCGTCGCAGTCGCGCGCGGCCTGGCCGAGGACGTCATCGAGAAGGGGGAACACCTGCGCCAGGGGGTGGGCCTCACGGTGGTCGTGCAGGGCGTCAGTGTGCAGCGTGATCGGGGCGTCGACCGTGTCGGCGTGCACACCCGCGGCGGCCGAGCGGAACCACGACTCGGCCACCTGCGCGCGTACGCGCCTCTGCAAGGACATGCTCTCCATTAGAACCTGAACCGGACCTATCTGGCCAGGCTGCGGGCCACGAAGCGTGGATGACTGGTCAGGTGAGGACACCAGCCCCGATACATCTCAGCGGAGCTCCCGGGCACGTTCTCACCATCTGAACGGAGCC
>Ga0097691_1002690_pt1 | contig 11520 bp, 9 predicted proteins | sample NGESurdeep072012_8_FD_72858 | JGI IMG/M metagenome (GOLD analysis project Ga0097691, IMG submission 72858) | Arctic peat soil microbial communities from Barrow, Alaska - NGEE Surface sample 210-1 deep-072012 | ecosystem: Environmental > Terrestrial > Soil > Wetlands > Peat ...
TTATGACGCGATTCTTAACCTGCCATCGGGTCCCGAGGCCGTCGGTCGCGGCACGATGCTCGAAGCTTCGTTCGCGTCCAGAGTGCAACTGGGTGTCTACTCGACTTGGAGATTGTCCGACCCCGGCATACGCCCGGACGACCATTTCGCATCCGTGCGTGTTGGGGCCGGACGAACGTCGCCGATAATTAGTTCCGCCATTAAGATTGGCCGCGCTGCAGTCAGCGTCTTGTTAGTGATGCTCGCGATCCTTATAGCATCCGTCTTCATATATAGGTTCTTCCGTATGTCCTCGGCACGGCTCGTTCATGCGCTTGAGACGGCGGGCGGTGGGCCTGCCGAGAAGCGTGTCGCGCGGTATTTGGCGGACCTAGCCATCGTTGGCGAAGTGAATGAAGTCAGGCTCGCGCTAGCCGGGCTGAGGGTTGGCGTCCTTGCGCAAGCGACCAATCTACCTGCGAGAATGGTCGATGATGCGCTTCGCTCAATCCGGCGAGATCTGTGGCGAGGGCTTCGTAGCGCGAAGGCGTAGTACGGGAGAAATTGCACAAGCGCGCTACTGCTCCCTTGCTGACGCGACCCATGCTCAGCGCCGCGGGTTGCGCAGGCCGCACCACGATGCGGGCCAGCCTCAGTGTGACGGGATAGGCAAGGCCGCGACACACGCAATCTCTAACGCGATGCAGTCGCTGAACGTCGTGGCCAACCAGAACGCCGACGCCTCCGAAAGGTGTGGTCGGCGAGATCCAGGGTCTGCCGGTCGTGGTCGACGCGAACCTGCCGAGCAACCTCGGCGTCGGCACCAACCAGGACACCATCCTGGTCGGCCGCTTCCAGGAGTTCTGGCTGTTCGAAGGTGCGCTCAGAACTCGCGCTCTCATGGAGGTCCTGTCAGGCACGCTCCAGGTGAGGTTGCAGTGCTACAACTACGTGGCGTTCCTGACGGACCGTTACCCGACCGCGCTATCCACAATCGGCGGCACCGGCCTCATCAGCCCATCGGGGTACTGATTACGGGTAGCGGCGTCAACGCCTCCTGGCGGGTCCCAGAGCGGTCCGCTCGGGGTCGAAGGTGGCCACCGCGGACACCTAAGTCCGGTCGTCTGCGCCGCTGCTCGCTCAATAGCTCCGGCCTCTCGCGTGCGCCTCAAGCGCCGGGGGGCCGGAACTGCGTTCTATTGGGAGAACGCTCCGCTAGAGTCCCCGACATGGATATCGGACTGGATGGCCCGGAAGACCACGCCGCACTCCAGTCGACGCTGGCCATGATCGAAATCATCGACGAACTAAGCGATTCACTGCCAGCCGACCCTGCACTTCTGGGGGAGCCAGGCAGCGACCTCGCCAGTCTTTTGGCCGCGCTACCGGAGCCACCTGTTGACCTCCGACTTTCTATCGCCGTCGGTCTAGAAACGGCCTGGAATGCGCTCTCACAGATCTCCCGTTTCATAGTTGACGGAGTCCCTACCACGCCGTCTGTGATGCAGACGCTGGTGAGGTCGGCACTTCTCGGCGCCGGGCGGGTTGTCTACGTGTTGGGCCCGCCTTCTCCCGAAGCTCGGCAAGAGAACGCGAGGATGGTGCTTCGCCAGGAAGGGCAGAGCCTGATGCGCGCCTATAACGCGTTCGAGCAGTTCAAGCAGCTCAACCTTGTCCCTCCCGCAGATATCATCGCCGCCCAGAGGGAGCGCAACAATGTAGTCCAGTCCGGAGCCCGGGCCGTCGGCGAGGAGAAGATTCTTTTGGCGATGGCGACCGTCATCGGCGAGACGCTTACGGCCAACGGCTACGAAAGTCCAGAAGGTTCGCCGTTAACCGAGCTGATGACCTGGATCTTCCAGGTGTACAGCGGTGTCACCCACGGGTTCGCGTGGCCCCGTCTGGTTCCGGGCACTAACTCCATGCCCGGACTCTTCATTGCCGACCTCTACATGGTGACCTGTGTGGCGCATATTGCCTTTGATGTGACCTTGCGTCGCACGATAGTTGCCATGTAGGGCGGGCCCGGCTTATCGCCACCGATCGGCAGGGCATGTTTCCGCTGCCCATCGGTGGTTGGCCAGGGACATCTCTCACAGATCGGAGTCGTCCCCAGGAAGGCGACGTGCGGTAGCGGACGTTCGATCCCCCAAGAGGCCCCTCGCCTCGGGTGAGCAACTACCGCTCATCGGCATGTGCGCGCGTAGGCCCGGGCCCACCTCACTTGAGCGTGGTCTGGGGGTCCCAGTCGGAATCGGGGGTGTCGCGGCCGAGACGTTACGCGGCACCTGGTTGCGCGGTTTACACCAGCGACCTCGTATGGGGGGCTGCCGCTCACCGCGCGTCGGACGGCGGCTGCGGCGCCCCGGATCGCCCGACCGCCACCCCGCAGACGTCCGCAGCGCGCTCCCGCGACCCCCTCCAGCCCGCAGCCGGCGGCGGCATCACGCAGCAGGCCGCGACAGCTGGGCACGCCAGCCGAGCGCGCGACAAGCTAGACCCGTGACAGCTCGGGAAAGGTGACATTTAACGCGCGGTCGAGCTCCTTGGCCCGCAGCGGGTGGCCGAACAGCCATCCCTGGGCCGCGTCGCAACCCTGCTCGCGCAGGAGGGCGGCCTGAGCCGGCCGCTCGACACCTTCGGCGACCAGGGTCAGTCCCAGGGCGTGGCCCAAGGTGATGATCGCACTCACGATGGCGGCCGAGGACACGTCCTGGTCCATCCGGGCCACGAACGACTGGTCGATCTTCAGGATGTCGACATCGGTCTGCTGGAGCTGTGAGAGCGACGAGTGCCCGGTGCCGAAGTCGTCGATGGACAGCTTCACGCCGAGCTCCCGAAGACGGCCGAGGTTCTCCTTCGTGGCACCGAAGCCGTCAAGCAACGTGGTCTCGGTGATCTCCAGGGTGAGCTGAGCGGGGGAGATGGCGTTGCGTTGCAGGGCCTGGCTCAGCGCGTGGACCACATCGTCTTGGTGCAGGGTGCGCGCCGACAAGTTGATCGCGATCGTTCCACCAGCGTCGCACCACTGCGCGCCCCTGCGGCAGGCCTCACCCAGCACCCAGCAGTCGACGGCCGAGATCAGGGAGCTCTCCTCGGCGATCGGGATGAAGTCGCCGGGCGGGAGCATCCCGAACCCGGGACGTTCCCATCGGACCAGGGCTTCGGCGCCGATCACCTTCTCGTCGGCCAGCGACACGATCGGCTGGTACAGGACGCGAAGCTCGTGACGGGTGATCGCCCGGCCCAGGGCGTTGCGGACCGAGAACCTGTTGTTCACCGCCAGCTGCATGGAGCTGTCGAAGACGGTGGTCCGGGCCTTGCCGCTGAGCTTCGACTCGTACATGGCCAGGTCTGCCTGCCCCAGCAGGTCCTCGGCGGTCCCGGCGGCGTCGGATGTGGTGACCAGGCCGATGCTGGCACTGACGACGGCTTCGTGATCCCCGATCGGGAAGGGCGCTGCGAGCTGGCTGCCGATGCGGGCGGCGATGGCCGGCACGATGCTGGGGTCGGACACGTTGGGGCAGACCACGACGAACTCGTCACTGCCCACCCGGGTGACCACGTCATGCGGGCGCATGCACGCCCGGATGCGCTGACTGGCCAGCACCAGAAGCTCGTCGCCCACTGCGTGTCCCAGACTGTCGTTGACCTGCTTGAAGCCATCAAGGTCGATGAACAGAATGGCCAGACCCTGCCCGGCCTGGGCGCACGCCGCCAGCGAGCGGTCGAGGTGCCGGATCAAGGCGGCGCGGTTGGGCAGGCCGGTCAACGTGTCCTGCAGGGCCCGCCGGCTCAGCTCCTCATGAAGCGAGCGCACCTCGCGCGAGGACAGGTCGATGGAGCGCTTCATCGCGGAGCGCTCGTCGTCGATCTCGGTGAACCTGGTGCTGAGCAGGTCCAGGAGCGCATTCCAGGCCGCCGGCGACGGGATTGACTTGCGATCGAGCTTGAGCCGCTTCAGCTGCCGGATCAGGGTGCGGTGCAGTCCGGTCGTGGGGTTCATCGGGGGCCGCGTCGTGGGTGGCTTGTCGCCGGGCGGGGGGCCGCCCGGCAGGCAGGTCGACCTCGTTCCCGACATGACGGCCTCCGGCCCTTTGAGACGTGACAACCCGATGGCGCTCCGGCGCCGTTGCTGGGGTCACCATCAGTGCGGCCGCGCCCGTCGGCGTACCCGCGATTCCACTGTATGACGCTGGCGTGCTCAGCGCCCGGCTTTCCGCAGATCTGCCTGCCGCTGCGTACAGTTCAGGGGTGCTCCCCTATGACGTCAGCGCCCTGAGGGCCGAGCTCGGTGCCGCCCTGCGCGGGACGGCCACCGGCGCTGCGGGGGTGCGGGGGCTCTACTGCACTGACGCCTCCAACTACCGGGTGGTCCCTGACCTGGTTGTCGTTCCGGCCGACGTCGAGGACCTGGTGGCCGCCGTGCAGATCACCTCGCAGGCGGGAGCCCCCATCGTCCTTCGTGGGGCCGGCACCTCCATGGCGGGCAACGCCATCGGGGGGGTGGTCATCGACGTCTCCCGGCATCTGAACACCATCGTGGACATCGATCCGGTGGCCCGCACCGCTGTGGTCGAGCCGGGGGTCGTTCTCACCGACCTGACCGGCGCCGCTGCGGCGTACGGCCTGACCTTCGGCGCTGACCCGTCCTCGGCGAGCCGGGCGACCCTCGGCGGGATGATCGCCAACAACGCCTGTGGCTCCCATTCGGTGGCCTGGGGCACGACCGCCGACAACCTCGCGGGCCTGGAGGTGCTGCTGGCTGACGGGACCCGGATGGACCTGGGCACCCCGGCGGGCAGCGTGGACCAGTGGGCGCGCGACCTGGCGGCGCGCCCGGGCCGGGAGGGGCAGATCCACCGCGCCCTGCAGGCCATCGCGGCTCGCGACTCGCTGCTGATCTCCCGCCGCTTCTCGCCGATGAGGCGGCGGATCTCGGGATACGCCCTGGACCGCCTGCTGCCCAGTGGCGGCTACGACGTGGCGCGCTTCCTGTCGGGCACCGAAGGCACCCTTGCGGTCACCCTGCGGGCCACCGTGAACCTGGTCGAGCTTCCGGGGGCCACGGTGCTGCTCGCCCTGGGGTTCGCCGACTCGGTGGCGGCGGCGGACTGCGTTCCCCTGGTCCTGCCGCACGGGCCTTTGACGATGGAGTCGATCAACGCCGCACTGGTCGACCGCCTGCCCCAGCAGGTGCGCGGCGCTGCGGTCGCCGCGGGACTGCCGCCCGGGAGCGCATGGCTCCTGGTCGAGGTGGGGGGCCTGGACCCGCAGGACGCGATGGGCGCCGCCCAGGCGATCATCACCGACCTGCAGGGCTCGGATCTGGCCGTGACGTCCGCCCTGGTCACCGACGCGGGGGCCCAGGCGGTGCTGTGGCGATGCCGGCGCGAGGCCGCGGGGCTGGCGACCCGGCGCAGCGATGGCGCCGAGGCTTGGGGCGGCTGGGAGGACGCGGCTGTCCCCCCGCAGCGGCTGGGGACCTACCTGCGCGAGCTCGAGCAGATCCTCGCGGCGCACCACCTGTCCGGCGCCTCGTACGGTCACTTTGGTGAGGGCTGCATGCACATGCGGATGGACTTCGACCTGCTCAGCGAGGGCGGACTGGCGCAATACCGCTCCTTCGTGGAGCAGGCGGCCGATCTGGTGGTCCGCCTCGGCGGTTCGGTCTCCGGCGAGCACGGCGACGGACGGGCACGCTCGGAGCTGCTGGCCAGGATGTACGGCTCGGACGTCGTGGCGATCTTCGAGGAGGTCAAGTCCGTCTGGGACCCGGCCGCGGTGCTGAACCCGCACATCATCGCGGACCCGGCGCCCCTGGATGCGAACATGCGCCATCGTGGCCGCGCCAAGGACGCCGACCTGGCGACCGAGTTCTCCTATCCGCAGGACGCCGGCATCTTCGCGCAGGCCCAGCGGCGCTGCGTCGGGGTGGGCAAGTGCCGTCAGACCTCCGGTGGGGTCATGTGTCCGAGCTACCAGGTCACCAGGGCGGAGAAGGACTCCACCCGCGGGCGGGCCCACCTCCTGTGGGAGATGCTCGAGGGCGACGTGATCACCGACGGCTGGCGTTCCGAGGAGGTCGCCGGCGCCCTGGACCTGTGCCTGTCGTGCAAGGGATGTGTCAGTGACTGTCCGGTCAACGTGGACTTGGCGACCTACAAGTCCGAGTTCCTGCACCACCACTTCGCCCGGCGGCTGCGGCCCGCCTCGCACTACTCGATGGGCTGGTTGCCGCTGTGGTCCCGCCTGGCGACGGTCGCGCCGGCCGCGGTCAACGCGGTGACCGGGTCCGTGCTGGCAGGTCCGCTCAAGCGGGTGTCAGGGGTCGCCCCGGAGCGCGACATCCCGCGTTTCGCGCCGCGGTCCCTGCGCTCGTCCCTGCGCCGGCGCCCCGCACCGGCGCGCCGTGGTCAGCCGGGAGCTGGCTTGCGCCAGCCCACCAGCCCGGGCGGGCGGGTCGTGCTCTGGCCGGACTCGTTCACCAGCTATCTGGCACCCGAGGTGGGCAGGGCCGCCGTGGCGGTGCTGGAGGATGCGGGCTTCGAGGTGGTCCTGCCGGCCGGGCCGGTGTGCTGCGGGCTGACCTGGATCTCCACCGGCCAGCTGGGCGTGGCCAAACGGGTGCTGCGCCGTTCGCTGCGCTCCCTGCAGCAGTACCTGCGCGCGGGGGTCCCGGTCGTCGGGCTCGAGCCGAGCTGCCTGGCGGTATTTCGCCACGACGCACCCGCGCTGCTGCCAGGCGACCACGGCGCCCAGTTCGCTGCGGGGCTCACCTTCACCCTCGCCGAGCTGCTGGCCACCTACGCCCCGTACTGGACTCCGCCGCAGGTGGGAGGCGAGGCGCTGGTGCAGACCCACTGCCATCAGCACGCCGTGATCGGCTTTGAAGCCGACCGCGCGCTGATGGAGGCGGCAGGGATCAGGGCCACCGTGCCGGACTCCGGGTGCTGCGGGCTGGCCGGTAACTTCGGCTTCGAGCGCGGCCACTACGAGGTGTCCAAGGCGGCGGGGGAGCGGGTGATCCTGCCGGCCGTGCGGGCCGCTGGCGCCGGCACGGTGATCATCGCCGACGGCTTCAGCTGCCGAACCCAGATCGGCCAGGAGACCGACCGCCGGCCACGGCACCTGGCCCAGGTCCTGGCCGCGGCGCTGCCACGACCCTGAAGGCCCGCCCTGGTGGACCAGGGTGGCAGGTGCCAGCACGACGGCCGGCCCCCGCCAGTGCGGGGGCCGGCCGCGCCGGCAGCGCAGGTGGCTACTTGGTCAACGAGGCGAGCGCGGGGTCGCTCGCGTACGCCGCAGCCGCGTTCGCCTTGGTCACGATGACCGGGACGAGCAGGAAGGCCGGGACGATCTTCACACCGTTGTTGTGCTGGTCAGCAGCGCGTCCATCCGGCTCTGGGCGTTCTCGGCCTTCCAGGCGGCGGTCGCGGTCTGCTTGATGTCGGTCTGACCCGACCCGACGACCAGGGTGCCGTCCGCGATCTTCGGCTTGAGCACGCTCATCGCGCCGTCGAAGAACACCTTGGAGTTGGCGTCGTGCGAGGATCCGGAGAAGAGCTCGATGTTGTACGGACCCGTGGCCTTCTTGGCCTTCAGCCCGTCCAGCAGCGCCTGACCCTGGAGCTGGCCGACCTTGAAGTTGTCGTAGGCGACGTAGCTGTCGACGTCTGCGGTGTTCAGGATGAGTCGGTCGTAGGCGATCACAATGGCCCCCGCGTCATGGGCAGCCTTGACCTGGGTACCGAGCTGGCCGCCGTCGGCCGCACCGATGATGATGACCTTGGCGCCTTCGGTGACCATGGCCGAGATCTGGTCCTGCTGGTCCTTGACCGTGGTCGACGCGCCGGCGTACTGGACGTCGCCCTTGAAGCCGGCCGCCTTGAGACCGCCGGTGAACAGGCCGCCGGCCAGAACCCAGTTCTCGGAGGTCTTCGAGGGCAGGGCCACCCCGATCGTCGTGCCCTTGGCGAAACCGGCTGCGCTGCTGGTTCCACTTCCCGCGGCCGACCGGGTCGAGCATCCTGAAACCGCCAGCAGCACGATGGCAGCGATCGCTGCCGTCGTGATGACGTGTCTGCGCATGGTGAAGTCACTTTCTCTTGGTTGAGCGTGATGTGGGTTGTCTGTGATGCCGGTGGTGGGAGGTGATGTCTGGGCGGCTGCGATGCTGGCCTCCCTGCCCGCGGCCACGTCGCGCTAGTGCCCGGTGGTCACCAGCGGACGGGGCGTGTCGGGCGAAGCGCTGGTCGGGACCTGCGCCTGGGGTTTCTTGGCCGCCCCGGCGCCGGCATTGCGGCCGCGGGTCAGGAAGCCGGTGATCGACGGGCGCCCCTGGCTCTTGTTCCAGACATCGACGCCGACCGCGACCAGAAGGACCATCCCCTTGATGATCTGCACCCGGTCGGAACCGACGCCCAGCAGCTGCAGGCCGTTGTTCAGGACCGCCATGACCAGACCACCGATGATGGAGCCGGTCACCGTGCCGATCCCGCCGGAGACCGCAGCCCCGCCGATGAACACCGCTGCGATCGCGTCGAGCTCCCAGCTGAGCCCGTCCTGCGGGCCGGACGCCACCGAGCGCGCCACGAAGATCATGCCGGCCAGGGAGGCCAGGATCGACATGTTCATCATGACCAGGAAGTTGACTCGTCTGGAGTTGACCCCGGACAGCTCGGCGGCCAGCCTGTTCCCGCCGACCGCGTAGACGTGGCGACCGAAGATGGTGTTGCGGGTGACGAAGGAGTAGAAGAGCACGAGAACCCCCAGGATGATCCCCGAGACGGGGAAGCTCGTGCCGGTGCGCCCACCGGCGAACAGCAGCGAGGCGAAGACGACCACGGCGTCCAGCAGGACCACCTTCAGCGTGCTGACCCATGCGGGGGGCCGGCTCGTGCCCATCCCTTCCTGCACCCGGCGGGAGCGCAGCTCCTTGACCGCCACGGCCACCGCGACGACCAGGCCGAGCAGCAGGGTGAGGTTGTTGTAGCCGGTGTTGGGGCCGACCTCGGGCAGGTACCCGGCACCGATCGTGGTGAAGCCCTGGGGAACCGGCACCGTGTTGGCGTTCCCGATGACCTGGTTGCCGCCGCGGAAGATCAGCATTCCGGCGAGGGTGACGATGAAGGCCGGAACCCCGATGTAGGCCACCCAGAAACCTTGCCAGGCACCGATCAGGACGCCGACGAAGAGTCCGAACAGGATTGCCAGCGGCCACGGGAAGTGCCACGACTGCATCGAGGTGGCCACGACGATCCCGGCGAAGGCTGCCACCGAGCCGACGGACAGGTCGATGTGTCCGGCGATGATGACCATCACCATGCCGCGCCGTCCTCCTTGACCTTCAGGGTCTCGATCGTGCGGCCGTCGCGAAGGATCGTGATCGAGTCTGCGACCTGCTCGATCTCGATGAGCTTGTGCGAGATCATGATGGAGCTGACTCCCCTGCCCTTCAGCCCACGGATGAGGTCGAGCAGGTGCTGGGAGTCCGCCTCGTTCAGAGCCGCGGTCGGTTCGTCCAGGATGAGCAGCTTGACCGACTTGCTCAGGGCCTTGGCTATCTCGACCAGCTGTTGCTTGCCCACGCCGATGTGCTTGATCTGGGTGTCGGGGTCATCGTCGAGCCCTACCCTGGCCAGCAGCTCCAGGGCGCTCTTCTTGGCGCCGACCCAGTCGATCGCGCCGTGCCTGGTCGGCTCGTTGCCGAGGAAGATGTTCTCGGTGATGGACAGCTCGGGGATGAGCGCGAGCTCCTGATGGATGATGACGATGCCGGCCGCCTCGCTGGAGCGGATGTCCTTGAAGTGCACGGGCTCGCCCTGGAAGATGATGTCGCCGGTGAAGCTCCCGGCAGGGTGCACCCCCGACAGCACGTTCATCAGCGTGGACTTGCCGGCCCCGTTCTCCCCGCAGATGGCGTGGATCTGTCCGGCCAGCACAGTCATGGAGACGTCCGAGAGGGCCTTGACCCCGGGGAACTCCTTGGTGATGGAGCGCATCTGAAGGATCGTGTGGTGAGTCAAGATCGACGTTCTCCTTGTACCCGTGTGTGCTCAGGCCCATCGTGTGCTCACAGGCTTGACGTCCATGTCAGGCCCGATGGAATTGTGGCGATCAACACGGGATGTGACCGTTCACATTGGAAAGGAGTCTGCGCTTGACGTCATCGCGGTGTCAAATTGGCAGGGTCACGCTTGGGTAACGGTCGCAGCGGTGCCGCGAGCAGGTCCGGTGGAGCCCCGCACGACCAGCTCCGGGAGGATCTGCACGTCGTCGGTGACCGGCTCGCCGCTCACCTTTCCCAGCAGCACCGCGACGGCGCGTCGCCCGATCTCGGCGAAGTCCTGTCGGACCGTCGTCAGCGGAGGCAGGAAGTGTCTGCTGTCCGGCATGTCGTCGAATCCCACCACGGAGATGTCGCCCGGGACAGCTGCGCCGCCCTCGCGGAACGCGTGCACGAGCCCGAGGGCCATATGGTCGCTGGCCGCGAAGACCGCCGAGAACTGCCGGGTCGCCAGGAGCTCGCGGCCGGCACGGTAACCGAAGTCCGCGGTCCAGTCGCCGAGGATCGGGGGGTTCGTGTTGAGCTCAGCCCTGTCGATCTCCTCGAGGAAGCCGCGATGGAGCGGATCATGGAGAAGAAACCCGAAGACTTCCGCTTCGAGGACTGACATGGCGAGCCACGACGATCCAAAGCTCGGCTTCGGCACGCGCGCGATCCACGCCGGCCAGCGCCCCGATCCCGTCACCGGCGCGGTGATGACGCCGGTCTTCTTGACCTCGACCTACGCGCAAAAGGGGCCGGGCGAGCACACGGGCTTCGAATACTCGCGCACCCAGAACCCGACCCGCTTCGCGCTGGAGGGGAACCTGGCGGCGCTCGAGGGGGGGGCTTGGGGGTTGGCGTTCAACACCGGCGTCGCCGCGACGACCGCCGTCTTGGCTACGCTGGACGCGGGCGATCACGTCGTCGCCGGCGACGACATCTACGGCGGCAGCTTTCGCCTGTTCGACAAAGTCTTCCGCCGGTTCGGCCTCAGCTTCACCTTCGTCGACGCGCGCGACGCCGGCGCGGTCGCCGCCGCGATCGGCCCGCGCACCAAGCTCTGCTGGCTCGAAACGCCGACCAACCCGCTGCTGCGCCTCGCCGACATCCGCGCCGTGGCGCGGGTCTGCGCCGCGCGCCGGGTCCGCCTGGCCGTCGACAACACCTTCATGACCCCGTACTTCCAGCGCCCGCTGGAGCTGGGCGCCGATCTGGTCGGCATCGCCGACGGCAAGCTGCTGGACGCGCATCCGCCGTACCCCGCCGATCCGCGCCGCCCGTCCGACATTACCGAGCACGACGCCGGGCGCGTGATCGTGCTGGCGAAGAAGCTGAACAGCGGCGTCGCCCGCATCCTGGCCTGGAACGACCGCCACAAGTACTACAACGACGAGCTGGCGTTGACGATGCTGGAGGAGAGCTCGCTCGAGCTCGTCTACTGGTTGGAGGACCAGGGCTATCCGGCGATCATCGTTCCGCCCACGCATGTC
>Ga0097691_1002691_pt1 | contig 11519 bp, 4 predicted proteins | sample NGESurdeep072012_8_FD_72858 | JGI IMG/M metagenome (GOLD analysis project Ga0097691, IMG submission 72858) | Arctic peat soil microbial communities from Barrow, Alaska - NGEE Surface sample 210-1 deep-072012 | ecosystem: Environmental > Terrestrial > Soil > Wetlands > Peat ...
TCGCCGCGACCGCCATTTTGCCCAGCCGCCACGCCAGCGCCATGTCGCCCGCCTTCTGCGTCGACCACGTCACCCCCAACTCTGGCGAGTAGTAGTTCAGGTGGTAGCCCTCATCCACGAAGTACTCCGACCGCGCCAACGGCGCCGCGTATGTCGTGTAGAGCGGATCGTTGGCACCGGCGTTGAGGTGGGAGAGAGGCAGATCTCGCGGACTGTCACCTTGAGCGTGCGTGCCCGGTTTGGACTCCTTCCCTCTGTCATCCTGAGCGAGCGCGGCCGGCTTTGCCGCGCGAGTCGAAGGATCTTGTGTTTTGCTTGTCTGCGCGAAGGAACTCAGGGCTATGAAAACAATTAAAAGGAGTGTCATGCTGAGCGGAGCCGCCCGGGTTTGGCAGCGACGCGAAGCAACCGCTCCGCCGCGCTTAGGACAATTCATGACTCTCACCACCGCACCCGAATCTCGCGCGTGACATAGCCATTGCCCTCGAACGGAATCTCCAACCGATAACCATCGTCAGTCTTGCTCACCGTCGCACCGTCCGCCGTGAGATTGGATACCGTTGAAACGAGATAGAGCGAATACGACCTGCCGCCGAGACCGGCAATTTCGATGCCCACCGTGTTCTTGCCTGTCTCGGCGGCGCGGATCACCTTCAGCGCCGAGCTGCGGTCGCCGGGGTTCGGCGAGGCGACGGGTGGAACGATGTCGATGCCGCCCTCATACTCCATCTCAACGGTTAAGCGATCCTTCAGTGACGCGACAGCATAGACGCTCGCGCGTTGTCGCAGCTTCCCGTTTACAAGGACCCTGTTGATCTTTGCGCCCATGGGAATCGGAGGTGTAGCCATCACCCGCAACGTTCCACTTCCATGTAGTTCGAGAGCGATCAAACTGCGGCCTCTCGATCGGCGCACTTCGCCGCTGACGAGTCCGGCAGGCGTGGCGTAGTTGACAAAGCGTGCGGAAGGCCACCCGCCCGGCAACTGGGGTTTGACGTCGAGTTGCGGATCGGGAAGCATCTCCGAGGTCGTTGACAACCCGAATAATCCCCGCACCATCGGCACCATCACTCCGATAGTCGAGAACAACTGGTGTGGCACGCTGCGTTCGCCGCTTTCGAAGAATGTTCCGTTCATGTGCTCAGGCATGTAACCGGGCGACTGGATTCCCGTAAGATTCGCGGCGTCATGCAGCGATGCGAATCCCTGCCAAGGCATTCCACGTCGGTATTGCGCCCACGTGGACCACGTCTGAATCATCGGCCATACCGTGCCGTTGTTGTAGCTGACCGGATCGAACAACGGACTCTTGTCGGAAATCGTTCGCATCCCCCAGTCGCTCGCCAGATCCGGTTCTGACAAGCGTTCTAACTGCGCGCGGGCCTTTTGCTCGTCTAGGTTGTCGAACGTCAACAGCACTGCCGGCCAGTTCCCCGGCATCGTCGCGCGCCGACCATCCGCCGTGACTCCGAACGCGAAGTACTTCTGTTCTGGGTCCCACCACTGCGCCTCGATCGACTCCTGTGCAGTTTTCAAGCGACCTGATGCATCCCCGACGATCTGGTTGTCACCTATTTCCGCTGCCATTTCAGCCGTGGCCTCAATGCCCCCTACCCAGAACCCTTCCAGGTAGATGTCCTTCGTCACCTTGCCCTTCAGCACGCCCACTTCGATCGCGCCCAGCCCGGCCTTGGTGTTGTCCATCAGCCCGTCCTTGGGGTCGGTCACGCTCACGCACCACTCGTACGCCTTCTTCGCCGACGGCCAGAACTCCTCGAGAAAATTCCGGTCGCCGGTGCGCCGCCAGTATGCCGCCAGCGAGTACAGATACATCGGCGTGGTGTCGGCGTGCATGTAGGCGAAGTGGAAGTCTTTGAACCAGTCCACCAGTCCGAGCGACTGCACGATCTCGTGCGTGATCTTTCCGTCCTCCCGCTGACGACTTTTCAGGAACCGCAACTCCTGCAGCGCGCCCGAGAGGTCGCCATAGTCTTCCATCGCCCACGTCGCCATCAGGCCGTCGCCGCCGAACCACCACGCGAAGCCCGGACGCTCGCCATCGCCCGCCGGCCCGTATCCGGCAATCATGCCGCAGCCCGTGCGATCGACGCCGCGCTGTGTCTCCTGTCCCGGCACCGGCGTGCACACCCAGCCGGAATGAATTGCGACCTTGCCCCACTGCCACGCGCGATTGAGCACCGGGTCGGGCGTTTCGATTTGCGTCGTCGATTCGAGAAACTTCTTCCAATCCTCCGTCCTCGCCTCGTACGCCTCGCGCAGGTGGGTGACCGTGCTCTCGTACATCGCGCGCGCTTCCTTCTCGCCGTCCATGCCGAGCGACATCACGATCGCCGCGTAATCCGTCTCTGGGTGCCCCGGTCTAGCCTGGTTTTGGCTAGGCCGGGGGGTTACTCGCATCCCCAGCAGCATCTCGCCACCCACCAGCGAGTGGTCCATGAAGTCGGTGTAGCTGGCGACGGCGGGGGAGCCGATCAGCGCGACGTGCTTTTCCTGCGCGTCGCCCAGCCCGAACGCCTTGTCCTCTGCGATCCACCACGAGTGCTGCCCGCCCATCGACGCCGGCCACATCGGTTTGAAATCCGGAACAAACTTGGCGGTGATGTTGAGCGGCTTGTCGCTGTCCACGTCGAAGAAAACGATAAGCGCGGGCGAATCCGGCGCCGCCCACACGATCTGGCGCACGGTAAACTTCGGATGGACGTACACCAGCGTCGTCGATTCCGGCCGCGTGATCACCTCGCGCAGCCAAGCTTCGCCGCGCACCGGCTCGGGCATGCCATCCTGGCGAAATTCCAGGCGAAAGCCGTGCAGCACCTTGATCGGCCACAACCACGCCTCGAATTTGCCGTCCTGTTTGCCGAACGCGGCGGCCCGCCGTCCGGTCGCGTCCCAGAATTGCAGAGGCATCGCCGGCTGGCGCCACTCCAGGCCGCTGGTCGGCAGCGGAAAGCGCGGGACAAACGCAGGACGGTTGGGCGCAGACTTTTCCTGTGCAGCCGCCACAATCGAGAGTGCGATGAAAGCGATAACTTTGATTAATTTCACGAGGGTTCCGATGATTGTCATCCTGAGCGCAGCGAAGGATCTATGCATTCGTTTCCTCTGCGCCCCTCTGCGTCCTCCGCGATGAAATTACTTGAACGTCACCTTCACCGTCTTGATCTCGTACGGCTTGGTCGGCACCACGACCTGCGTTCCGTTGCCGTCCACCATCAGTGAATCCTCGGGCTGCTCCAGCAGGTTCGTCGCGGCCACCGCCGCGGCCGCGCGGGGCAAGCTCAGCCGGACGTTCGTCTGCTTCCCCGCCCACTCATACCAGCGCACGATTACGCCGTCATCGTCCTCTGCCTTCTTCACCGCCGTGATCACCACGTTCGGTGCATCGACCGAGAAGAACGACTGCGTCTCCTCCAGCGGCATGGGTAACGATGCCTTGTGCGAATTGGTCTGGAATGCGACCAGCGGATAGTTAAGCTGATACGCCTGCTGCACCACGCCCGCATCCTTCCATCCGCCGGCGTGCGGCAGGATCGAGTACGTGAACTCGTGATGCCCCTCGTCGGCATGCGGGTCGGGCCACGCGGGCGAGCGCAGCAGCGACAGGCGCAGCACGTTGCCCTTCGCGTCGTAGCCATACTTGGAATCGTTCAGCAGCGCAAACCCATGCATGGCATCGGACAAATCCGCCCACTGCCGCGCTGGGACTTCGAACATCGCCAGCTCGCGCGGGTTGTTGCGCGTCGTCGGCCGCTCGATCGAGCCGAACGGAATCTCGTACGTCGCATGGTCGCTGTGCGCCGACAATGGGAACGCGACTTTAAGCAGGATGTGCTTCTCGTTCCAGTCGGCGGACATGTGGACGTCCACGCGCGCCTGCCCGGGATACATGGTGATGTCCTGCGTGAACTTCGAACTCTGGAAGTGCTGGCGCACGCGCAGCACGTAGCGCAGCGGGCCATTTTCGACCAGCTTCACCTCGTCTGCCTGCATCAGGTCCCAGCGCTGCTTCTCGAATTCGGCGTCGACGTTCCACGCATCCCAGTCCTTGGGCTTGTCCACAAAGGCCTGCAGAAGGTTTCCGCACATGCCGGGATACGGCGGCCCATCGTACGGTGTCTTCGGCTGCACCGCCTCGCCCAATGCTTCGGTGTTGGCGCGCTTGTCGAAGATCGAGGTCATGCACCCGGTCTTGGGATCGACCTTGATGCGGATGAACTGGTTTTCGAGCGTTGTGTCGCTGGCGATCACCGACGAGGTCTGTTTCGCGACAGATCCTATGTGGACGACGTACGTCGCGTACCCGAGGGAGGGCACCGACACTTGCACCAGCAGCTTGGCCCGATTTGTGTTCGCATCCTGCGCTAGCACTTGCGTCGGCACCGGATTGCCCTTCGCGTCAAATACTCCGAAGTCGCCTATGGCCATAGGTCTTTGCACTTCGATCTCTGCAATATCGAGGCGGTTCCAAGAGAGCGGATTGAAAATGACGACTGGGACCGGCGTAAATGGGGATCGAGTTAACCTCGGTCCAATTCCGTCCGTCTTCACATGCGCCGCGATCTCGCGCAGCGCCGTGTCCTGCACCTCTCGCGCGCTGCGCCGTGCCTCGGTGAGATCAATTTGGGCATCGCGATAATTCACCGCAATGCCGCTCCCCGGCATGATGTCGTGGAACTCGTCGAACAGCACTTTCTTCCACGCGTCCGTCAGTTGCGCCTGCGGATAGCCCGTCCACTGCTCGCAACACACCTTGTGCCCGGGCCCCGTGACCGCCGCCACTTCCTTGCCGCCGTCGCCGAACAGGCTGGCGATCGACGCAAACTTCTCCGCGTTCTCCAGCAGTTCCTCGCTCTCGCGGATGCGCCGCTTGGTCTGCGCCTGCGTGGTCTGCACGCCGCGGTGGTACTCGAAATAGAGCTCGTCCTTCCACGTCGGCACGTTCAGGTTCGCCAGGTTTTTGTTCAGGTCGTCGAAGAATCCCATTGCCGTGCCGAACTTGACCGTCGGAAACACGACGTTCGGGTCCATGAACTTCGTCGCCAGGTCGAGCATGGTGCGCGTCGGCCCGCCGCCATGGTCGCCGACGCCGAACAGGTACATCATTTCGTTCGACTTCATCGCCGGCGCGTACATCGCGAGATCGTTCGCCATCTTCGGCGGATCAATCGAGTTCGCGTAGTCGTGCGGAAAATAGGTCAGCAGGCGCGAGCCGTCGGGTGCCTCCCACCAGAACAGCTTGTGCGGAAACTTCGTCGTGTCGTTCCAGTAAATCTTCTGCGTGACGAAGTAATCCATTCCCGAACGCTTGTAGATCTGCGGCAATTGCCAGTTGTAGCCGAAAGAATCGGGGTTCCACCCGATCTTGACGTCCACGCCGAACTTTTCCTTGAAATATCGTTTTCCGATAAGAACCTGGCGGTTGAGCGCCTCGCCATCGGGCAAATTCAGGTCCGGCTCCACCCACATCCCGCCGACGATCTCCCAGCGCCCTTCCCTCACCCGCTCCTGCACCTGCTTGAAAAGCGCGGGATACTTGTCCTCTATCCACGCGTAGGCGCGCGCCGACGACATGGTGAAAGTGAAGTCCGGGTACTCGCGCATCAGGTCGAGCGCGCTCTGGAAAGTGTCGCGCACCACTTCGACCGTCTCCGTCCAAGGCCACAGCCACGCCATGTCGATGTGCGAGTTGCCGGTGGCGCGGATGTAGAAACCTTTGAGCCACGGGTTGAGCGTCTGCAGCTTTGCATTCGCGGCGCGCATCGAGGCATCGAACGCTTGCTGGTCGCCCTTGTCGAGCGCAGCCAGATCGATGGCCTTCACCGCCGCGTCCACCACCGGCTCGTGCTCCGCCTTGCTGTCCGGATAAGCCGCGATCACCGGACGCGCCGCGAGAATCTCGGCGCGAACCAATCCTGGGTCCGGACGCGCGGCCGCCGGCGTAATGCGCAACTCGGAGCGGTAAACGCGCGTGCCGATGCCGGGCGCCGACCCAACCCGCATCGCGATCACGAACTTCTGCCCCGGCTGAGCGTTTTCCGTAAGCGGGATCGGCTCCTGCTGGTCTTCGTTGCCGCGAAAGACCAGGGCGCCGTTGTTGAAGACCGAGATCATCATCTGCTCGTCGCTGGTGACGCGGAAATCCAGCACCACCTTCGCCCCGCGCAGGCTGTAGCCCTTCAGCGTTTCGGGGATCTCGATCGTCTGCCGCAGTACCTGCGGGCCGTCGTTATAAATCTTGTTGAACGGCAGCACGGGCCAGTCGGCGTCGCTCAACTTCACATCTTCCGGGTGCGCGACGTCCGCATGATGCTTCCAGTCCTGCACCGGCATGACGGTGATGGCCTGCAAACGATCCAGCACCGGCTTGTACGGATCGGGCGGCTGGTTCGGCGGGTTCTGTGCGGCGGCAATAGAAACAAGGACGAGCAGGAGGACAGCGCAAACGGCATTACGCATTTCGGTCTCCGCGATGACGGCGCGAACGGCAACCGGTGAAGCGGGAAAGTATACCGAATCCTGCTTCCCTCTTGTCATCCTGAGCGAGGACGCGCCCAGCAACCAGACGCCGCGCCTTTCGGGGTCCCCGGCACGCGCCGACTTTGCGCGTGACGGGGTGATTGGGCGTCGGGTTGGCGCGTACGAGTCGAAGAGCCTGCCCTGAGCGAAGCCGAAGGGACCTCTTGTGTTCTGCGTCCCCTGCAACGATTGCCTTCGTGATACCTTCGTGTCCATCGTGTGAACCGGACCCATTTCCACAATCTATAACGAGGAATTGCATGAGAGCGCTCGTGCGTTTGCTTTGCTGCTTAGTGTTTGCCGTCTGCGCCTTCGCCCAACAACCAGCGCCCGAAACGCCACGCGCCGGCACACCCGCGCGTGACGTGGACATCGCCACCCGCACCGCCGGACTCAAGCGCGCCGACGGCTTTGCTCCTTATTACTGGGACGCGAAAAAGGGCACGCTGCTCTTTGAACTTTCGCCCGGCGCACTCGAGCACGAGTTCCTCTACTTCACCGCGCTGGGCAGCGGCGTCGGCTCGCTCGAAATGTTTGCCGACCGCAGCAGCACCCACGGCAGCGCCGTCTGCCGCCTCCTCCGCGTCGGACAGCGCGTGCTCGTCATCCAGCAGAACAGCCAGTTCCGCGCCACTGCCGGTCCGCCCGCGCTGCAAGAATCCATTGAACTGAGCTTTCCCACCTCGGTACTCGCTTCGCTTCCGATCGAGGCGGAAACTAATGGCACGCTGCTGGTAAACGGAAACCCGCTCGTCATGCGCGACGTCTTCGATCTCCTCGGACAGTTGCGCAATCCATCGCGCGCCATCGCCGGCAACATCGTGCGCACGCAGGGAAGCACCGTTGTGTGGCGGCTCGACAACGACCGCAGCGTCATCGACCTGGAGCACACCAGGAATTTCCCGCGGAACACGGAAGTGGAGGCGATGCTGACCTTCGCTTCCGACCAGGGACAGTTCGGCCTCAACGCGCCCGACCCGCACTCGCTCACCGTGCGCCAGCACCATTCGTTCGTCGCGCTGCCCGAGCCGGGCTTCGAGCCGCGCGAGCAGGACGTTCGCGTCGGCTTCTTCGGGCCGAATTTCGAGGACTTCTCGCAGCCCTACAACCAGCCGCTGGAGCGCAGCTTCATCTCGCGCTGGCGCCTGGTGAAAAAAGATCCGAAAGCCGCACTGAGCGAGCCGGTCAAGCCGATCACCTTCTATATCGACCCGGGAATGCCGGCCAACATTCGTGCCGCCGCCAAGCGCGGCATTCTCTGGTGGAACGATGCCTTCGCCCTCGCCGGATTCAAGAACGCCATCGTCGTCGAGGACCTCCCCGCCGACGCCGACCCGCTCGACGTGCGCTACCCGGTCATCCAGTGGACCAACCGCAACGGGCGCGGATGGTCGGTCGGCATGAGCCAGGTGGACCCGCGCACCGGCGAAATCCTGCACTCCGTCGTGCAGCTCGATTCGCACCGCTGGCGCACCGCGAGCAATTACTGGGACGCGCTCCTCGGCTCGCCCAGCGGACGCGAGCAGGCGGTGGACATGTTCGCCCCGCTCGACGATGCCGATCCCAAGCTCAGCGAAGAGCAGGTCATGCTGAACCGCATCGCGCTGCTGGCCTGTCATGAGGTCGGACACGTGCTCGGCCTGGCGCACAACTTCGTGGCCTCTACCTTTGGCCGCGGCTCGGTGATGGACTACTTCGCGCCGCGCGTGAAGTTTCACGCCGACGGCTCGCCCGACTTGAGCGACGCCTACATGCAGGGCGTGGGCTCATACGACAAGATGGCCATCGAGTGGGGCTACAGTGCGGGACAGGCGCCCTCGCCGGTCGATGCCGCCCTCCACGCCACTCCCGCCGAGCGCGCGCGCCTCGATGCCATCGCGCGGAAGTGGAACAAGCAGGGCGTGATCTGGGGTGACGGCGACGATCCGCGCTGGAACGCCTACGACGACGGTCCCGATCCGGTCACGTGGCTGAAGGAAACGCTGCCCGTGCGCGATAAGCTGCTGGCGCGTTACGGTCCGCAGTTGCTGGCGCCGGGCGAGCCGTGGGAGCGCCTGGCCTCGCGCTTCCCGCTTATTTATCTGTTCCATCGCTATGCACTCGGTGCGGCGGTGAACGTCGTCGGCGGCGCCAAGATTCCGCCGGCGGTCAAGGGCGACGGCCAGAAGCCGATCGAGATTTGGCCTGCCGCCAGTCAGAAGGAAGCGCTCGACCTGCTCACCAGCGCGCTCCTGCCTCCACACTTGAACGCATTTCCGCCGGGGTTGTGGGAATACCTGGCGCCCACGCAGGAGCGCGATCCGGAGCGCTTCCGCTCATCCGCCGGCTACGTTTTCGCACAGGAGGATGGCGCGCGAGAGATCGCAGCCATTGTCGTCGGCGGCCTACTCGATCCGGAGCGCCTGCAGCGCGCCAACGTACTGCACCGCCAGGATGCCCAGGCTCCCGGAGCGAATGACGTCATTGATGCGCTGCTGAATGCGGCCTTCCGCGCCAACGCGAACGATGCGCTGCACCGCGTCGTGGTGAACGACGTTGTCGAGCGGCTCATCATCCTGGCCGCCGACGATCGCGCCACGCCCGAAGTTCGCGACGCGGCGTATCGCGGCATCCACGCCGCCAAGGCATCGCTCAACGGGACCGACAGCGCTCGTCTTGTGCAGGAGATCGAACTCTTCCTGCGCGATCCCAGGAACGTCCCGAAGCTGCGGCCCAGCGGCGCGCCCCCGGGACCGCCGGTGTAGCCCACATCGGGAATTTCGCCTGCAAAATTATTTTTGGAGCGGCGGGTTTCCACAATTGTTCCACGTGGAACAATTTGCGGGCCCGCCGTTTCTTCAACTTATGATTTCAAATTTTTCCTTCGGGTTATTGCAGACGGGGCAGCGTTCCGCCTCGAGTTTCTCCGCCGTGTAGCCGCAAATCGCGCAGACGAAATACTTCGTCTTCGGTACTACTGTTTTCAAAGTTGCGAGCGCTTCGGTGTACAGCCGCGCGTGCTCCGTCTCCGCCTCCAGCGCGAAGTTGAAGGTGCGGATAGCGGAGGAATTCTTCTCCTGCTGTGCGACCTTGATGAACTCCGGATACATCACGTCGCGCTCGTAGGTTTCGCCTTCGATGGCGGCTATCAGGTTCTCGCGCGTGGAGCGCACTTCCGCCTTCTCGATGATCGCGGTCGGTTCGCCTTCCATCTTGTGAATGACGGCCGCGTGATTGGCGGCGTGAATTTCCTCCGCCCGGGCGGCGGCTCGGAACAGGCTGGCGACGCCTTCGAACCCTTCGGCATCGGCCTTCTTGGCGAATTCCACGTAGCGCGCGTGCGCGTTGCTCTCGCCTTGAAAGGCGGCCTGGAGGTTCGAAAGAGTAGCCGATGTGGTTTTAACGGCAGCAGTGCTCATCGGGGCATCCTCCTACCGGAGAGCCTACTCGGCGGCGTCCGCCGGTGCCGTGATGCGCGTCCCTCCACCCGGTGACAGCGGCGCGGCTGGTGTCGTATCGTTCTACGCGCCTATGTTACCCAAAAACTTCCGTACAACTTTTGCCGTCGCCGTTCTGTTCCTGCTGTCCGTGTGTGTGTCCGCACAGCAGAAGTTCACGCTGGAACAGGTGATGAGCGCGCCCTTCCCGACCAACCTGGCCGCGGCCGAGCGAAGCGGGCGCATCGCGTGGGTGTTCAGCGCGAAAGGCGTGCGCAACGTGTGGGTCGCCGACGCGCCCGACTTCAAGGCGCGGCAAGTCACGAAATACACCGATGATGGCACGCCCATCGCCAGCGTGCGCCTGACGCCGGACGGCAAGACCGTCCTCTACACGCGCGGCAGCGAGACCAACCGTCAGGGCGAAGTCGCGAACCCGGCCAACAGCACCACGCAGCCGCACCAACAAGTATGGGCGCTCGACATCGATGGCGGCGAACCCCGCCTGTTGGGCACGATGGAGTGCAACAACGAGGACTGCGAGAACATCCAGGTCTCGCCCGACGGCAAGTGGGCGGTGTGGTCGGCGAAGAACAATTTGTGGATCGCACCCGTGTCGGGCGCGCCCCCGGCCAGCGGCGCCGAGCCGGTGAAGGCGGGCGGGCCGGCGAAGCAGTTGGCCTACGTGCGCGGCAACAATCGCGATCCGCATTGGTCGCCCGACTCGAAGAAGATCGCCTTCACCTCGATTCGGGGTGACCACAGTTTTATCGGCATTTACACGTTTGGTCGTGACACGATACAGTACATGGCGCCCGACGTGGACCGCGACATCTTCCCGCGCTGGTCGCCCGACGGCAGGCAACTCGCGTTCGTCCGGCTGCGCGGCGCGCAGCAGAACCTGCCACTGATTCCGGAGCGGACAACGCCCTGGGCGATCTGGGTGGGCGACCCGGAAACGGGCGTGGCGAAAGAAATCTGGCACAGCACGGGCGAGCCAAACGGCAGCTTCCCGGGCATGATTGCCGAGGAGTCGTTCAACTTCGCCGCCGTCCGCATTACCTTCGCCAGCGAGCAGGACGGCTGGGGGCACCTGTATTCCATTCCCATCAGCGGCGGGCAGTCGACCGCGCTCACGCCGGGCAAGTTTGACGTCGAAAACGTTGCCGTCAGCCACGACGGCAAGTCGCTGATCTATTCGTCGAATCAGGACGACATTGACCGGCGTCACATCTGGCGCGTCGCGATCGCGGGCGGAACGCCGGCGGCGCTAACCAAGGGCGAATCCATCGAGTGGTCGCCGCTGGAGACCAGCGATCACACCGTCGTCTTCTTCGGTTCAAGCGCGACGCAACCGGGCATGCCGATGTACTTGAGCAACGGCACGCGTCAAGTCATCGCCAAGGAAGCGCAACCCGCCGACTGGCCCGGTGCGCAGTTGGTCACGCCGCAGCAGGTCATTTTCAAGGCGGAAGACGGTTGGGAAATCCACGGCCAACTCTTCGTCCCGCGCGAGAAAAAAGAAAAGATGCCGGCGCTGATCTTCACCCACGGTGGCTCACGCCG
>Ga0097691_1002692_pt1 | contig 11513 bp, 9 predicted proteins | sample NGESurdeep072012_8_FD_72858 | JGI IMG/M metagenome (GOLD analysis project Ga0097691, IMG submission 72858) | Arctic peat soil microbial communities from Barrow, Alaska - NGEE Surface sample 210-1 deep-072012 | ecosystem: Environmental > Terrestrial > Soil > Wetlands > Peat ...
CATTCCATCCGGCCGTTCAGGCCGGGACGCCACCAATCGTCCGACGCGTCGTCACGAAGCGATCCCGCGAACAATCGCGAACGGAGCTCGACCTGCACGAGCGCCACGCGATCGCACTGGCCGGGCGTGCCGGCCTGCCGGAAACCGTTCGAGCACTGCAGCACGTCGGGCGTTATCCCGGTCTCGCGGAACCCGTATCCGGAGAGCGTGCCGGGGCCGCCCAGCGACAGCTTCCGTTCGGTCGGGAGCTGATCGCCCGCAAGCCATCCGCCGGCAACGAGGCGCACGTTGAGCGACATGCTCGGCGCGATGCTGTTGTAGCGTCGCAAGTCGAGGAAGCCCCGCGTGTAGCTGACGTGCGCCGGCGACGTGGGGATCATCCTCAGGACGTTGTCTGGCGAGACGTACGACGGCGATCCGAGGCGCAGCAGCTGCCCCGCGCCCTGCTCGAGCTCACCCGTCAGGTACCATCCCAACCACGGTGAGCCGTCGCGATCGCGAGTGTCGATGCGCAAACGCGTCGTGAGCAGATGCATGTCCCCCGTATCCATGAACGGATTCGGCCGCCACGTGTCGTCGTTGCGAAACAGCGTCCACGGATCGCGCTGGCGGACGTCGCTCCACTGCTCGTCGCTGAGCGATACCGTCAGGTCCGCGTCCTTGCCGCCCTGCAGACGCACGAAGCCTTCGCCGCCGTGCCGTCCGTAGTAGTCGCGGAAGTCGCGATGCAGCACCACCGACGCGAGGCCGACCTCGCCGCTCTCCATCTGCCACGATTCGGTCGGCTCCACCAGGTCGAACGCGCGCGCGCCCACCGCGACGCCGATCGGCTTGCCGAACTGCACCTCGGCCTTCACGTCGTGGCCGAGCGTTTCCTCGCCCCACTTCACCGGGCTCGCGGAGCGCACCACGCCGAACGCCTCGATGTTGATCTTGCCCCAGGCGGGGAAACGCTGGAAGCGCGGGCCGACGACGAACGACCATCCCTCCACGCGATCGTACGCGCGCGACGCGACGTAGAAGAAATCCGTGTACGCCTCGCCGCGGCGAATGTCGTTCAGCACGTGATGCCGCTTCCACCACGTGTCGTCGTACTCCGGCTCGCGCTCGGCGACGAGGCGATCGCCGTCGAGATGATAGCGCAGCAGCTCGACCTGTTTGAGCGTCTCGCCGTCGATGCGGGCGCCGTCGGCACTCGTAACGCTGCCGCCGACGATCACGAGCTTGCTGTCGATGCGCGCGCCGCGCGCGAGGCGCACGTCGGCGTTGATCGCGACGAGCGAGCCCTGGATGTGCCCCGCGATCGTCACGGGACCGTTGAGCACCGCGACGTTGCCCGGGATCACCGACGAGGCCGGCACGTCGAACGCGCCGTTCATGCGCTTCGTCGCGGGTGCGTTGTAGAGCTCGACGGCCCCCTGCGCGGCCGGAGAGAGCCGAGCTTCGGTGCTGTCGTGCTGTTGCGAGAGCGCCGGCCGCCAGGCGGTCACGAGGAGACCGCACCACAGCATGAGGGCGAACGAGAATTGCCGATGCGAGCGTTGCATCATTTCTCCCTGTGTGAACGAACCGGGCAGGTGAAAAGCACGATTCGTGCCACCGTGCGAGCCGGACAAGAACGGGCCGGCGTTACTCACCCGGCGCGGCGATGCCGAGCCGTTTCATCCTTCTATAGAGGTTCGGCCTGTCCGTGCGCAGGCGGCGTGCCGCCTCCGCCACCACGCCGTTCGCGGCCGAGAGGGCGCGCTCAATTAGGAGACGCTCGTACTCGTCGAGCGTGTCACTCAGCGTCAGTTCCGACTGGACGAGATCGGGGAGGGGCGGCGCCGAGACGCCGTCGCCCATTGGGAGGACCGCGGCGACCTCCGCGGCGCCTATCGTCTTTCCCGCGTGCAGGATCGAGAGCCGCTCGACGATGTTCGCGAGCTCACGAACGTTGCCCGGCCACCGGTGCCGCGCGAGCGAGCGGACCGCCTCGTCGGTCCACTCGGGAGCGGCCTGACCCGAGCGGCGGCGCAGCAATGCGGCGAAGTGGCGCACGAGCGCGGGAATGTCCGCGGGCCGTTCGCGCAACGGCGATACCGCCACGGGAATCACGTTGAGCCGGAAGTAGAGATCCTCGCGGAAAAGGCCTGCCTTCACGGCGCGTTCGAGATCGTGATTCGTGGCCGCGAGAATTCTCACGTCGATCCGGATCGGCTTCCCGCCGCCCACGCGCTCGATCTCCTTCGCCTCGATCGCGCGCAGCAGCTTGGCCTGCGCTTCGGCGCCGAGATCGCCGACCTCGTCGAGCAGGAGCGTGCCCGTGTGCGCCAACTCGAAGCGGCCCAGCCGTCGCTCCGTCGCGCCGGTGAACGCGCCGCGCTCGTGGCCGAACATCTCGCTCTCGACGAGATCGCGCGGGATTGCCGCGCAATTCACGCGCACGAACGGCCGCTCGCGCCGCGGGCTCTGCGCGTGGATCGCCGCCGCCACGAGTTCCTTTCCCGTTCCGCTCTCGCCGGTGATCAGCACGCGTGCATCGCTCGGCGCCACGCGCTGGATCATCGCGCGCAGCTCGCGCATCGAGGGGCTGTCGCCGACGAGCTCCCCGATCAGGCCGAGGTCCGCGCGCAGCGCCGTGCGCTCGCGGCGCGCCATGCGGAGCTCGAGCGCGCTCGCGATCGCGAGGAGGACGCCCTCCGGCGTGAGGGGCTTCTCGAGGAAATTCACCGCACCGAGGCGTGTCGCCTTCACCGCGTCGGCGAGCCCGGCGCGGCCGCTCATCATGATCACGGGCAGCTCGGGAAAGCGTTCGCGCAGCCGTTCGAGCACCGCCATCCCGTCCATCGCACCGGGGATCATGAGGTCGAGCAGCACGAGGTCGGGCTCGAAGTCGTCGGCACGCGCGAGACCGCCGGCGCCGTCCGCCGCGTCGCGCACCTCGAATCCCTCGGAGGTGAGCAGCGCGCTCACCATCCGGCGGATGTTCGGCTCGTCGTCGATGATCAGGACTGATGGCATCAGGCGTCGCGATTCGGGCTCACGTGGGGCTCAATGCTGCACCGGCGGAATCCTTGAATGCTCGCCTCGGTCGGCCAGCACTTTCGTGACGAATCGCTGGCCTTCGGAAATCCGCTCGACTTCGACCGCGACGCTCTCTACCGCGCGCTCGATGCGGTCGAGGCGCTCGGTGACGTCGGCGGGAATCGCGGCCGGCGGCGTGCCCCGACCTTCTATGCGCCGCGACCACGCGCGCACGAGCGGAAAGAGCACAACGCCGAGCACGCCAAAGACGACCGTAACGATCAACACGTCTTCGGTCACGGCGAGTTCCTCCTCGAGGCGTCCGGTCGCGGCAGCGCGCCCGCGTCCGCGCGCTCGGAGAGCAGCTTGGTGAGGAAGCGCTGGTTCTCGGAGATGCGCTCGATTTCTATCGCGACGGAATCGATCGCGCGTTCCATGCGTTCCAGGCGCTCGGCGGACTCGACCCGGGCAGTCGGCACCTTCGGCTGGTTCTCGATCTTCTTCGCCCATGCCTTCACGAGCACGAGCACGCTCGTTCCGGCGAACACGACGGCGAGCAGCGCTCCGATTTCCTGTGGTGCAGCAGCCATCATCCCTCCGTTGCGGTGTTACCTGCCGGGAAGATAAGGCGAATCTCCGTCCCCGACCCACGCGTGCTCTCCGCTTCGACCCGTCCTCCGTGCGCGAGCACGGTCTGCTTCACGATCGCGAGTCCGAGCCCCGTACCGCCCGTCTTGTCCGTCACGTACGGCTCGAAAATCGAGTCGAGTCGTTCCGGCGCGATGCCGACGCCCGTGTCGCGAATCGCGATCACGATCTCGCTCCCGGCACCGGAACTCCGGGCCGACACGTGCGCCGCGATCTCGCCGTTCGCACCGCATGCCTCGACCGCGTTCAGCAGCACGTTGGCCACCGCGCGGCTGAGCGCGTCGTGATGCACGTGCAGCAGCGGCACGCCGGGCTCCGCCTCCACCGTGTACGACAGGTGCGACGGCACAGAAGTTCGAGCGGCCGCCCGCATCAGGTCCGCGACGTCCACGTCGGACGCGGGCCCCTCGGGCAGCCTGCCGAACTGCGCGAAGCTGCGGGCCATGGCTTCCAGTCGAGCCGATTCGGTCGACAGCACCTCGACGGCGTCGGCGAGTTCGGGCGGCACGCCGCGTTTCAGCCGTTCCACCGCGAAGCGGATCGGCGTGAGCGGGTTCTTCAGCTCGTGCGCCACCTGTCGCGCCGACTCGCGGAACGCGGCGAGGCGCTCGGCCTCGATCGCCGCGCGGCGGCCCGCCTCGACGTCCGTCGCCATCTGCCGCATGCCGTCGCGCAGCAGGCCGAACTCGGGCGCGCCGCGCGCACCGGCGACAGCCGGAAGCGGCTCGCCGCGCCTGATGCGCTCCGTCCATCCCACGAGCTCGTGCAGAGGCCGGCTCAGCTGCCTGCTGAGGTGGCCCGCCGCCCGTGACGCCAGCAGGGTGAGCAGCGCGAGGCCCACGAGACCGGTGATCAGGAGAACGGGAACGAACCGCTGCGTGAGGAACTCGAACCGGTGTGCGTACGATACCGACGTGGCCACCTGCCGCTCGTGTTCCGCGAACGCGCGCTCATCGTCGGCCGACCGCGGCGCGCGGCGCGCGACCGCGAGCGCCTTGGCACCGCTCGCCGCCACGCTGTCCCACGCCGCGGTGCCGCTCAGCTTCGGCAGCAGCCACGCCGTGGTGCCGCTCCACGCGAGCGTGAGCACGATCGAGGGCACGAACGCGAACAGTGCGAGAATGAGAAACAGCCGGGAGCGATAACCGATTCGCTTCACTGACGGGATGTACGGGTGAGGAGTGAGGAGGGTTTCACTTCCAAGTTATGGCTCTCGTGGGGTGGATGCACCCCAAAAGGTGACAAACGCCTTCGTCCCCATTAGGTTACGGGCACGATGCGCCGAGCGCGTCGATGATCGCCGCGGCTTAAAGCAACACGCAGCCCCGATCACCGGCACGTCCGGAGCGTCGGGAAAACGAAGGGGCAACGGCGTCTGCGCCATCACCGTCTCCCGGGTCCGCGGTAGCAAAGCAAGCAGAATACCGCCCCGGAAGAGCTGATGAGCGTGCTCGCAACAGCGCCCTTTCATCATAGTCCGGGCAGCTGCACTCGCAGCGAGTCCGCCGCGCCAAATGCGCGCGGCAGCAGCGCGAAGTGCGCCCGGCCAACGGCGAGCAGCCAGAAAACATGAAGTCACGTCATTCGCACATCGCGTCCACGCGCGCGCCCATCGCGCCCATGCACCGTGGTCCCCAGGCACACGCCGCCTCGTCGGCTCTCGGCGGTCCGCTGGTCCACGCGCCGAACGCCGCACTCCTCATCGACTTCGACAACGTCACGATGGGGATCCGCTCCGACCTCCAGACGGAGCTCCGCAACCTCCTTTCCTCCGACATCATCCACGGCAAGGTGGCGGTCCAGCGCGCCTACGCCGACTGGCGCCGCTATCCGCAGTACATCGTGCCGCTCTCCGAGGCGTCGATCGACCTCATCTTCGCGCCGGCCTACGGCTCGTCGAAGAAGAACGCGACCGACATCCGCCTCGCCATCGACGCGATCGAGCTCGTGTTCACGCGTCCCGAAATCGGCACGATCATCCTGCTGTCCGGCGACTCCGATTTCTCGAGCCTCGTCATCAAGCTCAAGGAGTACGGCAAGTACGTGATCGGCGTCGGCATCCGCGAGTCGTCGAGCGACCTGCTCGTGCAGAACTGCGACGAGTACTACAGCTACAACGCACTCGCGGGGCTGGTGAAGTCCGGTGAGGAAACGGGCGCCGCAAAGTACGATCCGTGGGAGCTCGTCACCGAGTCGATCACGCGCATGGTGCGCAACGGCGACGTGATGCGCTCGGACCGCCTCAAGCAGGTGATGCAGGAGATCGACAACACGTTCGACGAAAAGAACCTCGGCATCTCGAAGTTCTCGAAGTTCTGCCTCGAGGCCGCGCAGAAGGGGCTGCTGGTAGTGACCAAGCTGGAGAACGGCCAGCTCGACGTCGCGCCGCCCGCCGGCGCCGACAAGAGCGCCGCGCCGGCTCCTGCGGCCGGCACCGCACGCGCCCCATCCGCGCCCCGAGCGGCTTCGCCCGCCCCGGCCGCTGAAGGTGAAGAGCGCGAGCCCCGCGGTCGCCGCGGTCGCCGCGGTGGACGCGGCCGCAATCGCGGCGAGCGCACCGAAGCGTCGTCGGCGGATTCGGCGGCTTCGGCGGTCACCGCGGAGCACGCGATCGTCACGGCCGCGATCGACCAGTCGCGGATCGTGACGCCCGTGTCGCCGATCAAGGTGGTGCCTTCAGTGCCGGCAGCGCCTGCGATCGTGCCGGTGGAAGTGGCGCCGCAGGAGCAACGCGTGCCCGCCGGGCCGCGCGAGCGGAGTTCGCATCACGCTGCCGCGCCGCGCGAGCGGAGTGCAGATCACGCTGCGGCGCCGCGCGAGCGCAGTGCGCCGGCCGCGCAGGGCGATTCGTCGATCGGCGTCTCCGGGGTTCGCCTCACACGCGACGAAGCGTTCTCTCTCGTTCGCGATGCCGTGGCGGCACTCGCCGTCGGCGACGACGCGGTACCCAGCGAGCGCGTGCGGCAGAAGGCGTTCGCCCTCCTCGGTCGCGACAGCGAGAGCCTCAGCGAACGGAACTTCGCGCGCATCCTGCGCGACGCGCACGACGGGGACGTGGTGGACCTTCGCAAGCGCGGCGACGCGTTCGAAGTGGCAGCGGCGGCGAGCGTGGCGAGCGTTGCCGATCAGCTCGAAGTGAAGGAGGCGGCGCTCAAGGCCGCCGCCGCGCAGGAGAAGGCGGCGAACACCGTCGCCGTCCCGCGCGGCATGGGACACCGTGGCGCGCCGGCTCGTGGCGGTCGCGGCGCGTTCGGCGGCAAGGTTGCCGCACCGCCGTCGAACCTGCTTCTGCTCGGCGTCGTCGATGACTCGCCGGTCGCGGGCGCGGATGCCGCCAAGCCAGCCCGTCGCAGCCGCGCGCGGAAGGACGACGCGGGAACCGAATCGGGCGCCGCCGACGAAAAGCCGGCTCGCACGCGAGTTCCGCGTCCCAGGAAGCCCAGCACCACGGCGTGACGCGTCGGCCGCTGCCGGCGGCGTTCTACGCGCGCCAAACGGAACTCGTGGCGCGCGAGTTGCTGGGCGCGGTGCTCGAATGCACCGTGAACGGCACGCGCTGCCGCGGCAGGATAGTCGAGACCGAGGCGTATACGGGCGAGGAGGATCTTGCCTGCCACGCGGCGGCGGGCCGTACGGCGCGCACGGAGGTGCTGTACGGGCCGGCGGGGCGCGCGTATGTGTACTTCATCTACGGCATGCATTGGTGCGTCAACGCGGTCACGCGGCGCGCCGGGATGCCCAGCGCCGTGCTCATCCGCGCGGTCGAACCGCTCGAGGGAATCGAGGCGATGCGGCGGCGGCGCCATGGGCGGCCCGACCGCGAGCTGACCAACGGGCCTGCGAAGCTGTGCGAGGCGTTCGGGATCACCGGGCCGCGGCATCACGGGGCATCGCTGATTTCGTCGCCGTTGCGGATCCTCGAGGGGGAGCCGGTGCGGGATGAGGATGTCGCCGTTACGCCGCGGATCGGAATCGTCAAGGCGGCTTCGGATCCGCTTCGATGGATCGTGAGGTCGAGCGCGTTCGTTTCAGGGCGGAGACCGAGAAGAGATGAGACGTGAGATGAATCCGGGATGCGGAAGTTCGACCCGATGCAGGATGCAGAAGAGGAATCCGGGATGCCGGTCAAGAGATGAGAGCTGAGTTTGAATGTGGAATGCGAAAAGGGCGCGAACTCGGTGTGAGTCGCGCCCTTGGTCGTTTCGTATCCCGCATCCCGCGTCCCCCTCAAATCTCATCTCTTGACCGGCATCCCGCATTCCTCTTCTGCATCCTGCATCACGGCTACCACTTCTCGATCGACGTCCCAAAGTTGTACCTGAGCCCCAGCGCCCAAATCGTGGTGAATCCCGTGCCGTTCAGGTACCAGTCCGACTTCCCCTGCGTCGGCATCACCGTGAACTGCGCGAACGGCGCAAACCGCTTGTAGACGTACATCAGGCCTACGTTGCCGAACGCCTTGCCCATCGAACGCGCGTTGACGATCGCCTTATTGTTTGAGTCCGCCGCTGCCTGCGTCGGGAACGTATTGCACCCGGAGCAAGTCCTGAGCGCCGCGGAATTGATGAAGTTGAACGAGTATCCGACGCCGACGTACGGCTTGAACGCCCGGTACTCGGGCGTGAAGATCATCAGCGCGAAGCCGAGCCGGCGCATGTCGTTGATGTTCACCGCGAGCGGTGCCGCGCCGGTGGGGCTGCCGATCGACGAACTCGTGCTGAAGTACGACTGATCGGCGAAAATGTTGAGCGCGAACTTCGTGCGGGTCAGCATCCAGTCCGCGCCGATCGTCGGCGCGTTCGTGTGCACGTTCTCCGTGCCGAATGCGGTCCCGAAACTCGTATATCCGCCGTACGCGCCCCAGTACCACGAGTCCGCAAAGCCCTGCGTCGCCGACTGCGCGGCTCCGACCGACGGCGTGAGCCCGACCGCGCCTATTGCGGCCAGCGAGAGGACGACGAGACGAGACGATCGCATACGCTATACCTCGAAATGGAGGATCCTTTCGGTGATCTCATCGGGGCTCCACCGACTCCCACAGCCCGCGCCCGCGGGCGGCACTCCGCCACCGGGGTGCCCTCTTGGGCCTCCCGGAGCTTCATGGGTGGGACGATGATGAGGTCAAACTGGTCACGAAAAGCCGGAAGCCGGAAGCTGGAAGCCGGAGAAGGCCGAATCGAGGTTCCGTGTCCAGGCCTCCGGCTTCCGGCTTATTTCAGGATCCCGACCTTCCCGGCGACCTTCCGGATACTCTCGACCGCGCGATCCAGGTCCGCCCGCGAATGCGCGGCCGAAACCTGGCAGCGGAGCCGTGCGGTGCCGTGCGGAACCACCGGGAAACCGAAGCCCGTGACGAAGATCCCCTCGTCGAGGAGCATCTCGCTCATCCGGATCGCGTCCGCCGTCTCGCCGATGATGATCGGCACGATCGGCGTCTCGCCTTCGAGCGGCTTGAGTCCGGCGCTGACCAGCGCGGCGCGGAAATGGCGCGTGTTCTCGTGCAGCGTGCGGACCCGCTCCGGATGCGCCTCGATGAAACGCACCGCCGCCAGGGCGCTGGAGGCGACAGTCGGCGGCAGCGCGTTCGAAAAAAGCTGGGGACGCGCGCGCTGTGTGAGCATGTCGCACAGCGACGCAGGCCCCGCGACGAACCCCCCCGACGCACCGCCGAGCGCCTTGCCGAGCGTCGAGGTGATGACATCGACTTCGCCGAGCACTCCGAAATGCTCCGGCGTACCGCGTCCGGTCGCGCCGATCACGCCCGTCGCGTGCGAGTCGTCGACGATCAGCACCGCGTCGTGATCGCGCGCGATCTGGAGCAGCTGGGGAAGCTTCGCGATGCTCCCTTCCATCGAGAAGATTCCGTCGGTCCAGATCAGCCGGCGTTTCGCACCCTTGTTCGCCTTCAGTTTGGCGACGAGGTCATCGAGGTCGCCGTGCGGATACACGGCCGTCGTGCACTTGGTGATCGCTTTCGCGAGGCGAATCGAGTCGATGATCGACGCATGATTCAGCGCGTCGGAGCAGACGAAGTCGCCCTCTTCGACGACCGTCGACGTGAGCCCTTCGTTCGCATTCCACGCGGCGACGAACGACATCGATGATTCCGTCCCGACGAACCGCGCGAGTGCCTCCTCGAGTTCGCGGTGAATCGTGAACGTGCCGCAGATGAACCGCACGCTTCCGGTGCCCGCGCCGTACTTCTCGAGGCCGTCGATCCCCGCCTGCACGACGCTCGGCTCGTCGCACAAGCCGAGGTAGTTGTTGGAGGAGAGGATCAGGACGTCGCCGCGGCCCTCCATCTTCACATGCGCCGACTGCGGCGATTCCAGGTAATTGAGGGTCTTGTAGACTCGCTCTTCCTTGAGTTTGGAGATGCGAGAGTTGAGGTCGGATATGAAGTGCTGGTTCAGGGACATCGTTTTGGGGAAGGGCGTAAGACGAGCAGACGGTAATTGGTCATTGGTTGTTGGTTCTTGGCCCCGGCATCGAACCAATCCGGCGAGGTTCGTGGCTGGGGCCAACTACCAAGAACCAATGACCAAAAACCGATTACTCGCCTGTTAGTTCGAGATCTCAAAAATGACTTTCCCCGCCTCCCCCGACTTGATCACCCGGATCGCCTCCGCGTGCTCATCCAGCGGGAACCGGTGCGTAATGACCGGCCGCGGATCGAACTGCCCGGACCGAAGAAACTGAGTCATCTGGATCCACGTCTCGTACATCCGACGCCCGACCACGCCGTAGACGGTCACGCCCTTGAAGATGATCTCCTTTGCGAGATCGAGCTCCATCGGCTTGGCGGGGATTCCGAGGATTTGCACGCGGCCGCCGACCCTGACGAGCGCGAAGGCCTGGTGAATCGCGGCGGGGACGCCGCTCATCTCGAGCACGATGTCCACGCCGAGTCCGTCGGTCGCGGCCTTCACGGCGGCGTCGGCGTCCTTCGGATGCACGGCATCGTGCGCGCCCATCGCGCGCGCCAGTTCCAGGCGCTTCGGGTTCACGTCGCTCGCGATGATCCGCGAGGCTCCCGCCGCCCGGCAAATGCCCACCGCAAAAATTCCGATCGGGCCGCACCCGGTGACCAGGACCGTCGAGCCGGGAAGCTCGGTTCCGTGCAGCGCCGTGTGGAACGCGTTCCCCATGGGATCGTGGATCCCGCCGACCTCGAACGACACGTCGTCGTCCAGGTGCCACACGTTCGTCGCCGGCATCGCGATGAACTCCGCGAAGCAGCCGTCGCGGTCCACGCCGATGATCTTCGTGTTCGGGCAGACGTGCCCGTTGCCGGTGCGGCAGAGATGGCAGCGGCCGCACACGATGTGTCCCTCGGCGGTCACGCGGTCGCCGACCTTCACGTCGGTGACCAGCGATCCCACCGTCGCGACCTCGCCGGCGAACTCGTGGCCGACGGTGAACGGCGGCTTGCATCGCCCCCGCGCCCAGTCGTCCCATTCGTGAATGTGAACGTCGGTGCCGCATACGCCGGCGCGGCGGACGCGGATGAGCACTTCATTGTCCCGGATCGACGGAACCGGAACATCCTTGAGCACGAATCCCACAGCGGGGGACTCTTTGACGAGAGCCTTCATGAATGAAAACTCACCTGCTGCAAACGCTGGCGAAAGTGCGGGTGAATCCGGCTGTCACGTATCCCCGTACAATTCGTCAATGTGGGGCGGGGATGGCTGCCCGCTGCGAGGACGCCCCAATAGACGAGGATCGCCCGATGACGCTCGACGCCCGCTGGATCCGACGCGCTCACGCACGAGCCGGCACCGCCGTGCTGCCGCTCATACTGGCCGGATGCTCCTTTCTCTTTCCGCCGCGCCCCGGCATGGACGGCAGTCTGGCGC
>Ga0097691_1002693_pt1 | contig 11512 bp, 9 predicted proteins | sample NGESurdeep072012_8_FD_72858 | JGI IMG/M metagenome (GOLD analysis project Ga0097691, IMG submission 72858) | Arctic peat soil microbial communities from Barrow, Alaska - NGEE Surface sample 210-1 deep-072012 | ecosystem: Environmental > Terrestrial > Soil > Wetlands > Peat ...
GGCGAAGTGCCCGAGATCGTCACCGCCATCGGCGGCGCGGCGATGCCGCGCGGTGTCGCCCCGCTGATGTTTCATCGCGCGGCGCTGGAGCAGTCGTCAGTCGCACGTCATCAGTCGTCAGTCGTCAGTCGTCAGCCGCTGCCCACCTACATCTACGATGCCGAGACGCCGCGTCTGCTCGCGACGCCGACGCACTACGCGTACGTCAAAGTGGCCGAAGGGTGCGACTACACGTGCGCCTTCTGCATCATCCCGACGCTGCGCGGCAGCTACCGCAGCCGCCCCGCCGACTCGATCGTGCGCGAAGCACGGGCGCTCGCCTCGCGCGGCGTAAAGGAGCTCCTGCTCATTTCGCAGGACACGACCTTCTACGGCGTCGACCGCCGCGAGCGCGGCGCGCTCGCGCGTCTTCTGCGCGAGCTGAACGCGGTGGACGGCATCGAGTGGATCCGCCTGCTCTACCTCTATCCGACGACGATCGACGACGCGACGCTCGCCGCGATGGCCGAATGCGACAAGGTGTGCCGCTACATCGATCTGCCGCTGCAGCACGCGTCCAATCCGGTCCTCAAGCGCATGAAGCGTCCCGGCACGCGGCAGAAATACGACGCGCTGCTGGCGCGGATTCGCGCGCGCGTGCCCGGCGTCTCGCTGCGCACCACCTTCATCGTCGGCTTCCCCGGCGAGACCGCCGCCGATGTCGACGCGCTGAGCGCGTTCGTCACCGACCACGGATTCGACCACGTCGGTGTCTTCACCTACTCGCACGAGGAAGGCACCTCCGCCTACGCGCTCGACGACGATGTGCCGGCCCGGACGAAGGCGGCACGCCGGACGCGGGTGATGAATCTGCAGAAGCGGCTGGTCCAGACACGGCAGCGGGGCCGAATCGGCGAGCGGGTGCGCGTGCTCGTGGACGGTCCGGCCAGCGAGCACGAGCTCGTCCTCAAGGCCCGGCTGGCGACCCAGGCGCCCGACATCGACGCGTGCGTCTATCTGACGGAGTGCGACCCGTCCACGTATCGATTGGGCGATTTCGCCGAGGTCGAGATCGTCGGGGCACACGGCTACGACCTCGTCGCCAGGCCCGTCCCAGCCGCCTGAAACGTGCCACATTTGTGCTATAGTTTTGTGTTCGAGCCTGGTTGCAGGACCGGAGTGGGCGTGTGCCCACTTTTTTAGTTTATGGGAGCCTCCGACGTCGTCGAACAAGTGCGGACGCTGGCGAATCGTGTCGCGGGCACCTACGGCCTCGACATCTTCGACGTGCAGTTCCGCCGTGAAGCGGGCGGCATGATCGTCCGCGTGCAGATCGATCGCCCCGGCCCCGCGGCCACCGCCGCGGAGAGCGTCAGCGTCGAGGACTGTGCGCGCGTCAGCCGTGATTTGAGCGCGATCCTCGACGTCGAGGACGTCGTGCCCACGGCGTACACACTGGAAGTGTCGTCGCCGGGGCTCGACCGGCCGCTCCGGCACGCCGACGACTATCGGCGCTTTGCGGGCCGGCGCGCGAAGCTCGTGATGCGCGAGGCGGTGGACGGCCACACCTTCTTCCGAGGGCGGCTGGGCGGCGTCGAGCACGACTCGGTGGTGATAGACGCAGACGACGGCCGCCAGCACCGCGTGCCGGTCGGCGTAATTACGCGCGCGAATCTTGAAGTGGACTTTTAACATGTCGAACCCGTTGCAGCAGACCATCGAGGCGTTGGCGAAAGAAAAGGGCATCGAGCCCGACGTCGTCATCAGCGCCATTGAGGAAGCGGTCGCCACCGCTTCGCGCAAGTACTACAAGACCGGCGAAAACCTGAAGACGCGTTTCAACCTGGAAACGGGCCAGGTCGACCTCTTCGCGCTGAAGACCGTCGTCCAGGACGTCACCAACGCCGCCACCGAGATCGCCCTCGACGAAGCGCGCCAGATGTACCGCCAGCTCTACGGTGACGATGTCGCCAACAGCATCGAGCTCGGCGACGAGATGGAGTTCCCCAAGCCGACCGAAGTGCTGGGGCGCATTGCCGCGCAGACCGCCAAACAGGTGATCTTCCAGAAGGTCCGCGAGGCCGAGCGCGAAAACATCTTCACCGAGTACAACCAGCGGGTCGGCGAAGTGCACAGCGGCACGATCAAGCGCTTCGAGAACGGCGACATCATCCTCGAGATCGGCCGCATCGAGGCGGTGCTGCCGCGCAAGGAACAGTCGCGCGCCGAGAGCTACACGCCGGGCGACCGCGTGCGCACCGTGATCAAAGGGGTCAACCGCGGCGCGAAGGGTCCGCAGATTGTGCTCTCGCGCACGGACCCGGCGCTCCTCATCAAGCTCTTCGAGCAGGAAGTCCCGGAGATCTACGACGGCACGGTGATGATCCGCGGCGCGGTCCGCGAAGCGGGCGATCGCGCCAAGGTCGCCGTCTTCTCGCGCGAGCGCGACGTCGATCCGGTCGGCGCCTGCGTCGGCATGAAGGGCACGCGCGTCCAGTCGATCATCCGCGAGCTGCGCGGCGAGAAGATCGACATCGTCGAGTTCTCGGATGATCCGATCGCATTCGTCACCAACGCGCTGAGCCCGGCGAAAGTGCAGCGCGTGTCGATCGTCGATGACCGCGAGCGCGTCATGGAAGTCGTCGTCGAGGACAAGCAGCTGTCGCTGGCCATCGGCAAGAAGGGCCAGAACGTGCGGCTCGCCGCCAAGCTGACCGGCTGGCGCATCGACATCAAGAGCGAGGAAGAAAAGCGCAAAGAGGTCGAAGCGCAGTTCGAGGGGCTGGAGGCGCTCGGCGGCGAAGCGGCCGAAGGCGCCGAGCCGGCGGCGCCAGGGGATGCCGATGCGGCGGCCAGTGCGGGAGTGCAGGAAGCGGCCGAGACGCCGCTGCCCTACACGCTCGCCGGCATCGGAGAGAAGACGATCCGGAAGCTCGTCGACGGCGGCTTTGCCAGCCAGGAAGCGGTCGCCGGCGCGACCGTCGATCAATTGTCGGAGCTCCCGGGCATCGGCGGGAAAACCGCCGAGAAGATTCTCGCCGCCGCGCGCGGCGAGCAGGAACCCGCGGCGGCAGAAACCGCGGCGGAAACGAAGTAACGCGAGGTCGAGTTGGCCACTGTCAGGATTTACAAGGTCGCGGAATTGCTCGGCACGACGAGCCAGGAAGTGACGGCGCTCCTCAAGCGCGATCACGGCATCGAGGTGAAGAGCGCCTCGAGCACGATCGAAGAGGTCGTCGGGCGGCAGTTCGTGGAGCGCCTCGCGCGCCAGCGCAACATCGCGCTGCCAAGCGGCGACATCTTCGCGGAAACGCCGATCGTCAAAGGCAAGAAGGGCGCCGCTCCCGCCAAGAAAGCCACCGAGCCGCCCAAGCCGGCGGCCCCTGCCCTGCCGCCGCCGCGACTCGTGAAGATGGCGAAGCCGGCCGCGGTGGCCGAACCCGAGATCGAGCCGGACGTCGAGCCCGAGGCGCCGGCGGAGGCCGCGGAGCCGCCGGCTGAGGTCGTCGAGGTGCCCTCGCCAATCGCCGAGCGCATCGACACGCCGTCGGCGCCGCCCGTGGCGATCGCCGCCGAGATGCCGGCCGCAATCGCCGCGACGCCCGCGCCCGCCGCCGAACCGCCGGCCAAACCGGCCGCGGTCCGGGGACGCGTCGTCCAGCCGAAAATGCGTCTGCGCATCGAAGAACAGCGTCCGACGACGCCGACGCCGCCGCTGCCGACCGGCCCCGCGCCGCGCATGGCGCCGCGGCCCGCGTTGCCGCGCACCGACCGGCCCGCGCTTGCGGGCGCCGCGCGCCCCGCCGGGGCGCCGGCCGCGCCGCAGGCGGCCACCGGCAACATGCGTCCGGGTCAGCCCGCGGCCCGTCCCGGCAGCCTGCCGCCACCGCGGCCTGCCTATCCGGGCTCGGCGCCGAGGCCGACGCCCGGCGGTCCGCGTCCGCTCCCGTCGCAGCCGGTGCGCACGCAGCCGCCGGGGATGCCGCCGCGTCCGGGCGGTCCGTATCCGCAGCGGCCGGGCATGCCGTCGCGGCCGCCGTACCGTCCGGCGTATCAGGGCCATCGGCCCGCGTCGGGCGCGCGCCGCGAATCGTCGCGCCCGTCGGCCCCGCCGATGCCGGCCGCGCCGCCGCCGGTCACGCGCACGATCACGCTCGCCGAAGGCATGACGGTGAAGGACCTGGCCGACAAGCTGGATCTGCGCGTCAAGGACCTCCTCGCGAAGCTGCTGAACAAGCGGCTCATGATGACGATCAATTCCACGCTCGACACCGAGACCGCCACGATGCTCGCGCGCGAGTTCGGCGCCGACGTGCAGATGCGCAGCTTCGAAGAGGAGCTGCTGCAGGGGGATTCGGAAGACGCGCGCGCCGAGGACATCGTCACGCGCGCCCCGGTCGTCACGGTCATGGGCCACGTCGACCACGGCAAGACCAGCCTGCTCGACGCGATCCGCGAAACGCGCGTGGCCGAGCGCGAGGCGGGCGGCATCACGCAGCACATCGGTGCGTATCACGTCACCATCAACGGCCGGAACATCGTGTTCCTCGACACGCCCGGCCACGAAGCGTTCACCCTGATGCGCGCCCGCGGCGCCAAGGTCACCGACATCGTCATCATCGTCGTCGCGGCCGACGACGGCGTGATGCCGCAGACGCGTGAGGCGATCGATCACGCCAAGGCGGCCGGCGTGCCGATCATCGTGGCGATCAACAAGATCGACAAGCCGGGCGCCGCTCCGGAGCGCGTGAAGCGCGAGATGACCGAGCTCGACCTCATGCCCGAGGAATGGGGCGGCAAGACCGTGACCGTCGAAGTGTCGGCGAAGAAGAAGCAGAACATCGAGCTCTTGCTCGAGATGATTCTGCTCGTCAGCGACATCGGCGAGTTGAAGGCGAATCCGAAGCGCAACGCGTCGGGGACCGTGCTCGAGGCCAAGCTCGACAAAGGCCGCGGGCCGGTGGCGACGATTCTGGTGCAGGACGGGACGCTGCACGTGGGCGATAGCTTCATCGCCGGGCCGATCGTCGGCCGCGTGCGCGCGCTCATCGACGATCGCGGCAAGCCGGTGAAGTCGGCCGGGCCGTCGATGCCGGTGGAGGTGCTTGGTCTGGCCGGCCTGCCGCAGCCGGGCGACGCCTTCCAGGCGCTGGCCGACGCGGCGAAGGCGCGGCAGATCGCGACGTTCCGGCAGGAGCAGGCGAAGACGCGATCGCTCGGCGCGAAAGGCGGCCGTCTCACGCTCGAATCGCTGCAGGCGCAGATCGCCGAAGGCGGCATGAAGGAGCTGCCGATCATCATCAAGGCCGACGTGCAGGGCTCGGCCGAAGTGCTCGCCGACACGCTCACGAAGCTGACCGACGAGAAGGTGAAGGTCCGCATCATCCACTCCGGCGTCGGCGCCGTGAACGAGTCGGACGTGCTGCTCGCGTCGGCGTCCAATGCCATCATCATCGCGTTCAACGTGCGTCCCGACCGCAATGCCGAGGAGATCGCCACGCGCGAGCGCGTCGACATCCGCCAGCACTCGGTGATCTACAACGTCACCGACGAGATGAAGAAGGCGATGACGGGGCTGCTCGAACCGGTCTTCAAGGAAGTCCGCATCGGCGTCGCCGACGTGCGCAACACCTTCAAGGTTCCCAAGTACGGCACGATCGCCGGCTGCATGGTCACCGAGGGCCGCATCACGCGCTCGGGCGACACCCAGGCGCGCCTGCTGCGCGACCACGTGGTCATCTACGAAGGCAAGATCGGTTCGCTGCGGCGTTTCAAGGATGACGCGAGCGAGGTCAAAGCCGGGTTCGAGTGCGGCATCGGCTTCGAGAAGTACAACGACCTGAAGGTCGGCGATCTCATCGAAGTCTTCGCCATGGAGCGCGTTCCCGTATTGGCATAATTAGGAATTAGGAAGTAAGAATTCCTAATTCCTGGTTCCTAATTCCTAATTTCAATGTCCCAAGGCTCCAGGCCCGATCGCGTCGCCGACCTGATTCGAGCGGAGCTCGCGCTGCTGCTCGCGCGCGAGGTGCACGACCCCGGCATCGGCTTCGTCACGCTGACGCGCGTCCAGGTCAGCCCGGATCTCCAGCTCGCGCGGATCTACTACACCGCGCTCGGCGACGAGGCGGCGAGGAAGAAGACCGCGCGCGCGCTCGATCGCGCCGTGCCGTTTCTCCGGCGTCAGATCGGATCGCGTCTCCGCCTGAAGCGCGTGCCCGAGCTGGTGTTCCACTACGACGAGTCGATTGCGGGCCAGGACCGCATCGAGCAGCTCCTGAACGACATCCACGCCCACGCGCCGACCAGTGACGCAAGCGATGACCCAAGCGGTGAGAATGACGAGTAGCGCGCCCGAAATTCAGCAGATCGTCGACGCGATCCGCGGCCGTCAACGCTTCGTCCTCTCGTCCCATTCCCGGCCCGACGGCGACTCCATCGGATCGCAGCTCGCCATGGCCTACGCGCTGCGCGCGCTGGGAAAAGACGTCGCCGTCGTCAATGCCGACCCGGCGCCGCCGCCGCTGATGGCGTTCCCCGGCGTGCCCGACATTCGCATCGCGCCGACGGTCGACGACGACTTCGACGCGGCGATCATCATGGAGTGCGGCGATTTGGGGCGCACCGGCGTCGCCGGCCTCGACCGGTTCTTCGTCGTCAACATCGATCATCATCCCGGGAACACCGGGTACGGCCGGATCAACTGGTTCGATGCGGGCGCGGCCGCCTGCGGCGAGATGGTGTTCGATCTCGTCCGCGCGCTCGGCGTGAAGCTGTCGCTCGAGATCGCGACGCATATTTACCTCGCCATCCTGACCGACACCGGCTCGTTCCACTACTCGAGCATTTCGACGCGCACCTTCGACATCTGCCACGAGGCGCTCGAGGCGGGCGTCGACCCGGTGCTGGTGGCGCGCAATGTGTACGACAGCAACAACATGGGGCGGCTGAAGCTGTTCGGCGCGGTGCTGAGCGCGATGCAGATCGACGGCACCGGCCGGATCGCCATCGTCTACCTCGATCACGAGATGGCGCGCGAAGCGGGCGGCACCTACGAGGACACCGAAGGGCTGATCAACCTGCCGCTGACCGTGAAGGAGATTCAGGCGGTCGTCTTCTTCAAGCAGGCTGAGGGCGAAGAGTACCGCGTGAGCATGCGATCGAAGGGCAACATCGATATCGGCGCCGTGGCGAAGGAGTTCGGCGGCGGCGGCCACAAGAACGCCGCCGGCTGCACGGTGAACGGCGCCATCGATGCGCTGCAGAAGCTCCTGCTCGAGAAGATCGAACAGGCGATCGATGGACGGCCTGTTAGTCGTTGACAAGCCGGCCGGTCCGACCTCGCACGACGTCGTGGCGCGAATGCGCCGCGTGCTCGGCGAGCGGCGGATCGGCCACACGGGCACGCTCGATCCGGCGGCGACCGGCGTCCTGCCCCTCGTGCTCGGGCGCGCCACGCGCCTGGCGCGATTCCTGAGCGCGCGCGACAAGAGCTACGACGCCGTAATTCGTCTGGGCGTCGCCACCGACACCTACGACGGCCGCGGCGTGGCGGTGGGCCCGCGCCACGACGGCGCGTGGCCGTCGCGCGAGGCCATCGCGGCGGCGCTCGATCGTTTCCGCGGGACCTTCGAGCAGCAGCCGCCCGCTTTCTCGGCGAAGAAGATTGACGGACGCCGCAGCTACACGCTGGCGCGGGCCAGAGGGCAGGCTCCTGCCCCTCCCGCCCTTCCTGCCCTTCCCGCCCCCGTCAGCGTGACGGCCCGGACGATAGACCTCGTCAGTGTCGACGGCGACTGCGTCACGCTCGCGATCGACTGCTCAGCCGGCTTCTACGTGCGCTCGCTCGCGCACGATCTCGGAGCAGCGCTCGGCACGGGCGCTCACCTGGCGGCGCTGCGCCGCACGCGCAGCGGCGACTTCACGCTGGCCGATTCGCTGCCGCTCGCGGCGGCGGAGAACGATCGCGACGCCGCGCTGGCGGCGGTGATTCCGCTCGATCGCATGCTGCTCAGTCTGCCGGCGGTGCTGTTGACCGAGCAGGGCGCGCGGCACGCCGCGCACGGCCGTGATCTGGGCGCGGCCGATGTGGCCGGGGGAACGATCGGCGCGGCCGAGGTGTGCCGCCTCCTCAATCAGAGCGGCGAGCTGGTCGGGATCGGCCAGCCGGCGAGGGCGCCCGGGCTTTTGCATCCCTCGGTTGTTCTGGTGTAACATGTTGAGATTGTTCGACTAAGAGATTTTTCGGTTTAGACGGCGAGTCCGGTTCCGAGGCGCCCGCGGCCGCAGCAAGAAGGTTCTGGACCGTTCGTGGAGGGAAAGCGTGGCGTTGACCAAAGACCGCAAGACCGAGTTGATTGGCAGTTACAAAACACACGAAGCCGACACCGGGTCGCCTGAAGTGCAAGTGGCCATCCTCAGCGAGCGCATCAACTACCTCACCGAGCATTTCAAGGCACACGCCAAGGATCATCATTCGCGCCGCGGGCTGCTGATGCTCGTCGGCCGGCGCCGCCGGCTGCTCGATTATCTCAAGGCCAAGGACGCGCACCGCTACGCGGATTTGATCAAGCGCCTGAATATCCGCAAATAGAGTTAAGAGGAGTCGGTTTGCCTTTTAACCTTTCACTGTGAAGTTGTGATTTCCATTATGACTACGCGCGAACTCACCATCGGCCAGAACACTCTCAGGCTCGAAACCGGCAAGCTCGCCAAACAGGCGGGCGGCGCCGTCATCGTCCGCTTCGGCGATTCGGTCGTGCTCGTCACGGCCTGCCGCGCGGCGAATCAGCGAGAGGGCATCGATTTTCTCCCGCTGACGGTCGACTACCGGGAATACACCTACGCGTCGGGGCGCATCCCCGGCGGCTTCTTCAAGCGCGAAGGCAAGCCGGCGGAAAAAGAAGTGATCACGAGCCGCTGTATCGATCGGCCGACGCGGCCGCTCTTCCCGCCGGGCTGGCGCTACGAGACGCAGATCATCGCGCTCGTCCTGTCGGCCGACCAGGAGAACGACACCGACGTCCTCGCCATCACGGGCGCCTCCGCCGCGCTCGCGATCTCGGAGATTCCCTTCGCGAAAACGATCGCCGCTGTCCGCATCGGCCTCATCGACGGCCAGTTCATCGTCAACCCGACCTTCCTGCAGCGGAAAGGCAGCTTGCTGGATCTGGTCGTCGCCGGCAGCAAGGACGGCCTGGTGATGGTCGAGGCGGGCGCGAAGGAAGTCACCGAGGCGCAGGTCGTCGAGGCGCTCGAAACGGCGCACGCCGCGATCAAGCAGATCGTGGCGGCGATCGACGATCTCGCGAAGGAAGCCGGCAAGAAGAAGATGACGGTCGCCAAAAAGGAGATCGGCCACGACTTCTATCGCGAGGTCGAAGAGAAGGTCTACGTGCCGCTGACCGAAGCGATGCGGATCCGCGGGAAGCTCGAGAACTACGAGACGGTCGAACAGGCGCTGAAGGATCTGATCGCGTCGATTCCTGAGGGGGAAGTCGAACGAAAGACCGAAGCGAAGGCGATCTTCAAGGAGCTGAAGGAAAAGGTCCTGCGCGAAGAGGTGCTGACGCACAACGTCCGGCTCGACGGCCGCAAGTTCGACGAAGTGCGTCCCATCTGGATCGAAACCGGCGTCCTCCCGCGCACGCACGGCTCGGCCGTGTTCACGCGCGGCGAGACCCAGGCGCTCGTCACCTGCACGCTCGGCACCGCCGACGATGCCCAGAAGATCGAGAGCTTCGAGGGAGAAACGTGGAAGAGCTTCATGCTCCACTACAACTTCCCGCCCTTCTCGGTCGGCGAGGTCGGCTTCATGCGCGGCCCCGGACGCCGCGAGGTCGGCCACGGCGCGCTCGCCGAGCGCTCGCTTCTGCCGATGATGCCGGCTGAAGAACAGTTTCCCTACACCGTACGCGTCGTGTCCGACATTCTCGAGTCGAACGGCTCCTCGTCGATGGCCACCGTCTGCGGCGGCTCGCTCGCGATGATGGACGCCGGCGTGCCGCTCAAGAACGCGGTGGCCGGAATCGCGATGGGGCTCGTGATGGACGAGAAGACCGGCAAATACGCCGTGCTCTCCGACATCGCCGGCGCGGAAGATCACTACGGCGACATGGACTTCAAGGTGGCGGGCACCGCCACCGGCATCACCGCGCTGCAGATGGACATCAAGGTCGGCGGCATCACCACCGACATCATGCGGAAAGCGCTCGACCAGGCGCGCCGCGGCCGCCTGCACATCCTCGACAAGATGCGCGCCGCGCTCGAATCGCCGCGGCAGAACATCTCGGCGTTCGCACCGCGCATTGTCACGATCCGGATCCCGGTCGACAAGATCCGCGACGTCATCGGGCCGGGCGGCAAGATGATCCGCAGCATCATCGAGCGGACCGGGGTCAAGATCGACGTGGAAGACGACGGCCGCGTGAACGTGGCGTCGGCCGACGAGACCTCCGCGCAGAAGGCCATCTCGATCATCCAGGAGCTGACGGCCACGCCCGAGCTGAACAAGACGTACCTGGGGAAGATCCAGCGCATCACCGACTTCGGCGCGTTTGTCGAGATCATGCCCGGGACCGACGGTCTGCTCCACGTGTCGGAGATCGCGAACCACCGCGTGAAGGACGTGCGCGACGAGCTGAAGGAAGGCGAGCAGATCCTGGTCAAGGTGATCAATATCGACCCGACCGGCAAGATCCGGTTGAGCCGCAAGGCGCTGCTCCAGCCCGAGGAAGCCGGCGCGGGCGTACCAAAACCGTCATAACCGCGGCCAAGCCGCCGGGCGCCGCCGTTCGTCGTACAATTGCATGATGAGCCGAACGCGAATGGCGATGTCCGGACGCGTCCGGCACGGCGTTCAGGTCGTCGTGCTCACTGGGGCGCTCGTGGCGTGTGGATGGCCGCTCCTGCGGTCCACGGTGGCGCAGGATCAGGGCCCCGTCGCGAAGCCGTTCGCCGTCACGGCCCGCCGCTACAAATTCGAACCCGCCCGCATCGAAGTCGTCCAGGACGATCTCGTCAAGATCGAGCTGAAGACCGAAGACATCGCGCACAGCTGGACCGTGGACGCCTACCGCATCGCGAAGCGCGTCAGCCCGGGCCACCCGGTGACGTTCGAGTTCCGCGCCGACAAGGCCGGCACGTTCCCCTTCTACTGCGACCTCAAGACCGAGGACGGCTGCCGCCAGATGCGCGGCGAGCTCGTCGTCAAACCGCGCAAGTAGCGGCGATCACCTAACCACAGCGCAGAGCTCGCGGAACCCGCAGAGTACATTCTCGGTTCAGACCGTCAAGAACCAGCCATTCGGGTGGTCGCGCGAAACGTTGTTTCCGGTGGGGCTCGTGCTTCGGAGCGGTTATCTTTCCGGGCCTTCGGGCTGCTGCTTAAGTTCAGCCTTCAAAATGCGCTGTCCGAACTCGATTGAGAACGATTGGACAACTCCGTGCTGTTTCCAGGCCCCCGGGCGCGACCGGACGGTAGTTCAACATTCTGAGCGCTTCTCGTGCAATGGCGTCCAAGATCTCGGGGGAC
>Ga0097691_1002694_pt1 | contig 11510 bp, 11 predicted proteins | sample NGESurdeep072012_8_FD_72858 | JGI IMG/M metagenome (GOLD analysis project Ga0097691, IMG submission 72858) | Arctic peat soil microbial communities from Barrow, Alaska - NGEE Surface sample 210-1 deep-072012 | ecosystem: Environmental > Terrestrial > Soil > Wetlands > Peat ...
GAATGAGTGTCTTTTTAATAACCATATTTTTTTTTACTTTATACGCAGGATTAATTATTTATTACCGACAAAGCTGGCTGGATATTACAATAGACAATGGGCAATGGGCAATTGATAATATTCAAAATACATTTATTTCTATTATTATTCCTGCACGCAACGAAGAAGAAAATATACAGGCTTGCCTTAAATCAGTTACTTCTCAAACATATCCCGAAAATTTATTTGAAGTAATTGTGATTGATGATTTTTCAACTGACAATACATCAGCAATAGTGAATTCATATGCCGAAAAAAATGTCACCCTTATTTCGTTAAAAGATTTCATCGAAGAAGGAAAACTAAATTCTTATAAAAAGAAAGCAATTGAAATTGCCATATCAAAGGCAAAAGGAGAATTGATAGTTACCACAGATGCGGACTGTATTGTTCAAAATAAATGGTTACAAACAATTGCATCTTTTTATGAAATGTATCATCCAGTTTTTATTGCGGCGCCTGTTGCATATTCGTTCCCCTCTCCTGTTGGAGAGCCCGCCCGTGCCGGTATGAACGGGAGGTTAGGGGTAAGGCTTTTAAAAATATTTCAGACACTCGACTTTATGACCTTACAGGGAATTACAGGTGCATCGGTTTATAAAAAATTTCATAGCATGTGTAATGGCGCAAATATAGCCTATGAGAAAAAAGCTTTTTTAGAAGTTGGTGGTTTTACCGGGATAGACAATATTGCCAGCGGAGATGATATGCTGCTGATGCATAAAATATTTAACCGCTACCCTGATAGAGTTTTGTTTTTAAAATCGCCTGATGCAATTGTGCAAACGAAGCCTGCTGAAACTCTAAAAGAATTTTTCAATCAAAGAATACGCTGGGCAAGCAAAGCAGATAAATACACTGATAAAAAGATTACTGCTGTTTTATTATTGGTTTATCTATTTAATTTTTGGATTTTATTCCTCGGTATTCTTTCTGTTTTTTATTTCCAGTTATTTTTTTTATTTATAGAAGTACTGATTGCAAAAACAATTGTTGAATTATTTTTTCTTTATCCTGTTGCCAAATTTTTTAAAAAGGAAAAATTACTTTGGTGGTTTCCGCTGGCACAGCCGTTTCATATATTGTACACTATCGTTGCCGGCTGGCTTGGCAAATTTGGCTCTTATAAATGGAAGGAAAGAAGAGTGAAATGATTAATTAAATTGTTTATTTGCTGAATCTTCTTATTAAATAATGAGCAAACTTACTCACCAATCTTTTTCTTTTTCTCAAAACGCATGGAGGCGTTTAAAAAAGAATAAAGGTGCAATGCTTGGGTTAGTGATAATTTTTATATCAATCCTCACAGGCATTTTTGCATATTTTATTGCAAACGATTCAACGCCAAATGCTGACAGGCAAATTGTAGAGATACAGGCAAAAAAGCCAGGATATAAAAAAGATTTCATCAAAGTAAAAAAAGAAAAAGATATACCCCATACCAATTTTTTTAAGAGATTATTATATGGCAAAGAAGATGAGTTCATTCTCATCCCCATAAACAGCTATCAATTAAAAGGCGACTTAGTTATCATTCAAAAATTTATTGATGATGGCGTGGAGGATAGAATAAACATTCCAAAATCAAAGTTGCCTGAGAATTATATTGTTTCAAAAACTTTTTGGTTGGGCACTGATAGGTTTGGCAGGGATATTTTAAGTCGGTTGATCGTTGGTGTAAGAGTGAGTCTGGCTGTGGGTTTGATAACAGTATTGATCTCTCTTACCATTGGTGTTATTCTCGGTTCTCTTGCAGGATATTTTGGTGGAAAAACAGATAATATTATAATGTGGCTCATAAATGTTATCTGGAGCATTCCAACTTTATTATTAGTTTTCGGAATCACACTTGTATTAGGCAAAGGCTTCTGGCAAATTTTTATAGCGGTAGGATTAACGATGTGGGTTTCTGTTGCAAGACTGATACGTGGACAAGTAATAGCATTAAGAGAGATGGAATATATACAGGCAGCAAAGGCATTGGGCATAAAAGATATAAGAATAATTGTAAGGCATATTTTACCGAATGTTTTGGGTCCGGTGATCGTTATAGCCGCCTCCAATTTTGCAACCGCAATTATTGTAGAAGCAGGCTTAAGTTTTTTAGGAGTGGGTGTGCAGCCGCCGCAACCAAGTTGGGGATTAATGATAAAAGAAAATTACAACTTCATAATAACTCATAATCCAATGTTAGCGCTGGCACCGGGTATTGCAATAATGATACTTGTATTAGCTTTTAATCTTTTAGGAAATGGATTAAGAGATGCTTTGGATGTGCGGGGAAAGGTGTGAGGTTATTCTTCTTTTGGCGCAATCTGCACATTTCTGTTGAACCCTTCATCCAGAGAAATAAATGTTTCTGTTCTTTCTATGCCTTTTATTTTTTGCAACTCATCATGCAGAATAGAGCGAAGCTGATTTATATCTTTACAAACAACTTCTATAAACATGCTGTAATTACCTGTTGTATAATTCAATCTTACTATTTCAGGAATATTTTTAAGTTCTGTTGCAACTGTATCGTATAAAGAACTTTTCTCTAAATAAATTCCCACAAAGGCAGTAATATCATAGCCCAATCGTTTTAGATCTACCTTAATTCTTTTTCCTTTTACAATACCCAGCTCTTCCAGTTTCTTAATGCGAACATGAATAGTTCCTCCGCTTACAAATAATTTTTTGCCAAGTTCGGCATATGGAACTTCTGCATTCCCCAGCATTTCGTGAATTATCCGGAGATCCAATTTGTCAAGATTTAATTTAGCTGCCATTTCTTATATCAATTTTTGAAAGTATTTAAATAAATACCTGATTATTGAATAAAACGTATTTCTTTTAAATTTATTTTGATTTATTTCTTTGTAATTAGAACTTATTTTAGATTTGTATTCTATTAGTTCTTATAAAAATTGTGGGGTGATGAAATTTTTGGCAGACATGCCCTCTTGTCTCGGGGGTGAGGATAACAGGATAAACGTAGTGTAGAGCCGGTTTTATAGCAATATAATTCCGACCAGGGTCGACCACTGAACTTTGCGCTATAGCTAACTGCCTCGTGGAGGTTCGATCCCTCCCCCTACAGCATTAATTAACCGTTAGTGTATTGTAAAATCACAACCTCTGGCCGCAGCCAAAAGAAAAAGTGACAACAGCTTTTATACCTTAAATGCTTAACAAACCAGACCCTACCCCTCAGTCTAATATCAAAGAAAATATAGTTAAGCCGCAGGCATCTGTAAAAAAATCAGCGCCGGTGTTAGCTCCTGTAATATCTTCAGAAGAATTAGCAAAGAGAAAAACAGAAACCATCAGAACCGTCAATTTTAAATCAGACAGCCTTACTTTAACTCTTTATGATAATGGAATAGTGGATGGGGGTAATAGTAAGTGTTATACTGAACGGAAAGAACATTATGCCTAAACAGGGATTAAGCACCAAAGCAATAACAAAAACCATTTACATTACTCCCGATCTTGGTGATTCGTTACAACTGATAATGTACGCAGAAAACCTTGGCAGCATTCCTCCCAATACAGGCTTGCTTATTATTCATGATGGAGATGATATGTACCAGATCAGGTTTGCAGGAGATCTGCAAAAAAAATCTGCAATTATTTTACGAAGAAAAAAGAATTAAAATTCTTTAATGATCTTTGGTAGATAATGACTATTGACTTAATGACAAATGACGTAATAAAGCTCACGCAATATTCTCATGGCGCCGGATGCGGTTGTAAAATTGCTCCCAAAGTTTTGGAAGATATTTTAAGCACCAATCTTTCATTGCCCGATAACAAAAATCTTTTGGTTGGCAATAGCAGTAAAGATGATGCCGCAGTTTATGATCTTGGAAACGGCATGGCGTTGATCTCCACAACAGATTTTTTTATGCCCATAGTTGATGATCCTTTTGAGTTTGGACGCATTGCAAGTGCTAATGCAATAAGTGATGTGTATGCAATGGGAGGTAAGCCAATTGTAGCTATTGCCATTTTGGGATGGCCGATAAATGTTTTGCCACCTGCCATTGCTCAAAAAGTAATTGAAGGAAGCAAATCAATTTGTGCAGAAGCAGGAATACCATTAGCAGGCGGGCATAGCATTGATTCTGTTGAACCCATTTTTGGATTAGCTGTAAATGGTTTAGTTGGTATTAATAATCTCAAAAAGAATAATACAGCAAAAGAAGGCGATGTTATTTTTTTAACCAAGCCGTTAGGTGTAGGCATTTTAACCACTGCAGAAAAAAAAGGAATTTTAAAAGGAGAACACAAAGGCATTGCTGCAAAACAAATGATGCAATTGAATAAAACAGGAGAAATATTGGGAAGCATTAAAGGAGTGAATGCAATGACGGATGTTACCGGTTTCGGCTTGCTCGGTCATTTGGTTGAAATGGCCGAGGGCAGCGGCTTAAGCGCTGTTATTGATTTTGAAAAGGTTCCTTTAATAATTGATGATCTTAAAAATTATATTGACCAAAAATGTGTGCCCGGCGGAACCACCAGAAACTGGGATAGCTATGGTGATAAGATCGCAAACATTAGTGACTATCAAAAAACAATTCTGGCTGATCCGCAAACCAGCGGCGGGTTATTGATTGCAGTTGAAGAAGCCAGTGTAGAAAAAGTAAAACAAATTTTATCTAAAGAAGGAATAGAATTTATAAAGCCGATCGGCAGGTTTATTAAATCGGAAGAAAAGATTATTATGGTGAATTAAAAGTAATCATAGGCAAAGCGTTGGTGTATTTATTTTTTTGCTTCTTGCTTTTGTATTAAATCTGCGGAATAAAATTTCAAGAGAAAGTATAATGTATATTCTGATGAATTTTATTGGCGGGGGTTTGGTATGCTTTGCGTCTTACCTCATCCAGTATGTTCCATTCATTATTCTTGAAGGAGTATGGACACTCGTTTCAGTAATTGCTTTATTGCGATATTATAAGACCAAATAATTATTTAACTGCGCCATAAAAGTTATCAATCAGTTTTGATAATTTTCTGTCTTTATCTGTTACAACATCACCTGCATCATGTGTGTTCAACCATATCTCAACTTTGTTATAAACGTTTGTCCATAGCGGGTGATGGTCCATTTTTTCTGCTGCCAGCGCAACTCTTGTCATAAAAGCAAAGGCTTCTGAAAAATCTTTGAATTCAAATTTTTTATAGAGTTTATTATCTTTTTCTTTCCACATAAAAAAATTATTTAATTAATTAGAAAATTTTTGATTACCCCTTCAGGGGAATAGGGGCTAAAAAATAAGATGCTGTTTATTCTTGATCTTTTCATTTGTCATTTCAGTAATAAGCTGTACCGCCGGAATTGTTCTGATAGAATTCATCAGTGCAGCAACTTCATCATCCTGAATTATATCGTCTTTTATCAGCCATAAAAAATCAAGATGCTTAAATTCGGGTAGCAGGTATTCGCCATCAAATTGATTGTTATATAAGTAATGCCTGATAGTGCCGCAATTCTCAGCATATTCATAAATAGAAAAAAAATAATTGCGTTGTCTTTTATTAAGCTGAATTTCTATACTGTTATTTATTCTGAAATCAAATCTTAGTATCTGGTTAAGATGCCAGCAAAACTGGTAAGCTTTAATGGGTGCTACAATACCCAACATCCTTGTATCCTGGAAGAACTCATCAACTAAAACCTGGTTATCTATTCGTAGTTTCATTGAATTTTAGTTGCTGCCACTTTTAATATTTCTGCTAATCGTTTATCTGAGATATTTTCCTGAGCACTTTTATCAAAAATTGATAATAAAAAAACTGTTTGATGAGCAATTTTTACATAAGTAATTATTCTTGCACCCCCACTTTTACCTTTTCCCTTTGATGATATTGATAATCTTATTTTATAACAATTTTTCCCAAGAGGTGAACCTTGAAGAGGATTTTTTTGAAGGCTATTATTTAATACCTGCAAATCCTCCTTTAAAGAACGATACTTTTTTGACAGTGGCTTTAATTCTTTAACGAAGTTACTGGTAGTTTCAATTTTATAATCCATTGATAACTTCTTGTAGTGTCTTTAGCTTCTTTTTTCCTCTGATACTTAAATTGACATCAGTAAATGCTGCAGAAAGATTTTTAATAATTTTCGTTTCTCTTTCAGTAAAATTTTTCTCTTCTTTTACTTCTAAAAAATCAAATGATTTTAAAAGCTCTTTTGTAAAAGCTGCTTTATTCTTTCTCTTTATTGTAACAACCAGTGTTTCCATACTTAAAGTTATAAATTAAAAATAATTCAAAAATAATTCAAACGTGTTAAAAAAGATATTGATCCTATCTCTTTTCCTAAATCGTAAGGTATAATTAATTGTTCAATTTAATTTTACCAATAGTTCAAAAATTTGTCTTCTCCATTACATATCGCTTTAGTAGGAAATCCCAATAGCGGGAAGAGCTCCATATTTAATTCTCTTACCGGATTAAATCAAAAGATTGGCAACTTTCCGGGCGTTACGGTTGATAAAAAAACAGGGGTATCTAATATATCGGAATCCTTAAAGGCGTATATCATCGACCTTCCCGGCACTTATAGTTTATATCCCAAAAGGCACGATGAATGGGTGTCTTACAAAGTTTTGCTTAACCAGGATAAAGAGGTAAGCGCTGATATTTTTTTATTGATTGCAGATGCATCTAATCTAAAGCGAAACCTTTTATTCTGCTCACAGCTTATTGATCTGAAAAAGCCGGTTGTGGTGGCCCTCACTATGATGGACCTTGCAAAGAAAAAAAATATTCAGATTGACATTGCAGGGCTTGAAAGAGAGTTAGGTGTTCCGGTGATACCTGTTAATCCACGAAAAAATAAAGGATTAAAAGAATTAAAAAAAGCAATTGAGCAAACTGCAGAGAATTTATATAAAACACCTGCACGGGATTTTATTGATAGTAACGCATTTGCTCCGGAGGCAATTAAAGAAATACACAACCGATTCCCCGGGTTTAGTGATTACCGTGCTATTCATTATCTGATCAATCATGAAAATTTTGATCTGGATGAAGCAACACAGGATGTGATTGAAAATATAGAGATCAGAAATAAATTTAATCCAACTAGAACACAAGCAGAAGAAATAGTGCAGCGATATGGAAGGATAAAGTATATTATGCAACAAACAGTTGTCGAGGCAGATCCTCTGCAAAAAGCTTTGTTCACTGAAAAGCTTGATAATATTTTATTGCATCGCACATGGGGATATCTTATTTTAATTACAGTGCTTTTTTTATTGTTTCAAAGTATATTCTGGGTGGCGCAATATCCAATGGATGCGATTGAATGGAGTTTTGCAAAGCTGGGAGGGTTCCTGGGAAGCATACTTTCACAAGGATGGTTCAGCGATGTTTTAATAAATGGTGTGCTGGCAGGGCTAAGCGGAATAATGATCTTTGTTCCGCAGATAATGATATTATTTGGATTGATAACGTTGCTGGAGGATACAGGCTACATGGCACGGATAAGTTTTCTTACGGATAAACTTATGAGAAAAGCAGGATTAAATGGGAAAAGTGTTATGCCAATGATCAGCGGCTTTGCATGTGCTGTACCGGCAATTATGAGCGCAAGAAATATTGAGAATAAAAAAGAAAGATTGCTCACCATAATGTGTACACCGTTGATGAGCTGTAGTGCACGGTTACCGGTCTATACAATTCTAATTGCACTCATCATTCCCCAGCATTTATATTTTGGTTTTTTAAGTTTGCAGGGGCTTGTAATGATGGCTTTGTATTTATTGGGTACCGTTATGGCGCTGCTTACAGCGTATATTTTTAAGTGGTTTATTAAAAGTATAGAACGAAGTTTTTTTATTTTGGAATTGCCCGTTTACCGCGGACCACGATGGAAAAATATTTTTTATACTATGGTAGAAAAAGCAAAAGTTTTTGTTTTTAATGCAGGTAAAATTATTATGGTTATCAGTTTGCTTTTGTGGGTATTGAGCAGTTATGGACCAAAAGAAAGAATGAAAGAGGCAAGCGAAAAATATGAAACACTTGCCGCAAAAAATCCTTTGCAGGCAGGTCAATTTAATAAAGAAAGAAAAACAGCCCTGCTCGAAAACTCTTACGCAGGTATTTTAGGAAAAGCTATTGAACCGATAATAACGCCTTTGGGTTATGACTGGAAAATAGGAATTGCTTTGATAACATCTTTTGCAGCTCGTGAAGTTTTTGTAGGAACAATGGCTACGTTGTATAGTGTTGGGGAAGATAAGGACAAGGATAACACAACTCTCCGACAAAAAATGCAGGCAGCAGTAAGGGATGATGGTACAAAAGTTTATAACGTGGCAACCGGACTTTCATTACTGGTATTTTATGTTCTTGCTATGCAATGTATGAGCACACTGGCAGTTGTAAAAAGAGAAACCCGAAGCTGGAAATGGCCTATCATACAATTAGTTTACATGACAGGGCTTGCATATGTTATGAGTTGGATTGTTTATAATATTTTTAAATAGGAGACACCAACAAATGTACTGTCCATGCAGCATTACTAAGAAAGCATTAAATGAATTTTTAAATAACTGCCGGTTTGAGAATTGTTTGAGTAATAATGGTTATACCGAGGCTTTAGGATTGAAGATACCGGTAGACATTAAACTTGCGTATAATTGATAAGCAGGGTATCTTCAGAAGAAACCCTGCCTGAAAGAGTGAATGGAATGTACCGGAGAGTATGACAGCAACTTAAAAATTTATACTCTATGTGTTTAATCTATATTGTATTAATTACAACAGGCCTTACTTCATGTAGTGTTTTTAAAAATGCTGCTGAAAATAAAATTGCATTTGCAGATAATATTGTTGTTGCTCTCTGGCAGAGCTCTGATATGTTTTATCTGGCAGGTAAAAATAAACACTAAATTATCTTACTCAAAAAAAGATATTGAAGAAACTAACCCTACGCTAATTGCCCTAATAAATCAACCAAAATTAATAGCGGATTAAACCGAACTCTGGTTTAAAAAATCATTTAATGTTTGCTCAGTAGGTAGTTGTAGTTTTTTTCTAAGGCGATACCGGCTGATTTCTACTCCCCGTACAGAAATATTCATTAGCTGTGCAATTTCTTTAGAAGAAAGCTTTAATTGCAAATAGGCACATACTTTTAAATCTGTATTGGTTAACCCGGGGAATTTCGACTTTATTTTGTTTAAAAAGCCATTATTTATTTCATCGAAATGTGTTGCGAACTTCTCCCAATTGGAATTATTCTTTTCTACATCATTTAAAAGCTGAATGGCTTTTTTTACATCATGGTTTCCTCCTGTTTTTGTATATAGCTTTTGTAACTCATCTTTTACTTTTACCAGGGCGTCACTCCTTTCAACCAGGTGCATACTTACATCTGCGAGTTCTTTATTTTTATAAATTACTTCATTGGCTAATTTTTCATTTTGAAGTTCAATGATTTCTTTCTCATTTTTTTCAACTTCTAATTGGTGGATATACTTAAGCCTTTTCTGCTCTTCTTCAAATTTAAACTGTTGCAGATAAAATTTTCTTTTTTGCCATTTGTATAAAAAATACATGAGTAATATAATTAACAGGATGTAAAAAAATTTTGCCCATACAGTATCATACCGTGCCGGATTTACTACAAAACTATAAGATACCATTTCAGATTCATGACCCAGGTTGTCATGTGCTTTTATATTGAAAACATATGTCCCTGCAGGAAGATTGGTATAATCTTTTTCAGTTTTTGTAGACCATGGCGACCATTTTTCATCATATCCTACCAGTTGATAACTGTATTCAATATTGTTTTGTAATCCATATGCCGGCGAACTATATTCAAAGTGAAAAGAATTATAACTGTTGTCGAGTTTTAAAATATCTTTTTTATTTTGTTTATATAAGAATGATCCCTCCTCTTCTTTAAAATGTCCTCCAAAAATGAGACTATCAGAATTGCCAATAGCATTTACCTGGTCTAACAGAACGCTTAATTTGGATTTAACAGCGGGATACTTTTCATAATTAAGGTGTATAACGCCTTTTTCAGAACCGATAAAAATATTTTCTTTATTAAATGGATAGATATTTTCTGAACCTGTCAATATTTGTCCGGTGAGTTCAGGAAAATAAGTAATGGTAAATGGTTTACCGTTATTTAATTTATTAAAACTTACTACACCAACTTGTTTACCGCTACAAAACCAGATATTACCATCTGCATCTTCATTGAGGTACCTGATTTCCATGGTACCAAAAATTGGGGTTAAAAATGCAGATGGAATAAACTTTTTTGATGTGGCATCATATTCGTAAACACCTTGTTCTGTAGCAAAAACCACCCTATTTTTTATTTTAAATACGTAATTACCAAGGGAAGTGGGTAAGCCATCTTTAGCTGTTAACAATTCTGCGGTGCATTTTTTTTGATCAGGCGATAATTTCAATTTGTAGACTCCACGGTATGGATGAGAAGACCAGATATCATTATTATTATCTATTGCTAAAAACCGAAATGATTCATTAACGCCTTCTATTTTTCCAATATCAATAAATTTATTTTGAGAAAAGCCCAACATTTCTAAACCAATATAAGTGCCCGCTAAAATGGTCTTTGAAGGAAAAATTGCTGATGTTGGTGCAAACAACCAGGCGCCGGTACCTTGTGTAATAGGGAATGCTTCATTATCATGTATAACATATACACCGTCATTATACCCCATCAACAATTGCTGGTTTACTTCATCAATGTGCCAAACTTGTCCGCTACTATTTTTTATTTGGATAAAATCACCCTTGGAAAAACTCAGGTCTTTATTTTGATCAGAAAGTGGTACCATATGTGTACCATCGGAAGTGGCAATATAAAGCCTATTATTAAATATTATGGTAGAGTACCCTGAAAGATCATTGGTTTTATTTGGCCTGATATATTTAATGGCAGAATTGTAAGCGATAAAACTAATGCCATTGTTTAGTCCTACCCATAAGTTATTATTATTGTCAAGAAATAAGCAGAGTACATTATTATTTTGCAAGCCTTCTGCATGAGTGATTTTTTGTACAATTTTTCCTTCAAAATTCATTATCAAACACCCTTCTGAAGTAGTGCCTGCAACAAATTCTGTTTTGTTTATTTCTGCAAGTGCGTAAGCCTGGCTGTTGATCAATTCCAGATCTGCATCTGTTTTTTGGGGGGTTATTGAGCCGTTACTTAAAACAAATAACCCATTTTTTAAAGTACTTATTAAAAGACTATCGTTACCAAGTTCAATAATACCGGATATTAATAAGTTATCGAAAGGTTTTTTGCTTCCAAAAGGGTACCAGCCATTGTTTTTGTACTGAAGAAGGCCTTTCGTTTTATCTTGTGCTATAAGTTTTGATCCTACCTGTGTTATAAACCGCCATTCTGACCCTGTAGGAAATACCCGGATGGCGTTATTCTTTAATTCAAAAATGCGGTCAGTTGCTCTAAA
>Ga0097691_1002695_pt1 | contig 11508 bp, 7 predicted proteins | sample NGESurdeep072012_8_FD_72858 | JGI IMG/M metagenome (GOLD analysis project Ga0097691, IMG submission 72858) | Arctic peat soil microbial communities from Barrow, Alaska - NGEE Surface sample 210-1 deep-072012 | ecosystem: Environmental > Terrestrial > Soil > Wetlands > Peat ...
TTCATACCAAGAGAATAGGTACTGAACTTTGAATCCTTCCGCTGGGTAAGATTTACAATTTCCAATACACGTGGAATATCTTCTATGCTCACACCTTTTATGGCAGCAGCAATTTCAAGATTTTTTTGAGCAGAGAGGTAATGATAAAAATTAGGTGTCTCAAGTAAAGTTCCTATTTGTTTTCTCTGATCTGCTGTAGGTGCTGCATCAAACAAACGGTAAGTTCCTTTCGTTGCTTTCAGTACATCCATAATAATACCCAGCAATGTTGTTTTACCGCTGCCGTTAGGTCCTAATATCCCGAACACTGAACCTGATGGAACGCTGAAGCTTACATTTTTAAGCGCCTGTACAGAGCCATAATTTTTATAAAGATTTTCAACAGTTAAGATGGGCATAGCAGATTATAATTTTGAAGCAGATTTTAAAGATATGGAAAAAGTGGTAAGTAATAAGAAAGGAAGGATAAGCGGGAGTTAGAAAAATATTTTTGTAGCCATCTGCAGATATTTCAATCAATTTCATTGGCAGTTTATCCTGAGTTTATCGAAGGACACTCTTGTACATAAGTTATTTATTCAGCAAGGCTTCGATAAGCTCAGCCTGACAAGCATTAGTACAATAAATAACAATTAGTTGTCACTCTGAGCCTGTCGAAGAGTTGTTGAACAATGATGAAAAAGTTGAAGTGAGTGACATCCCGCAATTGCGGGACTATGAAATGCAAATGCCGGCTACTAAATTATTTTCAATTACTCAATAATGAGATTGCCGCATCCCGATTCCCCCGCACAAATCATTCATCGGGATTCGCAAAGGACGATACCTCACTCCCCTTTAGACCCGCCCGTGCCGGTACGGACGGGGGTTGGGGGTATATTCTGCATAAAATAATCCGTTACTTTTTGATAAAGATGTGCCCTGTCTTTACCCAACACATTGTGCTCATGACCGGGATATATCATATAATCAACCTGTATATTTTTATCAATGGCGGCTCTTACAAAACGAACGGAATTTTGCTGCACCACCACAGGATCCTGAAGACCATGTATCAGTAAAAGTTTTCCTTTTAATTTGTCTACCTGTCTTGTAAGATCTGTAGCAGCGTATCCCTGCGGGTTTTCCTGCGGTGTATCCATATAGCGCTCGGTGTACATTATTTCATAATATCGCCAGTCAGTAACAGGGCCTCCGGCAACAGCGGCCTTAAAAACATCAGGATGATTAAGCATAAAATCTACAGTATTAAATCCGCCAAAGCTCCATCCAAACAAGCCCATATTTTTTTGATCAACATAAGGCAGGCTTTGTAAATAATTTACTCCGCTCATCATATCTTCCATCTGCACATCGCCTATCCTTCTGAACATTGCCTGCTCAAAAGCCTTACCACGGTTATCACTTCCTCTCGTATCAAGACTGAAAACAATGTAGCCTCTCTCTGCCATATATTGAAACCAATAATCTCCGGCACCGCCATTCCATCCCGCAGTTATCAGCTGTGCATGTGAACCACCATACCAATAAACAATAACAGGATATTTTTTTGTACTGTCAAAATTTACAGGCTTATACATGCGGCAATACAAAGGCGTTCCAATCTTATTATTAATCGTAAAGATGCTAAGCCTGCCCAAACTATAACCGGCTAAAGGGTTTGGAGCATTGAATAACAATTTTGTTTTTGCGGCTTTGGTATCAATCAGCTGTATCGTTCTTGGAATATCTGTAGCGCTAAAGTTATCTATTACAGAATTTCCATCATTACTTACCTGTGCAGTATGCACATCAGCGCCCTGTGTTATTCGCTTAGAGATACCTGTTTTTAAATTGACCTCATATAAATTTCTTGTGATGGGTGATTCTTCTGTTGCAGAGTAAAATAAATTTTCGCCGGTGTCATCAAAACCTTTTACATCCAACACTTCCCAGTTACCTTTGGTTAATTGTTTTAACACAGTTCCGTTTATTGTATACAAATACAAATGATTCCATCCATCACGGTTGCTTTGCCAGATAAATTCTGCAGGGTTATTTTTTACAAATAACATTGGCGTTAATGGCTCTACATATTTATCATCATGCTCCTCAAAAACAGTCTTCATAAAAAGTCCGGATGCTGCTTCGTATTGATTAAGCTGCATATAGTTTTGCGCCCTGTTTAATACAGCAATAAAAATGTATTTGTCATCTGGGCTCCATGCAATGTTGGTAAGATATTGTTCAGCAGGTTCGCCTGTCTTTACCCAAACCACTGATTGCGTTTCAGCATTGTAAACGCCAACTGTTACATGATGACTCTTATCTCCTGCCATCGGGTATTTGATATTTACATTTTTTGCCGGACGCTGGCTCCAGTCAATGATAGGATAATCAGTAACCATACTTTGATCCATTCTGTAAAAAGCAAGCTGCTTACCATTGTTGCTCCAGAACGTTCCTTTAGTAATTCCAAATTCTTCTCTATGTACCGAAGATGCATATACAATGTCTTTACTGCCATCTGTTGTTACCTGTTTTGTAAAGGTGCCATTGGTAACATATAAATTAAAACTATCCACATAGGCAACATAGCCACCGATGCTTTCTTCCACATTTTCTTTATTAGAAATTGTTTTATTTATAATCGTTCTTATTTTTCCTGTAGCAGGATTAAGAGCGATCTTACTTCCGTTTACTTTCATGATCCATTCAGCAGACTGGTTGAACTGAACGACAGGCATTGCAGATACGGTATCACTTCCCGCCGCTTTAAGTTTTTGATTAAGCTGATCAAGAGAAAGAAAAGGAACTTCACTGCTTTTAAAATTTCCTCTCACCCAAACATCTTTATCAGTTATTTTTTTCAGATAAACATAGTCGTCAGTGCCATAAACAAATTGTAATTGATGAAGATTTTCGGGAGCTAAAGTAGTTTTGTTCTTTACCAACGCATCTTCCAGCGTAAGCATTTTGTTTTGGGCAATACCGAAAAATGCTGTTGCGCTAAACTGAAGAATTAAAAGGATCTTTTTCATATTGGATTTTTAACAAGACAAATGTAGAGATTTTCACATGGTCTGACCGTCCCGGTCTGACCATAGTAATAAAGAGCTTATTTTTTTTTACCATAACAGTTCAACCATATTACCGCATTGTCAGACGGAGACCGTCAGACAATGTTAACATGGTCTGACCGTCCCGGTCTGACCATGAAGCAAATTAAAAAAATTCATTTATAATATTATCAGATATAATTCCATAAGATGTTTTAATAAAATTTTCCGGATCGTAAGAACAAAATTTACTTGCCAGTTCTTTATTACAAATTGTTCCATTTCTTAATAATGGATAATCTTTAAAAGAAGAATATTCCCAGTCTTCCAATCGCTTTACTAAACCGGCTCTTAATGGATTTTGATGGATATAGTGGAAACAATTAAAGTAATAATCCTGATGAGTATTTATAGAATTTGAAGGAATGGTTATTTCAGAAAGGCAATTATATTTTGTTTTTTGCCTGAATAAAGAACCAGTTTGATTATGAAGATTATTATAAATTCTTGCATAACCACTTAGCAATTTCCTTACTCCATTTGTTAGAAGATCAATTAATAACCCACCTTGTTTTATCATTGTATTTACCCTATCATCTGCATAAATTAAAAAATGAAAATGATTAGGCATAAGACAATAAGCAATGATTTCTGCATGAGGTGAAATACACTTTTTTATTATTTTTAAAAAAATAAGATAATCTTCATCAGAGGAGAAAATTTGTTGTTTATTATTTCCCTGGTTGTAGATATGATAAATATTATCGGGAATAAAATTCATATCAAAATTAAGTTTGTATTAGTATGGTCAGACGGGAACCGTCAGATCCATTAGTTTCATGGTCAGACCGGGACGGTCAGACCATGTTGTTAATTCCTTACCGGCTTGCCACCTTTCAAAACACTTTGAATTCTCTCAAGCGTTTTCTTTTCGCCACATAAACTTAAGAAGGCTTCCCTTTCTAAATTGAGAAGATATTGTTCACTTACTAATGTTGGTTCACTAAGATCGCCGCCGCACATTACATAGGCAAGCTTCTTTGCAATTTTTACATCATGCTCTGTAATGTAGTTGCCACGGAACATTCCGTTAATACCTGCATATAGCATTCCTAATCCTGATCTTCCTAAAACTTTTATATCATTTCTTTGAACAGGCATTGTATAGCCTGCATCGTACATTTCAACAACACTTTGCTTTGCATCAGCAATTCTCCGGTACTGGTTCATGCTCACTTCATCTTTTCCTTTTCTTAAAATACCAAGATCATAAGCCTCAAATGCAGAAGTGGCAACCTTTGCAGTGCCAATAGTTAAAAACCTGTTTTGTAAAGTGATTGTTTCAGGTTCGCCGGGATGCATTTCATCGGCTGCCCTCAATGCAAATTCTTTTGTACCACCGCCACCGGGAATAAGTCCCACTCCTAATTCAACAAGACCAATATATGTTTCTGCCGCCGCCTGAACTTTATCACTGTGAAGGCTCATTTCGCAAGCGCCACCCAATGTCAATCCATGAGGCGCAACCACAACGGGTATTGCCGAATACCTCACTCTCATCATCGTATTCTGAAACATGCGGATTGCCATATCAAGCTCATCATATTCCTGTTCTGTAGCCAGCATAAATATCATTCCCACATTTGCTCCTGCACTAAATTGCGGACCTTCATTTGCAATTACCAACCCTTTATATTTTTCTTCTGCAATAGCAATTGACTTATTTAATCCTTCTAAAACTTCACCACCAATGCTTCCCATTTTTGTAAACCACTCCAGTCCTAAAATATCATCACCCAGATCATACAATTTGCAGGCACTGTTCTTCCAAACTATTTTGTCTGCATTATTACTCATAATAATAAATGCCTCGCCACCTGGTATCGGCTTGTATGATTGAGAAGCCACGTCGTAATACAAACGCTTTCCATTTTCAATTTTATAAAATGAAGTAAAACCCTTTGCCAGCATATCTTCTACCCAGTTTGCAACAGTAAAGCCTGCAGCCTTCATAGCTTCTACAGTTTTGGCAACACCCAATACATCCCATGTTTCAAATGCTCCAATCTCCCATCCAAACCCTGCTTTCATTGCATCATCCAGCCTGTATATTTCATCGCTTATTTCAGGAATACGATTAGAGATATAAGAAAATAAACTGTAATGAAATTGCCTGTAAAACTCACCTGCCTTATCCTGCCCCGCAGCCAAAATTTTCAATCTTTGTTTAAGATCATCAACAGGTTTTGCAGTTTCAATCGTTGCAAATTTTGGTTTACTGCGTTGAGCATATTCGAATGTTTGCAAATTCAAAGTATAAATTTCCTTTTCCCCTTTAGGGGATGGGGGCATCTTTTTAAAAAAACCCTGTCCTGTTTTATCACCCAGCCAGTTATTTTCTACGATCTTTCCTAACCAATTCGGAATATTGAAAGCTTCTTTGACTTCATCATTAGGGCAATTATCTGCAACGCCTTTTGCAACTTTTACCAATGTGTCAATACCTACAACATCAGCCGTACGAAATGTTGCAGATTTTGGACGACCGATAATTGGACCTGTGAGTGCATCAACTTCATCAACGTTTAATCCAATTTTTTCCATCAAATTAAAAATAGACATGATGCTGAAAACCCCGATACGATTGGCTATGAACGCAGGTGTATCTTTTGCAAGCACTGTAGTTTTACCAAGATACAGATCACCATAATGCATTAAAAAATCCACCACTTCCATGTCAGTGTATTGTGTGGGAATTATTTCCAGTAACCTTAAATACCGTGGGGGATTAAAAAAATGAGTTCCGCAAAAATGTTTTTTAAAATCATCACTTCTCCCTTCTGCCATCATGTGGATGGGAATACCAGACGTATTTGATGTAATAAGCGTTCCTGGTTTTCTGTATTTTTCAACTTCATTAAAAACGGATTGCTTTATGTCAAGTCTTTCAACAACAACTTCTATCACCCAATCACAATCAGCAATGTCCTTCATATTGTCTGTAAAGTTTCCTGTCTTAATTTTCTTTACAACATCTTTTGTAAAAACAGGGGAAGGGTTGCTTTTTAAAGCAGCAGCAAGCGCATCGTTCACAATTTTATTTCTTCCTTTTGCATCTGTTGCATCCTTAGGTGCTATATCCAATAACAAAACCTGTAAGCCAATACCTGCAAAGTGACAAGCAATACGGCTTCCCATAACGCCGCTTCCCAATACAGCAACTTTTTTAATTATTCTTTTTTGCATATTGCAATTGTTTTTTACATTGTCAGACGGAGACCGTGAGACAAAAATTTAAAATTTTAATCTGCCTTTTTCATCAAACTGATCATCTTCCCATTCGTGAATATATTCTTTCAAGTCTTTCAAATTTTCATTAACAAGATTTATATCAAACTCTTCCATATTATAAGGCTCCCCATTCAACCACTCAAGGTATTCTTTATATTCACGATGCTTTGGATTTTTCATAATCTCTATAATATTATAGTAGCCGGGAATGCTTCCACAATCTTCAGGCGGACAAGCATACTTACCCTTTAAACAATAGGGTACCGCTATTGAAGAATCGGGTGCAAGTATTTTTTGTAACTGAATTTCATGATCCCAACTATCCCCAAAATCATAGGTATAAATTATTTTGGATTTAGGAGAAATAAAAAACTCTTTTAATGCTATTGCTCGTGGATCAATTTTTTGAAACCTTGAAAAACCATTATCCGTTTCATCTTCTTCATTCGGCAGTTCCAACCAATAATCATGATAGCGAAAATTGAATAAATGATAATTACTCCAACCCATTGAGAGTTGAAAAATATGATGCAACTCATAAAAGTTCATATTACTATCAACCAATATTGTTCTGTAAACGGCTGGCTTGGTGTAAAGCAGTTTACATTTTATTTGATAGATAGAATTCATAAAATAATTTAATTCACAATTGAACCTTCATTTATTTTTTGATCAGGACTTACAAAATACAGTTTACCTTCTTTATCTTCTGCCATTAATATCATTCCGTTGCTTTCAATTCCTCTCATCTTTCTTGAAGCAAGATTAGCAACAACAACAACCTGTTTGCCTACGATCTCTTCAGGTTTAAAATGCAATGCAATTCCTGAAACAACAATTCTTTTTTCAAAACCCAGGTCAACTTCAAGTTTTAAAAGCTTATCAGCCTTTTCTATTTTTTCAGCTGATAATATTGTTCCTACTTTCAGATCAAGTTTTGCAAAATCCTCATACTGAATTGTTGATTTTAAAGCCCCCTCCAAACCTCCTCCGCCAGCTGGCGGAGAGGCTTTCGAAGATCCTTCTGTTTTAATCTCTTCCATTTTTTTATTATTATTTTCTTTTTTATCAATTGTGCTTTGCTGCTTACTACTAGCTTCTTGCAATTTCTCTACTTGCCTTTTCACTTCTTCATTTTCAATTTTTCTAAATAATAATTCCGGTGATCTTAAACTATAACCAACACTTAAAAGCTTTGTCTTTCCTGCATTCTCCCAATCCAGCATTTTATCAACCACCTTCATCATTTGCAACATTTTATTTGCAGTAAAAGGAAGGAACGGATTTATAAAGATGGCGAGATTCGCCGTTAACTGTAAGCAAACATGAAGTGTGTTATCAATTTGTTTTTGCGCCTCACTAATTGGTTGTCCATCATCACCGGTTTGTCTTGCAACAATCCATGGTTGTTTCTCCTGCAAATATTTATTTCCTTTTCTTGCAAGATCAATTACTTCAAATAATGCATCTCTGAATTTAAATTGGTTTAATAAATTTTCGATTTTACTTTTACTCAATTCAAATTCTGCCAGCATGTTTTTATCTGCGTCATCAAGAATTTCAGCATGTAATGGAGGAACTTTCCCTTTGCAAAGCTTATGCATCAATACAAATGTCCTGTTCACAAAATTTCCGAAGATAGCAACCAGTTCACTGTTCGTTCTGTCCTGAAAATCTTTCCATGTAAAATCATTGTCTTTTGTTTCAGGAGCATTTGCACATAAAACATAACGCAATACATCCTGCTGTTCAGGAAAATCTTTTAAATATTCATCAACCCACACTGCCCAATTACGACTGGTAGAAACTTTATCGCCTTCAATATTTAAAAATTCATTGGCAGGAACATTATCAGGCAACACAAAATTGCCGTGAGCATGCAACATTGCAGGAAAAATTATGCAATGAAAAACGATGTTATCCTTGCCAATAAAATGAACAAGCTTAGTGTCTTCTTTACACCAGTAATCTTCCCAATCCTTAGTCAATTCTTTTGTTGCAGAAATATACCCGATGGGTGCATCAAACCAAACATATAAAACTTTCCCTTCTGCACCAAGTAATGGAACTTTAATTCCCCAGCTGCTATCCCTTGTCATGGCCCGTGGTTGTAAACCTTTATCCAGCCAGCTTTTGCACTGACCATATACATTATTCTTCCAGTCTTTATGCTCTTCTAATATCCATTGTTTTAAAAACGGTTCATAATTCTGTAAAGGGAAATACCAATGTTTCGTTTTCCTTTTTACAGGCACTGCATCACTTAATGCGCTTTTTGGATTTATTAATTGCTCAGGACTTAAAGATGATCCGCATCGTTCGCATTGATCGCCATAAGCATTCTCATTTCTGCAAACCGGGCATGTTCCAATTATATAGCGGTCAGCCAAAAAAGTTTTTTTCTCTTCATCATAATATTGCTCGGTCTCTTTTTCCTCAAACAATCCATCCTCATATAATTTGGTAAAAAAATCTGCGGCGGTTTTATGGTGAACTGCGTTTGATGTTCTTGAATAAATATCAAATGAGATTCCCATCTGCTCAAAACTATTCTTAATAATTGCATGATATTTATCAACCACTTGCTGTGGCGTAATTCCCTCTTTCATTGCCCGAATCGTAATAGGAACACCATGTTCATCGCTTCCACTAACAAATTTTACATCTTTCTTCTGTGCTCTTAAATAACGTGCATAAATATCTGCGGGCAGGTAACAACCCGCCAGGTGCCCGATGTGCAACGGCCCGTTTGCATAAGGCAAAGCTGCCGTTAATAAGTATCGTTTAAATTCTTTCATACCCTAAACCCCTAAAGGAGTATTGATATTTTGAAACTATTAATTATTTCCCTCTTTATGAGGTTGACAAAAATACCTTAATCAATTCCATCTCCCAAAACAATACATTTTTCAATAACTTCATTTTATGAACCGCAAAGATTTTCTTTCTGCAGTTGTTCCTTTGGCTACCGTTGCAACGGCTGTGGCAGGAACAAAAAAAATAAAAGAAGAAGATTCATTAAAAATTCCGGCATATTTAAAAGAAGGAGATATAGTGGGCATTACCTGCCCCTCCGGTTATATAACGAGAGAAGAAATACAACCTGCCATTTCAAAACTGGAAGAATGGGGATTCAAGGTAAGTGTCGGCAGAACAGTGGATGCTAAGGATTTCACTTTTGCCGGTAATGACGAATTGAGAACCGAAGACTTGCAGCAAATGCTGGATGATAGAGATATTGATGCCATTTTATTTGCACGGGGCGGCTATGGGGCTGTACGTATAATTGATATGATTGATTTTACAACTTTTAAAAAACGACCTAAATGGCTGATAGGTTTCAGTGATGCCACTGTATTTCATTCTCATGTAAATAGAAATTTTGGTATTGCTACTATTCATTCAAAAATGTGCAACAGTTTTCCTGCAGACTGGAGCAAAGCAGAGCCATCGCAAATTGAAACGATAAATTCCATAAGGAAATGTTTGATAGGAGAAAAGATGCAATACACTGCTGTTGCAAATGAAAAAAACAGATCGGGAACAGGTGAGGGAATATTGATCGGCGGTAATTTATCTATCCTTCAAAATCTTGCAGGTACAAAATCTGACATTCATACTGCAGGAAAAATTTTATTTGTTGAAGAAGTTAGCGAGTATCTTTACAGCATTGATCGCATGTTCCGGAATTTAAAGCGAACAGGCAAGCTTGATAAACTTAAAGCATTGGTCATTGGGGGATTTAAAAATAAACCTGATGACGCCGGGGAAGAGTTTGGAAGGACTGTTTATGATATAGTTACTGAAGTTGTAAAAGAATTTTCATACCCGGTTTGTTTTGATTTTCCTGTTGGTCATCAAAAAGATAATTATGCATTGAAGTGCGGAGTGAAACACAGGCTGGTAGTGAGTGCTGACGGTGTTACTCTTAAAGAGGTTTAACGTTTAATGGTTTAATGTTAAACGTTTTAAACGACTTAAACGTATTAAACGAAATGATAATTCCACCATACTTACATAAAGGAGATACAATAGGATTAGTTTGCCCTGCAGGGTTTATGCCTTTAGAAAAAGCACAGACCGCCATTGATACTTTACAGCAGTGGGGCTTTAAGGTGAAAACAGGAAAGACTGTTGGCAGTGAATCAAAAAATTATTTTTCAGGAACTGATGAAGAAAGATTGAATGATTTGCAGGAAATGATGGATGATAAACATATAAAAGCCATACTATGTGCAAGAGGCGGCTATGGCACAGGAAGAATTATTGATAAGCTAAGTTTTAAAAAATTTAAAAAGAACCCAAAATGGATAATCGGCTTCAGTGATATAACAGTTTTACATTCTCATCTATATTCTAATTATAAAATTGCTTCGTTGCATGCACCTATGGCAGCAGCTTTTAATGATGAGGAATATAAAAATGAATATGTGCAAAGCCTTTACCTTGCTTTGGTTGGAACAAAAGCAAATTACAAATGTGAGACGCACGAATTTAATAAAGCAGGAATAGCAGAAGGAAGATTAGCAGGTGGCAATCTTGCTCTGCTTGCACATTTGGTTGGCACATCATCAGACATCAATACAAAAAACAAAATTTTATTTATTGAAGATATTGGCGAATACATTTATAATGTTGACAGGATGATGTACCAGTTAAAACGCAGTGGCAAACTGGAAAAACTTGCAGGGCTGATATTGGGAAAGTTTTCTGACATGAAAGATACCGAGCGACCATTCGGACAAACCGCCGAAGAAGTAATACGGGTTGTTGTAAAAGATTATGATTATCCGGTTTGCTTTAATTTCCCGGTAAGCCATGATAAAGAAAACTATGCATTAAAGATCGGTGTAAAATATACATTAACAGTAGATGCAGTTGTATCACTAAATGAATCGTCAAATTTATCTAAGTAGCGAATCAAGTTTTTGATGAAATAATTTAAACTCATTTAAATTATTGTGTTTTCCTTTTTCGATGGTAATAAATTCATCTGTAGGTTTTAAAACACTTTTAAGTTTTTCTGTTGTAGAATAAGGAATGATCTCATCATCAGTTCCATGAAAAATTGTTACAGGCACTGTTACCTCTTTTAAATATTCATTTACAGGCAGTTTAAATTTTGACATTAAAGATGTTAGATAAATTGGAGCGAAATAACCGAACAAGACCGGAATAC
>Ga0097691_1002698_pt1 | contig 11506 bp, 12 predicted proteins | sample NGESurdeep072012_8_FD_72858 | JGI IMG/M metagenome (GOLD analysis project Ga0097691, IMG submission 72858) | Arctic peat soil microbial communities from Barrow, Alaska - NGEE Surface sample 210-1 deep-072012 | ecosystem: Environmental > Terrestrial > Soil > Wetlands > Peat ...
GGCCGCATAGCTCTCTTCATACGTCGCGCCGTTGCGAAGATCCGACTTCATCGATGCGAGGTAGGCCTTCTCCTTCGTGTTGGCGAACTTCGGAATTGCGATCGCGGCAAGGATGCCGATGATGACGACGACGATCAGAAGCTCGATCAGCGTAAAGCCCTTCTTCTTGTTGCGAATCATTGTCTCTCCTTATGAGAGGTAAGAATGGCGATGCGCCGGCGGCGCGAACGTCTTCTGGCCGCATCATAGGCACGGACCGAGCCGTTGTCGGCCCAAATCCTATGACGATGCCGGGTATGGAGTTGTGTTCGGCTCGGCGCGGTGTGACGGACACTCGACACCCGCATGTTGCGGAGAATCGGGCATAGCGCACGAATCGCTGCTTACTGTCGTCGCCGACAATCTGATTTCACTTCCGACGCGCACGCATCGCCAGCGCGGAGTATTTTTCACGCCGGCTCGCGTCTCGCCAACTTGACTGGCGGTTCGAGTCGGGTCGGAGTTTACATCAACGAGCCGACGTGAATGGCTCTTGGGAATAACCAGGTCTGAACGAGGGATTGATGCAGATAGCAGTGCCACGGGAGATTGTCGACGGGGAAACCCGGGTAGCACTTACGCCCGACGTTGTTCCCGGACTCATTCGCGCGGGACATAACGTCCTCGTCGAGCGCGGGGCGGGTGATCGAGCGGGATTCCAGGACGAGTCATACGTTGCGGCCGGAGCGCAGCTGGTGGACGACCCGGTGAAGCTCTATCGAGCCGCCGAAATGATTCTGAAGATTCAGCGGCCCTCGACTTCCGCAGCCGGCGGCAGGGACGAGCTCGAGCTGCTCAATCAGGACTCCGTGCTGATTGGACTGCTCCAACCCGGAGGCGATCCCGAATTCTTCCGCCTCCTTGCCGAACGACGGATCACCGCCTGCGCGATGGAGCTCGTGCCGCGCACCACGCGCGCGCAGATGATGGACGCGCTCTCCTCACAGAGCACTGTCGCCGGCTACAAGGCTGTATTGATTGCGGCGAACGCGCTGCAGAAATTCTTTCCGATGCTGATGACGGCGGCGGGAACGGTGCGGCCCGCGAAAGTGCTCGTCATCGGCGCCGGCGTCGCCGGCCTTCAGGCGATAGCCACCGCGCGGCGGATTGGCGCGGTGGTGGAAGCATTCGATACTCGTCCGGTGGTGAAGGAACAGGTACAGAGTCTTGGCGCAACCTTTGTCGAGCTTGGCGTTGGAGCAGAGACCGCCCAGGACTCCGGAGGATATGCGAAAGAACTCTCCGAAGAACACATCGCGCGGGAGAAGCAGCTCATCCATGAGCATGCCATTCAGGCGGATGTCATAATCACGACTGCCCTCGTCCCGGGAAGACGCGCGCCGGTTCTCGTGACGGCGACCACCGTCGCCGCAATGAAGCCGGGCTCCGTAATCGTTGATCTCGCCGGCGAACAGGGCGGTAACTGTGAGCTGACAGTGCCGGGCGAGACTGTTGTCAGGAACGGTGTCAAAATCATTGCGCCCCTCCACATCTCGAGCGAGCTGTCGTTTCACGCCAGCCAGATGTACTCAAAAAATGTTTCGGCGCTCGTTGCGTTACTCGCGCCCAAGGGCGCGCTCGAGCTGAATCTCGACGACGATATCATCGCTGCCGTCTGCATGACGGCCGGCGGCGAGATTCGGCATGCAGCGACGCGGGACCGTCTATCACTTCAGCCTTTGGAGTCCGGATCGTGAGTCAGGAGCTCATTCTAGGTATTTACGTATTCATCATGGCCATGTTCGTGGGCTTCGAGGTGATCTCGCGAGTTCCCTCAGTGCTTCACACTCCGCTCATGTCGGCAACGAACGCCATTCACGGCATCGTCGTGCTTGGCGCCATGCTCGTCGCCGGTGCCGCCAACACGACCCTGCTGCGAGCGCTCGGCTTCGTGGCAGTCGTGTTCGGGACGGCCAATACGTTCGGCGGCTTCGTGGTGACCGATCGGATGCTCGAGATGTTCCGCAAGCGCGACGTGGAGAAGAAGGATGCTTGACGCCCGCGAGTCGGGAATTGCCGTCGCCTACATCGTCGCCGCCGTATTCTTCATTCTTGGACTCAAGCGGCTGAGCTCACCGGCCACCGCCAGATCGGGCAATCGTCTGGCGGCGGTGGGAATGACGATTGCGCTCGCCGCGACGCTCGTCGACCGCCAGATCATTTCATTCTGGATCATCGCTGCGGGCATGGTCGTCGGTGCGGCAATCGGCATCTACTTCGCCCGCACGGTGCAGATGACGGCAATGCCACAGATGGTTGCGCTGTTCAATGGAATGGGAGGCGGCACGGCAGCGCTCGTGTCGGTGGCGGAATACCTTCGCCTCACGTCGGAATCGGGCGCGCAGAGTGTCGGCGCCGGCGAGGCGACATCCATCGTCCTTGGCACTGCAATTGGCGCAATCTCCTTCACCGGAAGTCTGATCGCGTTTGGAAAGCTGCAGGAGATCCTGCCCGGCAAGCCGCTGCAATTCCCTCTTCAGCGCGTGCTGAACGGACTGATTCTTCTCACCATCGCCGGCCTGGGAGTCGCGATCGCGATCGGCTCGGGCGGAACGCTGGCGCTCTGGCTTGTCTTCGCCGCCGCGCTGCTGCTTGGCGCGATGTTCGTGCTCCCGATTGGCGGCGGCGACATGCCGGTGGTGATCTCGATTCTGAACTCCCTCACCGGCCTTGCGGCCGCGCTGACCGGTTTCGTACTGCACAATCAGATGCTCGTCGTGGCCGGCGTTCTCGTTGGAGCGTCCGGAACGCTGCTGACGCTGCTCATGAGCAGGGCGATGAATCGCTCCGTTGCCAATGTGTTGTTCGGTGCGTTCGGCGCGACGTCAGCCAGCTCGTCGGTGGAAGTTTCGGGGGTCCAGCGGACTGTGAAGCAGACCACCGCCGAGGATACGGCGATTGCGCTGGCGTACGCACGAAGCGTCGTGATAGTGCCGGGCTACGGACTTGCCGTGGCTGAAGCTCAGCACACAGTTCGCGAGCTCGCGACCGACCTGGAGAAGCGCGGCGTGGATGTGAAATACGCGATCCATCCAGTGGCGGGCCGAATGCCCGGCCACATGAACGTGCTCCTGGCGGAGGCGAATGTGCCCTACGACCAGCTGCTGGAGATGGATCAGGTCAACAGCCAGTTCCCCCAGACAGACGTCGTGCTCGTAGTCGGCGCCAACGATGTCGTCAACCCGGCCGCGCGCGACGACCCGTCGAGTCCCATTTACGGAATGCCGATCCTTGATGTCGACAAGGCCAGAAATGTCGTCGTTCTCAAGCGCAGCATGGGCCACGGGTTCGCCGGAATCGACAATGCGCTTTTCTACAACGACAATACGCGAATGCTTTTTGGTGACGCGCGTAAGTCACTGGTGAAGATCGGCGAGGCTCTCAAGACCGCCTGACCGCCACGGAGCCAAGCGCGAATGGCTCCATATGGACCAGCACTCCCTGAACGCGGTTCTCGGCGCCGCGTATGGCGGCTTTCACGGCGCCGCTCAGGTCGTGAGAGTTACGCAGCGACATTTCGGCATCCGCCTGGACATGAATGTCCACGTGGTAAACCATGCCCGCCCGCCGGACAGTGAGTTTTTCCACGGCAAGCACACCGGGTACTGATTCCGCCGCCCGGCGAACCTGAGCCACGACCTCCTTGCCGGGCATCCGGTCCATGAGGTCGAATAGCGCCGGACGCAGGAGAATCACACCATTGTAGGCGATAATGCACGACGCGAAGAGTGCCGCCCAGTCGTCGGCTGACTCCCAGCCCGGTCCGCCCCACAGAGCAATGCTGATTCCGATGAAAGCCGCTGCCGAAGTGAATGCGTCACTGGCGTGATGCCACGCGTCCGCCTGGACCGCCGTGCTTCCGACATCCACGCCGATGGCCGCAACCCGCCGAAACAGGACGTACTTGATTATCAGCACCACGACCAGGACGATCAGCGTCCACGGCGCCGGCGTGTGGTGCGGCGTCCTGATCTCGCGGATTGCCTCGAACGCGATGCCAAGCGCGGCGCCGAGGAGCATGATGGAGACGACCGCCCCCGCAAGCGACTCCGCCTTGCCATAGCCGAACGGATAGTCTTCGTCCGGGTTGCGACTGGCGACATGAAGCCCGCCCCATACCACGAGCGAAGAAAAAATATCGGCGGTAGACTCGACCGCGTCTGCAACGAGCGCGTACGTGCTGCCGAGCACCCCGGCAATGAGCTTCGTGATCGCCAGCAGGGCGTTGATGAGCATTCCGATCTGAGCGGAACGTATGCCCCGCCGGGCTCCTTCAGTCATCTAGCTGGGTCTGACGCTGCGGAATTGTTTGATCGCGACGGAAAATCCCGCGTCGCTACTTGTGACTCGTGATCGCAATTACGCCGTTGTTGTTTCCGAGGCCGAATTTTGTCTGCGCTTCCCACGACTGATACATCCGAACCTCGACGAGCTGGCTCGCGTCGATGTTCCGGAGCGAGTTGATGTCGCCGTACATCAGACCGTCCAGATAAACGTTGGGATATGGCGAGCTGCCTTGAGCATTACCAAGAGTTCCTGTCCCGCGCGAAACGAGAAAGTTCGGACGGAGCCGGCGAATCACCTCATAAGCGTTTCCGGCGCCCGCCTGCACCAGCTCCTCCTGAGTGATGACCTGCGAATTTCCGCGCGCGGTGCCCTGCGTTCCCGCCGACGCACATCCGGCCACGCCGGCAACGACGAGCAGAGCGAGCATTCGAGCACCTGTCATTGCTGCCTCCCGGCAAGCCAACGGTGAAATTCATCCATCCGAAATCGACTGCCACACGGTTTACAAGCTCCGTGGATCGATCTGCATGCCGCTACCAGATGTGCGGGATCAGCTCCGCCGGCCTCACCATCGAGTCGCCCGGCTTGCAATTAAACGCCGCGGCGAATTGTGGCATGTTGGATACAGGCCCGTTAGTACGCCATTCAGACGGAGCGTGCGGGTCCGTCGTCACTCGCGATCGCAATGACTCCGGGCGTGAATGCTGGCGCCATGACTGTGCGTACGCTACGAAGAATCGCTGTTCGGGCGTGTACCCGTCGATGATCTCGCGTTTGCCTGTTCGATTGAGCGCCCGCTCGAGCGCGTCGTAGGCAGTCACCATGCCGCCGAAATCGGCCAGGTTCTCACCGAGAGTAAGGCTGCCATTCACGTGCAGCGTGTCAACCTGAACGTAGCTGTTGAACTGATTGACGATCATCGCCGCCTGCTCGTTGAATCGCACCGAATCGCGGGGCGCCCACCAATCGCGAAGATTCCCGCTCGCATCATAGTGCCGGCCCTCATCGTCGAAGCCGTGGGTCAGCTCGTGCCCCGCCCAGCTTCCGCCGAGCGAGCCGTAGTTCGAGGCGAGATCTCCGCTGGCATCGAAAGTCTGAGGAGAAAGGGCTCCGGCCGGAAACACCATCTCGTTGATTGACGGATCGTAATACGCGTTGACTGTCGGTACAGTGATGTCCCACTCCGTTTTGTCCACCGGCTTGCCCGGACGGTTGGCGACACGCTGCCATTCGAAAGCGTTGGCGCGAAGGACATTGGGAGCAAACGGGCCATCGGCAACTACCAGCCGGGTGTAGTCGCGCCAGCGATCGGGATAACCAATTTTCTCGTTCATGCTCGCCAGCTTCGCCAGCGCATATTGTCGCGTGGAATCGGACATCCAACTGAGTGCCACGAGACGGTCGTGAAACGACGATCGGATGTCGTCGATGACCTGCTTTGCCTGCGCCCTGGCCGCCGGTGAAAACGTTTTCGTCACATAAGCCTCGCCAAGCGCCTCCCCAAGCTGTCGGTCGGTGATGCGCAGACACCGCTTCCACCGCGGGAGCATCTGCTTGGCGCCGCTGTAGAGCGCGCCGTATGCGAATTCCTCGCCGGCAAAGCTGGAGCTGAGCCACGGCGAAGCCGAGCTGATCAGATGGTATCTGAGATAGGCACGCCAGTCGTCGAGAGGAACGCTGGCGAGCAGACCGCTGGCACGCCGGAGAAATTCCGGCTGGGCGACGTTTATGAAAGCCACCGGCGACGTGAGTCCGACGGCACGGAAATAAACCGGCCAATCGATCGCAGGAGCGAGCGTTTTCAGATCGGCAACGGAGGTCTTGTGATAGCTCGCATTGGGATCCCGCCGCTGCAGGCGTGTCATCGACGCCTTGGCGAGCTCGGTCTCGAGCGCCATCACCTTTCGCGCGTCGGCCGCGGCAACGCTCGCCTGCTCGCCGGCCAGCGTCAGGCTCCTGGTGATGTGGGCAACGTATTTCTGCCTCAGCGAATCGGACGCGGCGTCGGTCTTCGTATAGTAGTCACGGTCGGGCATGCCCAATCCGCCCTGGGCGGCCCACGCTATGTAATGAGCCGCGTCCTTGGGGTCGGCCGATGGAAAGAAATTGAAGAGGGCGGTCACGCCACCTGTCTGGAGCGCAGCGATCTCACGTATGAGAGCGGAGCGGGTCGTTACGGCATCTATGCTCCGGAGGCGCTGGGCGATTGGCGCGATTCCATCCTTCTCCGCGCGCGCCGAATCCATGCAGCTCGCGTAGTAGGTTCCGAGTTTTGCGACGGTGGGAGAAGCCGCCTTGCTATGGCGCGCGGCCATCGCCTCGTCGAGCACCGATCGCACAACGAGTTCGTTGCGGTCCGTCATGTCCTTTGTCACTCCGGACGATGAAAACGCGGCCGGAATCGTATCGCGCTTGAGCCAGCCACCGTTGGCGAACGCGAAGAAATCCTGGCAGGCATTCGCTGAAGTGTCGATGTACGAAGGGTCGAAAACCTTGAGCGGGGGAATCGGAACGGCCGGGCGCGGCAAAGCGGCGACGGTGGGTGCCTGCGCAGCGAGTGGCGACGACACGATCAACGAGAGCGCGACAGCAAGCGGACGGGAAAATGACATGTGGGGCGGGATGGGGTTTACCGTCGGAGTGTGGAGTTACGCCTCTGGAATCGTAACGCGTGTCCGGGTGGGTGACTAGGCAGTCCTGCTGGTGCGAGTTGTGTCAGTCCCAGCGCAGCACGATTTTTCCAAAATTCGAGTCGGCTTCCATGCGATCGTGAGCCGAACGGATGTCGGCGAAAGAGTAGACACGATCGACAACGGGACGCACCCTGCCTGATTCCAGGAGTGGGAGGCCGCGCTCAGCGAATTCTCGGGCGACGGCGATTTTTTCTTCGAGCGGCCGCGAGCGCAGGACGGTGCCGACGATGTGCAGGCGCTTGTGGAGTACTATGCCGAGGTCCGCCTCGGCGATCCGCCCGGCCGGTAATCCGACGAGAGCGAGCCGTCCGCGAGGGGCTAGCGCTCGCAGATTTCCAGACAGATAAGCTCCGCCGAGCAGATCGAGAATGGCGTTGACGCCCTTCCCCGATGTGGTTTCGTCGACCCTCGAAATCCAATCGCCCTCGGAGCTGTCGATGGCGATGTCGAGACCGAGATCTCTCGCGCCATCCAGCTTTCCGGATGAGCGGGACGTTCCAATGACGGTGGCGCCCGCGACGCGGGCGAGCTGCAACGCGGCCGTCCCCACGCCACTGCCAACCGCGTGAATCAGGAGCCGCTCTCCCGCGCGAAGGTCGAGCTGTCGAAAGAGTGCGTCAAACGCGGTGAGAAATGCTTCCGGAATCGCGGCCGCCTCCTCCCAGGTGAGGTCTGGCGGTATCGGCATCACCTCGCGCTCATGGGCGACCACGTATTCGGCGTGCGCGCCGCCGCCGACTATCCCCATCACGCGCGTTCCCTGCTCCCACATCTGCGATCCGGGTCCGAGCGAGTCAATCTCGCCGGCGTATTCCAGCCCGGGGATGTCCGCCGGCACTCCTGCAGGCGCCGGGTAACTACCCTGACGCTGCATCACGTCGGCGCGATTGAGGGCGGACGCGTGCACGCAAATTCGCACCTGCCCCGCGCCCGGCTCAGGGCGAGGTCGGGTTTGCTCCTCGAGTACTTCAGTGCCGCCCGGCCGCGTAATGACGATCGCTCGCATGGAGTATCTTCAGGAAAAACCCTACTGTGCGCTACTGTCGGCGTTCCTAATCTCGGACCGGCAGCGTCCGGTGGGTTGCCAGTCCGTGCGAGTTCACGCTATCGGGAGGCGCGTCATGAGAGCAGTAGTCGGCGCATTCGTGCTTGGTCTGGCTTTCGTTCCGCAGTCCGTGGCAGCACAAGGTCAGCAGAAATCCCCGCCCACTCGCGATGAGATTCTCGTCGCAGCGAGAGCGATCATCCAGAAAGCACGGTTCGCCACCTTCGCCACGGTGGGTGAGAAAGGAGAACCGGAATCGAGAATCGTCGATGCTTTCGCCCCTGATTCCTCCTTTACTGTCTGGGTCGCCACCAAACCGCTCACCCGCAAGGTGGCCCAGATCAGGCGCGACCCGCGTGTCAATCTGCTGTGGTTTGACTCCGGCAGCTCCGGCTACGTGGCACTCTCGGGCCGTGCGACGCTGGTGCCGGACGCCGCCGAGAAAGAGAGGCACTGGAAGGATGAGTGGGCGGCCCTGTACGACAACCGGAATCATGGCGACGACTACCTGCTGATCCGGGTCACCCCTTTGCACATGGAGATAGTGAGCTTCGCAGCCGGGATAGTAGGCGATCCGAAAACGTGGCTCCCCGTGATGCTGGATTTTCCTTCGTCCGCCCCAGCGCGGCTCGATACCGGACGGAAGACTCGGTGAGCCTGTAAGCGGAATCGGTCAGCGGGATTGCTCGGTTTTCCCGACGAACGTCGCTACTCGGCAAAGAACCCACAGGCGGTCCAACGGAAGCTTCTCCCACGAATCCGGCGCCCAGACGAGACGGCGCTTTTCGCCGTTCTCACTCTCGAAACAAAGCCATCCATTTTCATAGCCCGTCGCGGCGTGGGTTCTGGGTCTGGATGCATTGACCCGGCGCTCCGGCCCCACCCGGCGGTTGCGTCCGGAATAAGCCGCGCCGGCATTGACGTTCTCAATCCGGCGATCGGTTTGTCGCCGCTCTTTTACGGTGGGGCGAACGAACCAGGCCTCCCATTTTCGCCCCTCTGCGTCAACAAAATTCCGGAAGCTCATCGTGGACTCCTAATGCGAAGATTCTCTACTGAAAGTTAAGGCAAAATGCCTGCCTGATTCACTCTAATTGCTGATCGGATTTCAGCGAGTTCTCTGCAGGGGGTTTGCGGAGGGCTTAAGGCGGCTCAGGCTGCGAGAAACATCCGGTACCGCCGGGCGGCCGCAATCATGCATATATGGCACTCGATCCCTTAACAGCGGAGAGGTGGGTTATGAAGCGTTTGGCACTAACACTGGGAGCGGTCGCGATGGCGGCGACGACGATAACGGCGGTGCCGACCTCCGCGACGGCTCAGACGGGTTGCAGCTGGTGGGACCTGACCTGCAACGGACTGGCCCAAACCGTCATTGACTACGGGTGGCACATGACGGGACGCGATCAGACTGGGAATGTGGTTTACCTGCGCCGCGTGGTGGACGCGAACGGAAACGTCGTCTTCGAGCAGGCGCGGCGTAATGACATTGGACGATACGTCGTGGTGAACAACCACATGATCAGAAAAGGAACGGTTTACGGCCCGAACGGCGAGATCTGCAAGTACAGCTCGAACGACAAGGGCTACAAGGAAGAGTGCAAGTACGCCAAGGCGTACAAACCTTACAATGTGCCAAAGGTCAAGCCCGTGAAGCCCGTACATTACGAAGCGCCCAAAGCGCACCCCGGGAAGTACGAGCCGCCGAAAGTGCACACTGGGAAGTACAATGCGCCGAAGGTTGAATCCAATCACCCTGGTGGCTTCGACGTGAAGGCCGCCAAGGGCGCGAAACCGCCCGAAGGCAAGGACGAAGCGAAAGCGGCGAAGGGTCCCAAACACTAGCCACCTAAATCCAAAGCCCCGGGCGGAGTAATTCCGCCCGGGTTTTTTTTACGGCGTCGCGCCGCAAGCGGCGATGAGGTGAGGCTCTGTTTACAAGATCGCAATGAAGCCGTACTGTTTTGGCCGACAAAGAACGGGTAAGCGGTTTGCGACCTTCGCTCAGCGCCACGGGTTGTCGTGAGTCTTCTTTCAGCGAGGTGGGAAGAGAATGAAACCCGGAATGTTTCTGGCAGCGCTCGGGGCAGGAGCGCTCGGCCTCATAGCATGCTCCCACACGATGCCCGTGAGCGGAGCAGCCAATCCTGCTGAGTCAGTTTCGTCGTCGGCCGAACCGAGGTGGACTACATCTATCCAGCCGGCCGCTCTGACCCACTTCAATGTTGAGGATAGCACCCGCGACCGGGGCTACGGCTCCGCGCAGTGGAGTCCGGGGGATACGCCAACGCTATCGAGAGTCAACCTCGTATTCACATTCGGGGCACCCCAGCGCAATCTGAGCTGGGCGATTCTCTTTGGAACCTGCGGAAGCGCCTCATTGCCGCTGATTCCGATATCGAGTTTTCCCGAGCTCGAGGTTGGCGCCGGCGGACGTGCCGAGGTTAATGCAACGCTTTCCCTCGAGTTTCCGACCTCCGGAACGTATCACGTCGAGATCTACAAGGATCGTCAGGGCGGAATCGAATCGCTGGTCGGCTGTGGCAATCTGAAGTACGTCAGCGGCTAGCAATTCGCATTGCGCTGGCAGCGATGCCAGAGATGACGTATTTTCGACGCGGCGGTCACAACCTCCAGCGTAGTGAATTCGACATTTCACCTTTTTCGGCCGCCAAGCGAGAGGACGTCATGCGTCGAGTGTTGAAACTGATTCCGGTTGTTGTGGCAGTAGTGGCTTGTGCGAAGACCGAGACCCCTGCAGCCGACACCGCCAAGAGTGAAGCGGCGACGGCTCCAGCGATGGCTCCAGCGATGGCTCCAGCGGTCGCTCCGGCGCTGACCGAGGCCGATGTCGCGGGCACGTGGAAGGGCACGAACATGCCGATGGGATCGGACTCGGTGTTCGCGAAATGGACGCAGGTTTGCGCAGCCGGATCGTGCAAGGGCACCGTCGAGGGCTCCAAGGTAACGATACAGGCCGCGTACACGATGTCCGGGGACAGCGCGGTTGGGGTTAGCCAGCCCTTCGCCAGCCCTGCCGCCAAGGGAGCGAAGGTGATCGACACCTGGGTCGTCCGCGTGAAGGGCGACACTGCGACCGGAACAGGCGCGATGAAGCTGGCCTCCAAGCCTGACTCGGTTGTGATGGCCTACCACTTTGCGGGAACCCGCGCGCACTGAGTCTTGAGGCAACGCGGCAGCGGACGGGCGTCGGGACGGCGCCCGTCCGCTGCGCGTGGGGCTGAGAGAGTGCCTGCCGGTAAGACCAAGCCCCCCTTTCCAGGCGTGGTACGAGGGTACGGGAATCGGACAAGATGTCCTCATTACACTATGACGGACCGCAAAATGTCCTGTGCGCCCTTCCCTTCTGTCCGCATCTGTCCGCATCCAACGGACACCTGAACGGACACCAACAACGCAAACCAGCGACCTCCTGATCCCG
>Ga0097691_1002699_pt1 | contig 11501 bp, 9 predicted proteins | sample NGESurdeep072012_8_FD_72858 | JGI IMG/M metagenome (GOLD analysis project Ga0097691, IMG submission 72858) | Arctic peat soil microbial communities from Barrow, Alaska - NGEE Surface sample 210-1 deep-072012 | ecosystem: Environmental > Terrestrial > Soil > Wetlands > Peat ...
CGATTAGGCCGAGCGGAAGCACCGCCGTGGCAGGCCCATCATCCGGATGCCTCCTTGAGTCTGGGGTTGTGCCAACGGCCGTCTGAAGCGATGATCGCGTCAGCCTCTTTCGGCCCCCAACTGTGGCGCTTGTAAGGGCGAACCCGGTGATGGTTCTTAAGGACTGGATCGACTACCGCCCAAGCGGCCTCAACCGCGTCCTCACGGGTGAACAGCGCTCCGTCGCCGGCCATGGCGTCGGTCAAAAGCCGCTCGTAAGGCGCTTCCTCTCCCGGCTGCTCTTCGAGCAGGTAGAGCTCTCGCTGGTCGCCAACGAATTCCTTCCCAGCGTGCTTGACGCGAGCCGCGAGGGCGACGGCCGAGCCGGGGGAAAGCCGAAAGCGCACATAGTTGGCCCGGCCAGTGGCAGGCGCTGAGTCGGCGAAAAGCCGCTGCGGCGGCGGCTTCAGCTCCACCAGGACCTCGGTCGCCGTTTCGGCCAGGTATTTGCCCGAGCGCAGGTACCACGGTACTCCGCCCCAGCGCCACGAGTCGATAAAAAGCCGCAGGGCGCAAAAGGTCTCGACGTCGGAGTTCTTTGCCACGCCTGGCTCGTTGCGGTAGCCGGCGTACTGGCCGCGCACCAGGTCGTCGGGCTTCAAAGGGCGCATGGCTTGAAAGACCTTGGCTTTCTCGCTGTGCACGGCTCCAAAGTCCCTATCGGCCGGCGATTCCATGGCAAGCAGCGCGACGATCTGGAAGAGGTGGTTCTCGATCACGTCGCGCAGACAGCCGGCGGTTTCGTAAAACGCGCCGCGGTCCTCCACGCCGAAATCCTCGGATAGGGTTACCTGTACGCTTGCCACGTAGTTACGGTTCCAGATCGGCTCGAGAAACGAATTGGCGAAGCGGAAATAGAGGATGTTCATGATCGCCTCCTTGCCGAGGAAGTGATCGATGCGGAAAATCGAGTCTCGCGTGAACACTTTCTGCGCGACGCGGTTGAGCTCCCGCGCGGACGCCAGGTCTCGTCCGAACGGCTTTTCGACAATGACGCGCGCATGCTCGGCCAAGTTCGCGGCACCGAGCCCTTTGATCACCGCCTCGAAGAGCGAAGGCGGAATGGCGAGGTAGTGCGCCGGGCGCCGAGCGTTACCCAGCGCCTCCCTTATCGCCGTGAACGTGCCTTGGTCATTATAATCCCCACTCACGTACTTGAGCTGGGACAGAAGATGGTGGAAGGCGCGCTGGTTATCGATCCCGCCCGATCGCTTTATGCTGTCCGTCACGCGTTTGCGCAGACGCGCCAGACTCCACTTCGGGAAGGCGACGCCGATTACCGGGATTTTCAGGGTGCCCCGTTTCGCCATCGCATAGAGTGCCGGGAAGATCATCTTGTGGGCGAGATCTCCCGTCACACCGAAGAGCACTAGCGCGTCCGAACGGGAGGTGGTCATCAGGCACCTCCCTTCCTGGCGGCGGCCATGAGCGCGATCGCAACCAGGTCCAGGAGCCACGAGGCGATGACGCTGCCGTTCATAACCAACCCCCGCCAAAACCCGCTCGCCGCAAGCCGCTGGCGAGGTAAGGGCAGTCTCGCGTCAATTGCCACAATAAGCCGGTACGATAGTTCTCGATCATCAAGATAATCGGCCCTTGATTAAGCCCATAATGCCATGGTGATACCCAGCCATAGGGATTGACGGATTTTACCGGGTAGGTCGGGTTGAAAGATGCTTTGAAGCCGTACGAGTTCAGCTCGGTCAATTTAGCCTGGTGTATGCAATAGTCGAGCGCGGGCAACACAATCTCGGGGGCGAACGGCAGCGACGCCGCTACGGCCCACGGTGCGATGGTTCCGTCGTCGGGGCCATCCGGCACACCTCGTCCCAGGTAACCGAAGAATTGGCGCTCGATGCCGTTCAGTTTGATTTTCTCGAAGCCGGGGCCGTCGCTCGCAGTAATTCCCCAGCAATGGCGGCTATAGCCGGCGAACTTAAGCGGGTTGTCCATCGCGTACTGTTGTTGCACATAAGTCGCGCGACGGCTGTTTTCGAAATAGTCGATGCCCTTGACGCGCATGAACGCGTCCTGAATGCCGCGAAAATCAATCCAGAGATGGGAGAGCTGATGCGTGAACAATGGCCCGGCGTAAAGGTATTCGTACCCGTAACAGTGTTCCCGGCGGTAAGTGGAAGCCCATGCTGCGTAGCTCTCCTCGGGCAGCGGATGCGTCGGCGAGCCCAGCCCGAGGACATACAGCAGCATCGCCTCGTCGTAGCCTGCCCAACGGTATTTGAGAAATCCGCTCTCGGGCTTCCAGCCGTGCGTAACCGTTGCGCCACGGTTTTGCGCCAATTGAAAATCCGCGCGGCGATAGAGCTGGTCGGCGAGGGTGCGGATTTCTTGCTCGTCGGCCGTATCCGCGTCAAAATAAACTCCCGCCGTCAACGCACCCGCCAGCAGAAAAGCGCTATCTATCGTTGACAGTTCGCATTGCCAGGCGCGCCGGCCGCTCCGCATGTCGAGAAAATGATAATAAAAGCCCTGGTAGCCGGTGACGTCGGGTTCGGGGCCTTGCGGGCTGTTCCAGAAAAAACGCAGCGTGGTCAGCGTTCGTTCTACCGCTGCGGCACGCGGCATAAATCCGCGTTCGACAGCCACGGGGTAAGCCGCCAACGCGAAGCCGGTAGCGGCAATACTGGCAGGCCAATCCGGTGCGGTCTTGTCGATCACCAGCCCGTTGTCTGGATTCGTCTCATGCAGAAAGTAGCTGAATGATTGGTGCTGAAGTCTTTCCAGCTCAGCTTCGCCGATTGGTTTCCTGCTGCTCATGGTTTCAGTTGGACGCAGTCTCGGTGAGCTCATTAATCGCGACCAATTCGAGGTCCGGGTGGTGTAGCGCAGCCAGAAAAAACATGCGGCCTGAGTGGCCAAAGCCGTTGATCGCAATTTTGGCTGACACTTTGTTACCTGTGCGGATTCGAGAGCTATCGAAGCATCAGTTGTGGACCGTAAGCCGAATGAGTTTTCCAGCACCTTCAGCTAGAAATGCTCGGTGCAGGTACAAAGACCACTTCACAATCTCATCTTAGCGCAGATTCGATGTTCGGCTCATCCCCGGGAAAGACCCTTTTTCCGAGTGCGTGGGCGCTAGACGCGAACCCGGCCTCTCCCGGCGCCGTGGGAAGCCCCTTGGACTCAAAACCGGGCTCGAACTTCCTGTTTGCAAACCGCCTGGTGCCGGTGCTAGTCCGAATCAGGATTCAAAATGGAAATTCCGGTTTGCTGATGCGACGACCTTCTCTTGCGCTGCGCAGCGACCAGTTCGAATACGTTCAGCTGATTCTGCTCGCCGTGACCGTGGGCGTGCTCGCGGCGCTTGGCAATCTCGGCTTTCGCAAATTGATCGAATTCTTCTCGTGGCTGTTCCGCGTGCTCGAGTGGAACGCGCTCGGAATCGGGCTCGGCGGACCGCATCGCGCCCTGATCCCGTTGATCCTGCTGAGCGGCGGCGTCGCAATACTGCTGCTTGACCGGATCTTTCCCGGAGACGTGCTCGGTTACGGCTTTCCAACTTTTCTGGAGATGGTCAACCTCGGCACCGCGAGACTCAAGCGCCGCTAGATCTTCGTCAAGGCTGCGGGTGCCGCGCTTTCATTGGGCGCCGGCGCGTCGGTCGGCCGCGAAGGTCCGATAGCCCAGGTCGGAGGCGCGATCGGATCGACTATCGCGCACCTCAAAAAATTGTCGCCCGATCGTGCCAAGGTGCTGGTCGCGGCCGGCGCTGGCGCCGGCATCGCGACGACCTTCAACGCGCCCATCGGCGGCCTGATGTTCGCGCAGGAAATCGTTCTGCTCGGCCACACTGAAATCGCCAACCTCACATTGCTGATCATCGCCATCTTCACGGCGGTGATCGCTTCGCGTGCGATCGTGGGCAACGCGGTCGTCTTCGTCGCGCCCAAATTCGTGCTGCGCAGCTATTGGGAGATGGCGACGTATGCGCTCATGGGCGCGGCGCTCGGCGTCCTCGCTGCAGGCTACATCCGGTTTTTCAACGCAACCGAGGCCTGGTTTCGCAGGCTGAATCTCCCGGTTTGGGTCAAGCTCGAAGCGGGACTTGCAGTCGTCGGTGTGATTGCGATTTGGCTTCCGCAGAACCTGTCCGACGGCTATCCGGTGATCAACCGCGCAATGGCGGGCGAGTTCGGCATCGGAATGCTGGCTACCCTGACCTGCGCGAAGTTCTTCGCCAGTAGCGTGTCGCTCGGATGCGGCGCGCCGGGAGGGTGCTTCGGCCCGGCCTTTTTCATCGGTACGATGGCGGGCGGATGGTTCCAGCGCCTGTCAGCGATGCTGATTCCCCACCTTACCGGCCCGCGCGGATCGTACGCGCTGGTCGGGCTCGGCGCGTTTCTAGCCGGTACCACGCACGCGCCGCTGACGGCGCTGTTCCTGCTCTGGGAGATGACGCACAGCGACACGATCGCATTGCCTGCGATGATCGCGACGATTACGGCGCTGGTCGTGGCGCGTGCACCTCCCGGTCCTGCAGCGGCTCCAGGGTGTCCCTACTTCTCTTCCCGGATTTGCTGACTCAGGTAGCGTTCGTAGCCGATCTCGCCAATTTGATGGAGTTGCGCTTCCAGCCAATCGACGTGACCTTCTTCGGCCTTCAAAAGACGCTCGAACAACTCCCTTGAGGCATTGTCGCCTTCGTCACGAGCGATCTGGATTGCCCGGTTGTACAGCGCCACGGCTTCAATTTCCAGCTTGAGATCGCTTTCGACCTGTTCCTTGACGTTCTGCCCCACGGAGATCTTCAACAACTCGGTGAGGTTGGGCGTGCCGTCGAGAAACAGGATGTGTTCGATAAGTGCTTCGACGTGCTTCATTTCAACAATGGACAGCTTCTTGATGTAGCCGTCCAATTTGTCATAGTGCCAGTTCCCGCACATCTCGGCGTGGAGGAAGTATTGGGTGATGGCCGTCAACTCTTTCTGCAGTGCTTCATTCAATAGAGCGATGACTTTTGGTTTGCCTTGCATAACCAAAGTTTCGGATAAATTCACCCGCAAGTCAAATGCTTAGGAGCGGCCATTGGCGATGATGATGCCGGGGTGCTTCGGCGTTCTCCATTGATCAGCCCCGATCCAGATCTTGTGCAGATCGGGGCCGTTACCCGGAATTTCCATTTTGGACTTCGAACTCTCATTCAGTAGAAGCCAAACCGCCGTCCTTTGTTCCCGCGAGCCGCATTCTTCTTAACCTTCATCCTTGGACCCTCCTCCGTTGTTCTGTGCGGATGGTCGAGTTTACCATCCTGGCCCATCTTTGAGGCCGTTTAGATAACGGGGCTGGGTCCAATCCCATCAACTGAAAACCTTAAAAACGGCCTGAACGCCATTTTTCTCGGACCTTTCGGAGTTGTCAGCTGGCACACCATCATAGGGCTGACACCTCGAAATCGTCAGCAACGCCGCGAGCCCCCGCGACGATCCAACAATTCTGGGATTCAGCCTCTAGCAGGCTGTTGAGAAACCCCTCTCCGATTGGATCGACGGATGATTTTTCATCTGTATAGTGGAAGGAGGCCAGTTGGGTTGAGGAAGCGGAAGATGCGAGGATACGATCGGCTACAGACCACGATGCTGACGGTGGTTAACCCTGAGCAGCGAGTGCCGGCCAACCATCCGATTAGAGTGATCAAGGCGCTGGCTGAGGTGGCGCTCAAAGAACTCTCGCCGCTGTTCGAGCAGATGTACAGTGAGGTAGGCAGGCCCTCGATCCCGCCGGAGCGATTGTTGAAAGCCTCGCTGTTGATGGCGCTTTATACAGGGTCTGAACTTTATTCACTTGGGCGTCTCCATGGCTCAGGTTAAAAAATGCAAACATTGACCAAGACAACAAACCCAAGCATAGAAGTCCGACGCATAGAAAGTTACACCAGTTGGTAGCGATGCTCCATCGATTTCTCTCCCGCTTAAAGCTCCTATACAGCGCGATGCTTGAGGCTCTTCACCTGGCGGGCCGAGGTAGGTCGTCGGAATCCTCCGGGTGCACCACTGCGGACGGGAAGATCAGCCCGTTCAGCAAGAAGCACGAAAAACTGATGCGAGCCGGCGATAAAACGATCGAGATATCAGCATCGGATCTGTCGCATTTCCTGGGCTGTCGCCATCGGCCCGGCCTCGATCTAGCGGTCGCCCGCGGCATTCTGACAGCACCATCGTGGGTTGACCCGATCGCGGCCGTGCTCCAGCAACGTGGCCTCGAACACGAAAAGAATTACGCCGACTCTCTTCGGCAGCAAGGACTGAAGGTTATCGATCTGGCCGACCGCTTCGGCGACGATGCTTTGACCGCATCGGTTGATGCGATGCGCTCGGGGTTGGACGTTATCCTGCAGCCGGCGCTGCGTGGCGGCAAATGGTTCGGCAGACCGGATATTCTTCGGCGTGTCGAGGGTTCCAGCAAATTCGGAGCATGGTCATACGAAGTCTTCGATACCAAGTTGGCAAAAGAGACGCGAGGTGGAACAGTCCTGCAGCTTGCTCTTTACTCCGATCTGCTCGGTGCAATTCAAGGTACGCCAGCGGAATACTTTTCAGTAGTCACTCCCGATCCCGACGAGCCTGTTCAAAGATATCGTACGGGCGATTTCTCAGCGTATTTCAGGCTCATTCGAGCGCAGCTTGATGCGACGACGGGGCTGGAACCACAAAAGATCACCGACGCAAATTACCCAGAGCGAGTGGAACACTGCGACGTGTGTCGATGGTGGCAAATTTGCGACAAGCGCCGCCATGAAGATGACCATTTGTCGCTGGTTGCCGGGATTTCGCATTTGCAGATACGCGAGCTCCAACGTGCCGGCATCGCCACTCTAGCCAAACTCGCTTCATTGCCTCTTCCGCTTCCATTCAAACCTCGACGCGGAGCAGTCGAAACATACGAGCACACTCGCGAGCAGGCACGTGTTCAACTCGAAGGCAGGCGCAGCGGGGGCCCCTATCACGAGCTGTTACCGATCGAACAGGGCCAAGGTCTCACCCGTTTGCCGTTGCCGTCTCCAGGAGACATTTTTCTCGACCTCGAAGGCGACCCCTTCGCCCGCGATGGGGGACGGGAATATCTCTTCGGATTAGTTTCTGTCTCCACGAAAGGCGCGGCGAAGTATCGTTCGTTTTGGGCATTGAACGATACTGAGGAACGCGACGCATTTGAGTCGGTAATGGATCTCATTTTGAGATCGTGGAAGGCGCATCCGACGATGCATGTGTATCACTACGCTCCGTATGAGCCGTCGGCTTTCAAGCGACTCATGGGACGTCACGTAACACGTGAAGAAGAGATGGACCGCATGTTGCGCGCTGATCGGTTCGTCGATCTCTACGCAGTCGTCAAGCATGCGCTCCGCGCTAGCGTGGAGCGATATTCCATCAAAGACCTCGAGCCTTTCTTCGGCTTTACTCGCTCTGTTGAGCTGACAGCTGCAAGAACTCACCTGCGGGTCGTCGAGCGGGCATTGGAATTTAACGCGCCCGACGCGATTACGTCCGAGGATCGAGAGGCGGTCGAAGGATATAACCAGGACGACTGCGTATCCGCACTGCGGCTTCGGGAATGGCTGGAACATCTGCGCGAAACCGTCGAATCTGGCGGCACTGTGGTGCCCCGGCCGGAATCCGAAGATGGGAAGCCTTCCGACGCGCTCAGCGAGCGTGAGCAGCAAGTTCGGGCCCTGATGGCAAAACTAGCGCAAAATGTTCCTCCAGAAACTGACGACCGTAGTAAAGAGCAACAAGCGCGTTGGCTGCTCGCCAATCTTCTTGAATGGCATCGTCGCGAGGACAAGACGGCGTGGTGGGAATTTTTTCGTCTTCGCGAGCTCTCGGCAGATGAGCTCATTGACGAGCGCGCGGCGATCTCAAAGTTGGTTTATGTCAAGCGCCTTGAAGAAGGCAAAAGAAAAACCCCGGTCGACCGATACTCATTTCCCTTGCAAGACACCGACCTCAGCGAAGGAAGCGATCTGTATATACCTCCTGAAGGTGCAAAGTTCGGCAGCGTTGCCGCGATCGATTTAGTAGGGCGAACACTCGACATAAAAAAGCGAGGTGACCAAGCAGATGTGCATCCTGAAGCGGTCTTCACGCATTCCATTGTTCCGTCGCAAGTGCTTGCGGCGGCGCTGATCAGGATCGCAGAAGACGTGAATGAGCACGGGATTGAAGCTGATGGACAGTACCGTGCTGCGCGCGATTTGCTCCTGGGCAAACCGCCGCGTCTATCCTCCGGTGCATTCGCCATTGATGAAGGAGAAACCGCGATCGAGTTTGCGGTGCGTGTAGCACCGGCGCTCAACGAAACGATTCTTGCGATTCAAGGACCACCAGGCTCCGGTAAAACGTATGCGGGTGCGCAGATGATTTGTGATCTCGCTCGGCGCGGGCTGCGCGTAGGTGTGACCGCGGTCAGCCATAAGGTGATCCGCAATCTCCTGAACCGGGTCCTGGAGGTCGCAAAGAAGGAGAAACAGCGCATTCGATGCGCCGAGAAGGTAAACGATAAAGAGGAGGAGGCGACTATCATCGAGGAGATAACCGATAACGGCGAAATCCTCGAGCGACTTCGTGATCGAGAAATCGACGTAGTGGGAGGCACTGCGTGGCTGTGGGCCCGCGAGGATGCTGAAAACGCCCTGGATGTCTTGTTCATAGATGAGGCTGGACAGATGTCGCTTGCGAACGTGCTGGCAGTTTCGCCTGCGGCAAAGAGCATCGTTCTCCTGGGCGATCCGCAGCAGCTCGAACAGCCGCAGCAAGGCAGCCATCCGGACGGCACTGACGTTTCGGCTTTGGATCACATTCTCGGCGATCGCCAGACTATTCCCGCGGAACGCGGCATATTTCTTTCGGAAACCTGGAGGTTGACTCCGAGCATCTGCACGTTCACGTCGGAACTCTTCTACGACGGACGACTTAGATCACGAAAACGTCTGGAACGACAGAAGCTCGTTGGCACAGCACCTTTTGAAGGCGCGGGACTCTGGATCGTTCATGCCGAACACGAAGGTAACCAGAACTCATCGCCGGAAGAGGTAAAAATAGTCGAGCGCGTTGTGTCGGTGCTTTTGAAACGCGGAACTCAATGGATTGACGTCAAAGGCGTCGCGCAAGTACTGCGTCCGGCCGAGATTTTGGTCGTTTCCCCGTACAATGCTCAGGTAATGTTGCTCGGCGAAAAGCTGCGCTCACGTGGAATCCCTGTGGGTACCGTCGACAAATTTCAAGGACAGGAAGCTCCTGTGGTCATATACTCGATGGCGACCTCGAAACCGGAAGACGCCCCTCGAGGAATGGAGTTCCTGTACAGCCTCAACCGGCTGAATGTAGCGACCTCGCGCGCGAGATGCGCCTGCATACTCGTCGGCAGCCCACGTCTGTTTGAGCCGGAGTGCAAGTCGCCGCGACAAATGCGTCTCGCGAACGCGCTATGCCGCTATGCGGAACTGGCCTCGGTAGCGAAAGTGCCGTAGCTGAAAGATGCGCAGCTGATCTGAGGTTCCAGTGGAGTAGTCGTTGGTCTGGACGAATGCCGGGGTGATCGGAGTAGGCTTCCTGAGGACAAATGAAACCTGAGCCCGGCCTTTACCCTCGCGAGAAACCTCGACCGACTGAATCGCATGCCGAGATTCTCGTATACGAATCACTCAAGGCGCATCTTCCTGCCGGATGGTATGCGTGGCACTCGCTGCGCGTATTGGAAAATGACGGGATTTTTGGCGAAGGCGACTTCGTCGTCGCCGATCCTCAGCGCGGTTTACTTGCTGTCGAAGTAAAGGGTGGAAACATCGAGCAGCGTGATGGCAGATGGTTTCAAAATGGCCGTGCGATGAGCCCCGATCCGCGAGCGCAGGGAAATGAATTTGTTCGAAAACTGATATCCTGACTCGAACGAGATGCCTGCGCCCCCTCGGCGTATGGAGTTGCGACATGCTTTCCCGATGTTTCGTTCGATGCGCCGCCGGCCCAGGACGATCTGTCTCAAACGACAATAGGCAAACAAGATCTGCCTTGGCTTGATGAGCGGCTGAAGAGCCTGATGGAGCACGCGTTGCCTGGCTCAAGGCGCCCCCGGGGTCGTTGGATTGACCATCTTCATAAAATTTGGGGCGAAACGTGGATTCCAAAACTTGGGCTCGGACATCGCGCGCACCTTGAGGATTCTGAGCGGGCAAAACTGGACGCCGATCAGATTCGGATCCTCGATATGTTCGAAGCGAATTCCAATCTGTTGGTAGAAGGTGGAGCAGGGACTGGCAAAACCTTGATAGCCAGAGAAGCAGCCTGCAGATTTGCAGAAAAAGGCGGCCGTGTGTTGCTGCTATGCTTCACGAACGCTTTAGCCGAATGGCTGCGCAAGTCCATAACGACTCCGAACGTCCGGGTCGAGGCTCTTGGAAAGCTGGCACTCGACATCAAGCGGTCTATGGGAACGGCTGTGAACGAACCGTCTGACAAAGCTGGATGGGACCAGCTCCTATTGGAGGTCGCAGCGGACGTTCTTCCGGGTATAGCCCGAGACTGGGACGCAGTGATCCTAGATGAGGCGCAGGATTTGTCGGCAGTGGATTGGGATCTGATGACCGAACTCTCGCGGGACAAACGCTTTTGGGTTTTCCACGATCCGGCGCAGCACTTCTGGACAGATCGCAATCTTCCTTACTTCGTGACCCAGTTTGCACAAGTGCGACTGCCTAGTGGTTACCGATGTTCACTTCCAATAATGGCCCTGGCCAACGCCTACCGCGATCCAGCAACCCTGGATGGCGCTGTGGACTCGATTCGTGATGCGATCGTCGGGGAAACTATCGGAATCGTAGAGTGTCCCAGCGACAGCTCGGTTCCGGACAAGGTAGCGAATGAGATTGGGAAGTTCCTTTCGACGGGGTTTAAGCCCTCTGATATTGCCGTCGTTTCAGTACGCGGACAAAATGCAGCTCGGACCTTTGGCTTGGGCCGAATCGGCGCATATCGATTGGTCAAGGCAGATGATCCCAAGGCCGAGAACGAAATCGTCGACGATACCTTTCTGCGCTTCAAGGGCCTCGAGCGCCCGGCGGTGATCGTGACCGACTTGAATCTGATTCACGATCGCCGAGAGGTGAGGATGTATATAGCGATCACGAGAGCTCTGTCGGCGCTTAGGATCGTCGCGCCCCATGATGCCGTCGCCGCCGACCCGATTCTTGCGAAGTTCTCGGACTGAATAGTCTGTGCGAGTCCGAATCCATCGAGGCACAAAAGAAGTCGGTGGCAACTGCATTGAGTTGTCTTCCGGCGGGAAAACACTTCTTCTCGACATGGGAATGCCGTTGACGGCGCCCGATCCAGCAAAAGTTGTCAAGGCCGCTCAGAAAGTACATCAGTGGCCGCAGGGAAATTACATCAGTTTGAGGAGCGGAGGGAATGGTGGTTTGGCTTCTGGCAGGGGGAGCGCGAGGGGGAACTCCC
>Ga0097691_1002700_pt1 | contig 11499 bp, 7 predicted proteins | sample NGESurdeep072012_8_FD_72858 | JGI IMG/M metagenome (GOLD analysis project Ga0097691, IMG submission 72858) | Arctic peat soil microbial communities from Barrow, Alaska - NGEE Surface sample 210-1 deep-072012 | ecosystem: Environmental > Terrestrial > Soil > Wetlands > Peat ...
ACCAGCAGGACGAAGAGCACCAGCAGCATGATCACGCGCGTGATCATCAGCCCGAAGTGGCGTATGCCGCGGCCGAATTCGGTCTCCGGCGGGCGCATGGCCAGCCGTTGGGCAATCGCGCCGAAGGCGGTGTCTTTGCCGGTGCGAACGATGACCGCGGTGCCGATTCCCGTCTGCACAGCCGTCCCCAGGAACACGCTGTTGCTGGCGTCGGCCATGCTGTGCTGCCCCGCTGAAAGATCGGCCGCCGCCTTGTCGACGGGCAGAGACTCCCCCGTGAGCGCGCTCTCGCGCACGTGCAGGTCCTTGGCGTCCAACAATCGCGCATCGGCCGGCGCCAGGTCCCCCGCATTGAGGCGGACGACATCCCCGGGGACCAACTCCGCGACCGGCAACTCCAGTTCTTTTCCATCGCGCAAAACCGCGGCAGTGGTGGCAACCTGCTTGCGAATATCCTCCACCGCATGCCGCGCCTGAAACTCCACGTAGAAGTTGACGATCACGCTGAGCAGGACGATGGCGATGATGATCGAGCCGCCGACCGGATCGCCCAGCACAATCGAGATGGTGCTTGCCGCCAGGAGAATCAGGACAAGGGGATTGGCAAAAAAACGCAGAAAACCGATCAGCGCGGCGAAACGAGACTCGCCGACCAGGCTGTTCGGGCCATGGAGACGGAGTCGTTGTTTCGCCTCGGCGGAAGTCAGTCCGGCTGGAGTGGCTTCGAGCAGGGCGAGCAGGTCCCGCAGGGGCATGTCCCAGAAGCGGTCCAACGTCTGGTTCTTGTCTGGTGAGCTCATGCGCGGTTCCCCCCCCTTGAATTTTACATGGTGCGTTGGCGGCAACAGTCGACTTATTCCCAGGGTTTCACTTCGCCGCCGAGACCTTTGTAGCCGTTCTTCATGCGCTCTTCGATAGCGGCCCAGACCTTCGGGTCGCAGCCCTTCCATTCGGCCACCGCCTTGTTGCCGAGGTAGGGCAGGTCCGCGACGCCCATCTTGCTGGAGAAGAAGCCAGAGACCGTGAGATCGCGGAAGCGGGTGAAGAAGGCGGCCCAGCGGCGGTCGCTGGCGGCGGCACGGGCGGGCCAGGCGATGCGGTCGAGTAGCTGTTTCTGTTGGTCGGGCGTGGCGGCGGCGAAATCCTGCTGAAAGAGGCGCGTCGCTTCCAGGTCCAGCCATGCGAGTCCGCCGAGCACTCCGGCCGCGAGGTCCTGGTTGCCATCCTCGCGGGTGCGGAAGTCGAGCCAATCGTCGATGAACTCGGGGACGCCGGCGGCGGTGGCGCTGCCAGAGTGCTCGTCGGCGGGGATGATGAGATCGCAGAGCACCTGCACGGTGCGCCACTGGTGGTCGTTGAAAACCTTCCGCTGATACGCCTTCTTGGCGGGCGCGGGCGGCGCGGCGTGGGCGTGCTCGGCCTGCGTCTGCGCGGCCGCGGCGGCGGGCACGATGCCCAAAATGTGGATGAGATTGCGGCGGGTGACGTCCATGTTTACTCCTAAAGGGGCTTGCTCCTAGAGATTCCGTTTCTTGATCTGGTCGGCGATGTAGTCGCTGGTGCGCCAGCCGAGCGCGGTGATGGAGAGCGTCGGGTTCTTATCGGCGTTGCTGGCGAAGGGCGCGGCGTCGGTGATGAACAGGTTTTTGCAGTCCCACGCCTGGCACCACTGGTTGAGCACGCTGGTCTTCGGACTGTCGCCCATTTTGGTGGCGCCCACCTCGTGGATGATTTCGCCGCCGCGGGAAATGCCGCCCACCGAGGTAACTCTGCCGCCGGCGGCCGTGATGATTTCCTGGAACGTGTCCTGCATGTGTTTGGCTTGCAGGATTTCGTCCTGGCTCCACTTGAAGTGGAAGCGCAGCACGGGGATGCCCCACTGATCGACTACGTTCGGGTCGATCTCGCAGTAGCTCCGCTCGTTGGGGATCATTTCGCCGCGGCCGGAGAAATGCACGTTGGCGCCGTACATTTTGCGCACGTCGCGCTTGAAGTCCTTGCCGTATCCGCCGCCGAGGATGTTGTGCGATCCGCCGAAAATGCCCGCGCCGGGCATGCCGCGTCCGCCGCCGATTTCGATGTGATAGCCGCGCGAGAAGGGCATTTTACCGGCCTTCTGCTGTTGGTAGAGCCACCAGGGCATGTACATGTGCATGCCGCCAACCCCATCGTCGTTGGCCGGCGGGAGATCTTCGAGAATCGGCAGGTAGCCGCTGACCGAGGAGCCAACCGTGTCCATGATGTACTTGCCGACCATGCCCGTGGAGTTGGCGATGCCATTGGGGAACAGGCTGGATTTGGAGTTGAGCATGATGCGCGCGGTTTCGCAGCAACTGGCGGCGAGCACGACGACACGCGCGTTGACCGTAACTTCGCGGCGCGTCTTGGTGTCGATGTAGGAGACGCCGGTGGCCCGGCCATCGGGGCCGACCATCACTTCGCGGCACATGGCGCCGGTGCGGACCTCGAGGTTCCCGGTCTTCAGGGCGGGCGCGATGTGGACGCCGGGGGAAGCGAAGTTGGCGTTGACCGCGCAGGCGCGCCCGCACTCGGAGCAATAGTGGCAGGCGGGCCGGCCGTGGAGCGGCCTGGTGAGGATGGCGAGGCGCGAGGGGATGCAAGGAATCTTGAGCTTGTCGGAGACCTGCTTGATGATGCGCTCGTGAGCGCGCGGCGCGGGCGCGGGCTGGAAGCGCCCGTCGGGGGTGTTTTCCAGGCCTTCCTGGCTGCCGAAGACGCCGATCAGTTCCTCGGCCTTGTCGTAGTAGGGCGCCAGGTCGTCGTAGGTGATGGGCCAGTCGAAGCCTTTGCCATCGCGGCTGTAGGGCTTGAAATCGTAGGGGCCCATGCGGAGGGAGATGCGGCCGTAGTGGTTGGTGCGCCCGCCCAGCATGCGCGCGCGGTACCACATGAATTCGCTGCCGGGGCCGGTGGTGTAGGGTTCGCCGGGGACCTCCCAGCCGCCCACCAGGGTGGCGTCGTAGTGGCCGAAGGGCTTCTCCCTGGTGCCGGCGGCGCGGTGCGGAGCGTCGTAGTTCCACTTGAACATGTCGCTCTGCCTGGCGGTGTTGTAATCGCCGCCGGCTTCCAGCATGCAGACTTTGGCGCCAGAGAGCGTGAGCACGTGGGCGGCGATGCCGCCACCGGCTCCGGAACCGACCACGATCACGTCGTAACTTTTCGGACTGGCTTTGACCTGCGGCATTGGAATCCCCCTGGGACGAACGCAACCATTTTACAGTGCTTAACCGGACTGCCGGCGACCGCTCCCTCCGCGGCGTTCCATAATTGGAGTGAGCCGGACGAGAGTCCTCTCGGGAAGACCGCCTATGAAACTTCTGCTATTCCCGCTGCTGTTCGCGATCGTCGTTTCCGCGCAGTCCCGATCGGTGCAGTGTGCTTCCTCCGCATCCGCCGCGGATCCGGTTCCGTCCGGCAGAACCTCGCCCGCCGCTGCCAAGGCCGTCATGGAGCCGCCGTTCAAAGACCCGGCGGCGGAACCAGACAGCCAATCCGCAAAACCACGCCCGGATGTTGGAAACGTGGCGGCACAGATTCAACTGCGCCGCCCGCCCGGCAATCGACCCTTGTCCTCGTGCCGGTGCGGAACCGTTGTGGCGGGTTCGCTGACCGCGCCATCGAATTCACAGGAAGTCCCTATGCTCACCGGCCTCGCGGGCAGTTTCCGGTTCGATCATGTGCTGGTGCAGGAGATCCGGCGGTTCTCATCGGACAGCGTAAGCAGCCTCGATGTGGGAGTGGGAAGAGCGCATTTGGAGGCCGACGCGGTTCCGCTGTTTCCCCTCAAGAGCGACTCCGCTCCGGATAACTTCTGGTATCAACGGCCGAATCCGCCGCAGCTTACCGGGGCCTACGACCTGATGCTGAATTTCAAGGCATCTGGGCCCCTGGGGGATGGCGCCGCGTCCAACTTCAGTTCGGGCGCGGTAACTTGGGAGGTCTGCGGATACAACGCCCAGTAAGCGGCGGCAAGTCTCCGTGAGATAAACATGATTCCAGTCTTAGACCTCAAAGCCCAGTATCGGACCATTAAGAGCGAGCTTGACGCAGCCGTCATCCGTGTTCTGGAGAGCGCCCAGTTCATCCTCGGGCCGGAGGTGGCGGCGTTTGAAAATGAGTTCGCCGGGTATTGCGGCGCCGCCGAAGCGGTCGGCGTGAATTCGGGCACCAGCGCGCTGCACCTTGCCTTGCTCGCCGCCGGCATCGGTTCCGGTGACGAAGTGATCACCTCGCCATTCACCTTCATAGCCACCGCCGCCGCCATCGTCTATACCGGCGCCAGGCCCGTCTTTGTGGATATCGACCCAGCCTCGTTCAATATGGACGTCACGCGGATCGAGGCCGCCATCACGCCGCGCACCAGGGCGATCCTGCCGGTGCATCTCTTCGGACAACCGGCCGACATGGATCCCATCATGGATATCGCGCGCCGGCACGGGTTGGTGGTGATCGAGGACGCGGCCCAGTCGCACGGCGCGGAGTACAAAGGGCGCCGCGTGGGCAGCATCGGCGAGATGGGCTGCTTCAGTTTCTATCCGGGCAAGAACCTCGGGGCCTGCGGCGAAGGCGGAGCGGTAGTCACCAACAACGCGGCATATGCGCGCAAGATTCGCCTGCTGCGCGACTGGGGCTCGGAGCGGAAATACGTTCACGAGCTCAAGGGCTATAACTATCGAATGGAGGGCATGCAGGGCGCCATTCTGCGCGTTAAACTGCGCCATCTGGAAAAGTGGACCGAAGCGCGGCGCGCTCACGCCGCCCGCTACGGCGAGCTTCTGGAAGATTGCGGCGTGCGACTGCCCGAAGTCATGCCCTACGGCCGCCACGTTTACCACGTCTACACCATCCGCGGCGCGGACCGCGACGCCTGGCGCGCCGAATTGCAGCAGCACGAAATCCAGACCGGCATACACTATCCCGTGCCGGTGCATCTGCAACCCGCCTACGCCGACCTTGGGTATGGGCGTGGCGCCTTCCCGGTGGCCGAACAGGCCGCCGCTCAGGTGCTCGCGTTGCCGATCTATCCGGAAATGACCGGCTCCCAACTGGAAGAAGTTGCCGTCGCGCTGCGTTTGGCCGCAACACGGGCGCACTTGTCCCCGGCGGTGTAGCGAACGTCGCGTCCCTCTGGTACTGTGACCGCGTAGGAGTGTTCGATTGCGGGGCAGCTTGGTAAGCTGCGCGCGGCCCGGAGGGTAACCCGCTTCCCGGCGCTCCAGCCGGGTTGCCAACCCGCCACAGGCTACCAGATCAAACAGACCACGAAAGGCGCTGGTCTGTCCCACGGGTTCCTGAGGAGTAGTGTCCTGTCGCGCCCGGGTTCTCCAAGAAATGTACAAGCTCCAGGCATAAGGCTCCGCCTTGTGCATCCGAACCCAGCTCGGCCGCTGGCGAATTGACCCCCTCCAGCCTAGCCCTTGGATTGCCGGGGCGTCCGCGCATTCCGCGCCAGAAAACCCGTCCACCACGCCTCCTGCCCCGCGGCATCGAAGGTTTCCTTCCAATGCCGGGCAAACCCAGCCGCCTTCTCCGCCGCCCGTTCTTCCAGAAACTTGCGCACCTTCGGTTGGCGCTTCAGCGCCCGGCGCAGCAGCCTGCCCGAAGCCACCGCATCATTGACCTCACCCAGCCAATCCTGCAACGTCTTCAGCGCGTCGAGACGATCTTCCAGCCCTGCCGGATAGCACGGACGAAAAAGCTCCAGCGTATAGCGCAACCGCTTCGAGGCCAGCCGCAGCCGGTGCAGTTTCCGGAGTGGGGCGTCTCGCGCCAGAGAATCGTGCACCTCGGAGAAATAGGCGCTCACCATGCGCGGCAACTCGCGCCGCGCATTCGCCGCCGCGCCGGCCCGCTGGTCCCATTTCATCCTGTGCGCCCGCGCCATTTCATAGCTCCAACCGCGCCCAACACTGGCGCCGGAAGCCGCGATCTTTCCAGCGCCGCAATTCCCGCCGCAGTTCCTCATCCGCCGCGCGCCGCTCTGCGTCCAGTTGCCGGACCAGCGCGGAGGCAGCCGGAACTCCGGCCTTCTCCAGCAACTCGATGGCAATGTCGCGATCGCGCACGCTTCCGCACGCATCCATCAAGTCCGCCAGGCGCCGCCGCATCTGCTTCCACGAGCGCCCGGGGTAGAACTGCGCAAACACCCGCAGGCAGCGGCTCAGCCGCCGGATCGCCACCCGCAAATCGTGGATCGCGTCGGCATCGCCAGAGCGTGCCGTGCGATTCACCTGGGATGCCAGGCGCCGCAGCAGGATCCGGGTCTGAAGACGCGCGTACTCCCGCATGTTCATTCCCTCGCTTTCACCACCGAGATCGGGCGGCTGTAGATCTGCTGGAAGGCTTCGCCGGCCCGCTCGGCGCCCCACTGCTCCAGGTCGATATCGCCCGTCGCCCGCACCTGTAGCACCACCGCCCCGCCGTCGCGCAGACGGCAGTCAACGCCCCGTATGCGCTGTTCGCGGCTGCGATCCAGGTTGTCCGCCAGCCGCAGGATCGGGATCATCATCAGCAGCATATTCCGCTCTTCCGGCGACAAGGCCAGGTACAAGCTGTGCAGTGGGTTGGGCAGCGACTTGCGATGATAGCGGCACAATGCGGCGATCAGGATGCGCTCGCGATCCGTGAAGCCGGCCATGTCCGAATTGGAAACCACGTAGTAGGAATGCTTGTGATGGCTCACCGCGCTCACAAAGTGCCCCACGTCGTGCAGGTACGCCGCCGCTTCCAGCAGCTTTCCGCAACCCGGAGGCAGCCCGTGCAGCGGCTGGAGCGCGGTGAAGAGCAGGCTGGAAATGTCCGCCACTTTGCGCGCATGCTCCAGCGAGACGCCGTAGCGCCGTCCCATATCTTCCACTTCGCTCCGCTGATCGCGGCTCAGCCGGGAGAGTTCGGCGCCCACATTGCGCGCCGCCAGGTCTGCGATGATGCCGTCGCGCACCCCGGCACGCGAGTAGTAAAACGCCGGCAGGTGAAACTCCTGCAGGAACTGGAGCAGCACGCTCATGCCAGGCACGATGATCTCCGCGCGCCGCGGACCGATCCCAGTAATCTTGCGCCTCTCCGCCAGGCCCAGTCCGGAGAGTTTGAGGTAGAGCTTGCGCACTTGCGCCGTCGAGATGCGCAGCCGGTCGATCTCTTCGCGCTTGGAGCGCGGCGCCCGCGCCACCACGGCCGCCACCGCGCTCGCCGTCGCCGAGGTGGCGATCACGCGATCCCACCCTGTGTGTCCCAGCCGCCGGAGCGGCGCGTCCAGTTTGGCCTGGATATATTCGTGCATCTGGTGGATCTGGCGCACGCCCGGCGGGTCGTCCTTGAGAAACGCCTCGCGCAACCGGACCGCGCCGAGTGGTTTCGAGTACGCTTCCACCAGGCGCCCGCGCTCGGCCGCGATGATCTCCGCGCTGCCGCCGCCGATATCGATAATCAGGACCCGCTTGTCCCCCTGCGGCCAGATGCTCTCCACTCCCAGATGAATCAGCCGCGCTTCTTCCCGGCCCGAAATGATTTCCACCGGCGCGCCCGCCGCTTCGGCCGCGCGCGCCAGAAACTCGCGCTGATTGCCCGTGTCGCGAATCGCGCTGGTGGCCACCACGCGCACGCCCACCACGTCGAGCTTGCGGTAGAGTCCGGCCATGCGCACCAGCACCGCGCACGTGGCCTTCAGGGCTTCTTCGCTGACCGCACCGTTAGAGAACACGCCCTCACCCAGGCGCGTGACTTCGCGGTCGGACGCCAGCACGCGCGCCGGCAGCCCCGGAACCAGTTCCGCGGCTTCCATGCGGATCGAGTTGCTGCCGATATCAATGGCGGCGTAGCGGGGCACGCTTCCATTCTATCGGCCGGTGGGCAGGAGCGGTGGTGGGGCAGGCGGTTTCGCCTGGATAGCGTCGGGATAAACCGGCGTGAAGTAGTCAATGAAAGAGTCATACCGGAAAAGGAGGCGAACCATCCTGACCCCGAGCCATGTGAGGGCGGTGGGACAACCCCGCACTTGAAGCGTTGGACAGGGGCACATGTAGGCTGGGTATCCCGAAATTGTGAGCTCCGAAATAGCCAAAATCAGAAGCGCCGACGGTGTCAGGCGAACCGGAAGGCAACACTGTGACGGGCGACCTTTCGCAAGTGCGTCACAGGCTCTGCGGAGTCGTAGAGCCCAGGCATGCATGGAAACTGGGCGCCCTCTGGGCACGCGAGAACCGAGAGACCCTGGAGCCATTCGCAGCGAGTAAGGGGCGGATCGGTGGGAGAAGGCGATGAGCTATAAGTCCCACGCGCACGGCGAAAGGGAGTCGCCCAGCGGCATAGTGTGCGCTGAGCAGCGCGTTGATCGGGAGGGTTGAAGTCCCTCTGGCGCTCGGATGAGGAGCGCCATATCCGAACGCGGGGGTAATGCCTCGCGGGCCGGGAGAGAGGAAGGTATGGAGAAGCCTAAAAGGCCTTAACCGCATAATAGGACCTCTTTCGAGCCGTTGCCAATAATCATTCTAAGGCGAAATCAGTTCTCAATGGGAGATTCACCTCCTCGTACCTGATTCGACCGAGGCTGTGAGGCCCTGCCGTGCATCGGCAGCGACGGTACACCCGCCGGCCAGTAATGAGAGAATCAGACCTGTAAGTACGCGTTGCATGATGCCTCATTGTAACTGTCAGAACAAGAGTTTCAACCCGAGCTGGATGCGCCTTGGGCTTTGCGCCGATTGGATCTTGCCGAAGGTCGGCGAGCCCAGGAAAATGTCGGGCAGGTCGAGATTCACGCGATTCAGAAGGTTGAATGCCTCGGCGCGGAACTGAAGGCGCGCACGCTCGCTTAATCCGGTGGTCTTGATCACGGACACATTGACGTTTTGGTACCCCGGACCCGTCAATATATTCCGCCCGGCATTCCCGAAGCTGCCGAACGGGGGCACAACGAACGCGGTGGTGTCGAACCAACGGTCCGGACTGCGCTGGGAAAGCGCCGGATTGCGCAGAACATTTGGCCGGTCGTTGGCCCCGAAGCCGAGCGTCGAACGGCCGGTGTTGCTGTTGTCCAGGTCGGCAAGCAGCGCCACCGTAAACGGCCGGCCGGTCTGGAAGGTCCAGATGCCGAACGTCTGCCACCCGCCGCGCAGACGCCCCTTGCCGAACGGCAGGTCGTAGCCGTAGCCCAGGGAGAAGCGCTGACGGACATCGAAATCCGACAGCCCGCGCTCTAAATTGACGTGACGGCTGTCCTGCGGATAATTCGGATCCCCCGCGGTGCTGAAGAAGCCCGAGGCGTCGTCGATCGATTTCGACCAGGTATATGCGGCATTGGCTGCCAACCCGGCGCGCAAAGTCCGCCGGACGCCAGCTTGCAGGCTCTGGTAATTCGAATTGCCGCGCGATTCGATGACGTTGATGTCGTCGAACTGCGGGACCGGCCGCGGATTCGGTTGCTGCGCGCTGGGCAGCGGCTGATTGAGATCGCGCGCGCTAATCAGCTTGCTGCCTTTCGAACCCGCGTACGCCAGTTCGACCACCTGGTTGCGCCCGGCTTCCTGCTGAACCTGGAAGCTCCACTGTTGGATGTAGGGTGTGCGCAGGTCGCGCTGGAAGGCCAAAGCGGTGGAGGGCAGCGTCAGCGGGTAATGAGTGGGAAACGGATCGGACAGGCTGAGCGGAAACTGGGCCAACGAGTAGTAGAGGTTGAGCACGTAGTACGGCGCGTTGAAGTAGAGACCTTCGCCGGTGGCGAGCGCGGACTGGTCGTAGGCGATGGCGTATCCCGCCCGCACCATGGTCCCCTGCTGGCCCGGGCGCCACGCCAGGCCAAGCCGCGGCGCGAAGTTGTTGCGATCCGAGGAGTAGCCGCCGCGCGGAATGCCGTTGGTGCCCACCCGGATCAGCGACTGGGTGGCTGGGTCGTAGACGTTGGCGCGGTCCGCGGCATCCACCGGCGGCGCGTTGTATTCGTAGCGCACCCCGGCGGAGATGGTCAAGTCCGGCCGCACGCGCCAGGTGTCCTGGAGGAAGGCGTACGCGCTGTGCGTGCGCAGATGCTCGGCATTGTCCACGTGCGCCACGGTGGTGACCGAGGGCAGGCCGAGCAGCAATTCCTCCAGCGCGTTGCCGGTCATGCCCAGGAAACTCAGGTAGCCGTTGGCCATCACGTCCCGGTAGGCGTTCTGCTGAAGCCGGCGCAGATCCACCCCGGCCTTGAGCAGGTGCCGTCCGCGCACCGCCGTGAGCGTATCGGTAACCTGGTAAACCGTCGCAGCGCTGTGCTGGGGATTGTTGTACTCGTCGCCGATGGGCGAGTAGCCGGTGATGTCGATCAGGCTGAGGCCGGTGTCGCGCGGGTTGTTCGAAACCTGCGGCAGCCCGACGTCGCGGTTGAGATTGCGCCCCTGGTTCTCCTGGAAGACGCCGGCCGAAACCCGGTCCAATCCGAAGCGAAGTTCATTCAGCAGGCGGGCCGAGAAGATGTGCGTCTCGCTCGCCATGGCGTTCTGTGCGCGCCGCGGCACGTTGTCGCCGAAGCCCGGAATGGCGGCGAACGAAGGGCCGGTGAAGGGCTCGTACAAGGCACGGTCGGCAAAGCTGTAGCGCAGGGCCAGATCGTCGGAAGGGCCAAGGTTGTGGTCCACGCGGAGGTCGAAATGGTCGTCGCGATCGCGCTCGGCCGGGGAGGAGACGTAATCCTGATTGGCCACGGAGCGGTTGGGCAGCGGATACAGCGCGGCAATCGCCAGGCCCACCGGATTCAGGTATGCCTTGGGAACGACGTTGCCGGGGAACGGCGTTTGCGTGAACGGATCGATGGCCAGGACGCCGCTGCGCGAGAAATCGCCAACGCGCTCTAGCGCCGTGGGGACGTTGGTGATGCGTGTAAGCCCCTCGCGCACGCGGCGGCCTTCGTAGTCGCCGAAGAGGAAGGTGCGATTGCGGCGCAGCGGACCGCCCGCCGAAGCGCCGAACTGGTTGCGCTGGTACGCCGGGCTCTGCTGCCCCGCGGGAGCGAAGAAATTGCGCGCGTCCACCGCGCGGTTGCGCAGGAACTCGTAGGCCGTGCCGTGGAGCTGATTGCCGCCGCTCTTGAGCACCACGTTGAACTGCCCGCCGCCGTTGCGCCCGAACGAGGCGTCGTAGCCGCTGGTGGCCACCTCGAATTCGCGCACGGCGTCCACCGGCGGCGTGACGGCGATGCCGTTGAGCTTGGGGTCGCCGTTGAAAACGCCGTCGAGCAGGAAATTGTTGGCATCCTCCCGGGCGCCGTTGATGTTGACCGCGAAATCGCCGCGGACCGACCCCGCCGAACCCATGGCGGCCGGCGCGACACCGGGCAGCAGCAGGCCGAGTTCGTAGAAATTGCGTCCGTCCAAAGGCAGGCCGGAGATGTGCCGGTTGTCCACTACGCCGCCGAGCGCCGCCGAGCCGATGCGCAGGACGTCGGCCACGGCGGTCACTTGCACCGTGTCTTTGCGGAGGCCGGGGTGCGGGAGAATCTCGAGTTCG
>Ga0097691_1002701_pt1 | contig 11497 bp, 15 predicted proteins | sample NGESurdeep072012_8_FD_72858 | JGI IMG/M metagenome (GOLD analysis project Ga0097691, IMG submission 72858) | Arctic peat soil microbial communities from Barrow, Alaska - NGEE Surface sample 210-1 deep-072012 | ecosystem: Environmental > Terrestrial > Soil > Wetlands > Peat ...
GCACCTCCGCGCGCGGCGATGGCCCACCGGGCCACCGTCAGCACGTCCCACCGTCGCCCGGTCTCGTCCTGCCCGGTGCAGCGCGGTTTGGCCGCCTCACCGTCCGCAACGGGCGGCGGCCGCCAATTGGGCTGTGGGCACCCGCCGGAGCGCTTGTCGATCGAGTGACCCCAGGTCAGGCCGCCGGCGCCAACGGCGCGGTGCAAAACGCGCATCGCCGCACTTGCTGCGAGATCTTGGACAGGCACTCCGGGCAGTCCTGGGTGGCCTCCACCGGCTCGGGCTCGGTCCGGAACCGGGCCATCAGCTTGCTGACCGGCAGCACCACCACGAAGTACACCGCGGCCGCGACCAGCAGGAACGAGATGACCGCGTTGAGGAAGTCGCCGTACCGGAGCGTGCGGCCGGTGGCACGCGCTCCCGACGTCGGCGACGGAGTACGTCCCGGTCGGCGGCGGTGCCCACGCCGGCGTACATCGGCACCGATGGGGCCACCGCGAGCGACCCCGGGACGACCCGGGACGCGCGCGAGCTGAGCGCGGCCGGCTGAGAGTGCCCGGCGGACAACGGCCGCCGGTGGTCGGCGGGCCCGCCGGCTCCCCGGGCGGCACGGCCGCAGCACCCCGACACCCCCGCGTCGTCGACCCGGGTGTCCGCACAGCTGGCCACGGCGACCGTGACCGCGGCACCAGCGTCCCGAACCGCAGAGCGTCGACCGTGGCGGTGCCGACGTCGGCCAGCCCGTCCCGGCGCGGGCCACCACCCGGACCGGGCGCTGTCGGCCACCAGCCGGGACGGTGCCCGCGTCGGCCGCACTCGGGGGTTCGACCCGGCGTTCACTCCTCGGCGGATGTGCGCACCCCGGGCGGAGCCAACGGAATGGTGAGCAGGTAGACCGTGGTCCGACAGTGCCCCGTCCCGGGCGGCGGTGGCAGCATGCGGATGCCGGCGGCGGAGCCGTGGTCGACGGCCGTGAGCAGTCCGCGCGCGTGCAACCAGGCCAGTCGGCTGGCCAGCCAGCTGCGGCGTCGCCCGGTGCCGGCCATCAGCGCCGCCCACCCGGGTCGGGTCAACAGCGGGGCCGGCGAGGTCGCGGGGCGGCCCAGTAGGTCCACCAAGGCCCGCAGGGCCGACTCGGCGTCGATGCGCAGGGTGGCCTGCTCGATCGCCCGCTGTGCGGCGGCCAGCCACAGGGCGTGCGACCAGGCCGGGGCGCAGCGCTGGTCGCGGACCGCGTAGGCGGCGCTGGTCATCGCCGTACGGGCTCGGTCAGGACGCCCGGCCGGCCGCCGGCCGGCCGGCCGGCCGAGGATCGCGTCGCGGGCGGTCTCGGACAGGCCCGCCCCAGACGCCGTAGGGCTCGGACACCGCCAGCGCGTACGCCCGGCACTGGGCCCGGACCGGACACCCCGCGCAGACAGCCACGGCGGCCTGCTGCCGGCGCTGGCGCGCTGGCCCGCGCTCGCCGTCCGGGGGGAAGAACAGCTCCGGGTCGGCGTCCCGGCAGGCGCCGCGGTGCCGCCACTGCCACAGCCCGGCCACCGGTCCCGGTCGCCCGGGCAGATCCGCCATGGCCTCCTCCTCGACCGGGTGCGGCGGGCAGGCCGACCCCGGTTGGTAGGACTGCCCGTCCGCCCCCGAAGTTCCGCGACGGTAGCGGTGGCCACCGACATCTCTCTCTGGTGCCACGAACTGCCCGAGGACGCCCGCGCTCGCGGGCAGCGGCCGCCGGCACTGCGGCGCGAGCACCGGCGCCGGCCTGCCGTGCGCGATCTCGGGCACCAGCGCTGGAACGTCCGTCGCACCAGTGCTGCGCACCCGGCCCGAAACGCCGGACGAGACGCTCGCGGGCTGCGCCGTCAACGACTTGCCGGTGGGTCATCCTGGTTGACGGTAGATCACCGCGCTACCCGGCCAACGATTCAGCTGCAAGGCCTCGACCGGGATCTTCAATTGGGGATGGTTCAGTGACACGGTTTCGACCGGTCGGAAAGATCATCTGAGTCGCGGGAGGTCATCGCGGTCCGCCACTGCGGCGACGCAGCAGTACGGTGCCGCGGTGCGCGTCGTGGTCTTGCTCCTCACGCAGACGACGATCGACAAGCTCGCTGCCCACGCGATCAGTCCCGAGGAAGTTCGGCAGGTCAACGACGGTGACCGCGTAGTGATCCGCAACCCGCGCCCACGTGTGGAGGGCTCGATTCTTATGATCGGACCTACGCACGGCGGCCGCGTGCTCACCGTCGTCCTCAACCCGGACCCGATTGACCCGGACGCGTGGCACGTGCGCACGGCGTGGCAGGCGAGCGCTGCTCAGATTCGCCGCTACCAAAGCGACCGGTAGGGGGAGGATGTAGGCGTGGCGAACAACGACGAGATCACGTCCGCCGAGCTGGACGAGCTTCTTGACGAAGCCGAGACACTTCCTGTTGACCAGTCGGCCGGATCGACGGAGGTGCGGCTCTACGTCGCTGTCGATGCCGAGACGCTGCGCCAGCTCGAGCAACGCGCGGCTCAGACCGGCACCGCCGTCACTGATGCCGCTTCGGACGCCCTTCGGGCGGGAGCCCACGCCGCCTGAGATCCACGACCGGTGGCGAGGAGCCAACCGGCACTGCTGGCCAGGCGTCCGGGGTCAAGATCAGTATGGCCGGGACCCACGACGGACAGGACCCACTACCCGACGGGACGCGTGGGCCTCGGCGTCGACCAGGCCGGGCGTACGTCGACCCGACCGGCTTCGGCTCGCAGCGCGTCGAGCGGCGTACTGTGCCCGGCTAAGCCTCGCCGCCATGTCTCCCCCGTCATGGCCGCGGAGGCTCTACTTCGGATCCTGCGAGATCAGAATGCGTCCTGGGAGGCGTGCCGGAGGTAGGTGTTCGCTGGATCCAGCGGATCGGGGGCCAGCGCGACCAGCGGCTCCTGCTGCAGCTCCCCGCCCAGGTGCCGCAACAGGACGGTGCCCTCCCCCACCACCAGCACCGCCGCCGGCTCGCCGGTTCCGGTCGGCACCACGGTGCTGCCGGCCACCGGCAAGTGGCCCTCCACCCCGACGGCGTGCACGACGTCCAGTGCGGTGCTGACCGCAGCGTCGGCCACCAGAGCGGCGGCATCCTCGGGGTCGGCCGCCGCCGGCACGGCGACCGTGACCAGCACCGTGACCAGCCGCTCCCCCGCGTTCACCGCCCGGTCTCCGCGGCCGCCACTGCGGCCGCGTCCTTGTCGAGCGCCCGGTAGATCGACGTGCGGCTGACCCCGAGGACCTTCCCGGATCTGGGCGACGGTGAGCTCGCGCTCGTCGTAGAGCTTGCGCGCGGTCCGCCGCTGGTCGGCACTGAGCTTGGACCGCCGCCCTCCGAACCGGCCGCGCGCCCGCGCCGCTGCCAGTCCGGCCATTGTCCGGTCCCGGATGATCTCACGCTCGAACTGGGCCAGCGCCCCGAACAGATGGAACACCAGCCGACCGCCCGGGGTGGTGGTGTCGAGCGCCTCGCGCAGCGACCGGAAGCCCACCCCCCGCTCGTCCAGGGCGGTGACCACCTCGATCAGGTGCCGCAGGGACCGGCCGAGCCGGTCCAGTCGCCACACCACCAGGGTGTCCCCCGGCCGCAGCTGCCCCCGCACCTCATCGAGTGCCGGCCGCCGGTCCAGCGTCCCGGAGGCGTGGTCGGTCCACACCCGCCAGCAGCCGGCCGCGGTCAGCTCGTCGGTCTGCAGGTCAGCGTTCTGCTCGGCGGTAGAGACCCGGGCGTTAGCCCAGCAGGTGACTCATGCCGGACGGTGTAGCGCAGACGTCCGACAGAACCTCGGGTGACACGCTGATTTCGGCCACGGCTCCTGCTACACCGCGTCACGCCCAGCGAAACCGGCCGGCGCCGCCGTTTGGATCATGTGTCAAAGACGGTCGTTTCTGCTTCGCCGTCATTGTTTGACGCGTTGGTCTCCTCCTCTGAGTTGACCGAATTTGATGGTTGTGGTGCCACGGCCGGGGGGTGGCCAGGGGGTGGCCGGGGGGACTCGGAATTATCGGTGTCGCTTGATCGGCCCGAAGGATAACGACGAGGTCCATGGAGCGAGAGGTACGTCGGCGAGGCCGATGCCGTGCGAACCCGCCTGGACGACGCCAGGCACGACAGCATGGCGCCGCTGCGCGTGCTGACTTACGCCACCAGCTGCCGGCGCAGCTGCTCGAGCTCGTGGGCGATCCGCTCAACGGTCCTGACCGGCGAATCCGATCCGGTCCGGAGCTGGTCGAGGATCCACCCCCGGGCGAGCGCCGAGGCCGGTAAGTCCAGGGCCGCGGCGTAGCGAGTCAGCTCGTCGAACTCGTCGGCGCTGAGCCGCACCGAGAGCACCTTCGCCCGCTGCCAGCCGGGACGGGCTGCCCGGGCGGACAGCGGCTCGTCCCGGGCCGCTTCGGCCTCCTCCCGATACGCGCGCAGGTCCTGATCGGTGGTGTCAGTCATCGCATCTGTCCTCCAGGTACTGGCGCAGCGCGGCGCCCGTGGACTGCCACGCGGACGCACCGTGCAGCCCGCCGTACGGGTCGCGCAGCGCAACGACGGTGATGACCATCCGTGCCGTCGGCGAATAGCCCACGATGCGCACGCTGTTGATGTGAGCGGACCTGGGGTCAGGCTCGTCGACGAGTCGATCGGGGTCGTGGACGACCTCCACGGTCCAGGCACGGGTCGATGTCGGCAGCGGCCGGGTAGCGAGCGGAGCGGGTGCGATGTGGTCGGTGGCAGCGTCGTCCCAGGAAATCCGCTCCCCCACGTGTGACATCGTATGCCATGACGCCGGACGATGCCACCTCTGTTCCGTGCCCAGATCACGTGTCGACCAGGCGGCATCTGCTCTACGCGGATCGACCACCACCGGTGGCCGGTACCCACCTCCAACTCCGGCGCGAGGCTCTAATCGCGCTGTTTGCCGTCACCAGCGGAAGCCGGGCAACCCAGGCCGTCGCCACGATGATTCGGTCGAAGGGGTCCTTGATCTCGGGATAGGGAACCGCCTCATACCGCTCGGCGACCTCGGTGGTGACGGCCAGCACCTCGACGTTGTTCTGCCCGTCGGTGACGATCTGCTTCACGGCCTGGTACTCGTCCATCGTGACGGCCTGAGTTGCCTTGCGGGTCGCGTGCCAGAGGTCGATCAGGGTCGCCGCCGAGATCCCGATGCCCGCAGTGGTGGCCACCTCCGCTCCCGAGAGCGCGGCGAATGCCGGCGGTGACAACCGTTCTGGACGGGAGAGGAACCAGACAAGCGAGTGCGAGTCGGCGACTACCCGCACGTCTCCTCGACCCTGGCGATGCGTTCCTGCCGGTTCGCTGCCAAGGCGGCATCGAAGCGGTCCAGGGCGGCATCGTCGATGCGGTCGCGCAGTACCCCAGCAAGTGACTTTCGGGCGGCAGTGGACTCACTAGCCGGGTTGCTCACGACCCGCAGATGTGCACCGGGCGCCACTCCGAGGCGAGCCAGCTGCTCGGCCGGGACGCTGCCGTCGGGACCGACGACGAGCTCCCAACTCCCCGCCGCGTCTGCTGTGCTCATAACGATCAGAGTAGCGAAGCCGGAGTGGTGGATGGGGGGCTAGCCAGGGCTAGCCACAATGTCCATCAACGCTGGGATGGGGAGGAGTGTCATCGGTCGACGACGGTGAAGGTCACCGACAGGACCCTAGGTACCGCTCTGACGAGTGCCGGCCGCAGCTGGTCGACGCTGCCGGCTATTTCTTCCCGGCGGACTCAGCGAGCAGTGTCAGGGCCTGAGCGGTCCGGAAGTACTTGTTCCGCCCCAGGTCGCCCACCGTCTTGACGTTGAACGCCTGCTTGAGGGCCGCGGCATCCCCGTCGGAGACACCGGCGAGGGCGCTCACCGGCTCACCCGAGGATGCACTCCAGAGACAGCTCAATCGCGCCGTACGACGGAATCGTGACGGTGGCCGTCGGTGCATCATCGCTCAGCTGGGCGATGCGCTCCCAACCGCTGGCGGCCAGTTCGAACACGTCCAGCACCCGGTCTCGCGGGTCCACGATCCAGTACTGCCGGACACCCGCACCCAGGTACTCGGTGGACTTGCGAACGAGGTCGTCTGTTCGGTTGGTGGACAGCACTTCGATCACCACCGTCGGCGCGGTGGTCACCACATCGCCGCTCGGCGCTTCGGTCAGCACCATCGCGTCAGGTATCCGCAATCGCGGCCGTTCGCCGGGGAGCCGCCAGCCGACACCGACGGCGACGATGGCGCCTGCGCCCAGCTGCGCCTTCAGCACATCGCGCAGCCGCTGGCAGATCTCTTGATGAGCGAAGCTGGGCGGAGGACTCACGAAGGCCTTCCCGTCGACGTACTCGGCCCGCTCGTCATCGGGTATCTCCAGGAACTGCTCCCAGGACATCGGCTGGCCGAAGGGGATGGTTGCGGCCAGATGAACCATCGGGCACCTCCCCTGCACGACCAGCATCTGCATCGCGGCAGTCGTCGCTCCTTCGGTGCAGTCTGCCACCGACGTCGACCTCGGAATCCGCACCAGGCCAGCGGTCAAAATTCAGATCGGTCAGCGCCGGGTGAGCCCGCCGCCGGCCCAGCGCGTCGTTGTCGACTCAGCCGGCTGGCAGCAGGGCAAAGCCCTCCATCGCCGCGGCAACCCGCAGCACTCGATCGAATGCTGCCAGCGTCGAGCAAGCCGAGTCGATGCGACGTACGGCGAGAGCGCAGGAGAGCTGAACGGCGTCGTAGCCGCGCAACCCGTGCACGGCACACAGCTGAGCGGCTCCGTCCAGCACGTTGGCGGACAGGGTGACGACGGCAAAGCGCGGTGGTTCATCCGGCGTTCCAAAGAAGTCGGCTTCGAACTCCTCGACGAGCACTTGTGCCTCGGCCGGAGTGATCTCCCCCAGTCGCTGCTTTCGCCACAGGGCGGCTGGCACCTCAACCCGACTGATCTGTCCGACCACGAGCCCGGTCAAGCCGCGGACCTGCTCCGCACCTGCCTCGTCGGCGTAAAGCTTGACCAGTGCCGAAGCGTCCCCGAAGGCGATCAATGACGGTTGTCGGTGACCAGCTGCTCGAGCGGTGTCCCTTGGCCGGCGTGTCGTCGGGCAGCCGCAACGGCGGTACTCGATGGGCGGCGGTGGTGAGGGCGCGACCGGACGAGCAGGTCCGCCTGCGCCAGCCGCTGCCGCAGTCCGGCGAACTCGCTGTCAGCAAGCGCGGGATCAGTCGCGGCGTTCAGCACGGCGCTGACGTAGTCGTTCAGACTACGACCCTGAATCCCGGCCGCATGACGAACCCTTTCAAGCAACTCGTCGGGTGCACGCCAGGTCATTTGGCCCATGCAGGCACGGTAGCAGGCACGGTAGCAGGCATGCATGCATAGCCTCGTGAGGCATTCCGCATCGGGTAACCGCGCAAGACCTTCCAGTCCAGTCGGACATCATCCCGCTGAGGTCGCGGGCGTCCACCGGGCCGCACGGACGAGCACAACGACTTCCGACACGCCGCCGCAGCGAACCGGGACAGGCCCCTGCGCCGGCTATGGTGGCGCCGCACCGGCGTTCCGGTCCCCGGCCGCTTCCCCGAGCGCCTCCTCGATGACCCCGCCCAGGAGGCTGAGTTGACCGACCCAGCAACGGCCGCGCCGCCGCTGATCGACCTCACGGCTCTGCTCTCCCGTTTCGACGCCGAACGGCTGGCCCGCCTCCTGTCGCTGCGCCCCGACCTGGCGGACCCACCACCGCGAACCCTCACCGACCTGGCCTGGCGAGCTGGCACCCTCAGCAGCCAGACGTCGTGCCGGGCGCAGCTCGACGAGTTCACCGTCCAGGTCCTCGACGCGGCAATCATCGGCGGGGACCTGCCCGCCGTACGCCGGCTGCTCGGCGACCCACCGCCCGACCGGGTCGAGGCCGCCGTGGACCGACTGGCTGAGCGCGGCCTGCTCGACGCCAACCCCGGCTTGCGGGTACCGACCGAAACCGCGTCCTGGCCTCGGCCGGCCCGCCTCGGCCCGCCGTACGCCACGCTGTCCGGCAAGCTCACCAACGCCGACCTGACCCGGATGTGCCGGGACGCCGACCTGGTCAATCCGCCGACCCGGAAGGCCGACCTCCTCGAGGCGCTGGCCCAGCGGTTGGCCGAACCGGAAACGGTCCGGCGACTGCTGGCGCGCGGACCGGAGGGAACGGTGGAGCTCGCCGAGCGCATCGCCGGCGACGGTCCGCTGCTGTCGGCGACGTCGTCGTGGAGCTACAACCGACGGGCAGACACCCCGGTCAGCTGGCTGGAGCACTGCGGCCTGGTCGTCCGGCACGACTGGAGCACCGCGGTCATGCCGCGCGAGGTCGGCGTCGCGCTGCGCGGTGGCCGGCTGTTTGCGGCCGTCCGACCCGACCCGCCGCCGTTGACGGCGCACCCGGTCGACGCGGGTCGGGTCGACGCCGGCGCCGGCGAAGCGGCGATGCGGGTGGTCCGCGACGTCGCCGACCTGTGCGCCGGCTGGGAGGAAACGCCAGCCAAGGCGCTCGCCGGCGGCGGCCTGGGCAGCCGGGAGCTGCGCCGGGCCGCCAAGCTGCTCCGCCGCGACGGGCGCGAGCCGCGCGACGAAGCCGACATTGCGCTGTTGGCCGAGCTTGCCGCCGCCGCCGGTCTGATCGGCGTCGACGCGGGGAGTCAGTCGGTGCAGCCGCTGGCGGCGTACGACGAGTGGCTGGCCCGCTCCGGGCCGGACCGGTGGCGTTGGCTGCTGGCCGCCTGGTGGTGCTGGGACCGCCACCTCAGCCTCGCGGGCGCGACCGGGGTCAACGACAAGCTGATTCCGGCGGTGTGGGTGCGTGGTCCCGAGCCCGACGCGGAGCTGCGGCGCCGGGCCACCCTGGCGATGTTGCCCGACATCGACGGTTCGGTGGAGATCGACGAACTGACCGATCGGCTGTGCTGGCAGCAGCCAGCCCTGTGGCGCGACGGCCCGGCGCCGGCGGCGCTGCTGGTTCGATGGATGCTCCGGGAGGCGGCGCTGCTCGGCGTCGTGGCCGACGAGGCGCTGGCCAGCACCGGCCGCGCCCTACTGGCCGGGGACCTCGAGGCGGCGACTGCGGGCGTGGCCGCGTTTGCCCCGGCCGCCACCGAGGAGTTGGTGCTGCAAGCTGACTTGACCGCGATCGTCCCCGGCGAGCTGCCGCCGGCCGACCGGGCCGAGCTGGAGCTGATGGCGGATCCCGTCTCCACCGGCTCGGCGACGGTCTACCGATTCAGCGACGCCTCGCTGCGCCGAGCTATGGACGCCGGGCGCAGCGCCGAGCGGCTCTCGGCGTACCTCGCCGGGCGGGCCAGCCGCGGTGTCCCGCAGCCGCTGGAATATATGATCCGTGACCTCGGACGCCGACACGGCCGACTCCGGGTCGGTACGGCGGAAAGCTATCTGCACTGCGACGATCCGGCGCTGGTCGCCGAGGTAGTGGCCACCCGGCGCCTGGCGCGACTGGGCCTGCGCACGATCGCGCCCAGCGTGCTCGTCAGCGACCAGGCTCCGGACACCGTGGTGGCGGCGCTGCAGGATGCCGGCTTCCTGCCGGCTCAGGAGGACAGCACCGGCGCGCTGGTGCTGCGGGTGCGGCCGCGGCGACGTGCCCAGCAGTCGCCCTCGCTATCCAAACTCGCTCGCCGGTCGTCCGGCACCGGCCAGGGTTTCGGACCGGTCGCGGCGCAGCTTCAGCCGCTACTCGCCAGCGATGGGCCGGCCAACGACGAGCTCGCCGCCAAGGAGCAATCTGAGATCGCCACTCTCGCCGCAAGCCTGCTTGCCGGCCGCGGGCACTCCGGACAGGTCACGCGGCTGGCCGACCGTCAGTCAGTTGGACGCTCGGATGCACTGTTCGCCCTACCTCCGGAGCCGACCGCCGGATCCGGATGGGCCACCGGTGAGGCAGCGGGTCGCGGACCGACCAATGTGGGCGATGACGGTCCCGCCCAGGAGCTGATGCGTGCTTTCCAAGAGCTCGTCGATGGGCTCGATGCCGATCAGGCGGACGTCGACGGGTTCGAATTTGACCCGAACGAGGGGCCGCCTCGCCCACCGGAAGTCATCCGGGGCCGACACGCGATAGCCGAAGTGCTTATTTCGGCGCTCGACTGGGCTTGGCTGGTCGAGCTTTCCTACGTCAGTCGGACGGGCGTTCCGTCCGAGGCAACGGTGCTGCTGGAAAACCTCGAGGGCGACCGGATAAGAGCGCTCCGGCTATCGCCGGATGGCATCGTTCGGACCTATCGGCTCAGCCGCGTGCAATCGGTGCGAGTACTCACCGAAGCCGAAGAGGAAGCCCTGGATTCCGGCTGAGTGGCACTGGCCGTGGCACTGGCCGTGGCGCGGGCCGTGGCACTACGGGAAGCACTCCAAGCCCACCGGGGGGTGCGGCAGTTCCGGTTTCCGCCGGTAGCGGTTCGCGGTTCGCGGTTCGCGGTTTGCGCCCAAGCGGGAGCGGCGCGAGAAGAGCGCCTGAGCCTCCGGGGGGCGTTCGGCGAACCTGCCGCCCGCGACGCCCGCGCTCATCACCGCCGCCCCGCAGATCGCCGCCACCCGCAGCTGACCCCGTGGCAACGCCCCGTCACCTGCCGCTCGCCCGTCGGCCACCCGCCGCCGATCGTGGCCATCTGCTTGATCCTTGTGCCGAAGTACCGCACTCCGGCGCAGTTTCATGCGGCACCCGCGCACAATGATCATTGGTGATCATTGGAAGTTGCCACTGGCTGGCCATGGCGGCCGGCAACAAGCTGGCCATCGCGGCCCGCGGAGACGCGGACCGGTCAGCTGCCGCGGCCCACCAGCGTCGGGTTGACGTGCTCCAGCACGACCTCGCGAGTGATCACGCACCGGGCGACGTCCTTGCGGCTCGGGATGTCGTACATCACCGAGAGCAGGACCTCCTCCGCGGTTCAAGACTGCGATGAGTCCGACGTCCTGGTCCCAGACCTCCTGACATGGCGGGTTAGATCATGGAGTGTCGGGACACCCGCAATCCGCACGAGCGATCACGGTCAGTACCCTGTCCGCGACATGCCGAAAGCCGCCCGCGTCCTGGCTGCGCTCCAGCGCGATGGCTGGACCGAGACCCGCCGCCGGGGGTCACATCGTGTCCTGGTCAAGGACGATCGGCGGCGGGTCTGGGCTTACCATGAGGGCGTTGACTTGGGTGGTCCAGCGATGGCGCGCGTCGCCAAGGACTACGGCTACACCCTTGCTGAGCTGCGCAAGCTATCGGACGATGATCAAATGAGCACCAGGCTGCGGGCCGAATTCCTCTTCGACGACGAGGCGAACAACTGGCACTACCGCGTGCCTGCTCTGCACATAAACGGTGGCGGTGCCGCGACCCGTAAGGACGCCGAGCGTCAGTGTATGGACGCGATCTCATTCGCCCTGGAGGGCGACCCCAGCGAGTACGACCGCGATACGCAGGCGATAGCCCTTGAGGTATCCGTCGCTCCTGCCGCCTGACC
>Ga0097691_1002702_pt1 | contig 11489 bp, 11 predicted proteins | sample NGESurdeep072012_8_FD_72858 | JGI IMG/M metagenome (GOLD analysis project Ga0097691, IMG submission 72858) | Arctic peat soil microbial communities from Barrow, Alaska - NGEE Surface sample 210-1 deep-072012 | ecosystem: Environmental > Terrestrial > Soil > Wetlands > Peat ...
CACGGTCTCCTCGGCCATCTCGAAGCTGACGCCGTGAAGGACATGGGCGGACTCGTAGTATGCGTCGAGCCCTTCGACGCTGAGGACAGGCCCGCTCATCGCGCAGGCTCGACGGACATGTGCGCGCCGAGGTAGAGCTCGCGCACGAGCTCGTTGCTGCGAATCTCGTCTGTCGTGCCCTCGACGATGGCGCGGCCGTCGTGCATCATCGTCACCTTCTCGGCAACGCGCAGGGCGACGTCCATGTCGTGCTCGATCAAGAGCAGCGTGATCGAGCGGTCGAGCGCTAACAGCAAGTCGGAGAGAAGCTGGCGCTCACCGCGGGAGAGGCCGGAGGCGGGCTCGTCGAGCATCAGGATGCGCGGCTTGACCGCCAGCGCCATTGCAATCGCGACCTGCCTGTGCTCGCCGTGCGAGAGCGAGCCGACGAGCTCGCCCAGCTTGCCGTCGATCGCGACCGCGGCCGCCGCCTCGCGTGCTCGCTCGCGCATCGCCCGGTCTCGACCGAGGTTGAACGGGCGTTGGTGCCCTCCCTCGACGCCCAGGATGGCGAGATAGATGCTGTCCCCCACCGAGAGGCCGCGAAGCGGACGGGCCTGCTGGTACGTCCGGGCGAGCCCCAGCCGTGCACGCTGCCGCGAGGGGAGGCGCGTCACGTCGGTGCCGAACAGCTCGACCGTTCCTGACGTGGCCGGTAGGTCGCCGGCGATCACGTTGAACAACGTCGTCTTTCCGGCGCCGTTGGGACCGAGGATCGCGCGCCGCTCGCCCGGGAGGATCTCGAGGTCGATATCGCGCACGGCCTCGAGCCCGCCGAAACGCCGGCCGACCCCCCGCAAGCGGAGGGTCGGCTCAACGTTCGAGGCAGGCGACACGGACTCGGTGGCGACCGCCGTCATGTGTCCTCTACTTTTGCAGAACGCCGTTGACGACCGGGATCTCCTTCCCCGTCCACGGGAGCTTCTTGTGGACGCAGGACGGGAACGAACGGCCCGGCGACGGCGTCGCGTGACTAAAGACACCGCCGAACGTCTGGTTCACCTGCGGAACCATCGCCACCGTCTTGATGGCGAGCTGGCCCTTGCTGTCCTTGTACAGCTGGTCCATGTAGACGTCCTCGATCGCGTTTCGGTTCGAATCGAGCGACATCTTGCTGTACGCGGTGGTGAGCTTCACCTTGGAGAGCGCTGCCTTCAGTGCGGTCTGGTTGTTGGACAGGTCGCCGTGAACGGCCTTCAGGGCCTGGATCAGCGCTTGGGTGTTCGTGTAGTAGTCGTAGAAGAAGATGCTCGCGCCCTGCCCCTTGCTGGAGCCGAACGGCGGGATCGTCTTGAACCACTTCTGGACGACGGCGTTGTAGTGCAGCGCCGCCGGTGTCTTCAGGTCGCCGGCCTCTTCGCCGCCGCCGACATACGTGCCGGCGACGTCGTTGCTCAACGCCTGGAACTCGCCCGGCGTGCCCCAGAACAGGTTGCCCTCGGTCTGGCTCGCCTTGATCGGCCCCTTGGCCGTCTCATACGCCTTCAGCGCAGAGAGCAGGCCCGAGCCGCCGACGGCCCAGAAGACGCCGTTCGTGGCAGATGCGCCCGAACCCAGGGTGGGCAGCTGCTGGACATAGGACGAGTAATCGGTCGTGTTCAGAGGCGGGAACACCCGCTTCGTGATGTTGCCGCCGGCCGCGCAGAAGTCGGCGATAAAGCCGGCCGTGGACGTCCAGGCGAAGCTGTAGTCGTCGGAGATGACCGCAGCGTTCTTCCATCCCAGCTTGCGCACGGCGTAGTCGCCGAGACCGGCGTTCCACATCGCGCCGTCGCCGTTGAAGCGGAAGAAGTTCGGCGCCTGCACCTTGAGCGTCGTGTCCTGGGCGCCGGCGGCGCCGTCCACGAACGTCCACTGCTGGTGCGCCTTTGCGTAGTTGGCAATGGCGATCGACTCGTCACCCGAGAGCGGGCCGATGAGTATGTCGGCCTTCAGCTGCTCCATGAGGCGACGCGTCTGCGTGATGATCACGTCCGCTTTGTCGCTCCCGCAGCCGAAGCCGACGATCTTGATCGGGTGCCCGGCGATCGAGCCGCCGACCATCCCTGCGGACGGGTTGTTCGGGTTCTTCGGCTTCGCGCCCGCGAACTCGGAGAACGCCGTGATCGCGCCGCCGAGGTCCTGGTTGTAGAACGAGCCGAAGGCGCCCTGGCAGTCGGACACGATCCCGATCTTGATGGGCGTCGCAGAAGCGCTGGCCTTGCCGGTGTTGGCGGCCAACGCGCCCGAGGCGACCAGAGCCACAACCGCAATCGCAAACAAGGCACCCACGCCTGCGACGAGACGCTTCGTCCCGACGGAGCGGCTCTTCTTGATGAAGCGATCCATGCTCCTCCCCTTCCTATGTCCTTTGTGTGCCGCCCGGAGCCACGCTCCGGCTCGGCAGCCACCGATTCCCGGCGTCCCGCGACTTCGGCTCCGACCGCACACGGATCGTACGAACGGCTCGGCACCCGGACCGACAGGCCATGGCTCACACACTCTCACCGTCCGCCGCGAGGCACATCAGTGGCTCACCACAGTCCGCACTCGGCTAAATACGGATGAACCCAACACGGTCCCTACGATACGTTCGCCGGGTGACACTCATGAAGCCGGTGCCGCTGCTGAGCGATGGTCGCCCGTCGCAGCTGGGCATCCGCCTGAAGTCGCTCCTCGTCGGGAACGGATCGCGCAGCGCGATCATCGGGCGCACGTCGCTGCTGCTCGCCATCCTCTTCGCGATCGCCTGGATTCTGTTCATCGCGGCACCGCCTACGGAATCGGGAGTCGGGAACTGGCGCACGACGACGTTCGGCGCAGCCGTCCACGACCCTCGGGACTTCCTCTTCACGCTGCTCAACACCGTCACGTACGCCGGGCTGTTGTTCGTCGTTGCGAGCGGGTTCACGCTCGTGTTCGGCCTGATGCGCGTCGTCAACATGGCGCACGGCTCGTTCTTCCTGCTCGCCGGCTACATCGGCGTCCGGCTGCAGAAGAGCTTCGCGCACGCCGGCGTGTTCGGGCTGTCGAGCTCGCAGGTCTCCTTGTGGAAGGACTGGGTCCTCCCGCTCGTGATCGCCGTGCTCGTGGTCTCCGGGACCGGCCTCATCGTCCAGCAGTTGCTGTTGCGCTGGAACCAGGGTCAGGAGCTGCGGCAGGCGCTGATCACGATCGCGCTCTCCCTGATCATCGCCGATCAGATCGTCGCGCACTTCGTGCGTGGCGGCGCCGAGACCATGGCCTGGCCGAACGTCCTCGGCCCGGACAAGCAGCTTGCGATCGGCAGCTTCACGTACCCGTGGAGCCGATTGTTCATGCTCCTGGTCGCGATCGGCATCGGCCTCGGCCTGCTCATGTGGCTGCACCAGACGAGGACAGGGCTCGTCATCCGCGCCGGCGTCGACGACCGGCACATGGTGCGGGCGCTCGGAATCCACATCGAGCGCGTCTTCGCAATCGCCTTCGTCGTCGGCGCCGCCCTGGCGGGGCTCGGCGGCGTGATCGGCGCCTCGTTCGCCGCCGTCGACTCCGGCGTCGACGGGCAGTGGCTGCTCAACTCGCTCGTCGTCGTGATCATCGGCGGCATGGGCTCGCTCGGCGGCGCCGCCGTCGGCGCGCTTCTCTACGCGTTTATGAGCAACTTCGCAGCGGTATACGTGCCGACGACGGGCCCGAACTGCTGCACCCAGTACTCGATCATCCTCACGTTCGCCCTCCTCGTCATCGTGCTCGCTATCCGGCCGTACGGATTGTTCGGAAGACCGGCGTGAGAACAGCCCTGCTCGTTCGCCCGTCGCTCAATCGCTCGATCGCCACGGGCGCGTTCGTCCTCGTCGCGCTCGGCCCCCTGGTCTTCTCCTCAGTCTGGGTGAGCTTCATCCTCACGCAGGTCTTCTGGTATGCGATCGCAGCCTCGAGCCTGATCTTCCTCAGCGCATACGGCGGCATGACCTCGCTCGCGCAGGTGTCGATCTACGGCGTCGCCGGCATGGTGCTCGGAAACACCGTCACGACGGGCGAGACGAAGGGGCTCAATCTCGGCCTCAGCCCGTGGATCGGGCTCGTCGCCGGAATCGCGATTGCGACGGCCGTCGCCCTCCTGCTCGGCGCGGTCGCGAGCCGCTCCACCGGCATCTACTTCCTGATGCTGACGCTGAGCTTCGCGGTGATGGTCAACTACTTCTTCGGTCAGGTCACGGTCGTCTCCGGCTTCGGCGGCATCGGCGGCATCCAGAACCACACACCGTTCGGCCGTCCCGACCTGCATGCGAACCGGCTCTATTACATCGCGCTTGTCACAGCCATCGGTGTGTACGCCCTCCTCCGGTATGTGCTGCGCACACCGTTCGGGCTCGTGCTGCAGGGGATCCGCGACGACCCCGTGCGCATGTCGTCCCTCGGCTACAACGTCGCGCTGCACAAGACGCTCGCCTTCGGGCTCGCCGGCTTCGTGGCCTCGCTTTCCGGCGTGCTCTTCGTCTGGTGGAACAACCAGATCTCCCCCAGCTCGATGGACATCACCGCGGCGCTGAACCTGCTCGTGATCGCGGTCATCGGCGGCCTCAACCGGCTCGAGGGTGCGTGGGTCGGCGCCTTTGTCTTCGTGATCGTCAGCGACTACGCGCAGAGCGTGGGCTTCCTGCGCGGGATCGGGTTGACGCAAACGCGCTTCGAGACGCTGATCGGACTCGTCTTCCTGGTGATCGTGTTGCTGTCGCCCAACGGGCTGCTGGGAATCTGGGAGTGGGTCCGGGCCGCGGTCACCCGTGTGGCTCGGCAAATGCGGGGGCGGAAAGACGAGCCTCCGCAAGCGTCGCCGGCGTAGCGCCGCGACGCGGAAAGGAGCTGCTATGAACCCTACCGGCGTCTGCACCTGGATCTGGGTGTCGCCGTTCACCGACGACGATGCCCACCTCGTCGGGCATGCCAAGGAGCTCGGGGCCGACGTGCTCGAGCTCTGCATCGAAGACACGAGCCGCGTCACCGCCGAAGCCGTCCTCGCGGCGGCCGAGGGAACCGACATCGCCTTCTCCGTCTGCGGTGCGTTCGGCCCGGAGCGCGACCTCTCGCACGAGGACCCGCGCTACCGGCGTCTCGGCATCGACTATCTCGAGTTCCTCGTCGACCTCGCCGCCGCTATCGGGGCGCCGAACGTCGTCGGGCCGATGTACTCGGCCGTCGGCAAGGCGCGCATGCTCAGCGCCGACGAACGCGAGCAGCAGCGCGGCTGGGCGGTGGAGAGCCTGCGCGAGGCGGCGGACTACGCTGGAGCGAAGGGCGTCCGCTTGGCCGTCGAGCCGCTCAACCGCTTCGAGACCGATCTCGTGAACACCGCCGAGCAGGCGCTCGAGCTCTGCGACCGGATCGGCCGCGACAACGTCGGCCTCCTGCTGGACACGTTCCACATGAACATCGAGGAGAAGTCCGTCCCGGACGCCATCAGGCTCGCAGGGAGCAGGCTGTTCCACGTCCACTCCTGCGAGAACGACCGCGGCACGCCCGGCACCGGCCACGTCGCGTGGCCCGAAGTGTTCGGGGCATTGCACGACATCGGCTACGAGGGACAGCTCGTGATCGAGTCGTTCACGCCGGCCGTGCAGGAGATCGCGAAGGCGGTCTCGATGTGGCGGCCGCTCGATGCGACGGGCGACGAGCTCGCGCGCCAGGGCCTCGGCTTCGTCCGAGCCGGAATCCGCGCCGACGCCCCGAAGCCGGCGGTTTCCTGACCGAAAGGAGCAAGAAATGGCACGTCCCGTAACACTCTTCACGGGCCAGTGGGCCGACCTGCCGCTCGAGGAGCTCGCGGCGAAGACGGGCGGCTGGGGCTTCGACGGCCTCGAGCTCGCCTGCTGGGGAGACCATTTCGAGGTCGGCCGGGCACTGGCCGAGCCGAGCTACTGCGCGGAGAAGCGCGCGCTGCTCGAACGGCACGGACTGCAGTGTTGGGCAATCGGCGCCCACCTCGTCGGCCAGGCGGTCTGCGACCGCATCGACACGAGGCACCGCGGCACGCTGTCCCCGGAGATCTGGGGCGACGGCGAGCAGGAGGGCGTCCGGCAGCGTGCGGCTGAGGAGCTGAAGGACACGGCCCGCGCCGCCGCAGCCATGGGTGTCACCGTGGTCACCGGCTTCACCGGCTCGCCCGTGTGGCATCTCCTCTACTCGTTCCCCCCGAACGACTTCGACGAGATCGAGCGTGGATACGAGGAGGTCGCCGAGCGGTTCAGCCCGATCCTCGACGTCTTCGACCACGAGGGCGTGCGGTTTGCGCTCGAGGTGCACCCGACCGAGATCGCCTACGACTTCGTCACGACCCGCAAGCTGCTCGAGGCGCTCGACCATCGCGAGACGTTCGGGATCAACCTCGACCCGAGCCACTTCGCGCACCAGTTCCTCGATGCGGCTGAGTTCGCGATCGAGTTCGCCGACCGCATCTACCACGTCCACGTCAAGGACTCGAAGAAGACGCTCGACGGCCGCAAGAGCATCCTCGGGGGGCATCTGAACTTCGGCCAGCGCGATCGTGGCTGGGACTTCGTCTCGCCGGGCCACGGCGACGTCGACTTCGAGGCGCTCTTCCGCTCGCTCAACGCGATCGGCTACGCGGGGCCGCTCTCGATCGAGTGGGAAGACTCCGGCATGGACCGCGAGTGGGGCGCGCAGGATGCACTCGCCTTCGTGCGACGCACTGACTTCGCTCCCTCCGCGGTCGTGTTCGACAAGGCCATGCAAAGGAGCACGTGATGGCGGACAAGGACGCAGCAAAGGGCGGCATCGGAGCCGCTCCGGAGGTCGCCGCCGCAGTCGACGTCGACGAGATCGGCGTCGGCATGCTCGGTTACGCGTTCATGGGAAAGGCGCACACGAACGCGTACCGGACACTGGCGTACATGACGTGGCCGCCGCCCCTCGTGCCGAAGCTCGTTTCGGTCGCCGGACGGAATGCGGACGCGGTCGAAGCCGCAGCACGGCGCTTCGGCTACGAGAGCTGGACCACGGACTGGCGCGAGCTCGTCGCCGACCCGAGCATCGGCCTGTTCGACAACGTCGGCCCGAACAACATGCACGCGGAGCCGACGATCGCGGCGGCCCGGAACGGAAAGCACGTCCTCTGCGAGAAGCCGCTCGGCCGCACGGCGGACGAGAGCTTCCAGATCTGGCAGGAGGTGGCGGCCACAGGCGTGAAGCACATGTGCGCCTTCAACTACCGCTTCGTGCCGGCGATACGCATGGCGCGCGAGATGATCGAGGCGGGCGAGCTCGGAGAGATCCGGCACTTCCGCGGCCGCTACCTGCAGGACTGGGGCGACGACGCGACGCTCGACACCTGGCGTTTCCACTCCGACGAGGCCGGCTCGGGCTCGCTCGGCGACCTCGGCGCGCACGTCATCGACCTGGCCCGCTTCCTCGTGGGCGAGATCGCCTCCGTCGCGTCGGTCACGCGCACGTTCATCCCCGAACGGCAGGTGGACGATGCGGTCGAGGCCGCCGCCGAGTTCGAAGCCGGTGCGGTCGGCACGATCGAGGCGACGAGGTTCGCGCTCGGACATCGCAACGGCCTGCAGTGGGAGATCAACGGCAGCAAGGCGTCGCTCGCGTTCGACCTCGAACGCCTCAACGAGCTCCAGCTCTACCGTGCCGACGGCGACAGGGCGCCCGGGTTCAAGACCGTGCTCGTCTCCGAGCCCGACATGCCCTTCTGGTCGTGGTGGTGGCCGCCGGGCCACATGATCGGCTGGGAGCACACCTTCGTCCACGAGATCCACCACCTCTTGACCGCGATCGTCGCGGACGCCGATGTCGCTCCGTACGGCGCGACGTTCGAGGACGGCTACCGCGCCGCCGAGGTGTGCGACGCGATCGTCCGCTCCGCCGGGTCCGGCGAGCGGGCGAAGGTCTCGTACCGGACATCGGTGAAGGCGGGTGCGTGAGATGGCTGCCCGTCGCGTGAACGTCGCCATCGTGGGGCTCGGCTTCGGCGCCGAGTTCATCCCGATCTACCAGCGGCATCCGGGTGCGAACCTCGTGGCGATCTGCCGGCGCAACCGGAAAGGTCTCAACGACGTCGGTGACGCCTTCGGCGTCGAGCGCCGCTACACCGACTACGCGAAGCTGCTGAAAGACCCGGAGATCGACGCGGTGCACATCAACTCGCCGATCCCCGACCACGCCTCGATGACGATCGCCGCTCTCGAGGCCGGCAAGCACGTCGCCTGCACGGTCCCGATGGCGACGAGCATCGCCGACTGCAGGGCGATCGTCGATCTCGCTCGGAGGACCGGGCTCCGGTACATGATGATGGAGACTGTCGTCTACGGCCGAGAGTTCCTCTGGCTCAAGCAGCTGTACGACGACGGTGAGCTCGGGAAGCTGCAGTTCCTCCAGGCGAGCCATCACCAGGACATGGACGGTTGGCCGAACTACTGGCCCGGACTGCCGCCGATGTGGTACGCGACTCACTGCGTCGGCCCGATGCTCGCGCTGACGGACGCCTCGGCGGAGTACGTCTCCTGCTTCGGGTCGGGGACGATCCGGAAGAAGCTGGCGGAGAAGTACGGCTCGCCGTTCGCGGTCGAGAGCGCGCAGGTCAAGCTCAAGGACTCCGACCTCGCGGTGCGGATCTACCGCTCCCTCTTCGACACGGCGCGGCAGTACCGTGAGAGCATCGACGTGTACGGCTCGAAGAAGTCGTTCGAGTGGACGCTCGTCGAGGGAGAGAAGCACGTGCTCCATACGGCGAAGCTGCCGGAGTCCGAGATACCGACGCGGGTCAAGGCGCCCGACTTCGCCGCTCGCCTTCCCGCCCCGATCCGGCGCTTCACGACGAAGGGCGTCTACGACCTCGCGAAGCAAACGCATCTGAGCTTCACGCAGGGCGCAGGCCACGGCGGCTCGCATCCCCACCTCGTTCACGAGTTCGTCTCGGCCCTGCTCGAGGACAGGGAGCCGTTCCCGAACGCGCGCCGCTCGGCGAACTGGACCTGTGTCGGGCTCTGCGCGCACGAGTCGGCGCTGAAGGGAGGCCGGATCGTGAGACTGCCGACGTTCACGCTCGCGTGAGCGCGCCGACGCACCGGCCGCGCATGCTGTCGTAGTGAGACGCAAGGTCACGGCGATCCCGGCTGCGGTGCTCGCTGCCGCGCTCCTCGCAGCGTGCGGTTCCACGCAGTCGCAGCCAAAGGTGTACACGAGCCCTGCAGCACCGGGCTACGTCATGCCGGCGGGTCAGCACTTCCAGGGGCGCGGCTCGAAAACCCTCGGCACGATCGTCGTGCACAAGCTCTCAAAGCTCCAGTGGGCGTCCGACGGCGTCGTGTTTCAGCTCCGGGACGCAGCACAGCGAATCAAGGTGCGGACCCAGGAGCACGCCGGCACGCTCACGCTGAGGCCGGGCACCTACAAGAAGGTCGAGGTGCTCGCCTTCGGCAACTGGCTGATCACGATCACTCCCGGCTGACGCGGACGCGGGAGACGCTGCCGGCCGGGCACGAGCAGCGCAACGTGGTAGAGGCCCGTGTGCCCCGTATCCGGGCGCGCGCCCGGCTCCTCGACGAAGCGCAGCACCTCGGTGTCGGTGCCGAGCGATGCGCGACCGTTCTCGCGGCTCAGCACCCGCAGCCCGATCTGGCTCGTCCAGTAGTCGAGCGTCCGGTCGAGATCGGCCACCGTCAGCTCGACGGCGCCCATCCGCGTCTCGGGTGACACCTCCATGGTTCGACGATAACGAAGGGGTGATCCGGCCGGTCGGAGCTCAGTCGACGTCGGGCGCCGACGAGTGACACGAGCACGATCGGCGCGAGCCCGAGGCGGAACGTACACAGCCGCCGCTGCAGCGCCCCTCCGCACACGCGCGCCAGGCTAGCCCTGGCTGTGCTTCAACGCAGACTCTTGCTCCTGCGCATCGTGCAGCGAGAGCGACCCGCCGCACACCTTCGCGTTGAGGTCGTTCTCGATCTGGTCGACTGCGGAGGCACGCGGATACGGCTCCGGCCAGAGGTTCCGCGGATCGGTCGGATGCCCACCGAGCTCGAGGCTGATCAGATGATCCTCTTGATAGGCGGACAACGGCCCCGTCTCGCCGTACGGTCGCATCTGCTCCGCCTTCAGCGCATTCGTGTACTCGACCGGCGGACGAACGGTGCGCGTCCAGCCGCGCACGCAGATCGTCGAGCGGATCGTCGCCTGCGTCACGTCGGGATTGAGCACACCGGGCGTGCGCACAGTGTCCGCGACGACCGTCCCGGCCGCAGGCCCTCCGTGGTGCTCCAGCCGGAGCACGAGTGCGACGAGCAGCACTGCGGCCGCCGCGAGCAAGAACAGCTGTCGTGTTGTCACCTACGACAACGGTACAAAACGACCGCGCGCGCCCGCAAGACGCTCTTCCGGACCTGTCCGCAGCACGAGCGCGCCCGCGAGGCCCCAGACGCAGTAGGCGACCCATGGGTCGCCGATCACGTCGGTCTGGATCGCGAGCACGAGGACGGCGGCGAACGCTGCTGCGAGGCCCGCTGCCCACCGCTCGTCGTAGCCGGCGCGCACGAGGCCGGCGAGGAGGGCGAGCCCCCACGCAATCCAGAGCAGCGATCCGAAGAGACCGAGCTCGACGCCGAGCTCGGTGTAATTCGACTCGCCCGCTCTGACGGGTGTCGCGCCGCCCGTGCGCGACGCCGTCTGGCCCGCGTTGCCGAGCCCGAAGCCCTGCGGATGATGCACCACCGTCCACACGCCTGCGCGCAGGCTGACCCAGTGCGAGTGCAGCGACGGCTCGTTCGCACTCGTTGCGCTGAAGGCCCCGGAGGGTGCCGACGGCGCCGGAGCCCCGGCTGCAGAGCAAGGCTTGCGGTTGTGCTGGTAGCAGCGGTCGGCCGTCGTCCAGTTGCCGGTGGGGCCGATCTTCGGGAACACGTGCGCCCAGCCGAAGGCGACCGCGACCGTGAGCACCGCCGCGACGAGCCCGAGCGGACGGCGGCGCACCGCCGCCAGCACGACCATCCCGGCCGCAAGCGCGATCAGCGACGCGCGCGAGAACGTCCAGAGCAAACCCGCGGCCGCGACGACCGACAGAACGACCGAGAGAGCACTCCGGCGCAGCGCCGCTGCGGTGACGAGCAGCGCGACGACGAAGAGATAGCTGCTCCCGAGCGGGCTCAGGAACGTCGAGACGAGGCGGCGCAGGAACGGCTTGTCGTTCCCGACGTTGTAGATGAAGTTCTCCGGCAGGCCTGCGACAGCAGGGCGCTCGCCGGTGCCGTGGTAGTCGTAGCCGAGGTGCAGGTGGAAGTAGTCGACGACGCCGTTCGTCCGCCACCAGCCGATCGATACCGCGTAGACGTCGGCGAGGCCGAGCGCGGCGACGAGCCCCGCGACGCCGAGTAACGTCCAGGCGAACCTGCGCAGATCCTCGCGGCGGAGCAGGAGCGAGCGGCCGAGGAAGTACGCCGCGACGGGCACGACGTCGTGCCGGAGCG
>Ga0097691_1002703_pt1 | contig 11489 bp, 12 predicted proteins | sample NGESurdeep072012_8_FD_72858 | JGI IMG/M metagenome (GOLD analysis project Ga0097691, IMG submission 72858) | Arctic peat soil microbial communities from Barrow, Alaska - NGEE Surface sample 210-1 deep-072012 | ecosystem: Environmental > Terrestrial > Soil > Wetlands > Peat ...
TGTTCCTGCAGCGCCGTCCCGGCGTTCATCGGGTTCGTGGCGGCCGGGGTCCCGCTCGGGGTCACCTTGAGCTTCCTGATCGCCAGCCCCCTGGTCAACGAAGTCGCCATCGGTCTGCTGTTCGGGATGTTCGGGATCGGCCCGACCCTGCTGTACGTCGGCGCCGGTCTGGTCATCGCCATCGTCGCCGGGTTCGTCCTGGGCCGGCTGAAGCTCGAGCGGTGGGTCGAGCCGTTCGTCTTCGAGACCCGCCTGGGCGGGCAAGTCATCGACCCGTCCGTCGGGCTGACCTGGGACGACCGGATCCAGATGGGCGTCGAGGAGGTCGGGCTGATCCTTCGCAAGATCTGGCCCTACCTGCTGGTTGGTATCGCCCTGGGCGCAGCCATCCACGGCTGGGCACCGGAGGACTTCTTCACCCAGTACGCCGGCGCAGGGAACCCCTTCGCCGTGCTGATCGCCGTGCTGGTCGGGATCCCGCTGTACTCCAACGCCGCCGGCATCATGCCGCTGGTGCAGGCCCTGCACGACAAGGGCCTGCCGATGGGCACCCTGCTCGCCTTCATGATGGCCGTCGTCGCGCTCAGCCTGCCCGAGCTCATCCTGCTGCGCAGGGTTCTGAAACCCCCGCTCATTGTCACGTTCGTAGGCGTGACCGGCGCCGGGATCGTCGCCGTCGGCTACCTCTTCAACGCCGTCATCCCGGTCTGAAATCCCACTAACCCATTTCTCCGCGAAAGAAGAGATCGCCATGATCATCAAGATTCTCGGCTCCGGCTGCACCAACTGCGTCAACCTTGAACGGGTCACCCGCCAGGCCGTCGCCGACCTGGGCATCAACGCTCAGTTCGAGAAGGTCACCGACTACCCGGCCATCATCGGGTACGGCGTCATGTCCACCCCCGGGCTCGTCGTCGACGAGAAGGTCGTCCTGTCCGGACGGGTGCCCACCGTCGCCAAGGTGCGCGATCTGTTGGAGTCATTGACCTCCATATCGACCTGAGCTGGGACACTGTCACCTCTTTAGCCGGATCGGTATGAACCGTGGAGTTCGCGCAGCGTAGCTGGCATATCCCTCGAACCGCTGTGACAGGCGCACTTCCTCCCACCGTGCCTTCACGGTGAGCAGCAGCACCAGCGCCGCGAGCGTGACTAGCCTGAACCCGCTGCCTGAGGCCACCGTGACCGAGCCCATCGTGAGCAGCAGCCCGCTGTAGATCGGGTGGCGTGCGAACCGGTACAGCCCCCCGGTGCGCAGCTGCGCGTGGGCGTTGGGCAACGGCGTCGCTGTCAGACCTCGCCCGAGTCCCGTTGCGGCGACGACCATCAGGGCCACGCCGAAGACGGTGGCAATGATGCAGGCGACGCCGAGTGCGGTCGGCACTGACCAGTCATGACGACGGGGAAGCACCACGAGAATCCCGATCAGGACGAACTGACCGGTCACCAGAAGTCGCGCGGTCCGGACGTCTGTATTCGCCGGGTGGTGATCCTGCGCAGCCTGGTCGTCTGGGGGTGAGCTCACCTGGTTGGCTCCTCGCTGTAGGGCCGAGTTGCCAGCGTAGGACGGTCTTCGAGACGCCGGTCATCTCCGGGTCGGCGGGCGGCCCCGGCGACGGCTGCGGCATACGGTATGACTCTCTCATCACTCACGCGCAGTGTGCGCCCTTGCCCTGGAGGATTCGTGACCACGACGACAGCAAGCCAAGATGTCTGGTCCACGCCGCTGACTCCGCTGGCCTTCCTCGGCCGCGCCGCGCAGGTGTTCCCCGACCGGGAGGCCGTGGTGTATGGCGAGCGAAGGATGACGTACACGCAGTTCACGCAGGAGGTGACGCGCGTCGCTCACGCGCTGCGGGCCTGTGGCGTCGGCCCTGGTGACCGGGTGGCATACCTGCTGCCCAACATCCCCGAGATGCTCGTCGCTCACTTCGCCGTGCCCCTCGCCGGGGGCGTCCTGGTCGCTGTCAACACGAGGTTGGCGCCACCAGAGGTCCACTACATCCTTGCCCACTCCGGCGCCACCGTTCTGGTTGTCGACGCTGCACTGCACCGCCTGGTCAAGTCGTCGCTGGCGGATCTGCCCGAGCTGCGGCACGTGGTAACGTTCGTGGACCCCGCAGGTGGAGCGCAGCCGCTGCCGGAGGTGCAGGGGATCGACTACGCCGAGCTGTGCGCCATGGGCAGCGACGACCCACTGCCGTGGGCGGTGGAGGACGAACGGTCAACGATCTCGATCAACTACACCTCGGGCACGACGGGCCGCCCGAAGGGCGTCATGTACCACCACCGCGGCGCCTATCTGAACTCCCTGGCTGAGATCATCCACTCCCGGCACGGAGCGCGGACCCGCTACCTGTGGACGCTGCCCATGTTCCACTGCAACGGCTGGTGCACCGCCTGGGCGGTCACGGCCATCGGCGGAACCCATGTCTGCCTGCGGGCCGTGGACGTCGACGTGATCTGGGACCTGCTGGACAAGGAGGGCATCACGCACCTGAACGGCTCGCCGACCGTGCTGGTCTCCATCGCCAACTCGCCGCGGGTGCACACCCTTGAGCAGGAGGTCGTGGTCACCACGGCCGGAGCTCCCCCCAGCCCGACGGTGATCGCGACGATGGACTCGATCGGCGCCACCGTCGTGCACGTGTATGGACTGACCGAAACCTATGGGCCGTATACGATCTGCGAGCCCCAGGACGGCTGGGATGCCCTCGATGTGGCAGCGCGCAGCAAGCTTCTCTCCCGCCAGGGTGTTGGCATGATCGTGACCGACGGCGTCCGTGTGGTCGACGAGGAGATGCATGACGTCCCCCGTGACGGGGAGACGCTCGGTGAGGTCGTGATGCGCGGCAACAACGTCATGAAGGGATACTTTGCCGACCCCGACGCCACGGCGGATGCCTTCCGCGGTGGCTGGTTCCACTCCGGCGACCTCGGGGTCTGGCACCCCGACGGCTACCTCGAGCTGCGGGACCGGGCCAAGGACATCATCATCTCCGGTGGCGAGAACATCTCGACGATCGAGGTCGAGGCGGCCATCGACTCCTACCCCGGCGTTCTGGAGGTCGCGGTCGTCAGCCATCCGGACGCGAAGTGGGGTGAGCGGCCGAAAGCGTTTGTGGTGCTCAAGCCAGGTGAGGCTCCGACCGCCGAGCAGATCATCGCGCATGTCCGGACGCAGATCGCCCACTACAAGGCGCCCGACCGGGTCGAGTTCGTGGAGTCGCTGCCTAAGACCGCGACCGGCAAGATCCGCAAGGTGGAGCTTCGCGATGCCGAGTGGGCAGGTCACGACACCAGGGTGCAGGGCTGAGCGCCCGGCTCAGTCTTGAGGCAGCGCGCCCGGCTCAGTCTTGAGGCAGAGATTCCCCGTGGGCTGCGTCTGCCTTGACGCCTTCTGCTTTGACGGCTTCGGGGTCGAGGCCGCGTACCACCTCGATCACTGCGCGCAGCCCTGAGGCGGAGAGAGCGCCCACCTCCTCAAAAACGAGCGTGCCGTCGCGGAAGGCCATCAATGTGGGTATCGATGCGATGTCGGACGACTCCGCGAGATGCGGCTCGGCCTGCGTGTTCACCTTTCCGAAGACGATGTCCGGGTTGGCGACGGCAGCCGCTTCGAAGACGGGATCGAACGCAAGACATGGGCCACACCAGGGCGCCCAGAAGTCGACAAGGACGATGCCGCTCCGGGCGATGGTCCGCTCAAAGGTGGCTTCGCTCAGGTCAACGGGGATCATCGGGCTTCTTCCGTCTTTTCTGGTCTGGTCACGGGGGAGGACGGCGGGTCCGGCCGCTCGATTGCCTCTTCGCGCAGGCTTCGGTGAGTTGCGCGAGCCGAGGCGAGCTCGGTGTCGGTTGCATCCTCCAGGGCGATGAGCGTCTTGTCAGCATGGGGGAGCGCGTTGAGGATCTCGTCCAGCTTGCGCTGGGTCGTTACCTGCTCGCGCGCCTGGGTGTGTTGAATGACAAAGACCATGGCCACCGTCAACGCTCCGACGAGGGTCTGAAAGACCAGCTCCAGCCTGGACGGAAAGCCGACCAAGGCGCTGTACAGCACCCACGCTGCGTCGGCCGCCAGGAGGACCACGACCACCGCGGGGCGTGAGGTAGCGCGGTCGATCAGGTGCAGCAGTCGACTTCCTTGGGGTCGAAGGCTTTTCTGGACGTTCTTTCTGCGGCTCACGCTGTCGAGTGTCCCAGTGATGGCGACAGCGCGAAAACCCGCCTGAGGTGGAGGCACGTCCCATTCATGCTTCGTTCACTCATCACTTCATTCACACTTCACCGTGGTGGCGGGCCTGCGACACTGGCCCGACCGTGGATACGGGCGACAGGACGGCAACGTCCACAACGGCGAGGTTGCGATGGCGGCGTCAAAGGTCGACTTCAAGCGTGAGCTGCGCGCGTTCTACTCCGCCGGCTCGGAGCCGGTGATCGTCGATGTGCCGGAGATGGCGTTCTTGATGATCGACGGCCACGGCGACCCGAACACGGCGCCCCAGTACGGCGAGGCAATCCAAGCCTTGTACCCGGTGGCATACGCCGCGAAGTTTGCGGTCAGGGGTGGGTCAGGCGGCCTGGACTTCGCGGTGATGCCGCTGGAGGGGTTGTGGTGGGTGCCTGACATGTCGATGTTCACCGTCGAGGACAAGTCCGCCTGGGACTGGACGATCCTGATCATGCAGCCGGATCAGGTGACCCAAGAGATCGTCGAGGAAGCCAAGACGAAGGCCGCGAAGAAGAACCCCTCCGACGCGGTCACACGGGTGCGTCTCGAGCGGTTCGCGGAGGGACGGGCGGCCCAGGTCATGCACGTCGGCCCGTACTCTGCGGAGGGCCCGACCATCGCGCGCCTCCATTCCTTCATCACTGAGCAGGGTTACGTCCGCGCGGGCAAGCACCACGAGGTGTATCTCAGCGACCCGAGGCGCACCGCTCCCGAGAAGATGAAGACGATCATCCGGCAGCCGGTCGCGGCTGGATGAACTTCGTCGGTTAGCTGGGTCAGTCAGCCGATCTCGTCCCGCTGACGTCCGTTCAGGCCGGCTGGTACGTGACGATCAGGACGCCGGTCGTTGTCCTCACGCTGTCGACGAGACGGAGATCGGCCGGTGGGCTGCCGTCGGGGAACAGACGTCGGCCGGAACCGAGGATCAGGGGATGGATGAGGAGCACGTACTCGTCGATGAGGTTGCGGGGCCTCAGCGACTGGATCAGCTCTCCACTGCCCAGGACCGCGAGATCTGGACCGGCTGCGCCTTGAGGTCGGCCACGGCGTCCGCGGCATCGCCCTGAAGCAACGTGGAGTTCATCCACGGCAGCGGTTCGGTCAGCGTCCTTGACGCCACGTACTTCTGGACGTTGTTCAACACCTCGGTGACGGGGTTCCCCTGGCGGTGGGGCCAAGCGCCCATCCGCCGCGGTCGAAGCCGCCGCGGACGTCCTCGTCGGCACGCCCCGGTGCCTGCATGACACCGTCGAGCGTCAGGTTGTTTGTCACGACGAGCCTTCTCACGGGCCGAGAGTCACCGTCCTTGACCCAGGTGGACCAGTGCGGCCGCGCCGATCAGCGGTCCCGCGCCGGACAGGCTTGAAGGCACGACCCGTACCTTGCGCACGTACTCGAAGTGATGGCGAGCCACGGCCTCCCTGATGAAACTGAAGAGGTCAGGTGTGGCTTCGGAGAATCCGCCGCCGATCACGACCAGCTCCAGGTCCAGGAGAGCGGCCGCGCTGGCGATCGCTTGCCCGATAGCCGTGCCCGCCCGCGCGACGGCCGCGCAAGCGACCTCGTGCCCGTGTTCGTAGTCGCGGGCGAGGTCCTCACCGGTCGTCCCGGTCCAGCCCCGTCGTCGCGCCCAGGCGACTGAATGGGGGACGGACGCGACAGCCTCCAGCATGCCCGGATGACCGAAGGTGGACTCCCCGTCCAGGCCGCTCACCTCGATGTGCCCGATATGGCCGGCGTTTCCGCCCGTCCCCTGAAACGGCCGGCCGCCAAGAATGAGCCCGCCGCCCACACCTGTGGAGACAACCATCCCCAGCATGTTTGCCACGCCCTTCCCTGCACCCACCCAGTGTTCGGCGAGTGCGCATGCCACGCCGTCGGTGGCCAGAAGCACGTCCGGGTCGGGAACCTGGTCGCAGAGGACGCCGCGGACGAGGTCGCGCAGCGGATAACCGCGCCACGCCGGCACGTTGACCGGCGAGACGGTGCCCGCGACGTGGTCGATGGGCCCCGCGCTCCCGATGCCCGCCCCAATGAGCGACATGCCAGCAGGTATGTCGGCCAACGCTCGCGTGGTCACGTCCACAACGGCCGCCGCGAGCTCGTCGGATGTCGCGTCGCGTCCGGTCGGATGGCGATGACGTGACGGGCCGAGGAGCCGACCGTCAGCGTCGACCAAGGCGGCTTCCACCTTGGTGCCCCCGAAGTCGACTGCCAGGGCCACAGACCCCGCGTGACCGTTCAATGCAGCTCCATCCATACGACTCTTCGGGTGTCCGCCCCGGAGGGAGCGGAGGAAGCAGGTCCGCTCCATCTGTCACCGCAGAAGTGCCGGTCGATCGAGATGAGGGCGATGACGATGTCGCCGAGGGTGCCTTGGTCCTCAGGCCGATCCTGAGGGCCGACGTGCTGGGTCGAGCGAATCCGCTCCGCCGTAAGGTAAACGGAGGCGATCGAGAGGATTTCATGCAACCGCAGCTCATAGCTGGCCGCTACCAGGTGTTGCGCGCCATCGGCCGCGGCGGCATGGGCACCGTGTGGCTGTGCCGTGACGAGGTCCTGGGCCGCCAGGTCGCGGTGAAGCAGATTCGCGCGCTCGCCGGCGAGTCGGCCAACGAGACCAAGCGCGCCATGCGGGAGGCCCGCTCGGCCGCCGCGCTCAACCACGCCAACGCCGTGGCAGTCTTCGATGTCGTCAAAGATGACGGGCGCCCCTGGCTGGTGATGGAGTATGTCGACGGCCAGACCCTCGAAGACGAGATCTCGCGCTACGGGCAGCTCTCGCCACGACGGGTCGCCGACATCGGCGCCCAGCTGGCGAGCGCCCTTGCCCGCGCCCACGAGCGTGGCATCATCCACCGTGACATCAAACCCGCCAACGTGCTCATAGACAAGGCCGGCCGCCCCAAGATCAGCGACTTCGGCATAGCCCGCGGGCAGGGTGACGACCAGCTCACCGCGATCGGCTTCGTCACCGGCACGCCTGGTTACCTTTCGCCTGAGCTGGCCCGTGGCGGCGATCCCCACCCGGCCTCGGATGTCTGGGCGCTGGGAGCCAGCCTCTATGCAGCGGTCGAGGGGCAGTCGCCGTACGAGCCCCGGAGCAACCCGATCGCCCTGCTGCGGGCCATCGCCAGCGAACGGCCCCGACCGATGACCCACGCTGGCGTCCTCGGGCCTGCCATCGAGGCGATGATGCACGATGACCCGTCCCGGCGCTGGGACATGACAACGAGCGCCAAGCGTCTGGGTCGTATCGCACGCCTCGACGCCACCGTGGTCATGCCCCGGGTCACACCGCCTGGTAGGGCGGTCATGCCATTGGTTCCGACCGGGACCGAGGTCATGCCCGTGATCGCAACAGGGACCGAGGTCATGCCCCTGGCTGCTACGGGCACCGCGGCGCCGATGGTGCCGACTCAGCGGGTGGAGGCTGCTGCTGCCGCGCCTGAGGTCGTGTCGACTCAGCGGGTGGAGGCTGCTGCTGCCGCGCCTGAGGTCGTGTCGACTCAGCGGGTGGAGGCTGCTGCTGCGCCGGCAGTCGCGGCCCAGCGTGTTGTGGTCACCGCGGCGCCCTTGGCCGAACCCGCCATGGCTGCGCGCCCTGAGCCCGTTGGCCCAGGTGCCCCCAATGGCGGCGCTCCCGTGCCGCCGCCGGACGACCGGGGGAGCGACCGTCGGCGACTGGTGTTGGCCTTTGCCGCGATGATCGTGGCCGCGTTCGGAATGGCGTTCCTGCTGAGCCAGCTCAGCGACAAGGGTGGCACTACCGCCGTCCTGGGCACGTCCGCGACCGCGCCGGTGAAGACCACAGCGCCCCACGCGCCGAGAGTTACCGAGCCGCCGGCTGTCAATGACGGCGAGCACACGAACCTCGTGGACTTCGTGACCTCCTACTACGCCGACGTCACTAAGCACAGGGACCGCACGTGGGATCAGCTGACACCGAGAATGCAGAACGCTGCGGGCGGTCGCGACGGATACGACGCCTTCTGGAAGACGATCGACAAGGTCCAGGTCAACCAGATCCAGGCCACTGCGTCTGAGCAGAGGGCCGTGGTCAACCTCACGTTCAGGCTCAAGGGAGGCAGAACGTCGACCGAGACCCATCAGTTCACCTTCGTCACCAATGGCGGGGACTACCTCATCGACAGCGACCGGTTCCTCGGCTGAGCCCCGCCCTGATGAGCCGAGAAGATCAACCCCACCGGTTGACGACCTGGGTCCCTGAGATAGGACGAGGACATGAGAACCAACCGCGTGTTCGGCGCAGCGGCATCGATCTCAGCTGGGATGTGCGATGAAGAGTAGTGCGGTGCTGCAGGACGGCTCAGTCGTCCTGATACGACAGGTTCACTCCGGGGACGCCCCACTGCTGGCGGAAGGCTTCGCCAGGTTGAGCTTCGAATCTCGCAAGCTGCGATTCCTAACCGGCAAACCGAGCCTGACCCCGGCCGAGCTGAAATACTTCACTGAGATCGACCATCACGACCACGAAGCCCTTGGCGCGCTGGATCCAGTCGATGGCCGCGGCCTTGGCATCGCTCGCTTCATCCGGCACGCCGAAGACCCGGAGGGAGCCGAAGTTGCCGTCACCGTCATCGACGAGTGGCAGGGCCGAGGACTCGGCACCGAGCTGCTGAAGCGGTTGGCGGATCGCGGCCGCCAGGAAGGCATCCATCGCTTCACTGCACTGGTCGCAGCCGATAACGCGGCCGTGGTCGGGTTACTGGGAGAAAGCCAAGGCGTTCGTGTCACCCACCGTGAGTCCGGCACCGTCGAATACGAGATCACATTGCCACCCCTCGGCCTGGGCGAGGAGCTTCAGGCCCTGTTGCGTGCATTCGGGCGGCGCCAGGTCAAGTCGCCGGCGTCCATCCGAGACACCTTGGGTGCCCTCACACCCAAGGACTTCACCGATAGCAGCTCGGGAACCGACAGCTGACTCGTTCGCGACCAGCCGTCAGCGACCAGCCCGCCAGCGACCAGCCGGCAGCGAACACCATGCTCCGTTCGCCATTGGGAATGTTTGAACGATCAACTAAGTTGGGCAGTGTGACATAGATTGTCCACTTCGTTCTTAGGGATCACCATGAACACAGGTCTGCTCGTTCTTCGGCTCGTCCTCGGCCTGCTGCTGGTTGGTCATGGCAGCCAGAAGCTCTTCGGCCTGTTCGGCGGTCCAGGCCTCGCTGGCGCCGGCAGCTTCTTCCACTCGCTCGGGTTCCGCCCGGGCAGGCCCATGGCAATCGTCGCTGGTGCCTCCGAAGCAGGCGCAGGAGTACTGCTTGCGTTCGGCCTGCTCACCCCGTTGGCATCGGCCGCCATCATCGGCACGCTCGTGGTTGCCGGCTCCGTCCACTGGGCGGCGGGGGTGTGGGGCCAGAACGGTGGTTACGAGCTGCCGCTGTTCTACGTCACTGCTGCCGCTGCGCTCGCCTTCACCGGGCCAGGAACCTACTCGCTGGACAACGCCCTCGGCCTCGACGGATTCGCCGGAGTCGGCTGGGGTGTCGCTGCGCTCGTTGTCGGGGGGTTGTCCGGGCTCGCGGTCGTCGCTCGTGGTCGGCGTGCCCTTGCCGCCGATGCCGTCGCGCAGCCAGCTACAGCGGAGAGCATTACCGCCTGAGGCTTGTCGCAGCCCAGGGGACCGGAGCCCGTTCCTGCACGATGGGACGAGCTCCGGTCGAATTGACGGACAGACCAGAAGCTCCCCGTGATCGGACCCTTTGCCCGGCGGCCGGACCTGTCGGTCTGGCCCGGGCGTCCGGAAGCGACGGCGGACACGGGATCAGTGCTACCAAGGTCTTCACGCTGGACCCGTCGACGGCCGGCAACAACCCAGAAGGTGTGGCGTGGGACAGCCGCAGCCAGACATTCTTTGTCGGGACCGTGGGAACAGGCACCATCTACCGGGCTTCGCTCCGCGATACAACACTGCGGCCGTTCATCACCCCACCCGCAGCCGACCCCGCGGACTCCGCAGTCGGGATGAAGGTGTCCCGCGGCAAGCTCTACGTGGCGGGTGGGACAACAGGCAGCATCTATGTGTATGACATCAGGACCGGCGCGCTGATGGCGCGCTTCGAGACCGGCTCGGGCGGGTTCCTCAACGACCTCGTGGTGACCGAGGAGGGTGACGTCTACGTCACCGACTCCTTCCGCCCGATGCTCTGGCATCTGACCCGCGCCATGATCAAGGCGGGCACCGGGACACCCCAGGCCATCAACGTCGGACCGGAGATCGCGTACACGACTGGCCAGTTCAACCTCAACGGCATCGTCGCGCGACGCGATGGTCGCGAGCTCATCGTCGTCAGCACGTTCTCCGAGTCGCTGTTCCGCATAGACATTGACCGTCACAACTCGGCCGCCAGGAAGATCACCAAGATCGACGCTCCCGCGCTCGCGGGTGACGGATTGCTGATCGACCGGGGACAGTTGCTCGTGGTTACGGGCGACCCGGCGGAGGTGACAGTGCTGAACCTCTCGCGCCACGACTCGCGTGCCCGCGTCAGCAAGGTACTGACTGATTCGTCGATGCATGGATCGTCTACGATCGCCCACGCCGAGAACCGATACCTGGTGGTCAACGCCGACTTCACCCACAGTGCGTTGCCGTTCACCGTTTCTGCTCTTCCCCGCGGTCGCAGCGAGAGCCACCACTAACGACCGCAGAGTCGTCATCGTTTGGTGGCTGTGTCCAGGCGCAGTCATCAAACGCAGTCATCAAGCGCGGTCACCAAACCCGACCACATCGGCCCGCATGGCCTGCGGCTCGCCCGGCCGCAAGCCATGCAGCCGGGGGTCCGGCCGTCCGCCATGCGCCGGGGTCCAACAACATGCCGGGAGGCCAGCCGGGAACCGCGGTGCGTCTGGGGTCGCCGATTGACCGATCGTGAGCGTTGACCTGTCAGATCGCGACGTGGTCAGGCCTGTCGGGGCCGGTTAGCTCTGTCGGCGACCGAGCCAGGTCGGATTGGGGCCGGTCAGGTATGCCAGGTGACGTCGCGTGCGGTGACGGTGGCGGTGAGGTCGTGGGTGTGGGCCCAGACGTGGTGGTACTCACAGAGCAACGAAAGGTTGAGCAGGGCGGTGGGTCCGCCGTCGATCCAGTGTTTGACGTGGTGGGCGGCGCACCATTGGGGTGGGCGCCCGCAGCCGGGGAAGGTGCAGCCCTTGTCTCTGGCCCATAACGCGGCTAGCAGGGCTGGGGTGACCAGGCGTTTGGTTCGCCCGACGTCCAGGGGTTGGCTTT
>Ga0097691_1002704_pt1 | contig 11488 bp, 6 predicted proteins | sample NGESurdeep072012_8_FD_72858 | JGI IMG/M metagenome (GOLD analysis project Ga0097691, IMG submission 72858) | Arctic peat soil microbial communities from Barrow, Alaska - NGEE Surface sample 210-1 deep-072012 | ecosystem: Environmental > Terrestrial > Soil > Wetlands > Peat ...
GCGAGCTCGAGGGCGTCGTCCGCAAGGCCCAGTGGGAGCCACAGTTCAGCCCGTACCGGCCGGGTCCTGCGGCCGTACCCGGCTGACAACCCGACGCCCTTCCGCGAGGGATTGGCGGCGCTGCCATCGGCGCAGGACGGGGCCAACTACCGGATCCCGAAAAAGGATCTCGTCTCCATCTCGATGAAAAGCGTTCCGTGCCGCTCGCCTCGTCAACGTCCCATCGCCATCCGTCACCGCCTCAAGTCATTTCTGTCGTTGCACCGATTCCCGTGCATCCTTCATGCCTCACCCAAAGAGAACTTTTTTTACGGGCTGCTAGGATTCGCCGAGAAAGCCCAACGGGGACGCATGCCCCAGGAACGGGCCGCGAGCGCTGATCGCGAGGACCAACTCGCGGAACAGCTCAAAGGGATGAAGATGGTTCGCACCGGAGAGAGAGGCTTGCCGAAGGACGGACAGTATTTCATCGGCCACGACGAACGGAGCGCGATGTCCCGACGCTTCCGGATCCTGCTCCTTCTCTTCTTCGCTCTCTTCGGCTCGAGCCCGCTTCTCGGCGGGCCGGTGCTCTACGACCGCGCGTACGTCTCGCCGGCGGACGGTGACCGTCGCGTCTACCAGGTTCTGACGCCCTCCGGGTACGACGGCATTTCCCGACTCCCCGCCGTCCTCTTTTTGCATGGCCGGGGGGGATCGATGGCCTCGTTTCGGACGGTTGGGTACGAGGCCGAGGCGGATGCGCGAGGTGTCGTCCTTATCTTCTGGCAGGGGCGCTACGATCTCTCGATCGGCGCGTATTCCACGCAGTACGTCGACGGCGTCAACGGAATCCCCGACGAGACCGACGTCCTCGCCTGCCTGGCCGACACGCTCGCGTCCTTCCGGATTGATCCGGACCGCGTCCACCTGGTCGGCTTCTCGCAAGGAGGGAAGGGCGCGCTCCTCGTCGGACTGAAGAACCCGGATCGCTTCGCGTCCATCAGCGACGGCGCGGGTCCGTCGGATGCCTTTGAGGGGCAGAGCTGGTCCCCGGGGTTTCCCGATTTTCGCGCCGCGGCGGGGGGTAGCTTCGTCGGCGCGACCGGTTCGGTGCTGGCTCTTTGGTTCGCGCAGTCCGCCCGTTTTTATCTCGGCAACGCCCGAAACGTTCCTCTCTATCTGGCGCACGGCACGGCCGATACGGTCGTCCCCGATTCCACCGCCCTCTTCCCCTATCGCAACACGCACCACATCGCCGACACGCCGGGATTCAAGGACGCCCGTGGTTCCGTGCCTACCCTTTCCGAGCTTCGCCTCCAGGATCCCTCAGGCTACGATTTTCAGACGTTCTATCCGGCGGGCGTCGACCACATGGAAGAGATCGTGCTCGCGCCGAAGCCCCTTTTCGATTTCATGCTCGGCAAAATCCGGACGCATCATCCGGACCGGGTCGTGGCGACGACGTACGATGCGACAGAGCGGGGCTATTACTGGGCTCGGCTCGGAAGGATCGGCCCGCCGGACGGAGCGCCCGCAGGACTCGACGCCACCGTCGATCCCGCCGGGAACGCGCTTTCGATGAGGATCTTCGGAAGTCCGAGCGTCGACGTCGGGGTGGAGAACGCCGGACTCGATCCCTCGCAGCCGTTGACGCTGCATGTTGCCGGCGGGCTCGCGCTCTTGCGCCTTTCGGGACCGTTTCCGGCACGGCTCCGCATCCTGCGCGATGGGATCCTTCTGAGCGAAGGAGCGTCCTATAGCCGGATCGGCTCCGACGTCCTCCTGTCGCCTTTCGACGGCTTTCGCGGAGAAGAGCTGAGGGTCGAAGGCGAGCCGCAAGGAGCGCTGTCCGAAAGCGACCTTCTCGTGCCGGCGCTGGTCGACGCGCAGGGTCTTTCGGGCGCGGCGTTCAGCACCGAGTTGACGCTGACGAATCTCTCCCCGCTCCCGCTCACGATCGAAGCGTTGCTGTTGGATGGGTCTTTCGCCACGATTTCCATCGAGATGTTTGCGTTCGAGACCCGATCTTTCACGTCGCGCTCTCTTTTTACGCTCTTCGGAAAGCCGGGTGGTGTGGCCCCCCTTCGGCTTCGGATCGTGGGCGGAACACCGGGCGTCCTGCTCGCTTCCTCGCGCGTCTTCAACACCGTCCGAGGCGGCGGAACCTACGGCCTGTCGTTTCCGGTCCTCTCCGCGCGCGAGTCCGTCCTGAATCCGGGCGACGAGGTTGATCTTCTCGGAACGGCGGATGCGCACCCCGCGCGCATGAACGTTTCGCTCTTCGCCGCCTTCGAGGACGTGACGGCGCTCCTCGAGGCCTTCGATGCGCTGGGTGCCGCGGTGTCGAACCGCGCTCTCACCATCCCGGCCGGATCCCGGATGCAGGAGAACGACGTGCTTTCGGGCGTGCCGAGCCCGGGACGCGTCTCGGTGTCGATCCTGTCGGGCCGGGCGCAGGTCTACGGAACGGTGGTCTCGAACGCTTCGACGAACGATCCTTTCCGCAGTCCTCCGCTCCTCAGAAGCAGGAGCGCGATGTTCTGGACGATTCCGGCCGTGGCCGCCTCACCCGGCCGAAACGGAGCTGTTTTCTCGAGCGACGTCTTCCTCGGAGCACTACCGAGCGTGCCGGACTCTGTCATCCCGGTCGACCTTACGTACCGGCCGCGCGACGGAGGCCCTCCTGTGACCGTGACGACCCCGATTCTGCCGGGCACCACGCGCGTCCTGTCGGACGTTCTGCGCAGCACCTTTCCGGCGTCGGCCCCGGGCTCGGGCGCACTCGAGATTCGAAGCGGCATTGGCCTTCAAGTACTGGCCGTGACGCGGAGCGATTCGGAGGCGGGCCCCGCGTCACAGGACGTCGCGTCGATACGCGGGGGGGACGAGATCACGAACGTGTCTCCCGCCGCCTTTGTCGGAGTGGCTGAGTTCGAAGAGGCACGCTCGAATCTCGTGCTCGTGAACGAGGGACCCGGCACGACGGTCGACCTTCGGATGTTCTCTGAAGGGGGAGTCTTTGGAGGACGTGTTTCGGTCGATCTCGGCGCGGGCGAGATCAAGCAGCTCGATTCGTTCGTGCGGCTTTACGCGCCAAACCCGCAGGCTCTCGTGAAGTCCGGCACGCTCCTCGTCATTCCCGCGCCAGGGGGGAAGGTCGTCGCGTCGGTTGTCCGCATCGACAACCGGACGAACGATCCCGTCGGGATCACGCCCGTCCCGATTCCGAAGGCGGCGACGCCTCAGCTTTCGATCTCATTCGGACCGTAGATCCCGCCACGGCGAAAGACGTTATAGGCGAGATTGGTGATGCGACCTGGTCCCTTCATCACCCGGGAGAGGATCGATGGCCAGCGGTATGCCTCCCTGCGCGCCTCGATCCAGCCTCGATAGAGCCGTTCCGGCGTCATTCGCTTGGGTCGGAAGACGACATGACCGTGGTCATAGCGTCTCCAGTCCGTATGGAGCAGGCGTCCCTCCTGCTGGAACTGCTGAAAGAGAACGGTTCCGGGATACGGGGTCAGCACGTGAAAGGTCGGCAAGCTGGGGGCGCACCTCTCCAGGAAGCGGACGGTCGTCTCGAAGACGCTCTCGTCGTGGTCGTCGAAACCGAAGATCATCGAGGCCTCGACGACGATGCCGGCATCCCGAATGCGTTTGATCAAGTCTGCCTGCGACGAGAGGCTGCCGGTCTTCGGATGATTCGCATGTTCGCCGACCGCCGACTCGAGGCCGACGAAGATGCCGATGCAACCGGACCGGGCAAGCAAACGGACGAGCTCGGGATCCTCGGCGAAGCGGAGACTGGCCTGCCCGCCCCAGCGGAGGCCGAGCCCCGCCATCCCGGACAGGATCGGCTTGACCCGTACCGGATCGCCCAGGATGTTGTCGTCGAGAAACACCGTCAGCTTCTTGTCAAAGCTGCGCAGCTCCGCCAGAACGTCCTCGGGGTCGCGATACCGGAATGAGCGGCCGAAATAGGGTGTGACCGTACAGAACGGACAGTCATAAGGACAGCCGCGACTGGCCTGGAGTGTCTGAGTGGTGAGATAGTGCCGCCCGGCCAGGAAATCGCGGCGCGACCAGGGAATCACCAACCGATGGCCTTCGGGAACCGAGCGATAGAGCCGTGCAAGCCGTCCCTCCCGCAGGTCGTTCAGAAGCTGCGCCCAGACCGGCTCAGCCTCACCGATGACGACCGCATCGGCATGCTGAAGGGCCTCGTCGGGCAAGACCGTGGGGTGGATCCCCCCGAGCACGACGGGGACGCCGCGAGCCCGGAAGCGGTCGGCGATCTCATAGGCACGGATCGCCTGGTGGGTCATGGCGGTGATCCCCACGAGGTCGAAATCACCGTCGAAGGGAACATCCTCGTGGAGCTCATCGGCCAGCACGACCTCCCACTCGTCCGGCGTCACGGCAGCGACTTGTTTCAAGGAAAGGGGGGGGAGCTGGAAACGCCGCACCCACCCGAGCTCGTGGGTGGATGGATAGACAAGGAGCAGGCGAAGAAGGGCAGCCATCAGTCTTTCCGACGCTCCATCACGCGGTGAGATTACCTCAGGGATAGGATCCACGGTTCGCGGCCCTTGCAGGAGAAGGCGAGCTGCGGGAGGTCCTCCCGCGGGACAACCAGGTCAAAGAGTCAACTGAACGGCAACGTACGTCTGAAACCGGTTCGGCCCCTGGATACCCCGTCCAGCGGACCAGAGGATGTGCTGGGTCTTGCTCAGATCAATGACGGCGCCCACGTTGAATCGAGTTTCGGGCACGTTATCGCCCGTGCTCGGTGTGGTATGAAAAGTCTCCACGCCCACGGCAAGCCCTTCACCGAGCTGTCGCTGAAGGAGCCAACCGAGATAGAGATAGTTTCGATTGCCGGAGCCAGGGTTAAGCCAATAACCCCCGCCGCCGTAGGTCGTCCATGCGCCAAAACTCTTCTGGACCCACAGGGGCAGGAAAACACGCGTATTGCCTTCGCCGAGGCCGCGGCTGCTGTTCCCGGTCGGAAGGTCAAGAATCACGAACGTCCCTACCTGTGGCCGACGCTCGGTTTCTTGCAGAAACCGGACCTTGGCGCCGACCTCCATATCGCCGAACCCATATTGGGAAACTCCTTGCCGTGGTGCCGCGTATGCAAGGGGCACTATCAGGTGAATCTGAACGTTCGGGAGAGCCCCGTAGTTCAACTCAAAGTGCGGCGCGGTGCCTGACCATCCGCCTATGCTGTTCTGAGATTGCGATGCAAGATAGATCTCCCAGTGACGAAACGGGACCGGCTCAGGGTCGTCGGTCGAAAACGGCGGCCCGGCGCGTGCGTGGCGTGAGGCGCCGAAGCCGAGAGTCGTGACGACGACAAGGGCGAGTGCATTCATGGTGCGGGAAGACATGTGTGCCTCTTCTTGCACTGCCGAGCGTTCGGGTGCGATCCTGCAGACAGGAGCATCAGACTCCAGTCTTTGAACCCCGGTCAATCGATTTCCGCTGGCGCTATCAACGCGAGTAAAGACCGTGCGGGAGAGCGAAGCGGGAAGGTTTGGGGTTCTTCCCTCGACCCCCCGGATTCTCGCTATGATCGACGTGAGACACGGAAGCGAATCTCCGAGACAGCGAGGATTCCGATGAAAGAATCCATCTCGTTCCGGCTCAACGGCAAGCCCATCCATCTGGATGTCGATGGCGATCGAACGCTCCTGTGGGTGCTGCGCACCGACCTCGGCCTCACGGGAACGAAGTTCGGGTGCGGCGAGAGCCTCTGCGGAGCCTGCACCGTGGTCGTAGGCAAGGAGGCGGTGAGGTCGTGCCAGGTGCCGGTGAAAGCCGTACGCGGGAAGGACGTCACGACGATCGAGGGTCTGGAGCAGAACGGCAAGCTCCATCCCCTCCAGGAGGCGTTCGCCGATACCGGGGGGCTGCAGTGCGGCTTCTGCACGCCCGGAATGATCATGAATGCCTTCGCCCTCCTGCTGAAGACCCCGAAGCCCACCAGGAGCCAGATCCGCGCGGGAATGGAAGACAACCTGTGCCGCTGCGCCGCCCATCATCGAATCGTCCAGGCCATCGAACGGGTTTCCACCCTCGCGCGAGGCGTGTCATGACAGACGACCCCTCCACTTTCGCCGCACCGCCGCTCCTGTCCGCAGGACGTTCCCTCGACCGCCGGGACTTCATCAGGCTTCTCGGCGGGGGGATCATCGTCCTCTTCAACGCGGACCTGTCGGACCTCATGGGGCAGGAAGCCCGCACGAGGGGCTACCCCACCGACTTCAACGCCTATCTGAGGATCGCCGGCGACGGCCGGGTCACGATCTACTCCGGGAAGATCGAGATGGGGCAGGGCGTCGTCACCTCTCTCGCGCAGATGGCGGCCGACGAGCTCGCCGTGTCCCTGGATTCCATCGACATGGTCATGGGAGACACGGCCCTCTGTCCGTTCGACAACGGAACGTACGGCTCGATGTCCACCCGGTTCTTCGGTCCAGCCCTGAGGGCGGCAGCGGCGGAAGCGAAGGCCGTGCTGATCACGCTCGCCTCCGAGCACCTCAAGACCCCGCCCGACGCGCTCCGCGTCGAGGACGGAGTCGTGTTCCTTGCCTCCGACCGAAAGACCCGGGTCACGTTCGGTCAGCTCGCCAAGGGGCAGAAGATCGTCCGCAAGCTGGATGGGAAGGCGGTGACGAAATCCGTCTCCGAGTTCCGCGTGATGGGGAGACCGGAGAAACGCCGTGACGCGCGCGTGAAGGTGACGGGCAAGGCCCAGTACGCCGGAGACATCCGTCTGCCGGGAATGCTCTACGCGAAGATCCTCCGCCCGCCGGCGCACGGCGCCGCGCTGAAGAGCGTCGACACGTCGGCCGCAGCCCGGCTGCCGGGGGTCGTCGTCGTCAATGAGGGCGGCATCGTCGCCGCGCTTCATCCGGATCCCGAAGCGGCGGAAAAGGCGCTGGCCCTCATCAAGGCCGATTTCGACGCGCCCAAGCCGGCGTTCGACGACAAGACCGTCTTCGCCCATCTCCTCTCGGTCGCGGGCGAGGGCGAGGAGAGGGAGAAGAAGGGGGATCTCGCCGAAGGAGAGAAGAGGTCCGTCTCCCTTTTCGAAGGAAAGTATGTGAACGGGTATGGCGCGCACGCGCCGATCGAGACCCACACCGCCCTGGCGCGGCTCGAAGGCGGGACGATGACGGTCTGGTCGTCCACGCAGACCCCGTTTCCGAACCAGCAGGCGATCGCGCAGGCCATCGGCTTCGCGAAGGAGAACGTCCGCGTCATCACCCCCTTCGTGGGCGGTGGCTTCGGCGGCAAGAGCGCCGGCCTCCAGGCGATCGAGGCGGCGAAGCTCGCGAAGCTGACCGGGAAGCCGGTCCAGGTGTGCTGGAGCCGCGCCGAGGAGTTCTTCCTCGACTCGTTCCGGCCAGCGGCGGTCGTCAGTATCCGGTCTGGAATCGACGGCGCGGGCAGGATCTGCCTGTGGGACTACCAGGTTTACGCGGCCGGATCGCGAAGCGCCGAGCAGTTCTACGACGTCCCGAACAACCTGATCCGGACGTACGGGCGGTGGGGAAGCGACACCCCGAAGATGCACCTGTTCGCCACCGGTCCGTGGCGCGCGCCGGGCGCCAACATCAACGTCTTCGCGCGGGAATCGCAGATCGACACGATGGCGGCGAAGGCCAAGGTCGATCCGCTCACATTCCGCTTGAACAACACCTCCGACAAGCGAATGCGCCGCGTCCTCGAGACCGTCGCCGAGCGATTTGGCTGGAAGAAGGCGGCTGCCCCCAGCAGCCGCGGCGTCGGTGTGGCCTGCGGGATCGATGCGGGGACTTACGTCGCCTTGATGGCCGAGGTGAGGGTCGACGCCGCCACCGGGAGCGTCAAGGTGGGGCGAATCGTCTGCGCTCAGGACATGGGCGTCGTGATCAATCCCGACGGGGCGAAGATGCAGATGGAAGGCTGCATCATGATGGGCCTTGGGTACACGCTGTCGGAGGAGGTCCGCTTCAACGGCGGCCAGATCCTCACCCGGAACTTCGACACGTACGAGGTGCCGCGGTTCTCGGGGATGCCCGAGATCGAGACCGTCCTCGTGAAGAACGACGAGCTGACCCCGCAGGGAGGAGGCGAACCGGCGATCGTCCCGGTGGGGGCGGTCGTGGCGAACGCCATCTTCGACGCCACCGGCGCCCGGCTGTTCGAGATGCCGATGACGGCCGAACGCGTGAAGGAAGCGGTGGCCGCCGTCAGTGCCCTTAGGCGCCGCAGCCTTGACAGGTCCCAGCGGGAAAGCTAGCGTCCCGAGGGTCGTGGGAGACCTGCTGGCAGCCGGTGGGAACCGGGGCACGGGTCCATGGTGTGCCGCCACCGAAGGCGGCGGTCCGAAAGGAGAACGAGATGAAGAGGTTCGTCAACTTCGTGGCAATGGTGGGTTTGCTGGCGGGTGCGGCGGTCGCTGCGGCCGCGCCGCGCAGCTATCTGATCGTGGCCAGGGGCCAGGGTCAGGGGAGCGCCGATCTGGAGAACGCGGTCGCCTACGCGGGCGGCACGATCACCGCCAAGATCCCCGAGATCGGTGTGGTGGTGGCGTCCTCGGAGAACGCCGGCTTCCTGACGGTGGTCGTGAAGGACGCCCGCGTCCAGCAGGCCGCCGAGGACATCGAGGTGCAGTGGATCAACAACGAGAGGGCCGTTGAAGCCTCCCAGTCGGACCTCCAAGCGACCGGCGTGAACTCCGAGCCATACTGGGGCTACCAGTGGAACATCCGCCAGATCCACGCTGACCAGACGGCCGCGAACGGTGACATGGGCTGGGGCGTGACGCGTGCGAGGGTGGCAGTGCTCGACGCCGGGATGTGGAACCACCCGGACATCAGCCCGACTCTCAACTGGAGCCTCAGCACATCGTTCGTTCCCGGTGAGGGTGTGGTCCCGACCGTCGCCGGTTTCAACCACGGCACGCACGTCGCCGGGATCATCGCCGCCGCGATCAACGGCAAGGGGATTCAGGGTGTTGCGCCGAAGGCTGAAATCGTGGCCGTCAAGGTGCTGAGCCAAAGTGGGAGTGGGGCGTTCTCATGGCTCGTCCAGGGGCTCATCTATGCGGCCAGCATCCAGGCGGATGTCGCCAACATGAGCCTCGGCGCGACGTTCGACCGGATCAACGCGGGTGGCGGCGGAGCCGGGCCGCTGATCGCCTCGCTGAACCGCGCGATCACCTACGCCACCGCCTCCGGGGTGCTGTGCGTCAGCGCGGCCGGCAACGACGGCGTCAACCTGAACAGCCGACTGTGGTCGATTCCTGCCCAGTCGGGGAACGGCATGGCGGTTGCCGCTACAGGACCGTGCGGCGGCACCGACTTTGACCGACCGGCTTCATACACCAACTATGGGCAGTCGGTCATCAACGTTGCCGCTCCGGGCGGTGGCGTCTGCGGGACGTACGATATGGTGCTGAGCCCCGGAAGCGCGACCGGCTACTACTTCGCAGCCGGCACCTCAATGGCGGCGCCGCACGTCTCCGGCGTGGCTGCGCTGATCGTCGGCAAGTACGGGAAGATGAAGCCGGCGCAGCTAGAGGCCATCATCCAGAGGACCGCCGACGACATCCTCAAGCCCGGTGCGGATCCCTACTCCGGCAAGGGCCGCATCAACGCCTTCACCGCCTTGCAGTAGACCAGACACTTCCGAGGCCGTCAGATGCGCGTCTGACGGCCTTTTTTCGTGCGAGGCCCGCGGTTGTCACTGGTCGCGGCGGAACGCGATATCGTCAGACACCTCTGTCGACACAGAAAGGAGGACGCCATGTCTTCTTCGAATCCGGGCGGAAGCTCCGGAGGTCGCGCAAAGGGTTGTCCGACCGCGGTCGCGCTCTTCGCGTGCGCGGCTCTGCTCGCGGCGCCGACGGTTCTTGCCGTGGAGATCTCGTTCCGGAGCTTCAGCGGCTCCGCGGCGATCGGCCCTCCCGCGGACGACTACGCGGCCAAGCTGTCGAGCCTCTCGGCGACCGTCCTCGGCAAGGACGGCCAGATCAGGTTCAAGAAGTCCACGCCGACGCCGGGGATTCCTAAGGACTTCAAGAGCATTCTCGCCGCGGTCGGTGCGGGAGGTCCCCTCGCGGGAGGGACCGGTTTCGACGCCGCCTATATCTCGGGATCGGACCTCGACCCGACATGGGGCTTCATTTACAACTCGGGCGTCCCCTTCGGCCCCAACTTCGACGAGTTCGCGGGCTTCCTTTACGGCAAAACCGTCGACAACGGCACGACGACCGGTCTCGACCTCCTGCAGCAGATTCTCGAGAAGAGCGGCAGCAACGTCGTGGCGGTGCCCATCGTGGGGAGCAGCCACCAGGGCTCCGGCTACTTCATGCTGCCCGTCGGCAACGCCGGCGCGACGCCCGGGATCGGCCTGGCGGGGCTGTGCCAGCAGAACTGGACGTTCCGCTACCTGCCGCCGGCCCAGTACGTCCTCGACCGCGCGTGTGACAACCTCGTCACGTCCGGCGTCATCCCGAAGAAGAACATCAAGTTCATTACGGCCCTCGCCGGGGGAGGGTCACTGGTCAAGGCCGTGGCGGACGGCCAGCTTCAGGCGTTCGAATTCGCCACCCCCCTCGACGACGTCTCCCAACTCTTCGGCCTTCCCGAAGGAAACCCCGGAACGGTGGGGACGCGGTACGTGCACTTCCCGGGCTGGCACCAGCAGTTCCTCATCACGTACATGATCATCAACAAGAAGGTCTGGGGCACGCTGAGTCCGGCGCAGCAGGCGCTCGTCCTGAGCGTGGCGCGCGATCACGTCCTGTCGTCGTACGCCGAGAACCTCCGGCAGCAGGGGGCGAAGCTCAAGGAGATCCTGACGGCCAACGACAGCGACCCCAACGAGAAGAAGCACCTCGTCCTCGTGCAGTGGCCCCAGAGCGACCTCAAGCTCCTCAAGGACGCCACCATCCAGTTCCTGAACGCGCGCGTCTCCGACGCGAAGCTCGCCGAGCAGGACCGGAAGAACTACTCGAGGATCCTCGAAGCGCTCCGGACGTATGTCAGCCTCAACAACGGGTACTGGAAGGTGCGGGACGTCCCCACGGCCCTTCGCTTCCAGGGCTGGCTCGACCCGGACAGCAAGAAGAGCTGGGACCAGACGCTGAAGTAGACGCCGGGCGGATCGCGCGCCGTCGAGGACGAGGCGCGCCGCGTCAAGGCCGCCTTCCGTGGTCCGTGTGGCTGCGTCCGGCTCAATGGTATAAATCCCCGCAGGCAATTTGGTGTTTTGGGGTTTGAGTCTCTGTCGCATCCGCGGGAGGCTGACATGGCCGTAAGGCCGAGGTCGGCGCACCCTGGCTGGGGGACGAAGGTAAGGTGAGCGAAGCTCCTTCGGGTGCGAAACCGTGAGCCGCGCAAGCGGTCCTCGGAGCCTCATCCGCTGCGTGGCGCCAGCGCTCGCGCTGGCCCTGCTGGCGCCCGGATGCGGCAGGAGGTCCCGGAGCGGAACGGCGGCGGCAGGCCTGGCG
>Ga0097691_1002705_pt1 | contig 11488 bp, 13 predicted proteins | sample NGESurdeep072012_8_FD_72858 | JGI IMG/M metagenome (GOLD analysis project Ga0097691, IMG submission 72858) | Arctic peat soil microbial communities from Barrow, Alaska - NGEE Surface sample 210-1 deep-072012 | ecosystem: Environmental > Terrestrial > Soil > Wetlands > Peat ...
GTGCGCCGGATCGAAATCGACGACGGTCACATCGAGGTCGTCTTCCGGGTCCCATCTCCTGAGGGCTCCAGATCATCACCGACCGACGAAAGTGGCTCTTGGCAACATTGTACAGGCGTTGGTAGAGCGCCAACGAGGATGTCCGCGGCTTCTTTCTTGGCCACATGTCATCCCGCGCCGGCAAGATGCTGCTGGACGACATGGCAGCACTTGGACCGGTACGATTGCGCGACGTCGACGAGGCGCAGGCGCTGCTCGTCAATCTCGCAAAGGACCTCGCGGCCAAGGGCGAAATCATGCTGACCAAGAACCGCGCCGACGACGAGCTGGTGTACTGATGGCCGCCCCCGCAAAATTCCTGTTCGACATGGACTTCTCCCCGCCGGACAAGACGCGCGAGCGGCCCGCCACGCCGTCGGAAATAGCGCAGAAGATCGCGTCGGCCGAGGCCCGCGCCTATCGCGACGGTTACGAGGCCGGGCAGCGCGAGGCGAAGGCGGAAAGCGACCGCCGCACCGCGCTGGCGCTCGAGGAGATCGGAATCGCCGTTCAAGGCATCGCGGCGCGCTTCTCCGGCATTGAAATTCAAATGGAAACCGAAGCCGTCGATGTCGCGGTTGCCGTGGCGCGCAAGCTGTGCAGCGAGCTGATTTCCAACGAGCCGCTTGGCGAGATCACCGGGCTGGTGAGCGATTGTTTCTCCCACCTGGTCTCGACGCCGCATCTCGTGGTCCGGGTCAACGATTCCCTCTATGAGGCCGCGCGCGAGCGGATCGAGCGGCTGGCGAAGCAAAACGGCTTCGAGGGCCGCCTTGTGATTCTGGCAGAGCCGGAAATCGAGACCGGCGATTGCAAGATCGAGTGGGCCGATGGCGGCGTAGTGCTGGAGCGCGCCGCGATCGAGGCAAAGATCAACGAACTTGTCGGGCGCTACATGGCGTCCCGCGACCAGACCGGAACCACGACCATGAGGATTGAACCATGAGTGACACCGACGCACAGGTTCCGCTTCCGGATCTCAACGCCGCCGACGCGCCGCCGATCGATGACGTGGCATATCTCGAGGATGAACAGGCTTCGCGGGTCGCGGCCGACCTGGAAGCCGTGTTCGACGTGCCGGTGCAGGTCTCGGCCGTGCTCGGCCGCTCGAAGATGGATGTCGGCGAACTGCTGAAGCTCGGACCCGGCACCGTGCTCGAACTCGATCGCCGCGTCGGCGAAGCCATCGACATCTACGTCAACAACCGGTTGGTGGCGCGTGGCGAGGTGGTTCTGGTGGAAGACAAGCTTGGCGTGACCATGACGGAAATCATCAAGGCGGAACGCGCCTGAGGCTTTTTTTAGCGATACGCGCATAACAGGCGCGAACAGACGAACAGGAGATTACCATGCGGCATCTCATCGTTGGCACACTGAAGGGCCAGCTTACGACCGCCACCAAGATCGCCATGGACAATGGCGCGTCCGTTACGCACGCGGAGGACCACGAACAGGCAATGCGCGTGTTGCGCGGCGGCAAGGGCGCCGACCTGTTGCTGGTCGATGTCGCCCTCGACATCCGCGATCTGGTGATGCGGCTGGAAGCCGAACACATTCACGTACCGATCGTCGCCTGCGGCATCTCCAATGACGCCCGCGCCGCGGTCGCCGCGATCCACGCCGGCGCCAAGGAATACATCCCGCTGCCGCCCGATCCGGAATTGATCGCCGCGGTGCTCGCCGCCGTCGCCAACGATTCACGCGATCTGGTCTACCGCGACGAAGCGATGGCCAAGGTAATCAAGCTGGCGCAGCAGATCGCCGGCTCCGACGCCTCCGTCATGATCACCGGCGAATCCGGCACCGGCAAGGAAGTGCTGGCGCGCTATGTCCACACCCGCTCCAACCGCGCCAAGAAGCCGTTCATCAGCATCAATTGCGCGGCGATACCGGAGCATCTGCTTGAATCCGAATTGTTCGGCCACGAGAAGGGCTCTTTCACCGGCGCCGTTGCACGGCGTATCGGAAAATTCGAGGAAGTCACCGGCGGCACGCTGCTGCTGGACGAAATCTCCGAAATGGATGTGCGGCTGCAATCCAAATTGCTGCGCGCAATCCAGGAGCGCGTGATCGACCGCGTCGGCGGCACTCGGCCGGTACCGGTCGATATCCGCATCATCGCGACCTCGAACCGCAACCTGGCTGACGCCGTGCGCGAAGGAACATTCCGGGAGGACCTGCTGTTCCGGCTCAACGTCGTGAACCTGAAGATACCGCCGCTGCGCGAACGCCCGGCAGATATTCTCGAACTGGCGCAGCACTTCGCCAAGAAATATGCCGACGCCAACGGCGTGCCGGTGCGAACGATCTCCGCGGATGCAAGGCGGGTGCTGACGTCCAACCGCTGGCAGGGCAACGTCCGCGAGCTGGAAAACACCATGCATCGTTCGGTGCTGATGGCGCAGGGCGACGAGATCGGCGTGGACGCCATTCTGACGCCGGACGGCGACCGTCTCGACCTCGCCAAGACCGTACCGGCGGTGGCGCACGCCACCTTCGCCGCCGAACAGGTGACCCGCGCACTGGTCGGCCGCACCGTCGCCGACGTGGAGCGCGACCTCATTCTGGAGACGCTGAAACATTGCCTCGGCAATCGGACCCACGCCGCGAATATCCTGGGCATCTCGATCCGCACGCTGCGCAACAAGCTGAACGAATATGCCGACGGCGGATTGCCGATCACGCCGGCAGGCGCCGGCGAGTACCATCGGGTCGCCGCAACAGTGTGATCTCCTGGTCTGCCGAAATTCTGGAATAAATTCGGCGCGAGGGTCACCTCGCGCCGGAACCGTTTTGCGGCAACCAACACCCAGATCCGCGCCCGGAAAAACATTACCCTGGCCGCACTTTCGTCTCGCGCCATCAGGCGAAAGCGCTGCCGGTCGCCGCCGAATAATTCGGGGCGTCGGGTTTGCGGAAAATGTGGATCGGATCGCCCGGCCGCAGATCGCGACCGGTGAATGCCGCATAGGCGTAGAGCGCGAGGTAACCAATCGCGAGCGCGCCAATCCCGTAAAAAGCCCAGAGCGCGACGCGTTTCATCAGGTAAGGGCGCGACGCAGGGCCACCCGGGCGACATGCCGCTGCCACAGCCACAATAACGGCGCGAAGATCAGCTCTCCCGCCAGACCGATCACGATGCCGACGGTCGGCACGCCGTGGCCGATCACCGCCATCAGGCGCGGAACGGCGCCGAGCACCAGAATGAACGTTACCAGCGAAATCCGCTCGCCGTGCCGCTCAATATCTGGAATCGACGACCAGTAAACCAAGCCGATCGCGAGCAGCATCCCCTTGAGAAAGCGGATGTAGCTGTCCATCACCACATTGCCGGACAGATCCGTGAAGGTCGCGAAACGCCGGCCAGCCCGAATCCGACCAGTACCAGACCCGCAGAGGCGAAGGCGATCTGAAGAAGTTTGCGTTCCATCGCGTGACCTCCTCTCCCCTGCATCGCAGGACATTGGGGAGCTTTTAGGCTGCGAATGGAAAAAAGGCCACCTTTTCACGAGCGGCGTTCCATAACCGGCACTCGTCCGATCACGACCAGGCAGCGGGCTGAACCGCGCGAACCCTGGGCTAACAATCGAAGTCGTTTTATGGCACACCGTGTGCGCTGAAAAACCGTATCGCCTCCGAGTTCAACATGCCCGCACCCAAGCCGCCTGCCTTCGAAACCCTCAGCCTTCATGCAGGGCAACATCCGGATCCGATCACCGGGGCGCGCGCCGTCCCGATCTATCAGACCACGTCCTATGTCTTTCAGGATTCCGAGCACGCCGCGGCGTTATTCAACCTCGAACGCGCGGGACACATTTATACCCGCATCTCAAATCCCACGACTGCCGTGCTCGAAGAGCGGCTCGCCGCGCTGGAGGGCGGTGTCGGCGCCATCTGCACGGCGAGCGGGATGGCCGCGCTGCATCTGGCAATTGCGACCCTGCTTAACGCCGGCGACCACATCGTCGCCTCTTCCTCGCTATATGGCGGCACCATCAATCTGCTCACGCATACGCTGCCACGTTTCGGCATCACGACCACTTTCGTCAAGCCGCGTGCACTGGACGAATTCCGCGCAGCGATCCGCCCCAATACCCGGCTGATAATCGGCGAGACCATCGGCAATCCCGGTCTCGAAGTGCTGGACATACCGAGTGTCGCGCAAATCGCGCATGACGCAAAGATCCCGCTGCTGATCGACAACACCTTTGCGACCCCCTACCTCAGCCGTCCGATCGAGCTTGGCGCCGACATCGTCATGAATTCGGCCACCAAGTGGATCGGCGGCCATGGCATCGCCATCGGCGGCGTGATTGTCGATGGCGGCCGGTTCGACTGGCGCGCTTCCGGCAAGTTTCCGGCCCTGACCGAGCCCTATGCCGGGTATCACGGCATCGTCTTCGACGAGCAATTCGGCCCGGCCGCGTTCATCATGCGGGCACGCACCGAAGGCCTGCGCGACTTCGGCGCCTGTCTCTCTCCGACCAATGCCTTTCAACTGCTGCAGGGCGTCGAGACGCTGGGCATCCGCATGGAACGCCACATCGCAAATACCCACGCGGTGCTCGAGGTCCTCGCCGCGAACAAGGCGGTGGATTGGGTGCTGCATCCCTCGCTGGAGAGTCATCCGGACCACGAGCTCGCAAAACGATTGCTGCCGCGCGGCGCGGGGTCCATCGTCAGCTTCGGAATCAAGGGCGGCCGGCCCGCCGGCAAGAAATTCATCGAGGCCTTGCGGATGATCAGCCATCTGGCCAATGTCGGCGACGCCAAGTCACTGGTCATTCATCCCGCCAGCACCACCCACCAGCAGATGGATGCCGCCCAGCTCAAGGCTGCGGGAATCGGCGAGGAACTGGTGCGGCTGTCGATCGGCATCGAATCCGCGTCCGACATCATCGATGACCTCGGCCAGGCGCTCCGTATTTCGCAGAAGGCTTGAGCCATGCAGTTGTCCGTGAACGGCATAGATACCTTCGTCGCCACCGGCGGCCGCGAGTTCGATGTGTCCCTACCGACCATCGTGCTGCTGCACGGCGCCGGTTTTGATCATACCACCTGGGCCCTGCACAGCCGGTGGTTTGCCCATCACGGCTACGGCGTGCTGTCTCCGGATTTGCCGGGCCACGGCCGATCGTCCGGCGCGCCCCTGCCCACTATTGCCGACATGGCCGACTGGACCGCCGCGCTGCTCGATGCGGCCGGTGCGGCAAAGGCAAGACTTGTCGGTCATTCCATGGGATCGCTGATCGCACTCGAGACCGCTGCACGGCACCCGGCAAGAGTCGCGGCGCTCAGCCTGATTGGCACCGCGGCAACCATGACCGTGGGACCCGATCTGCTCAAAGCTGCGGAAACCAACAATCATTCGGCCGTCGACATGGTCTCGATATGGGGTCTTGGCTTTCAGGCGGAACTGGGCGGAAGCCTTGCGCCCGGCTTGTGGATGCATGGCGGCGCCGAGCGGGTTCTCGAAAAGTGCCGGCCCGGCGTGCTGTTCAACGACCTCTCCGCCTGCAACGCCTACCAGAACGCGCTCGCCGCCGCCGCGCGGGTAACAGTCCCGGCCACGCTGATTCTCGGCGAGCGCGACATGATGACGCCTGCAAAAGCTGGCAAGGCGCTTGCCGCCGCGCTGCCGAATTCGCGGACGGTGGTGCTGCGCGGCGCCGGTCACATGATGATGGTCGAGCGGCCCGACGAACTGCTTGCGGCGTTGCAGGGCTGATCGCGCCCGTCACCCCGCCACGGCTGCGGTCGGCTTTGGCGGCGCGACATTCACCGCCAGCTTGCCGTAGCGATCCTTGAACGCTTCGGTGTCGATCTCCTCGAGCTTGATCGCGCCGCTCATCACGCCGGCCTTCCATGCGTCGTGTTCGGGATCGACGCGGAATTCCGGTATCACTTCCTTGGCGAACAATTCGAGCGAGTCGCAGATGTGCTCGTGGCTGTTCTTGCCGGCCTGATTGAGCAGGATCACCTGGTCGATGTGCGAGCTGCGAAACCGCCGCAGCTTTTTGCGGATGGTTTCGGGCGATCCGATCAGGCCGCCGCGCAACGCCGCCTCCTGCGCCTCCGGATTTTCCCGCTTCCACTTGTTGTATTCGTCCCACATGTTGACGGTGCCAGGGGCGGGGCGCTGCCGGTTCTGCGACGCGCCGTAGAAGCGCAGCGCGAACTGGAAGAACGTCGCGCCGTCGGCGCGCGCCCTTGCCTCCTCGTCGGTTTTCGCGCACATGAAGAACGACACCAGCGCCATGTTCGGATTGATCTCGTAATCCGCGAGCTTCTTCAGCCGTTTGGTGACGGCGTTGTAATAGGCGTGCACCCAGGCGTGCGCCGCGTCGGCACTGACGAACTGGAAGCCGAGCGCGCCGAAACCGTTCTGTCCGGCGCGCTCGATGGTCGGAAGCTGCGAGCACGCCATCCACAGCGGAGGGTGCGGTTTCTGCACCGGCTTCGGCACCACATTGCGGAGCGGAATGTCGAAATGCCTGCCGTGGTGCTCGCTGCCGCCCTCTTTGAACATCGGAAAGATGGCTCGCACGGCTTCCTCGAACACTTCCTTCTTGGTTTCCATGTCGCGGCCGAACGGCGTCAGTTCGGTGATCGAGGCGCTCTCGCCCATCCCGAATTCGCAGCGGCCGTTGCTCAGGAGATCGAGCACCGCGACCCGCTCGGCGACGCGGGCGGGATGATTGGTGGTGAGCTGGAAAATGCCGTGGCCGAGCCGGATGTTTTTGGTGCGCTGGCTGGCGGCGGCGAGAAACGATTCCGGCGACGGCGAATGCGAATATTCTTCGAGAAAATGATGCTCCACCACCCAGGCGTGATCGTAGCCAAGCCGGTCGGCGGTCTCCAGTTGGGTCAGCGCGTTTTGGTAGAGCTTGAGTTCATCGCCGGCCTCCCACGGGCGCGGCAATTGCAGCTCATAAAAGATGCCGAATTTCATGACGTCTCTCCCGCGACCGGTTTGTTGTTTTGCGCAGTGTATTCCTGGGAAAGGCCGAGTCCAGCCTCTGGCCAATTCCGCGCCGCGGAAGGCGGCTTGCACTGGGCCCACGAATGGTTAGTTTTGCGGCTCGTGAGTCGTCGCCAAGGGCACGACCTTCCCCCACCGAGACCCCATGCCCACTTTCACGCCGCATCAGGATTCCGCGCTGAAGGCCGTTGCCGACTGGCTGAAGGCAAAGCCCGGCAGGAACGGCACGCCGCCGGTGTTCCGGCTGTTCGGTTATGCCGGCACCGGCAAGACCACGCTGGCGCGGCACATTGCCGACGACGTCGACGGCGAGGTGAAATTCGCAGCTTTCACCGGCAAGGCCGCCCTGGTGATGCGCAACAAGGGCTGCGACAACGCCTCGACGATACACTCGCTGATCTACCGCGCGCGCGAATCCGGCGTGGAGCAGCCGAGTTTCGAGCTGTGGGACGACGCGCCCGCCTCCAAGGCCAAGCTGATCGTGATCGACGAGTGCTCGATGGTGGACGCCGAACTCGGCCGCGACCTGATGTCGTTCGAATGCCCGCTGCTGGTGCTCGGCGATCCCGCGCAACTGCCGCCGATCCAGGGCGGCGGCTTCTTCACCGACTGCGAGCCCGACGTGATGCTGACCGAGGTGCACCGCCAGGCGCAGGACGACCCGATCATACGGATGTCGATGGACGTGCGCGAGGGCCGCGAACTCGACATCGGCCGCTATGGCGAAAGCCAGGTCATATCGCGGGCCGAGCTCGATCCGGACCGGGTGATGAGCGCCGACCAGGTGCTGGTCGGCCGCAACAACACGCGCCGCTCCTACAACATGCGGGTGCGGCAAAAGCAGAACATCAAGGATCCCCTGCCGGTCGCCGGCGACAAGCTGGTCTGCCTGCGCAACAACCGCAAGAAGGGCCTGTTCAACGGCGGACTGTGGCGGGTGAAGTCGCGCGCGCAGTCGAAATCGAAGATCATCACCATGCGGCTGTCGCCCGACGAGGATTTCGGCTCCAAGGTGACCAAGGTTTCGGTCCGCGGCGACTGCTTCGGCGGCGCGATCGAGACCATTCCGTGGGAGCAGCGCAAGCCCTATGACGAGTTCGACTACGGCTATGTGCTCACGGTGCACAAATCGCAGGGCTCGCAATGGGACGACGTGGTGCTGTTCGACGAGAGTTTTGCATTTCAGGACAGCCGCGCCAGATGGCTCTACACCGGCATCACCCGCGCGGCGAAACGGCTAAGCGTGGTGGTGTAGCGCGCGTATCCCCAACGGAGGTCCTCGTCCTGAGGAGCGGCGCCTGCGCCGCGTCTCGAAGGATGTGGAAACGTCGGGGCCTCATGGTTCGAGACGGCGCAAGAGCGCCTCCTCACCATGAGGAACTCAGGCTACTTCCCCGCAACGACATAGAAGTCTTCCCGCCCGGGCGGTCGTGGTTCATCCAGGGCCAGTCAAACGCGCGGATTTATTCACGAACTCGTGTGCACGGGGCGGTAACAATACCCGCTCCACCGCGTATCTTCGGACATCGGGCAGGCCGGCGCCGATTGCGAACGGCGACTGCCGCTTTAAACTGCCGTCAAATCCGCCGACCTCAAGAGGAAGCCCATGTCCCGCAGCCAATTCAGCCGCCTTTCGCTCTGCGCCGCCGCCATCGGCGCGCTGGCGATCACTGCTTTCGTCGTCGCACCCTCGCTAGCTGCGGAAGATGCCGTGATCATCCCCGCTCCCGCCGCGGACGTTCTGGCGTCCGATGGCATCCAGACCGCCGTGATCGCGGGCGGCTGTTTCTGGGGCGTGCAGGGCGTGTTCCAGCATACCTCAGGCGTGGTCAACGCCGTGTCCGGTTATGCCGGCGGCAGCAAGAGCACCGCCGACTACAACATGGTCTCTACCGGCACCACCGGCCACGCCGAGTCGGTGCAGATCAAGTACGACCCGAAGAAAATCAGCTACGGCAAGATCCTGCAGATCTTCTTCTCGGTCGCGCATGATCCGACGCAGTTGAACCGGCAGGGCCCGGACAGCGGCACGCAATATCGCTCCGCGATCTTCACCACCAGCGACGAGCAGAAGAAGGTTGCGGATGCCTATATCGCCCAGCTCAACGCCGCAAAAGTCTACAAGAAGCCGATCATGACCAGGGTCGGGCCATTGGAGGCATTTTATCCGGCGGAGGCCTATCATCAGGACTACCTGACGCTGCACCCGAACCAGCCCTATACCGCCTACAACGATATTCCGAAGGTCGAGAACCTGAAGAAGATTTTCGCAGAGAACTACATCGAGAAGCCGACGCTGGTGAGCAGCGCAAAGGTCACCAACTGACGGCTGTTCTGTAATTTGTAAGGAGGCTCCATGTCCGACACCAAGACGAACCCCGGCAAGGTCGAGAAGAACGAGGCCGAGTGGCGCAAGGAACTGACGCCGATGCAGTACGCGGTGCTGCGCGAGAAGGCGACCGAGCGGCCGTTCTCCGGCGAATACGAACACGAGCAGACGCCCGGCACCTACATTTGCGCCGGCTGCGGGCAGACGCTGTTCGAATCCGACGCCAAGTTCGATTCCGGCTGCGGCTGGCCGAGCTTTACCGCGCCGGCGGTAGCGAACCATGTCGACGAAGAGCGCGACATCAGCCACGGCATGATCAGGACCGAAGTGTTGTGCTCGAAGTGCAACGGCCATCTCGGGCACGTGTTCGAGGACGGACCCGGCCCGGCCGGCCTGCGCTACTGCATCAATTCGGCGTCGCTGAAACTGCAGCCGAAATAACTTTCTTCCCCTCTCCCACAAGGTTATCGGAAGTGGAGAACCCAGAGATGGACGTTGATGGCTGGGCGTTCATAACACGTTGATTTCGCTTGCGCCAATGTAGATGTAGGGTCACCGTCGTTCCCGTGATTTCATTCCGCGTGCTACCTATTTGAAGTGCAGGTAGCACCACTTGACGGGAGTTTCGTTTATGCCGCGCGTCAAGTTGACCAAGAACTCGATCGACTCGCTGCCAACATCTGCATCGGACACGATCTACTGGGATGCCGGTTGCCCGGGCTTTGGCGTGAAGGTTACGCCGAAGGGTCGCAAGGTATTCGTCGTTTTATATCGCACTGGTGGGGCCGGTTCGAGTTTGCGCAAGTACACGATCGGGGTCTTCGGGCGTGTCACCCTTCATCAGGCCCGTGTGGCTGCGCAGAGGATTTTCGCAGCGAAGCTAGAAGGGCGGGATCCCGCCGCCGAGAAGCGGACAGCGAAGCAAAGGGTCGTGGCCGATCGCGTCGATGAACTGTTGGAGGCTTTCATTGCCCAGCACGTCTCACAGAATCGCTCGGCCGCGGAGATCTCTCGCCTTCTGCGCCGGGAGGTCGGCAAAGCCTGGGGTCACAAGAGCATCCATGAGATCAGCAAGCGTGATATTGTCGAACTCATTTCGGCGATCGAACAACGCGGCGCGCCGGTCGCGGCCAACAAGGCCCTGAAGACCATTAAGACCTTTCTGCGCTGGTGCGTTGGCCGGGCCGTTCTCGATCAGTCGCCGGCGGACGGTGTTCCGCTCCCTACCAAGGAAGTTGCCCGCGACCGGGTGCTAACTGACCCCGAACTGGCCGAAGTCATACTCGCTGCCAAAACAATGGGTGGCCCATACGGAGGTATCGTTGAACTCCTGGCGCTGACTGGACAACGCCGCGAAGAAGTCGCGGGGTCGACCTGGGATGAGTTTGATCTTGACCAAAGAATTTGGACGCTGCCGAAGGCGCGCACCAAGAACTCGAAACAGCATATCGTCCACCTCTCGGCCCAAGCGATCGCCGTACTGAAGCGGATGAAGAAGCAAGAACCCTTCGCATTCTCAGTCCATGGGACCACACAATTTCAAGGCTTCTCCCTTGCGAAGCGGGAGCTTGATGACATGTCAGGCGTAAAGAACTGGCGTCTTCACGATCTGCGGCGGACCTGCGTATCCGGCATGGCCCGCCTCGGGATCGCGCCTCATGTTGCGGACAAGATCCTTAACCACCAGTCCGGCACGATCTCAGGCGTTGCGGCAGTCTACCAGCGCCACGAGTTTCTCGCGGAGCGCCAGGCGGCCCTGGACTTATGGGGCGCCCATATCGGCCAGCTTCTCGGGGAAATATCCCATGGGCCGCTGGGCCGCCGAATGGAGCTAAAAATCGTTGCATGACCAGGTCCGCGCGATCGGCTACTTGCCATTGGGAGACAATCGAGCCGCTGTCATCGGCCATGGGTGAGCGATCGAACGCGGTGCGTAGCCCGACTGCAGCGTTTGCAACTGCACCACATTCAAAGCCACTACCAAGCCTTGGCCACCAAAGCCGCCGAGCAGCAGCGCTCGCACCTGGATTATCTGGAGCAGTTGGTTGAGGGCGAGGCCACGATGCGCGAGAACCGCAGCATCGAGCGGCGGATCAAGAACGCGCGCTTCCCCGTGCTCAAAACTCTCGATGACTTCC
>Ga0097691_1002706_pt1 | contig 11487 bp, 12 predicted proteins | sample NGESurdeep072012_8_FD_72858 | JGI IMG/M metagenome (GOLD analysis project Ga0097691, IMG submission 72858) | Arctic peat soil microbial communities from Barrow, Alaska - NGEE Surface sample 210-1 deep-072012 | ecosystem: Environmental > Terrestrial > Soil > Wetlands > Peat ...
CCAGGGGTGGGCCCGCGGCCAGCCCCGCGGCGGGGGTTGGCCGCCGGCCCGGCCGCGCCACAGCCCCACGGCCACCGCCAGGGCCCCTAGCAGGTATGCCGTCCACAGGGCGGCCGTGACCACGGCCGACGACAAGGCGATGGGTAGGTCACCCGGAGCCCAACCACGGGGGCCGAGGCCGGGCTTCGCCGCCGAGGGGCCAGCTGCCGCCACCAGCAGCATCAGGGAGAACGAGAGGGCCAGCGCCGCGGCGCGAAGCCATCCCAGCGACCGGTCGGCTCGAGAGAACCTAATCTCGGCCCCTGGTTCTCACTGGGGTCCCGACCCGGCGACCGTTGTGCAGGGCGCGGGCCCGGCGGACGGCGAGCGCAGACCAGACGTCCCGATACTGCCTCGCGCGATGGAGCTGACCTCTCCAGTCAGAGCCGGTAACCCGATGCTGCAGATTGCAGGGCACCTCCAGCACTCGCAGCCCGGCTCCCAGTACGTCGATGGTCAGCCCAACCTCAACTCCCCACCCGCGCGCCAACGGTGAAGCGGCCTCGAAGGCCTGCCGGGACAGACATCGCATGCCCGAAAGCGGCTGGGTAGGCGTCCAGCCGGTGAGACGCTCAATACCGCGGCGCCCCAGTCGAACCACGAACCCATGCCCGCCACCGGAGGTCTCCTGGGGCGGCAGGACCGCGATGGTCATGTCTGCCATTCCGGAGGCGACCGGCGCAACCAGGACTGCCATGTTGGTGGCGCTGTCCCCCAGATCGGCGTCGATGAACAACAGCTCACGGGGGCGCCCGGAGACCGGGGGGTCACGCAGGTCAAGGTCGGCGGCGGCCTTGGCGCCGGTGGCCATGGCGGCAGCCTTGCCCTGGTTGTGGGGATGGCTGACCACGAACGCGCCGGCCCCGCCAGCCAACTGTGCTGTGGAGTCGGAGCTGCCGTCATCCACCACGATCACCTGGTCCACCCCGTGGATCCGGCGCACCGCCAAGATCGTGGCCGTGATCCGTCGTGCTTCGTCCTTGGCCGCGATGATCACCGCGACCGCGGTGACCGTCGTCGTGGGCTGCATGGCGTCCGCTCTCAGCGCAAGGTGACCTGGCGACTCAGCAGGCCCGAACGGGCCCGCCGTTCCTCACCGCTGAGGGCACCGTTGTGCGATAGCGCGTCATCGAGGCGCCCGGCCATCTGCCTCAGCGCGTCCTCATAGTCTGCGCCGGCCAGGCTCGGGTCGAGGTCCCAGACGGGGACCAAGAGGCCACACGCACGGAAGGCGCCGAGCAGCCGGGTGCCCTCGCCCAACGAGGTGGCCGACGCCGCCTGCAATCGGGCCAGTGCGTCGGTTGCGGCGTCTTCGTTGTGTGGGAGCACCCAGCGTAGGTAGGTGCGTTCGCCGACCCTGCACCAGTATGCTGCGGGAGCCGATTGCAGCTTGGTAGTCGGAATCACGGCGGCGTTCGCGCGTTCCAGGGACTCCTTGCCTTCGTCATCCAGGTCACCGGTGTCCGGCACCCAGAAGTCGAATCCCTGATGCACGGTGACCTCGAAGGGGGCCGCCAGGTCCAGGACATCCTGAAGACGCGGCGTGGCCGCAGTGGCTAACGTCGAAGACGGCAACGGCGTGCCGGGGTCCGCGTCCGCGGTCGCCAGCAGCAGCTGGGCCACATCGCGACTGGCGTCACCGGTAGTCGATCCGGACTGGAGCGCCACCATCGCCGTACCGTCAGCGCGTCGCAGACCTGACCATCCAAGTGGCAGAACCGTTGCCACTGTTGCGCTCTGAGGGCGACCGGCGGGAACTGCGCCATCAGCAAAGGTCACGGTCGCGGTGGCCGCCGGAACGACCTCACGGATCGCCACCCAGTCGGTCTCGCCGGCCAGGCCCTCAAAGGGTCTGGCCACAAACGGAACCGGTGCCACCGAAAGATCCCTGGTGCGGCTCTCGTGAACACTGTCGCTACGCGTTCTGCGACGCCTCGATGCCTTGCCCATGGTCGCCAACCCTAGTGCGCCCGTGGAGCGACCGGACGCGGCGGGGATCAATTGCGGCGGGTCAATGACTTCTGCGACGAGATGGGCCGCCCAGAGAGACCCAGACCGTACGGCCTCCCCGATCCTCCAGCACACCCCACTCGTGGGCAAAGCCTCGCACGATCCGCAGCCCCCGGCCGGTAGCCGCCAGCAACGAGCGCGGTGCCGGTCGCGGGGTGGTGGGTGCTCCACCGTCGGTGACCTCGACCTCAACCACGCCGGCCCGGACCGTCCAGCTCACCCGGATCTTCCCGTCCGGCAGAGGTCTGGCGTGGCGAACCGCGTTGCCGACCAGCTCCGAGACCACAATCTCAGCCTCATCCACGACTGTCGGGTCCACCTCGAGATCATGCAGCGAGGAGACCAGGGCGCCGCGTGCGTACCGCCCGGAGCTCAGCTTCCACGGCACTCGCAGGGTCTGCGCCGGCATGCTCACCCCCCTGCTTGTCACGTTGTTCGTGTCCCACTGTCCGTGTTCCGGCGTTGGTGTCCCCGCCCCTTGCTGACGTTAGCCCTTGCCGAACACATAGTCACGGACGAAAGCCGGACGATTTGAGATGATTCCTGCCACTCCCAACTTCAGACAGAGCTCGATGTCGGCTTTGGTATCAACCGTCCACACATAGACCTGATGACCGCGATCGTGCTGTCTTTGCACGGTCTTGGGCCAGCGTCGGATGATCTCCTTGTCCAGCCCGGCGATCCGCGAGCCCTTGGGCAGCCCACCGTCGCGGAACCGCAGGGGCACTGAGTCCCTGATGAGGTAGACCAGTGGCACCTCCGGACAGAGCTGTCGCATCCGGGCGATCGCCACTTGCGCCGTCGACATGACGCTGACATGCGGTCGCCCCGGCACATAAGCGCCATCCAGCCCGAAGTCGCTCAGGACCGTTGCCAGCTCCCGCTCGACCTGACCGGCATACCGAGTTGGGTGCTTGGTCTCGATTGCCAGACCGACCTCGCGGCCACAGTTCAGCACAGTGTCAATCAGGTGAGGCAGGGTCAGGAGCATGTCCCGCTCGTGGTCCGCCTCGGGCATCTCCACGTCGGCGCTATGAGCCCGCTTCCAGGAGCCAAAGTCCAGACCCTGAAGGGTGGCCAGCTCCAGCGTTGAGACTGGACCCCTGCCATTCGAGGTCCGGTCGACCCTTCGGTCATGGACACACACCAGGTGCGAGTCGGCGGTGAGCCGTACATCACACTCGAGGGCATCGGCACCTTCGGCGATCGCACGGACGTACGCCTTGAGGGTCTGCTCTGGCAGGTCCTCGCTGGATCCCCGGTGGGCAATGATCCGCGGAGCCCGCTCGGGTGTGGGCCTGGCAGCGTCTTGCACCCGACCATCCTGTCATCGACGGCCCGCAACTGTGGGACGACGCGGGTCCGGCCGTGAGATACGGTCAAGCCATGGTCGGTGGGTGCAGCATCAGACCTCACACCTCAGCCCCCGCAGACGTTGGACTCCTGTGACACTGCCGCCCTTTCAGTATCTGGTCGACGCCCACTGGCGAGACGTCTCTCGGCTGGCCCATGCCCTGGCAGGGCCAGTCGACGGCGACGACGTGGCCCAGCAGACCTGGACCCAGGCACTTGCGGCCTATCCGAGATTACGCTCGAGCACCAACCTGCGGGGCTGGCTACTGACGATCACGTCCCACTGCGCGATGGACGTCCATCGCTCGCGGGCCCGACGGCCGGTGCCCGTGCAGGACATCATCGCCATCGGTGAGATCGCAGGCTCGCAGGAGAAGGGGGCGGACGGGGATCGCCCGGACGAAGTCCTGTGGTCCCATGTCGCAGATCTGCCGGAGCGCCAGCGCCATGCCGTGGTCCTGAAATATGTGGTGGACCTCGACCATCACGGCATTGCCAAGGCCCTGGGCACGACCCCGGTCATGAGCCGGCGGCTGGTCAGCGACGCCCTTGCCACCTTGAGACTCGCCACATCTAAGGACGAACTGACATGACCGAGCACACCGTGGCCGCGCGACTGGCGGCGTTCTCGTTGCCCGCGATGCCCCCCGAGCTGCCCATCTCGGACGTCTCCTACGTCCTTGAAGACACCTTGCTCGGGCGTATGTTGCTTGCCCGCAATGAGTCAGGCGCCCTGATCGCGTCGGCCTTCGTACCGGACTCCGACACTGAGGACGTCTGGTTGCAACGCCTGGCACGACAGGTCTCGCCGAGAGTGCTGCGCCTGCCACGCGCCCTGGACCAGGCGCGGCGAGAGCTGGACGCCTATCTGGGCGGGCAGCGCAGGGAATTCGATCTGCCCACTGCCCTGGTCCTGGCCACCCCGTTCCAGCGCATCGTCCTCGGGCATCTGAGCACGGCGGTCGCCTACGGCCACCGGACTACCTACGGTGCACTGGCTAAGGACATCCAGCGCCCAAAGGCTTCGCGCGCCGTCGGTGCAGCCCTTGGCGCTAACCCCCTATGCATCATCGTTCCCTGTCACCGTGTGGTTGCCTCGTCGGGGGCTCTCACCGGGTATGCCGGCGGGCTGGCCGCCAAGGAGTACCTTCTCGCACTGGAGGCTCACACCTGAACCGGTGCGCGGCACCTCGCCGGCCTCTGACAGGATCTCGCGGGTGAGACAAGCGAAGTTTGTGGCCAGGCCGGGAATGACCGAACACGTGTTGTATGCCCGGGACGGGCGCTGTGGGCGCATCCTGCTGAACAGGCCAAGGGTCCTTAACGTCCTCAACGACCAGATGGTGACCTCGATCCTGGCCCAGCTGCAGGACTGGGCGCAGGAAGACGATGTGGTCGCCGTCTCGATCCAGGGCGCCGGCGTGCGCGGTCTGTGTGCCGGTGGCGACGTCCGGGCCCTGCGCACGGTCGTCATGGCGGGCTCAGGCGAGGCGATGAAGTTCTGGGCTCACGAGTACCAGATGAACGCCGTCATAGCCAGCTACCCCAAACCCTTCGTGGCGTTCATGGACGGCATTGTCATGGGAGGTGGGGTGGGGCTTTCGGCGCACGGCAGTCTGCGGCTGGTCACCGAAACTGCGCAGGTCGCCATGCCGGAGACAGCCATCGGTTTCTCCCCAGACGTGGGCTCGCTGTTCCTGCTGTCACGCGCGCCCGGTGAGATCGGGACGCACCTAGCCATGACCGGGCTCTCGGTCGGGGGCACTGATGCCATCAACTGCGGCCTGGCCGATGCGCTGATCGCCAGCAATGACATCCCCGGGGTCATCGAGCGCCTGTCGGCGGGTGAGTCTCTGGACGCCAGCGTCGGCAGCACGCAAAGCGTGGGCCGCCTTGCCACAGAGCGCGATTGGATCGACCCGTGTTATGAAGGCAACGACGCGGTCGCCATTCTGGGGGCTCTTCGTGCACATCCCGCGCGGGCAGCCCAGCATGCCGCCGATGTTCTGGCGAGCCGCTCGCCACTGGCCGTCTGCATTGCCCTGGAGGCCGTCCGCAGAGCCGCCCGGATGGATACCGTGGCGCAGGTGCTGGAGCAGGACTTGAAACTGGCCGGGGCGATGGCGGACTCGGCTGACTTCGTCGAGGGTGTGCGCGCCCTGCTCGTCGACCGCGACAATGCACCGCGCTGGCAGCATCGCACAATTGCGGAGGTCGACCCCGCCGAGGTCGCTCGGGCGTTCACCGGCGATCTGTCCAGCGGGGATCACCAGATGCCAATGTCAACCCCCGATAGGGGTCAGCGACCGGCGCGGCTGGAACCTGCTGAAAATGCCGCAGCGCCCCCACGCGAGGAGGACGTCGAGTAGACCGAGGACGATCCGCCCTGGCCACCAGAGCGTCCGCGGCCCTGCGACGACGAGCGCTTGGCACCCGAGGAACGCTGGCTGGTACCACCAGTTGAGCCGCCACGTGACGACCCGCCGCCTGAAGCCGTTTTGCGACCGGTCCCGTTGCCGGTCCCACCTGCTCGGCCGCCGCTCGCCCGGCCGCCCGTTGCTGCGCCACCGGCCCGAGCACCGCTGGAACGGCCACTGCCAGAGCGTGCCCCGTTGGAACGACCACCCCCGCTGCGCCGGGGCGTGCTGGCCTCATCCGCAACCAAGACGAGAGGCTCGGTGAAGGTTCGCTCACCGGGGGCGAGCTGCTTGAGCAGGGGATGGTTGGCGTCCAGGCGGGTCGTGGTCGCCTTGATGCCGGCCTTGCGGGTGAGGTCGCGGACGTCTGCCATCTGGTCGTCGGTCATCAGCGTGATGACGATGCCCTCGGCGCCGGCCCGGGCGGTGCGCCCGGAGCGATGCAGGTACGCCTTGTGCTCGACCGGCGGATCGGCGTGGATCACCAGGTTGACGTCGTCGACGTGGATACCGCGAGCCGCGATGTCGGTGGCCACCAGAGTGCTCGCCTTGCCAGCCTGGAACGCGTCCATGTTGCGCGTGCGGGCGTTCTGGGACAGGTTGCCGTGAAGCTCGACCGTTGGGATCCCGGAGGCGTTGAGCTGCTTGGACAGCTTCTTGGCACCATGCTTGGTGCGGGTGAAGATCATCGTGCGACCTGGAGCCGATGTGAGGTCGACCAGCACGGGAAGACGGGCGTCAGCGCGCACGTGAAAGATGTGGTGCGACATCGTCGAGATCTGCGACAGCGCCGAGTCCGCGCTGTGCGTCACGGGATTGGTCAGGAAGCGCTTGACGATCACGTCGACGCCGGCATCCAGGGTGGCCGAGAACAGCATCCGCTGACCGGTCCGGGGCGTGCGGTCCATGATCCGGCGCACGCCGGGAAGGAAGCCGAGGTCGGCCATGTGGTCGGCCTCGTCCAGGATGGTGATCTCAATGGCGTCCAAGGTCAGTGCGCCCTGGCCAAGGAGGTCCTCGAGCCGGCCGGGGCAGGCGACGACGACATCGATGCCGCCGCGGAGGCCGCTGACCTGGGGGTTCTGGCCGACGCCGCCGAAAATGGTCAGGCTGTTGATCCCCAGTGGCTTGGCCAGAGGTGTCATCGCGGCGTGGATCTGGTTCACCAGCTCACGGGTCGGAGCCAGGATGAGTGCTCGCGGCTTGCGTGACTGGCGGGTGGCCTTGCTGGCGGCCAGTCGGGTGAGCAGGGGAAGCAGGAAGGCGTAGGTCTTACCCGAGCCGGTGCGGCCGCGGCCGAGAACGTCGCGGCCCGCGAGCGAGTCGGGAAGCGTCGCAGCCTGGATCGGAGTCGGGATGGTGATGCCTGACGCCGCAAGAACGGTGGTCAGGGAAGTGGGCACGCCAAGGCTGGCGAAAGTGGTGTCAGACGACACAGGTGAGTACTCCGTACGTTAAGTGAGTCGTTCTGCCCGGCGCAGACCCATGCGGTTGCGGCGCGTGGCTATCGACATGAAGAAGCAGGTCCGAGGCAGAACAGTGCGGACCGCTGCCAAGAGTCTAGCGGGTCGCGGGGACCCCGATGGCACAACGCGAGCCGAACGCGACCCTGCCGGATGCTGATCCGTGCTTAGTCCTGGCCGCCAATGTCCACCGAATAGCCTTCGTACATGAGGTCCGAGCCGCGCTGACGATGGCGAACCAGTGCCGCGATGAGTGTCGTACCGCGGTCGCGCACCTCATCAAGGGCAACGAGCATCGAGTCGCCGCGGGCAAAGGTTCCGGCCGCCTGGCCTACCACGGTGAGGAGCTCCGAGATGAGTTCGGTCAGCGTTGCGTGGTCCTGGGTCAATCTGAGGACCTGGTGAGACAGCCTGGGCGACGAGCGGTTCACCCGGGCGTACAGGCCGGCTGGCCCCTCGGTAATCTCAACGTGTTCGTGAAAGTCTCCGGACAGCTCGAGCAAAGCATCCGATACCCCTTGGACCCAACGGATCTGCCCGCTCGGCACAGGCGCCGCCAGTGCCTGTTCCAGCGCGTTGATCGACTCGAGCAACTCGGCCCGACGGCGGCGCACCTCAGTGATGTGCTGAGCTTCGCCCTCGACCTCAGGCTGTGTCTGTCCGCTGCCATCTGTTGTGGTCACACGTGCAGTTTGTAGCCGGGCGTCCTCGTTGTCCAATCGCGGCGATTCCCCTGTGCCAGGCTGTGCCGACCAAGGGCCGATGCTCACCCCGTCGCGCGCAGGTACCGACCGAAGTGCGGGACCGTGAAGGCGATCCGCCCACGCTCGGCGCTGTAGATCAGGCCTTTCTTCAGTAAGGCATCGCGAGCCACCGACAGTGACTGTGGCTTTCGGTCGAGCACTGCTGCTACCGACGCAGTCGTCACTGACTCGCTGTCGTCCAGGTCCGGCCCCTGCTTGTCCTGATCGGCGATCTGAGCCGCATCGGCCATCGCCCTGAGGTACTCCCGCTCGCCGGGTGTCGCCCGTTCGTACCGGGACCCGAAGAAACCCACGGCGAGCTCCGCCTCGGCCTCCGGTGCAGCCACCCGGATGTCATCACCGGTGATCGGCGAGCCAGGTGCGCTGTCCCAGGCGACCTTGCCGTAGGCCTGGATGAAGTACGGGTAGCCTCCGGTCGCGGCGTACATCGCCTCTAGGGCATCCTCATGGAACTCCGCACCCTCGTCCTTAGCCGGAGCCTGAAGCGCCAGATCGGCAGACGGCCGGTCAAGCCGGTCGATGCGTGAGTACTTGAACAGCCGCTCGCTGTAGGACTTGCTGGCGCTCAGAACCGCCGGCAGATGGGGCAGCCCAGCTCCCACGACGATGAGCGGCAAGCCGCTCTGGCTTATCTCGTGACAGGCCGCACACAAAGCGGAGATGTCCTCGGGTGCCAGGTCCTGCATCTCGTCGACGAAGATCGCCACGCCCCTGCCAACATCCGCTGCGAGACCGCCGACATCTGTCAGTAGCTCGACCAAGTCGATCTCGATGTCACCGGAGTCGGCTCGCCCGGTCACCGCAGGGACATCGATTCCTGGGTTCCAGCGATCTCGAAGCCTCGCCGTCGTGGCCGACTCGCGCTGGGCGAAGGCCTTGAGGACACCGAGAACGTAGTCGACGTCCTCGCTCTTGGGGTGCCCGAGCTCGCGGACCGCGACATGCAGCGCGGCGCTGAGGGGCCGTCGGAGCCGTTGATCGGGACGCGCCTCCAGCTTGCCGGTGCCCCAGTGCGCGCGGACCGCAGATGAACGCAACGCATTGAGAAGCACGGTTTTGCCCACACCTCGCAGCCCGGTCAGAACAATCGAACGCTCCGGCTTGGATCTGGCAATTCGCTCCAGCACCACGGCGAAGGCTCTTAGCTGGTCGTCGCGACCGGCGAGCTCAGGCGGGCGCTGGCCAGCTCCGGGAGCGTAAGGATTTCGGATCGGGTCCACGATCGCAGGCTATCTGGCTGTATCGCGTTTTTGTGAGACATACCGAGAGACGCTCATCGTGTCGACCACCGCTGCTCTTCTGGCTGCCAGGGCAGCGTCATCTCAGAAGTCGAGACATCCGCCGGTCCGCGAGGGGCTTGCCGCCGGTCTGACACGTGGCGCAGTACTGCAGGGACGACTCCGCGAACGACACCTCACGAACGACATCGCCACACACCGGGCACGCCTGGCCCGTACGTCCATGCACCCGCATCCCGGCGCGCTTCGCGTCCTTCAGCTCCTTGGCCGGTTTGCCCGATGCGGCGTCGACTGCCACGGCCAGTGTGTTGCGCAACGCGGCGTACAGCCCGTTCGCCTGCTCTTGATCCAGGCCCGAAGCCAACGCGAACGGTGAGAGTCCAGCGGCGTGCAACACCTCGTCCGAGTAGGCGTTGCCGACGCCGGCCAGGAATTCCTGGTCCTTCAGCAGCCCCTTGACCTGGGTTCGGCGGCCTCGAAGCATGGCCGCGAAGTCGGCAGCTCTGAAGTCGGCTGCCATCGGATCGGGTCCAAGGCGCGCGATGCCGGGCACCTGAGCAGGGTCCGAGACGATATATGCTGCCAGACGCTTTCGCGTCCCTGCCTCGGTAAGGTCGAAGCCGCTGCCATCAGAGAGCCTGCAGCGCAACGCAATCGGCGACTTACCTGGCCGGATCGTCGTGGCAGGCAGCGCATCCGACCAGCGCAACCAGCCCGCCCGGGCAAGGTGAAACACCAGGTGCAGCCCCTCGGCCTCGATGTCAATGAACTTGCCATGCCGGGCGACGTTGTTGATCGGCAGTCCGTGCAAAGACGAGGGGGCCGGGTCATAGGTCTTCAGGACGCTGATGGAACCAAGCTCGACGGCGACGATGGCCAGGCCGTTGGTGGCCTCGCGGAGGAAGTCGACGAGCGCCTGGACCTCGGGGAGCTCGGGCACTCGCCTATTCTCGCTCACTGGCTTCCGAACCAGAAGGCGCGGCGTTGTGGGTGGGTGACCTGCGCGGTCGGGTCGTGGTGCTCACCACCATCGTGGGCAGTCCAGGACGCGGTCCTGGACTGCACGGTCGTGAACGTCGCACTGCCCAGACCCACACGGCGCCCCTCTCGCCATGTTGCCGTCGTCGCTGTTCGCCTGACCCGTCTTGCGTCATCAACATGGTCAACTTCGCGGTCTAAGCCGCACTCCCCGGAGCCGTGCGCTCCCGGGTGCTCTTCCAACAGGTCGTCGCGGGATCGACTGGGCTGCGGGCCGGCGCGTCGATCCGCCGTCAAGGCTGGTCATGCTCCTGTTCACGAGCGGCTTCGGCGGAGCGGCCGTCAGGATCGGTATCCGCCCGCTGATGATCGGCGGATGGCCCAACACACCGCAACAGGATTCGTCCTGCTGTCCAGTCACCAGGCAACCAGAACTACGTGCCGAAGGTTCTGCCCGCGGTCACCCTCCTGGGGGTCGGGGTTGCCATGACCGTCGCGCCATGGACCGGCACCATCCTTGCCGCGGCTCCCCACGAGCTAGCCGGGACAGTGTGCGGGGTCAGCAACGGCGTGGCACGAACGGCCCGGTTGCTGGCCGCGGCGGCGCTGCCACTGAACGTCGAGCTGAGCGGCAGCCAGGACACCGACCCCAACCAGCCTCGCGCCGACCTGCCGGACGACACCGCTGATCTGTGCCGTGGGAATCGCCGGCGGCGCTGACGGTGGTCGGCCCACCGAGCACCCACCAAACGCCAGAAGCGGAAGTCGGCTCATGACCCGCGGTTCAGCTCAAGGATTTACGAAAGGCTTGCAACTGACGCAGGAGGAGGTAGCCATCGGGCGCGCGGCACACCGGCACGTCCCGTCGCACCCGCGGAGCGAACTCCTCGTTGGACACCGGTATGCCGTGCGAGAGCACCTGCTCTGTCGGGGTCAGCTCCCGGATCGCTATCGCCTCAACGACGTCGGGGCGATCCCTGGCGAAGTCGCCGTAGATCTTAGGGTCGTGCTGTCCGTCGTCACCGATGAGAACCCAGCGGATCCTGGGGAACTCTCTAGCCAACCGGTGCAGGGCCTCGGTCTTGTGCTCCTGCCCGCTACGGAACCAGCCGGTGTTGGTGGGACCCCAGTCGGTCATCAGCATCGGACCGGCCGGGTAGCCGTGGCGCTTCAGGAAGCGGGTCAACGTCGGCGCGGTGTTCCAGGCACCGGTGGACAGATAGAA
>Ga0097691_1002707_pt1 | contig 11486 bp, 16 predicted proteins | sample NGESurdeep072012_8_FD_72858 | JGI IMG/M metagenome (GOLD analysis project Ga0097691, IMG submission 72858) | Arctic peat soil microbial communities from Barrow, Alaska - NGEE Surface sample 210-1 deep-072012 | ecosystem: Environmental > Terrestrial > Soil > Wetlands > Peat ...
GATTCACCTCCGTCGACCGCTCGTAGGCAGCGATCGAGCGGCCGATGCACTCATAATACTTGTCGGGCTCGGTGCAGACTTGCCGGAAAAGGTCGTTATAGCTGGAGGTCAGCACTTTCTCAATCACGACCTGCGCGGTGGCGTTGTTCTGCTCCAGGGGGTTCAGGAAGGGACCCTGAGCCTGTTCAGCCAGCGGGTCGCCGAGGGTCCAGCCGGTGGCCCGACCGTCCCAGAACATGCCACCCACCCATCCCGTCCCATCAACATGATGCAGGATCGGGCTGTCGCCGGCATAGGCAGCAGAAGGTGGCTTGCGGTTGCCGAATCTACCCGGCTCGGCACCTTCATAGACCGCCCCGCCAGCATTGATGTTCGAGTCCGGTCCAGTATAGCCTACCTCCGGGCCGTGGCAGGCTGCGCATTCTTGTCCGGCCGGGTCAGACAGGTTCGTGTCGAACAATAGCTTCTTGCCCAGTTCTTCTGTATTTGTGAGCAAGGTTCCATGTGTGGACGCTCCGGCGACGACCAACAGCAAGAGGGTCGCCGCTGCGAGCGCGAGTATGAAGATGTTATTGCTGCGCATACAACTTTCTCCTTAGTTGAAATAGACATTATGGGGTAGGCTAGGATTCTCAGTTTGCCATCCTGCCCAGCATGGAATTGTGCATTCAATCGTCTCTTTTGGAGCTTTTTCTCTCATTCTTTCCATCCCGACCGACTCGAGCGGCCCAGCAAGGACCAACACTGGCTCTTCCGGGGGTCCTATGCTGCGGGTTTAAGAATGACTTTGGTCCAGCCATTCTTGCGCTCATCAAAATTTTTGTAAGCGGCGGGTGCCTGGTCCAGAGGCAGTTCGTGCGAGATGATGATTGACGGCTTCGCTTTTCCGGCGGTGATCAAGTCCCGTAGTTTGCGGTTGTATGCCTTGACATTCGCTTGACCTGTCCCGATTTTCTGGCCCTTAATCCAGAAACTGCCGAAATCGAAGGCAACCTGGCCTTTCTTGGCCATAACATCTGATGCCCCTGGGTCCTTCGGCAGGAAAACACCCACTACGCCGATCCCGCCGGTGGCTTTGACGGATTTCACAAGATTGTTCATGGTGAGGTTCGGGACCTCATGACCATGGTGATCCTGGCACTGATAGCCAACTGCCTCGCAACCGCAATCAGCACCAATACCCTCGGTTAGCGCCAGCACCTTTTCGACGGCATCGCCTTTGGAGTCATCGATGGCAACGGCGCCGATCTTCTCCGCAAGTTTCAGCCGATCAGGATGTTGATCGACGATCATGACTTTGCTGGCCCCGCGAATGTTGGCGGAGATGCCGGCCATCAGTCCTACCGGACCTGCGCCATAAATCACCACGGAATCTCCCGGCTTTATGCCGGCCAACTCGGTTGCATGCCAACCGGTAGGAAAGATGTCCGACAACATTACGTAATCTTTCTCTTTTTCCTTCACGTCGGGGGGAAGCTGTAGGCAATTGAAGTCCGCATACGGAACGCGAAGATATTCTGCCTGTCCGCCGCTGTAGGGCCCCATTCCCGCGAATCCGTAGGCGGCGCCGGCTGAACCAGGCTCCGCGCAAGTCAGGCAGAAGCCCGTCAATCCGCGCTCGCAGTTCGCGCAGAAGCCACACCCAATGTTGAATGGAAGGCAAACGTAGTCGCCAACTTGTACGGTATCGACTGCGTTTCCAACTTCTTCAACCCGTCCGAGGTTTTCGTGACCTAAAACTGTTCCTTTTTCGACATTGGTGCGGCCTTCATACATGTGAAGGTCGGAGCCGCAAATATTTGTGGTCGTGATTCTCACCACGACATCGGTAGGCTTCTCGATCTTCGCGTCCGGGACTATATCAACGCTGACATCTTTCGTACCGTGATAAACAAGAGCTTTCATGATTCTCCTTCGTTTCGTCCATGATGGGATTTTGTGACCCGGCGGATCCGGCTGGCGGTAGAGCGAGTCGTATTGACCCAGGCGTACCTCGCGAAGACCGGTTTCCGCCAACGGTCGCGTGTCCGTGAATAAGAACAACCGGGTCACCCGAGCCATGGTCCTCATAATAGAGATCGATGTTGCCGGAGTTTTCCGTACCAACCGTAGCGAATGGCTATAGATTCTCCTCGTTTGTCTGCCGGTTGGGGCTTGACGGTTGTCGGTGAGGCGGTTGGGTGTCGACGGTCCTTTCCGATTGTGTGTCCGGTTGTGCCGGGCGTGTTCGCCAAAGCCAGTCTTCAGGATCAAATCCCAGAGGGTAATGCGGGGCTGCTTGCGTTCCAATCGCGACTGTCGGAACGGAACCAGCCCCACCCGTTCGGCAACTTCCGATCATTGCGTACGGCCCTCGCTGTTCAGGCTACGCGATTAGTTCCAATAGGGCTTGGCGCCGTAATACGTGTAGACCTTGGCACCCCAGGCACGGTCAGCCATGTCCGGCCAATGCTCCTTGTCGAAACCGGGTGCGGCCTTGAGCAATTCTTTATCGACGTTTAGAACGAACCGATGTTCGACCGTGTCGACCTTAAGGGAACTCCATGGAATGGCAAACAACTTATCGCCCATACCCAGGAACCCGCCGAACGAAAGGACCGCGTAAGCGATGCGGCCCGACTCAAGGTCGATCATCAAGTGCTCGATCTTTCCGAGGTCTTCTTTCTGAAAATTCACGACCTTGTCGCCGGTTAGAGTGTCTGCCTTCATTACTGTCGGTGTCTTTTCCATTGGTGCCGTCATGAAGTCTCCTCTATTGTTGCTTATTCAGATTTGTGAATTCCGGGTATTACCTAACCAGATGTATGCCCCCGAGCATCCTGCGTCTGGTCAAGATTGAACATGTCGCCAAGGCCCAAATCTCGACTTCCCGTTTTGGGCTGGTGGGCTGGTGGCCCACTCAAGCCCGGTTTTGGCTTGAGTGGGGCAGAGGAATCTGGGCGGGTGCCCCGAGTAAACGATTCCCTTCCTAGTCATCCCACTCCCGAGGGTGCCCCGGGTAAGCCCGGGGTTGGCTTACCCGGGGGATGTTCGCAGGGACGATTCTGTTTGCCAATATGAGAAGACGCAACCTGATGCGCACCAGGGTAGCGTCATAGACAAACTTCGCCGGCCGCGCTAGCCTCGCTCCATGCCCTGGGGACTGCGCCGGTACCAGCAATGCGGGCACCTGCACTTCATCACGTTCAGTTGCTATCGGCGGCGTCAGCGGCTCGAACCGCGAACGCGCCGGATGTTTGAACGTGCGCTGGAACGTGCGCGCGCGAAGTACGGCTTTCGGGTGTTCGGTTACGTGGTGATGCCGGAGCACGTCCACCTGCTGGTGAGCGAACCGGAGGGGGTGTCGCTGGCGACAGCGATCAAGGCAATGAAGCAATCGGTGGCGCGGCGGGAGGGCGGACGTTTCTGGCAGGAGCGCTATTACGATTTCAACGTGTGGAGTGAGCGCAAGCGCGTGGAGAAGCTCCGTTATATCCACCGCAATCCGGTGCGTCGCGGACTGGTGGAGAGCCCGGAGCAGTGGGCGTGGAGCAGCTTCTCGCATTATCTGACGGGGGAGCGGGGCGTGGTGGAGATCGAGTCGGAGTGGACGGCGCGGGAACGAGAGCGGATGGGAATCACGCCGAAAGTAAAGGTCAGGGAAACATCCCCGGCCAAACCCGGGCTTACCCGGGGCACCCTCGGGATTCTGAACTGAATCAAGGCGCACGCTTACTCGGGCCACCAGCCGATGTCCTGACGCTGGGTTGTCCCGCGGCACGCCGACACGGCGAGGAGGAGCGGCACGCACAGCGCGAGCGCAATGACTGGCAGAACTGCCGTGCGTCGCATCTTCGCCTCGATTCCGTGCTGTCGGCTCCGCGTCGGGGCGGATGCCAGGTGTTACGCCTGATTCGCCATGTAATTCTGCAGCCCCATCTGGGCAATCAGTTCGCGCTGCGCTTCGGCCCAGTCGACGTGCCGTTCTTCGTCGAGCAGAATCTTGGCGGTGAGTTCGCGCGTGCCGTCGTCGCCAACCTTGACGGCCGCGGCAATCGTGTCGTTGTAGCCCTTGATGGCGCCCATTTCGGCGTCCTCGTCGGCGGCGATCATTTCAGTGACGTTTGCGCCAATCTTCATGTGATTGAGCTTCGACACGGTGGGCGTGCCCTCCAGAAAGAGGATGCGCCCGATCAACATCTCGGCATGCTTCATTTCGTCATGGGCCTGCTTCTCGAACGCCTGGTGCAACTTTTCGAAGCCCCAGTTGGCGCACATCTCCGAGTGCACCATGTACATGCTGATCGCCGTCAACTCTTCGGCGAGCCGTTCGTTCAGTAACTTGAGAATCTGTGAGTTCCCTTTCATGGCGGTCTCCTAGAGGGATGGTGGCAAGAAGGTTGCGACGCACCCCCAGCATACGGCACGTCAGCCAGTCGCCGATGTTCAAAACGACACAGTGCGGTGCCTATCGCTGACGCGCGCCTTAGCCACCGAGTGTCCGGTCCTGGTTCTTGAACCAGGCGAGTGCGTGGTCAAAATGCCGCGGATCAGTTGCGCATGCTTGTGGAGTCTCTGCGAAACCAGTAGGAGTCATACCTCCACGCGGCACTAACGACAATACCGCTCCGTCCTGTCTTTCGCCCTCGCCGCCGTGGTTTGCTACTGCATGTTGGACGGAGCGTCCGCGCCACCGCATTCGAGTGACTTCACATCTGCAAACCTTACGAACAGCAATTGGCGTATGCTGTGCAACGTCGAAACCGGAGATTTCACCATGAAACGAATTGCGATTTGTGCTTCTGTCGCGGCCCTAACCTTCTGTTTGTCCGCACCTGTTGCGTTCGCCGATTCGCAAGCGGGAGCCGCCCTCTTTAAGACGAAGTGCGCTATGTGTCATGGCGCAGATGGCAAAGGCGACACTGCCATGGGCAAAAGCCTGAAATTGAAAGATTTCAGTTCGGACGATGTGCAGAACGTGCATGACTCCGAAATGAAAAATATTATCGAGAATGGCAAGGGAAAAATGCCTGCGTTCAAAGGCAAGCTGACGGACAAGCAGCTCGGTGATGTCATCCAGTTCGTGAGGACTCTTAAGAAGAAGTGACCTGATTGTCTTTGCACGGGGCGCAACCGCAGATGTGTTATTTCAACCGCGTCCCGCTGCCGCTCGCGTCTTTTCCGGTAACAACAGCGCCCTCGCGTCGTTTGGTGCGAGTCCGGCGAGACGCCAGAATAACCATCCGTTCAAGTGCGATTCTTTTGCCAGAAGGCCCAGCCTAATCAATTCCCGCGACGACGGCAGGTTGATTGACCGCTCCCACCTGCTGACGCTCATGGCTGATGTGCGGAACAATTTGCCGAAGTCGCTCTGATTGAGTCGGAGCTTGCTTCTGACTGCTTCGACCTGCTGCCCGATATTTGCCATACGGCCTCCGTGAACAGATGCGTTAACGATAGTGCTGACCGCAATCGTAGTCGGTGAGGCTTATCACATTCCGAAGTTCGGCTCACGATTTGGACTCCGCCACGCTGAACTTCTCTCCGCATCGTTGACATTTCAGATGTTCGCCATCAACCCGCATGAGCGTGGCCGGGGTGTGCACATGTCCGCAGTGTGGGCACGTCCACGTGGGTATTGGTGGGAGCCTCTGCTTGCTCTTACTTGGCAATTGCGGCCTTGGCGGTTTCCTTCGGAAACAGCAGGTCTTCAAGTATTGCCCGGTACTGTTCTTTCACGAAGTACGAAGGCGGTCGGTTGTGGTCGTCCGTAGTAGCGATGAGGTCGGTGCTCCGCAGCAACTGCGCGTTAGAGTTCGCCACATCCACTGAAGGAACACCGAGACGGCCAGCGAGGTTGTGTGCAGTGATTGGGTAGTCGAACAGAATCACACGTAATGCCGCCCGATATTCTTCAGACAACATCTGAAGCCGCCGCTCGACTTCTACACGCTGAGCTTCATTGAACGGACGTCTCTTCGCTTCCGCAACTTCAGCCGCGTGCTCACGCTCCAGTCTTGTTAATTCAGCGGCGTGTTGATGTTCTCGGATGGTTGCTTCATGAAGGACAACCCAAAGCGAGGTAGCGAGGCCCACGCACAGTTCCGACACGAGAACGAGTGGCAACCATGAACGGTACTGAGGCGGGAAGAAAACATAGGTCATCACTGTGCTCACCAGCGAGAAGGGCGCGACAAACTTCAAGATAACGCGGTCATTTGAAACATCTCGTTGCGGCCTTCCCATAGTTTCGGTTCGTCATTTTGAGCAATATTGGGCAGACTCGGAGTTCAGGACTGGCTAAAGTGAGTCTCGCAGTCAGGTTTGCGCAACACAGGCAAGGAGACATACGAAATGTCGGGCGAAAAGACCACGGTTGAAACTCCAACCGAACCAACTCCTATCGAAAATCCCGTAACCACTGAAGTTCCTAACGCTGCCGACGTTCCCACCGAAGAATTGACGGAGATGACAGCGGTGAGGAAGCCGAAGAAGGTCGAATCGCGGTAAGGGCTTCATGGCCACTCCGCAATTGCCCCCGGAACAATTCGCCCACGTCTCCGGCCTCGTCTCGGAGTACATCTCCGCACATCAGGTGAGGGCAAAGCCACACGCTCTCCCGATGAACCCGGCTCAACGAGCGACGATGGAAGGATTCTTTCTGCCGCAGGTGCTCGATGCCACTAGAATCCTCGTTCTCGGTGGGCTTCGCGTCGAGAACCCGCCCTTCTACCCGACACTTCGCGAGATGGGATTTGCCAACCTGCCGGACTTCTCCATGATGGCGGCGGTGACTTTTTGCGACGTGGTGGTCTCCCATCAGCCGTTCACGGACGGGTTGCTGTTTCACGAACTGGTGCACGTGGAGCAATACCGCCAGCTTGGAATTCAGCGATTCGCTGAACTCTATGTCCGAGGATTCCTCACTGGCGGCGGTTACGACAGAATCCCGCTGGAAGTGAACGCCTACACGCTCGATGAACGGTTCGACCGACAGCCTGACCAGCGGTTTTCTGTGTCAGACGTCGTATCGCAATGGATTGGGGAGAACAGGCTTTAGACCTTACAAAGCGGCGGAGCAAACGGCATGGTCGATTTAACAGTTTCAGACGGCAAGCTGATGCTGCACGTCCGAGGAGCCGACAAGCTGTGGGCGCTCAAAAGCTCGCTCGAAATCCCGCTGGAGCACGTGGCGGGGATTCGCGCAGACCCGAGTGTCGCACACGGCTGGTACCACGGGATAAGGCTACCCGGAACCAATGTCCCCGGCGTGCTGACCGCTGGGACGTTTTATCAACACGGCCAACGGGTGTTCTGGGACGTGCACAATCCAGACAACACCATTGTGATTGAGTTGCACGATGAACGGTACAACGAGCTAATCGTAGAAGTGGCCGACCCGGTTGGCACCGTCGCACTGGTCAGAGCAGCATTGCATTGACATTGCTTGCCCTCAGGGCGAATAAACGGAGCAAACTTACGATATGGGCTGTTCACGCTCGTTGAGCGTTCGTAGTACGATATGCTGCGAGGCTCTACACATTGAATCCCGCCAGCGATGAAGTAGTTGACTGGGCAAATCTTCCTTCCGATGCCAAGCTGCTCAGCCTCTCGCATACCTTGCACGACGGCGACTTGGTAAACGTCGTTTCCGACCTACTGGCGCGGTCTGTCACGCTTACCTTTGACGTTTTGTACCTCCGGGACTTCCACCACTTGCCTGACGATTCGCGCTTCGTGGTCACACTCTCCGGTGTTAAATCTGCCCGGTCTGCCCGAAGTGTCCGATGGCCGGGAGAGTTCAGCATTCCTGCCGGAACTCCCCGCGACGAAGAAAGGCGCTTAGTCGCTGAATACCAGTCAAAGTGGCGTGAGCAATCGCAGGACTGGGATGACTTCGAGCGACACATCGGGTCAGGTGTTGAGGTCTCTGATGCAACCCTCGCAGTTGGGCGAACGGGTGTCGCTCTGAAGCTCGGCGTACTCACTGACAACGATTACGTCAAGGCCGTTCTTCGAGGACGGTCGGTTACATTCCGCATTGGGGCACAGGAACTCACGACGCAGCAGTTTGTCCAATTCGGTGAACCCTACTGGACGGCATTCGCGTCGAAGCGCAATTCTTCTGACGAGTGATAAATCCCCTTCACGTAAGTTTGCGGTTTTTGTTCGCGGCAAAGGCGAATGAAAAGCGCATACTTACGATATGCGCGCAAACTTACGATATGCGCTGTTCACGCTCGTTGAGCCGACGGAACGCGTCACCGCTAATCACACATTCCCGGGGCGCACGTCACTGAAAATTGTCTACGCCAGCATTAGAGTCTAACGCTCCTAATGACGCCGACTCGCTCCATCCGCCTTGTTCGAGCAGGAAAGGAGATTCAATGCAGCAGCCCAGACTTCACCTTGCGAAGTTATTCCCGACAGCACTCCTGTTTGTCCTTTGCGGAGTTCTTGCTGCTTGTGGAGGTTCGGCTTCGGATAACCCTTGCGTCGTGACGGCTATCATCAAACCAGTGACAGCAACTGCGGACCACACGGTGGTGGCACCTGGAAATCAGGTGCAGTTCTCGACGAGTTTAACCACGAGCGGAAGCTGCGCTCTGCCTCAAAACATCGTACTCGGTTCATGGTCAACGTCCGACCCGACAGATATCACCATCAGCAGCCAGCAGCCGACACAAGGCCTTGCGACATGCGTTAACGCAACCACGTCTCCGGCGACGGTAAGCTATAGCGGCACACAGTTTGGGTACTCATTCGCTCCGGCTACGCTGACGTGCAAGTAACGACAGAATCGCGGACTGTCCGTAGCTGCGCTAAGCGCCGCACTGCGAAGCATTTTTTGGCTGTCGAATCACACCTGCGAAACATGATTGGTGTGAAATCCCCTTAGCGTAAGCATGCGCTTTTTCTTCGCTGAAGCGGCGAACGAAAGGCGCATACTTACGATATCGGCTGTTCACGCCAGTTGCTCATCAGAGGGAGAGCCGTGAGGCATATCTGGTATCTCATCGCTGCCGCACTCGCGTCTGGTGCCGTATCCGTCATGCTGTCGGTATTTGGTGCGCACGGGACGGTGGGTTTCGTCGCCGTATATGTGGGATATTGCGGCGGATTCGTGAATTGGAAAGTGAATCCCGGAGGCTTCAGTTATCTACTCATCACCGCCGTAAACGGTGCCGTTTACTTTGCCATATTAGAGTTAGCCGGTTCAGTCCTTCGCGTCAAACACTCGCCCGGCGCGGTTCTCCGTCCGTAATTGCTGATAAATCCCCTTCACGTAAGTTCGCGCTTTTTGTTCGTCTCGGCTGCGAAGGAAAGGCGCATACTTACGATATGGGCTGTTTACAACAATTAGGACGCTGGACAGCCTACAATTGGGTCGGATATGTACGCGAAACATTGTTGTTCGGTTGCGTTGTTAATGTGCCTCGCATCGGCTGCGTTCGCATCCCCCGGCCCACTTCCCGGCACTGAAAACATCCCAAAGCTAATGGCCGACTCGACGCTCGTCTGCAAGGGCGAGGTGGTCGATGCGCCGACGCCAACCTTTGTGCCCTCGTCCGCTGGCATGACTCGGCTGACAGCGACCGCCAACGTTCGCCCCGACCGTTGCTTCAAAGGTGCCCCGCAAGGCTCTTTAGTCCCCGTACTTTTCGACGGCTTCGTCTCTGGCATTGACTCATCATTTGTTCTTCGCAACGGCGATTACCGACTGTTTTTTCTCAAGCCGCACGATGGCAAATACGTCGTGGTGGACGAATGGTTCGGCACGTTGCCCGTCTCACGCGAGCTTGGCCCTGCCCCTGAGAGCGTTGACGGCATGTACTTGCTTGAGCTTGACCTGAAAGCGGGATTGCAGGACTCCAACCCGGAGCGCCGCCTCGATAGCATTCGGATGCTCGGCAACATGAAGCGCCTCCACTCCACGACCGAGCTAAAACAACTGCTCGACCGTTCCGACCTATTGCTCAACACTTATGTTTGGCAGGCACTGCTCCGACTGAAGGATTACTCCGTATTGCCAGCGGTGGCGGATTTCTTCGACTCCCAGCCTGAACCGCCACACGAGTTATTGTTGCCTCGCGACCGTCTGTTCCAAATGCAGTTTGAACTGGCCTACGAGATGGGTTCCATCCGCGACCCGAACACACTTCCTTTTCTGGAAAAGTTCGCTGTCGCTGGCAAAGCAACCGGCTTGCGCATGGATGCCCTCCAAGCGTTACGGACGATTGATTCGCGGCACAGCGCTCCGGCGTTCTTGAAGGCGTTGGATGACTCGAATGCCGACAACGCCTTTTCGGCGATGCAAGGACTGTTGTCATTGGCCGGCGACGGGCCGATTGACTGGGTGCCGTCGTGGAAGCGGTTCGATGAAGCCCCACAGTTCTATGCAGCAAAATGCCGGGAATGGTGGCAAGCCGAGGGTCAATCCAAAGCCGCCTCCCGTGCGACCGTGCAACCTTTCTGACCAACGGTTCCGTTAGTAATTGTTGATAAATCCCCTTCACGTAAGTTTGCGCTTTTTCTTCGTCTCGGCGGCGAAGGAAAAGGCGCATACTTACGATATGGGCTGTTCACGCCAACGTTCGAAAACAGCGACGGCGTTGGGCCTATTTCCCCTCTGGATTTAGGTGCTTGGAGACGACGAACACCTCGACGCCACTCATTGAGCACTCGAACAACGATGCATCGTGAACGGCGATGGCCTCAATTGCCTCGCCAGATTTCATTACAAATGTGACGTGATAAACCTGATGCCAGAGGTCTTTGCCAATCTTTTCCGACGCCAAACGGGCGGTTTTCGTCTTGGCGGAGTCTATCTGTTTCGCATCTATTAAGCCCGCGTTCTTCAAATGGACGAGCGTCATCATTGTGGGCCATTGACCTCGACCGCTGCAATCTGGGCTGTGTATCTTCTCATTTCTGGATTGAGGAATTGCAGGGACGGTGATAGTCAGCGCGACGACCAACAGTAGCATTCGCATTTGCCGCATGCCTCCACGCTAACACGTGTTGGTATCAGCATTATGCCTTGTGTTTGGATGATGAGTGATAAATCCCCTTCACGTAAGTGTGCGCTTTTTCTTCGCGGCAAAGGCGAACGAACAGCGCATGCTTACGATATGGGCTGTTTACAACAGTTACGCTGCAAAACGGTCATTGGCAGCGGGAGGAATGAAACCGAGAGTCACCAGACCAACGATAGCTAGGACAAGCAGTCCAGCAAAGCCCCTGCTCCCGCCGACTTTCGGCAGAACCGCAAGAATGTAACCAGCCAGCATCGCCCAAAGGATGAGGCCATAGAAACACAGATTCTTCCTGCCTGTTCTTACTGCCCACACAGCAAACGGAAGGACGAGGACGGACGCTTCGGTGCTGCCGAGGACAGCCACAGTGTCAAGGGCGGAGTAAAACCAGACCACTGGGGCGGAGTAAAAGTAGACCAGAGGAGATGGCAGGAGATCAGGGATTGTCGGGGAGGAGGGCGTCTGGGGCGG
>Ga0097691_1002708_pt1 | contig 11484 bp, 15 predicted proteins | sample NGESurdeep072012_8_FD_72858 | JGI IMG/M metagenome (GOLD analysis project Ga0097691, IMG submission 72858) | Arctic peat soil microbial communities from Barrow, Alaska - NGEE Surface sample 210-1 deep-072012 | ecosystem: Environmental > Terrestrial > Soil > Wetlands > Peat ...
CCGAAACAGCCGCCATCGGATGGCTGGCGGATTTTGTAGCAAGCTATTTCAACAAGCCATTCGCGCTACAGGTGGCGATTTTGGCGGAAGTCGCGTTCGGCATCGGCGAGGTCTCGGAAGACCGCGTGCGCGAAGCCCGGAAAGCGCGCAAGCGACGATACAGAGTTGACTCAGAACTGGTGCGTTCGGTCCATTAATTTCGCTCGAACGCACCGAGGGGAATTTGGCTTCTTGATGTAGCTTGACTCCAATCCCGGCGACCCCCGCCGGTCGTTATTGGAGCGTGTTACGCTATGACAAAGCGGAAAGGCAATGTCGAACTGATTGGCAAGATTCAGCCGGATCAGTCCTACCGCACAACCCTCAGCCCTGCGATTTTCAACCTTGGCCCGCAGGCGACGCGGGACAAAATTAAGAACGGCGAACTTCCACGGCCATTTCCGTTAAGCCCGTCGTCTCGGTTTGAGGCGTGGACAGGCCAGCAGATTCTCGATCACCGCGCTCGCATGCAAGTGCTCGCTGAAGAGAAGGCGGCGGCCGAGCGCGCTGCAGAGAAGCAGCCGCAGCCGAAAGCGCTTGCGCAAGCCGCCGCCAAGATCCGCAAAATAAAACTGATGCCACCGGTCGATAAAGCACGGCGTCAGCGTCAACGCGAGTCCGCCTAATGAAAAGTCCGCCGGGCAAGGGCGGACCTTTCGGTATCACATTTTTCTAGAATGCAAGGTCGTCACGTGATTAACTTTATCAATTCTAGCACCCTTGTGCAAGTCGCCGCTGTAAAAGGCGGTGCCCGATGACTGCTTCCTTAGCCCTGCCGAAGCGATCACCCGTTCCAGCCGCGCTACACGCGGAACGGCAGGCGTTTACAACTTCTCGGTTGCTAGAATTCTGCACGGTCACAGAGCTAACCAAGCTCGTCGGGTTCGAGCCCGACTGGTGGCCAGTCGTTGCGGTCAAGGAGCTGATCGACAACGCCCTCGACGCTTGCGAAGAGGCCGAAATCACGCCGGAGATCATCATCACGGTATCGAAGGCGGCAATCACGGTCGCAGATAATGGACCGGGCATCGCCGCCGAGACCGTTACCAGCCTGCTCGACTACCAGACCAAGACGTCGTCACGGGAGGCCTATGTAGGCCCCACCCGCGGCGCGCGCATTCCAACGGCAACAGGATTGAAGCATTATGCTGGTTCAATTTGCGGCCAAGGCCGTAATCCAACTGAAATCGTAATGACTGCTCAATGCCTTCATTGCAACCGCAACGGTAAGAACGACAACAATCTGCACTAACGTTCGCGTCGAAAACACTTTTACAACTATGGTCATCGCGCCTGAGTATAGCAACGCGGCGGGTCGTCAAGGCTGCGTGGCGGAGGTGGCCGCAATGGCATTGCTTCCAAACCCTGAGTTAAGCTGCAAAATTCGTAGTTCCATGTTCGGAACAACAGCTTCAATGCTTGAGTCAGGAACCGGAGACAGGCGAGATCGTTATCCAGACGATCTTATGAACCCGGGTGTCAACCGGCTTCCTGAAAGACGCCGACCGTTATTGATCGGGCTTCGGAACTTGGTCGCGTAGCGACCTTCAAGATCAAAAAGCAAAACGGTCTTGGAGGTTTTCATGCCCTCACGAAGCGAAATGGCGCGCGCAAGGCTTGAGGCGGAAACGCCTATTTCCAACGACATGGACTTGATCAAATTGCAAGAGCAAGCAGAAGAATATGTTCAAGAAGCTAAGCGCCGCGCCCCCTCAGGACCAAATGAATTGATATCGACTGTGGTTGATGCGGTCGCGCGAAACTACGTCGCGCACATCGTGCAAAAACAAAAGCGGCGCGTTGGTCAATGATAGCTGACGCCTTTTTTGGTTACTTCCGTGGAGGTGTTTCGTCTGTACGGAGCCCAATCACGAAACCTTAAAGGCAATGCGGTGTTCATTAGGAAATTGCATCTAGAGCTTGAGCGCGAGGCGTACTGCCCGAGAACGGAAAGATCGCGGGCTCTTCTGATTTTGTTCGTTGTCATCCCAACAAGTGTAGTTGCGCTCGTCGAGCGTAACCGCGACGGGCCGTCAAGACGCGGCCATCCGGCTTAAGCGCTTCGCCTCCGCGACTTTCACCTTGGCAATCATCTTCGCCTCGATCTCAGCCCGCTGCTTGCCGAAGTGAGCTTCACGGTGATCGCGAGGGCAGATCGCGATCACGTTCGTCATGCGATCCTCGCCATCCTTCGCCAGCGCTAGAATATGATGACACTCCAGATACGGCATCCCGTCGTCGCATACGAAGCCCACCTCACCGCAATATTCGCATCTCCCCGCAGCGCGCAGTTTGACCGTTTCCCGTATCTTGTTGTTGCGGGCATACCGTTTGCCGGTGTACGGCACGTAAGCCGGGCTATCCGTTCCGAGGTCGTCAATTGCGTCGGAATATGCCGCCGTCCCAACGCCAGCGAGCCTCAATCTTCGTTCTTTGGCTGGCATTAACGTTCGAAGATAAGCCCAAGCAGCCCGATTGCTCTTTCCCTCCAACTTTTCGAGAGCCTTGGCAATGGCGTCGAAATCAGCAGGCGTAAAGGTGTGTTGCTCTGACCTCTTGATAATTGCCTCGCGAATCCAAGGCTCAACATCTTTGCTAGTCCAAGCCTTGCGATTGATGTGATAATCTGCCTCCCGAACGGTGACGAGCGCCAGCAACGGAACTTCAGCGAGAGCGGCAGCCGCGTCCAGCAAATCGCAGACTTGGGCTACCGTGCGAGCGTGGTTCTTCGGGCGGCCGAGCTTTTGGGCGGCGGTTTGGTAATTGAGGGATTGGTGTGAGACGGCTGCGGAAACGACGATCGGTAGCAGCTTGCGGGCTTCGTCGTGCAGTTTCGTCATGCGTCTTTGTCCTTTTTGTTTGGGCCGCGCCTCACGATCTTTACGGCAATGTCAGGCAGCGGTCGTTGCAGCGCCTTCGCTTCGTCCCACGGTGCGCGCATCCAGACGTCGCGTTCTTCTTCGGTCGTCAGGATCACCGGCATGGCTTTCGAGTGGCTTGCCACCCTGTACCGGAATTGGATCGAAGAATTTCTGCGACCAATCGATCTGTGGGGGCGATGCTGTTCGGTGGCGGGCGCGTTCAAGCATGGGGCTTCATTCCGCTTCGAGTTCTCTCACGCGCGGAGCGAACACCCGGAACATTTCATTGAGGTGCTTTGCGAGCCAGTCATGTTGATGAGGCCAATCCTCTTCGTTGGTGGGGTCCGCATCGAGTGAGATCGTTATCCGGGAGTCTTGTCCTTCGGGCAACTCTTGCCAATCCAGTGCATATCCAAGGTCCCGTTCTATTTCGACCTTCTGCTGGAGAAGTTGTTGAAAGAACCGTTTTGCCGAGGAGCCCCTGAGATAGAGTTCGACGCGAATTACCTTTTTCTGAATGACCATCACGGTATTCAGCCCCACATTACTCCGGCCAGTCGCATAGCCCATCCAAGCTTCTGCATGCGCTTTCCGCTTTCCTGAGACCGGACCGCCGACAGATTCAAGCTTTTGGTTAAATGCCGTCCAATATTTTTGTCGCAAGGCCTTCGTTTCGGACAACTCGGTATCATCGATCACGCGGGCGGCCTTGGCGACCGAATGGGACCATTCATTCGGCTTCGAGACGATGTTAAATTTTGGTGCAGCGGGTGAGCCACCTATTCGCCATAGCTCCACCTCCAAACCAAAGAAGCGGAAACTCTCATTGGTGATCTTGTTCAACCAATCGAGCGTCGAGCGGTGCTCTTCGGTGAAACGCGCAGCAATCCAAACTATGGTGACGGCATCAAGGCCCGATGCGTAGGTCAACAATTGACCAAGATGGGTATGATCCGTGCGCTCTAATTGGTTCTCAATCAAAACCCAACGGTCGGTGTCGATGTCTTTACAAAGAAGGTCAGCACGGAACGGACCCACAGCCCTTTCTTGCGCTTCGAGTTCTAGCTCGATGTTCAAGGTTTCGCCTAGAATGGCAATGTTCTCGGGCCGCGCGAGCCACGGAGTAAAACTGGTCGCCTCGCTGGTCCAGATGTCGCGAAGCTCAACTCGCTCCAAACGCCCCAACTGTTGATTGGTCATGTGAAAGGCCTCCCCCCGCTATTGCGGGACGATAGCAGGTGATGACAGGTTTCTCACAACATTCCGACGCCCTTGGGGATCGCTCCTGCCAAAAAGCAAGGACCTCGGATCGCTCCGAGGCCCGCTGACCGTCATCAAAGGAGATGCGCGGCTACATCAATCGTACCTAAAAACCGCACTCTCACGAATAAGACGGGCTAAACCCGCGCTCAAAAGCATTCTTCACGGACGACCAGATACTCGTGCGCGGCGCGGACGACAGTTTCGAGTGGCGCGACCCCCTCTGCTATTGAAAAAGCTGGCGCTGAACCTGTCCGCTCCGAGCGCGTCCCATGGGAACACAAACTGGCTAGGATGCATCGTGAGATTGTCCGCCTCGCCTCGCCCGCGTGGTTTGAAACCCGCCGTGTCACGTCCGCACGTTCTATAGACTAAGCCAGAAACGACCATACGAGGGCCGCCACCCAGCCAAGAAACTCCAGGCCACTCAGGACGGATAAGACGATGGCTAAGTTGGCATCGAAATGGATCGCTATAGCTAACGCTGTCGAAAGCAATACCAACAAGAATACAATCAGGTTCAGCACAAAAATCGCGATAGCGTTTCGATGCCTTCGTCGCCCCGCAACAAATGTCGGAATGAAAATTACGATCCCAACTCCAAGCAAGACAATTAAATGCCAGATACTGAGAGTGTTTGAAAACACAATCATTAATACGATCAGTGCCGCAAGGAGTGTCCAAAGAGGCCACAACTCGACACGCCGTCGAGTATTTGCAGATAATGGCAATTTGTTTGCGGGCATATCCTGTATTCCGTTCCAGCTTCGAGTCGCTTGAATCCCAACGACAAATGGCAAATACGCACCAGAAGAGTGCGATTCCCATCACACGCCCCCGAAGCGGGAAAATTCCGCCGTATGGGCACCAACGAGGATTTCTCATCAGGTCGTTGGTGTTGAGAGCCTTGGCGTGGCAGGCCAGCGCTCCCGGCGCTGCCAGACTTGCGCAAGGAAACGACTGAATAGTTAGCGGGGGTGCCCACTCCCAGGGGGTATCTCTATTCTACAGACCGGACGAGTTGGTCGAAGAGGGTGTCTTCAATCGCGAACAGATATGCCGTTTACCGCTTTCAAACGCCCTAAGCCAACCGAAAGCGGAGGCCGGTCTTCTTTTCGACGACGCCGTACCCGCCTTCCGCAAAGAACTCGAAATGAAGATCCGGCTCCGCTGGAAGCGTAATCCCGGACGGCGCCGCCGCATTCTTTAGAAAATCGGGTTCCTTTGCCAGCTGGTCCTTGAACCACCTGACCGTGCGAAACAGCCGCTGAACAGACATGGTATTCATCACTGATGTTCCAGCAGATGTCAGACCACCTGCGGGCATGTAAAGCTTTCCACCAATCTCTAAATACGAACTGATGTGAGCGTTGCGCAAATCCTTGCGCTCCGCTTCCGACCAAGTCCTGCCCGAGGGCAACACCCCCTTCATTTCCCACACTAGATTCTCAGAAGGCCACTCTGCGACTATCGTCTCAATCACGTGATTTCGAGTCCACCCGCCGTGATCAATGATGTCAATCAGGTAGGCATCATCAGGTCGGAAAACGGCAAACAACAGAGGGCCCGTGCGCGCTACGAAACCATCTGCTTCAATGGCGGTGGAAAGGTGAAGATGATGAACACCCCAGTCGTTCAGCAACAAGTCCAGATCCTGACGGTTACGTCCACTGTTCGTCGGTTTGTAGCCGTACCTGATGGCCCGACTGAGGTGCGGTGTGACATCTTGACCATTCAGAAGCTTGGCCACGATGGCATCCAGGCCTGGTTTGTACCTAAGGTCCGACGAAAGCGGATTTGCCATCAAGACATTCGATCGATGAACCTGCCGCGGGCTCATCGAGACTAGGCGCGAACGCCAATTGCCGTAGATGACCAAGAGTTCTTGTGCGGTCTTGGCCTGGAGCTCCGCCGTGAATTTCGGGTCGTGAGGCAAGCTCTTCAGCACGAACTCGCGGATGTCTTCTTCTAGGTTCATCGGTGTATCCTATCACGCTTTGGAGACTGACCGCGCCGCTCACGTCAGTGGAAAGCCATGCTTCGCACAAAGGTCGATCCAAATATCTTTCACCGATTTCGCCAGGTCTGATAGCTCCAGGTCAGCACCGCCAGAGGCTTCCTGCCGGACCCGTGGTGTTCCACCGTAGGGCCCAGCCCCCCACCCGCCGACTCCATATCCCGTGCTCGACACGTACGTGTTCGCAGCGCTCCACGCCGGTCCATGAACTGGAGCGTTACATGCGCTGCAAGGACTGCTCGCAAGTGCGCGGCTAAGGGCCGTTCAAATGGCGACAAAGACGATTCCGCTTCTTACGATTTCAGAAGACCTGGTGGCGGAGGGTCTGGCGTCGTCGCTCGCACGTCCGGACCGCAATACGACGGGCATCAGCCTGATCTCGCCTGACCTCGATGGCAAACGAGGCGATTTGCTGCTGGATGCCGTACACAACGATCCAGACAATGCTGTAGACGACAAAAATCAGAAACGCGGCTATCGCGGCCGAGGCGAGGAACAGTTCGACTGGTAGCGGGTGCTTCATTGGTGCCTAATGCTAATGAGGCCCTGATGTTCCGTGATACAGTTTTTTATGAACTACGAACTTGCGAAACAGTTGCGAGAGGCAGGATTTCCGCAATGCGGGAATGGTCGATGGATTGGGCCGCCGGATAAGATTGTTTGGCGCAGCGGGGATCGCGCCTACGTTCCCACGCTCGAAGAACTTATTGAAGCGTGTGGGGACAAATTCTTCGTACTGAATGCGACCAACACACGCGGACAGTCGAACACATGGTACGCTGCTATCACTAACCCGAATACGATAGAAGCAACCGCAGCTACTGCCATCGAAGCAGTCGCAAAAGTTTGGCTGGCACTCAACAAGGTACAATAGGAAGCGGACAGCTCAGTGTTCACGCGGATTGACATTGGGGACGAAGACAGGCCTCACGCTGCAGAAGGTCAGGCGGAAGGGCCGAGGCGTGTTCAGACGATTGAGAAATTCCTGACGAATTGATAAAGCGCGCAGGTTAGCCAACCGTTGAGGTGTAGGAGCATCCGCGCGGGCCGTGCCCATTGCGCGGTACGCTTTCCGGGGGTTAGGCACGCAAACGACAAATTAGCTGAACCTTGAGCCGCTGGCGGTGACCTATAGAGAGCGCCCCGGTGTGGAGACAGGGCGGCGTCTCGGACAACAGCTCTCCACGTTGGAAGGAAACGCCATGGCCACTTACGTCACGCTGTACAACTTCACCGACCAAGGTCTCAAAAACATCAAAGAAACGGTCAAGCGAACGGAAGCCGCTAAGAAGGCAGCGGTGGCGATTGGGATGAAAGTCAAGGAAGTTGTCTGGACACAAGGACAATACGACTTGATCGTCATCTCAGAGGCTTCGGATGATGCGAAGGCAAACGCGTTTGCGTTGAACACACTAAAATTGGGCAACGTTCGCGGGCAGACATTGCGCGCGTATACGGCAGCGGAGATGGAGAAAATCTTGGAGCACGTAGCTTAAGCTTCGACTTGCCATGGCATCTGCACGGTCCCGCCCGATTTCCCACAGGCGGGAACGTGCCTCTTGGCCTTCAAGGTGTCGGCGCGAACACTCAATAGCCCTTCGCAAACCCCGGAGCGTCGCTCTGCCTCGCTGGGTAGTAATGCTGTGGCCGCTTGCCACACTTGTCGCATTTCATCTTGGCCGCCAGCTCGTCGAGCGTCCATGAACTCAGCGCCGGGATGGTCTCGCGGATCAACTTGAACGGCACCCACACCGTTCCCTTGCAGCACTCGCATCCGATCCAAGGATAGCCCTCGGCCTCAAGCTGCGAGATGGTGCGGGTGTCGGTCATGGCGTGCATGAAAGCGTCGTCGGACACGCTAGGCAATCGTCAGTACAGGCCACCGCCGCTGGATCAATAGGGGCATGGGGCCGAATGTCTGCTTCCGGGGGTAAACCGGAAAACATCTGCTCCCAGTGAGTATTTCGCCTTTTGACCCAACTCGGAAGTGAAGCGTGCATCGCAGCAATCGGACCTGATCAGCGTTCGTGTGCCATTCCTCACTCGCTGTCCCGTCGCTACCGGCCTTTTGCGATTGACCTAAATCAAATCAATTCTCGCATCGGAAAAGCTATCGTATGCTCAAGCAATCTAGAACTGCCCAACAGACAGTGAGGAGCCACGCTCTGGAGCACTGCCGTTGGGCCGACTGATTTCGAAAACGGAGGAAACATGACTACGCGCCGTGATTTCATCAAAACCGCTGTTGCGGCGAGCGTCGGCACCGCGGCCCTTGGGCAAGCAGGAGAAGGAAAGGCCCAGACTGCGAGCTCCGGGCCGAAACAAATGCCGCGAGGGCTGACTTTGCTTTCGATGGTTCAGGCTGACGGCGCCGAGACGCTCGGCGTGAAGTTGCCGAGCGGCATTCTGGACGTCGCGGACGCGCGAAATGCCCTGAAGATCGACGCGCCAACGACGCTCGAAGATCTCCTTGCCTCCGGCGGGGCCGGTGCTCTCGAGCAACTGATCGCTGCAGGGAAGGACCGAAAGGAGTTCCTGCGAGACGAGGCAGACATCAAGTTCGGCCGTCTGTTCACGAAGCCCGGGAAGATCGTTTGTGTTGGCCTGAACTATAAAGAGCACGTCGAAGAAGCAGGGGAGAAGCTCCCGAAGGAGCCCATCCTATTCAACAAGTACAACAATACGCTCGGCGCTCACAATTGCACGATCAAGCTTCCACCTCGCGAAGTCTCTTACAAGTTCGACTATGAGACCGAGCTCCTGATAGTAATGGGGAAGAAGGCTCGCAACGTTTCGGAAGCTGAGGCCCTCGACTATGTCGCCGGTTACGCGATCGGACACGACTTCTCAGCTCGCGATCTGCAGCTCGAGAAGGGCGGTCAGTGGATGGTTGGCAAGACCTTAGACGGTTTCGCGCCGATAGGCCCCTACTTCGTGTCTGCGGATCTGGTGGATCCGAATAATCTATCTATCGAGACGTTCGTGAACGACGAGTCCCAGCCGCGTCAGTCGTCCCATACTTCGAAGTTCATCTTCAACCCGCAGAAGGTGATTTCGTACACTTCCAAGCTGTTCGCGCTGGAGCCGGGAGACATTATCTTCACCGGCACCCCTTCAGGTGTGATCATCGGTATGCCCAAGGAAAAGCAGGTCTGGCTCAAGGCTGGCGATAGAATCGTAAGCCGGATCGAGAAACTTGGCACGTTGAAGTTTGATATCGCGTGAGAGCGGATCTTCACCCCGCGTCTTCGGCTCTGCGGTTGCGAACCGCAGAGCCTATCCTCCCACTATGTCCTGACCGGGCTGAGGGAGAAACTGATTTCTTCCTTGCCGCGCCAGGAGGTCGACCTCGCAATCCACGACTCGCTCGCGCCCGAACGAGCTAACGCGAACAGTCGTTTGGCAAAATGGCTGCGCCCGCAAACACCGGTAACTTAACTTCCGCTGTTGACGGCGGGTTCAACTGGTCGCTGCAACACATTCCGCAAACTTGTCTGCTGGGGTCTGATAGAGCAAGGTCTTTCTGGGCCTTTCATTGAGCTGCCTTGCTATAGCGCTGAGTTTGGCTTGGCTGTGCAGAGACAGATCGGTGCCACGCGGAAGATATTGGCGCAGCAATCTGTTGGTATTTTCGTTTGAGCCGCGCTGCCAGGGAGAACGAGGATCACAAAAATAGACCGCGACCTCAGTGGCCAATGTCAGGCGCTGATGATCGGCGAGCTCTTTACCTCTGTCCCAGGTCAGAGACCGGTAAAGTTCACTGGGCAGTTTCTGCGATTGTTTGATCAGTGCAGAGACGACGCTTTCAGTATCCTTGTTCGCTACCTTGACCAGCATCACGTAGCGTGAATGACGCTCGACAAGCGTTGCGACATAGCTGTTCCTCGATCCGCCGATCAGGTCGCCCTCCCAGTGGCCCGGCACGGCACGGTCTTCGATAGATGCCGGTCTTTCGCTGATGGACACCGCATTCTTTATCTGGCCGAGCCCGTTTCGTTTCAGGCTGGCGTGCTTGGAGCGGCGGATCGTGCGTTTCGCTCTAAGGTGCTCAAGCAGCTCCTTTTTCAGCACCCCACGGGCCTGAATGAACAGGCTGCGATAGATCGTCTCGTGTGACACCTGGTTTTGCAGTTCCCCCGGATAAGTGCGTTTGAGCCAACCAGCAATTTGTTCCGGTGACCATTGCTGCCGGAGCTTGATCGATACTGTCCGGCTCAGGAACGGACGGCAAGCCAGCTTGCACAGCTTGGGACGCAGGGCCCGATCCCAGGCGGTTTGATCCGACCGAGTGGCCCGATACCGATCCGATCCACCATTGCGATCGACTTCACGGCTAATGGTCGATGCAGATCGTCCCAATTGGCGAGCAATCAAACGCAACGAACATTGCGTGCTGAGCCCTCTGGAAATTTCTTCTCGTTCAAAAAGGCTGAGCGCCCCCTTGGCTCGTCGTCGAGCTGGCGGACGAATGCCCCCGGTTGGCGATATCACCGAAAAGACCGAAGAGGATTCCCGGTCAAATCGGCGCCCGATTGAACTCATCGGCTCGCCAGCCTGCCAACGATCCCAGATCTCAGACCGCTGAGCCGCCGAGTAATAAATGCGACGTCGCTGTTTCATGGTCTCCACACTCCATCTTTGCTAAAAGATTAGTGTGTTGCGCTGACCAGTTGAACCCGCCACCGATTTCGGACATTGGCCTGATTTGCCAGAGCCGGCCGTAGCCAATTCTCACTCGCTGCCCGGTCTTTAAGTGCTAGGCTTGGGTATTCGAGAAGGCGTATTCTCGGGGGCACATGCGGCGGCGCGACTTCATGAGTTTTGTTGGTGCGACAGCGGTTTGGCCGCTCGTCGCGCACGCGCAGCAACTCGAGGACTACCTCCACAACGACGGGCACAAAATAGTCTCGGTACCTTTGAGCAATTTCTTTTCGGCTGCGTCGCAATCGCCGGCGTCTACGCCGTTTTGAAGATCGGCATCCAATCCCAGCCAATCGAGGAACAATATGAATTCGACACGCGCAGACGCATACAAGTTCATCGACCATACGTTTGATGTCGTCGTTGTCGGAGCCGGCGGTGCCGGTTTGCGCGCCACGCAGGGCGCCGTCGAGGGGGGCTTGACGACTGCCTGCATCACAAAAGTGTTTCCTACACGCAGCCATACGGTTGCAGCCCAAGGCGGCATTGCAGCTAGTCTCGGTAATCTCGGCGAAGACAGTTGGCAATGGCACATGTACGACACGGTCAAAGGGTCCGACTGGCTCGGCGACCAAGATGCCATCGAATATATGTGCCGGCAGGCCG